>Ga0208486_1000001_pt1 | contig 159255 bp, 231 predicted proteins | sample LakMenEpi03Aug12_FD_150664 | JGI IMG/M metagenome (GOLD analysis project Ga0208486, IMG submission 150664) | Freshwater microbial communities from Lake Mendota, WI - 03AUG2012 deep hole epilimnion (SPAdes) | ecosystem: Environmental > Aquatic > Freshwater > Lentic | place: Lake Mendota...
GGAGCCATTAATTTATTATGAAATTAAAACAACTATACTAGAAGGTATTGGTGAAATACTAGTATGAATACTCTAGACTTCATAGGACTCTTCTTATTAAGCATGGCTTTAGCCTGTGTAATATCTATTGTTTGTTCTCTAGGTATAACAGCACTCTTACTTCATATTGTTCATGCTTTTGATTTAAATCCTGGTCGTGATAATTATTGGGTATTTAATGTGACCATAATTTCACTAATAGTTAGTTGGATTATTAGTTTCGGTTGCTTTATGAGTATTAATAAATGAATATACTAAGTACAAAACATACTTATGATAACAGAATATTAACTCTGATAATTGATTATAAAGGTAGATTATTTAGAATCAATAATGTATCGCCAGCGGGGTTATATATTTGGTCAGGAATTAATGGGTGGTTGTTTATTGAACTTGGCGAGTATGCAAAAACAGAACAAGAAATTATCAATCAGTTTATTAAACTTATGGATGCTTATACTAATGAAGAAGAAAAAGAAACAAAATAAACGTAAACAAAAAATTGATGTTGTAATAGAGTCATTAGTTCATCTTGAACAAAGAATGAAGGAACTAATAACTAAAGTAGAAAGTTTGCATACACAAAGATATTATCATCCACAAAATGCTGAACCAAAAAAATATTGGCCGGTTGATTATCCAAAATATAAAGATGTAACTTGGTAGATAGTATGAGCAAAAGTTTACTTTCTCAACAAGATCAGTTAACAAACTTAAAACTTCAATACGGACTTAGTTTAAATTTTGTGGAAGTTACAATTCCTCTTACAGAAAATGAGATGATTGATATTTGGGGAGAAAATTGTGACGAATACGAACACAGTTGCTCATTATGTAGAGCGTGGCATGAGTGGAATACTAATTATCATAAGGTAACGGTAGTCGTATCAAGAGATAGTATTGTTAAAGCGGCAAAGAAAGATTAAATATGAAAAATAAAATAGGCTCATTTGCAATTTGCAATAATAACCAATTAGGTTTAATACTATACGAAACACAAGTTCTTGTAAAGAGAACAAACAAATCACATACTTTGTATCATGGAATTTGTTTAAGTCCACAAGAAAAGTACGGATGCAATTGGCAAAGTAAAAATCCTAAATTTTTAAACAAAAATCAATTTCAAAAATTGTGGAAAAAATTAGCATATGATAGGTTGTTAGGTGAGGTTAAAAACAATGGTTTTGTAGAGGCTTTAAAAAGATATAAGCTAATAAAAGATAAAGAAATTAATGAGGTTTTAAAAAAATGAATTTTATATCAACATTTATTAAAAGCTTTACAGTATCTGTAGTATTTTTTGTGTTATTTGTTTCAAATATAGGCCCAATACTTGCTAAAAATTTTAATTGGCATGGAGATGATCCTAGTACTTTATTTGGGCCAGAATGGATTTGGAATTATGGTTTTATCATAGCATTAGTTTCTTTCTTCGTTTCAGCATTGTTGTTCGAAAGGACATAAAAAATGATTGATTTAAAGTGGTTTCATCCGTTTAATTTCTTGTTTTATAAAAGACCAAGAATGGATACACATTGGCATCCATCAGACGATCTTTGTCAATATGGTTTTAGTCTCGACCTTACCACCGAAATGTATTATTATACATATGATTGGGGCCATGGTTTTAATTTCAGAATACTTGGATTTGGGATTGGAATAACAAGAGTGTAGGTAATATAATCCTACTAGGTAAGGAAAGCAAAAGGAGCATGGGAACTGTAGATACGTCACAGAAACGAACAGAGATACCGCACCTGCCTATTAGGATTGTATCATGAGTAAAACTATTAAAGAAAAATTTGAAACTTTTTTAGATACAGTAGATTGGAGTAGCCCAAAACTTTCTAGAAAAAAAGAATATCTACTCTACAAAATTAAAAACGCACAAAACGATGAAGAATTATTAGATATAATGTGTGGAGTATTTTATCACGGCCATCAAGCATCTATAGTAAACTATTGGTGGTATATAGACAATGATTGATAAGTACTTACATACCAAATCAGATAGATCAAATAATTGAGATAGAACCAGAGGGTACACAAATGACATATAAACAATTTATCAAAAGGATATTAAATAATGTATTATGAACTAATTCAAATAAACGATGAACTAAGATACACTATTGACAATCTGAAAAAACAATTAGCAGAATACGAAAAATGTACAGCACGAGTTTATGCTCCAGGTAAAAGTTATAAAGAATTAGAAGAAAAATTAGCAAACTTTGAAGAAGAAAAGCAGAACGAAATTAATAGACTAATAGATACTATGGCTCAAGCAAATAAAGAAATACAATCTCTTAGCCAAACAAATTATAATCTTAAGTCTACTAATATAAATCTAGAACAAACTATTGAACAACAAAATGTGGTCATAACTCTTGCTGCTGGTTATATTAGTACCTCTAAAAGATTCAGTAATACTCATCCTATAGATGTTAAAAAGTGGCTAACTGGAGGTATGGAATGAAATATATTTATTCACTAATACTATTACTTGTTCCTCTTGGTCAATACTATACTTTAGAACCAAATACTCCAGTATGGTTTTGCATACCAGATGAACTTGGTTGGACAAGAGGAAATGTGGTATATCTATGGGGATATTATCCAATGGTAAGCAGCGAAAAAGGATTAAAAGATTTCAAAGATATTAACTGGGAGATAGGCTATGAATAGATATAAAATTTGTAAATTTGTTGATGGTAACAACGAAGAATGGTATCAGGTTCGTAAAAGGGGTTTATTGTTCTGGTACTGGAGTTCTGATTGTGAACTTCTTGGCAGCGGAATACTGCGCACAGTTAAAAAGTTTTTTACAATCGAACAAGCAAAAGAATATATCAATAACGACATAAAATACCTTAAAAGAGGACAGATCAAAAAAGTAGACTGTTTTGATTATGAGTAATTTAACACAAGAACAAAAGTTTGTTATCTTCTGGCTTTATAATAGAGTAGCAGAAAGGATACCACCTAATCCTATAAAGGGTGGAAGCGATGATATTATTCTTGATGGAATTAATGTAACAGAAACAGTTAGAGAATTACTACAAGAAAGACTATTCGTATGACTTTCGAAGAATTTTTAAATCGCATTGATAAAGTTTATTATGAAAACGAATTTGAACTTCGTTATGGTCAGACTATAATGAATGTGTTATACCAAATCTGGCCGGATCAATACAAAAAGATCACCGGAACTGATCTTGATTGTTTTTATGATGACGGTACAGCACAATCAACTCTTGAGTATTTAGAGAAGGTGTGGAATGATCAGAACATTTGAAGAATGGTTAAACGAACTTGAGGGATTTTCTTTGCGTATGGAAAGAGCATACGATGATCTAGTCGTTAACCCTAAAGATGAGGTTGATAACTGGCAAAATATCAAACAGTGGTTAAAGGGGGCGTTTGATGCTGGATACGAGGCTGGTGAATTTAATAAACTATATCTTATTCAAAGTCTAAAGGTTGAAATACGAACACTAAACAAAGAGATTGCTGGATTAAGAGAAGAAAGACGGTCGATTGTTGACAAAGATTTTCCGCCAGGATATAATGCAAATCTACCATGACAAAACCGCTAACTAAAGAGTTTCTAATTAGTAGAAAAGTTTGTTGTTCTCATAAGTGTTTAAATTGTCCTTATGTTCCAAAGTGGATTAAAGGCAGCACAAAAATTAAATGATCTATGAAATTGTGATATATTTTATTTGTTGCGAATTAATCATATCATTAGCAGAATATTGGATTAAAAGTTCCAGATGAATGAAATAGTTATTATTAGCGATATTCATTTAGGAAGCGATGTTTGTCAGGTTGATCGACTATATAAATTTCTTGACAAGATACAAACACAAACCCTAATCATTAATGGAGACTTATTTGACAGTTGGGATTTTAGACGATTACGCAAGGATCACTGGAAAATATTAAAGAAACTCAGGCAACTGTCCGATAAGATAAAAGTAGTTTGGATTAGTGGAAATCACGATGGGCCAGCAGAAATGGTGAGTCATCTTATTGGTGTGGATTTTGTTAATGAATACTTAGTAGAAAGTGGACACAAAAAAATGCTGGTTTTACATGGGGATATTTTTGATAACTTTATTTCCAAATATCCTATGTTTACAAAGTTTGCCGATAAGATTTATAGATTAATTCAAAGATATGATAGATTTCACAACAATCAATATTACTATTCTAATTTAGCAAAAAGAAATAGCAAAACTTTTTTAAGATGCTCAGAACAAATAGCAGATCGTGCATTACAATATTGCAAAGATAAAAATTGCGATTTTGTTATCTGTGGTCATACTCATGCCGTATTGACAAAAGCATCTGACATGGTAGAATACTATAACTGCGGCTGTTGGACAGAAAGTGTTTGTTCTTTTATCACTATTAATTCTGGAAATGTGGAGACAAAATATGAAAGACCGATTTAGTCTTGAAAATGAAATTATGACTTTGCATACTTTTGCTGATAATCTTGGTACTTTGAGCGAAGGTATTCTTGAACATGGTTTGACTACAGATGAAACTGTAAATGCTATTGAGGGGCTACGAGTGATGCTCTCGCTTCAGGCAAATAAGTTGATGGATACCATGAGCCAGTGTTTTAAACTGGATCAATATAGAGATTGCGACTATACCGACCAAGACGCTAAAATGGATACTTATTAGTGAACACAGAAATTTATCGACAAATCTCAAGTTTTTTAGATAGTGTGGGATCATACATTTACATGGAATATGGTTCAGACTTTCATAATGAATTTACCAAAGACAAAAATTTGCAACGTATGTATAATTTTGTTGGTAGTTATTATTATCTTAGCGGAAATAATGTACCAGACACGGCAAGATATGTTGTGGAACTTTTAAATATGATGCGTGATGGACGAGCATAAACAAGAAGATATTCCTATTTATGGATTAGAAATCAATGATGGGGTTAACGCCCCGTTTGCTGATTTATACTTAGATCTTTTTCCAGAACTTTATGATGTAGAATGAAATCATTAGCAAGATATTATAAAGATAAAAATAACTTCGATGGTGTTGCTATGATAAGATTGGCACATGATGGTATATACGAAGATTATTCAAAGTGGGTATCGGACAGTAGTTATTTATTCTTGTTTGATAACTCTATGAAAATAGGTCATATTTTACTATTCACCGATCCTGTTAAAGAAATAGATGATACTCGTATAATAATTAATCTAGATAAACCTAACTTATGTTTAGGTTTAGAACTATTTTATGGAGGAGCAACACCGTGAATAGCGTAGAACAATTAATTCAGATGTTGCATAGCGTCACAGAATACGATATTATAGACTGTGGGCATGATTCCGAAGGTCACAAATGCTATGCTATTCGCAATCTTTCAACTAAACCATCCACACTTTTGCTTGGAAATTTAGAAACAACAAATTTTCCACAGTGGTGTGGTAAAAATAAACAATAGGAAAACAATATGAAAAATTTAGTAAAATGTTTTATAGTGATAATGCTTATGAGCGTTGGGTCAAGTTTATATGCTCAAAATTGGATACCATATCAAGAACCTATTCAACCAGTAGTACAAACTCAAGTAATTTATGTATCTCAGCCTCAACCAGTAGTAGTTTATCAGTGGGTTCCATACGCTGTTCAGCAAAATGTAGTTGTGGAACAAAGACGGTTATTTTGTGTGAATCAAACACTAGTTAGCAGACCAACAGTTCAATGGATTCTTCAACCAATAGTGATCTACAAATGAAACCCAATCTTGAGTTAGATTTAATGAAAAGTTATGAAATAGCAAATAAGTGTATACATAGCGATGTATATAGCCAAAACTTATATGCTGCTCTTTGTAATAACAGATTCTTTTACGGAGAAGAAGAATGGACTTGTTCTTGGAGATATGCTGGTGAAATAGTTGCGGATTTAGTCGATGCTAATGGTGATTATATGGATTACTATTGCTCTGGAATTGGAGATAAGGCTGGATATGTAGCAGAGAGCGTTGTTACTGATGAAATACGTCTTGATTTAATGAAATTAGGATGGGTTGTTAGACCATATGAGCCAAAATTAAAACCTGGGGTTTATACTAATGTTTGGTGATATATGCCAAAAGTAACTTTTGAATTTAATTTACCAGAAGAAGAAAGAGAATATGAAGTAGCGTCCCAAGCAAATCAGATGCAAAGTTTTTTGTGGGACTATTCTCAACAATTAAGAGCATGGTATAAATATGGTCACGCATTTAAAGATGCTGACGATGCCTTAGATAAGATACGAGAAGAATTTTATAGATTACTGAACGATAATCAGGTTAATATAGACTTATGAGATTATTAAAAAGTAGAATAGACTATTGGAGCAATTCTAGACTCGCCAATTGGGTAAGGGGCGAGAATAAACCATACGCTCTTGAATGGCATAAATGGGATGAGTGGAAAAAAGAGCAAAAAAAGAAAAGACCATTCAGATATTGGTTAAGCGATACTGTTCTAAAGAAAATGCAAGATATTATTTATCTTCCACTCGATATTTATCGCACAATCAAAGTTTATGTTCGTAATAGATTTTTCGATAAACTTCACTATCTTAATACGGGCTTAAAAAAAGGAGAATATTACGACTTAGACTATAGAATGATCCACGCTCTATTCAATGAGTTGGTAGATTTTGTAGAATTGGAATTATCTCACCTTAGTAGATACGACAAGAATAAAAAATACAAGTTTGTCAAAGGTCGCTGCCAAGAAGCACAAGATGATTATTTTAGATGGGCGAATCACCTAAAGCAACAGGGTCGATTAACAGAGCAGGCTAAAGCAAGTCGTAAGATTAAAGAACTGTACGAATGGTGGAAATATATTAGACCAAAAAGAGTTGATCCTTACTCTTGTAGTTCTTTCTCTTATGATATAGATGAAATCTTAGATAATAAAAACATAAAACAAAAACAAAAATCCTACAAGAAGGCGTATGATTTACAAGAAAAGTATGATAATGAAGATACTGAGATGCTAATAGAACTTATTAAAATCAGAAATCATCTATGGACATAATGTGTTAAAACTAAAAAAGCAACCCTATAATAGCGTCTGGATTAGTGCCGACTCTCAAAAAGAATTGGGAGAAACATTTATTCGTTTTCAAGAGTATTATGAAAGCCCAAGTAAAAAATATCGTAATAAGATATTTACTCTTGGCGACATTAAAAACTATTACAGTTTACAATATGGTGCTGATCTATACAGTGATTTATGGATAGGATTCAATTTTCCTAGTTCAGTTTTAGTACCATTTAAACAAGGATTATTTGACCCATTAACTTCTCAAGAAAAAGAATTATTGGGATCTCTTAAATATAGACATGATACCTTCTATATTATAGGAGCACAAAATAATAGCACATTAAGACACGAACTATCTCATGCTATGTATGGATATGATTCTAGATATAAGAATGAAATAGATAATTTTATATCTAAAAATAAAAAGGGCTTTCTTAAAGTATCTAAACATATACTTAAAAGAGGTTATGATAAGAGCGTATTGAACGATGAACTTCAAGCATACATCACCGATAATGATGATGATTTTATTCGTAGTAATCTTGATCCTAATCTAATAAATGGCATACTATCTATTTATAAAAGGTATAGAAAACATGACAGAAAACTGGGATGAATTGTGCGATGAAGAAAAATCATTTAATGAATGGTTTAAAGAAAATAATTCTTTGATTTATGATTCATTTGATGTTACATTAGAAATATATAAAAATATTTATATGCAAGGATATGCTGCTGGATTTCAGTCTAAATTAAAGTATTCTAGTGAGGAACATTTACAAAAATGAAAGAACATATACCTCTAAAATACGAATGTTTAAATGGTTTATCAGATAAAATAAAGTCTTGCTCTGATGATAGGATAGCCAAACTTTTAATAGAAATGTATGATCTTATAGTTTATCAGATGAATGAAATTAAAGAACAAAGAATGGAAATAATAGCATACAAACATAAAGCAGCATGGAAACATTATGATAAGCCTATAGAAAATTATGATCCTAACACAAGACAGTACGTTGACAAGCCTCCAAAATCTGGTAATATGAGTTGTTAGGAGAACACAAATGTTATGGACTGAGGTTCGTTCTTGGGCAAAATCTAAAGGTTATGAAACCATTAAAGATAAAGAAGATAACCAATATTATTGGGCCAAATTAGATTCTACTGAGCCAGAGGCTAGTGGTGTTGCTAAAAGTGTTAGTAAACTTGCTTTTGCTATTTACAATCATATGACAGATAATAAATGGTTGGATCATCAACAAAAGTATAAAGAAAATTTAGAAATTAAAAAGACGAACGTAAGTGACTACTAAAAAGAAAAATATTGTTTATACATGCGTTGTTGTGCCAGCGGCAGTTGCCAATGGTATTATTGGTGGTATTTCTAGCGTTATTACAGCGTATTTTTTTAAGCCAATATGGGATCGAACAATGAAATGGTGGAATAATAAATGAATGTTAAACTAATAAGTGTTACTCCAGACGCAGAAAAACAGGTCGCATACTGTGCCAGAGTTAGCAATCCTAAAAATCAAGATAGCGACAATATATCTAAACTTCTCAAATATTGTATTGACCATGCTCATTGGTCTATATTTGAAATGGCATATATGACTCTTGAAATTAATACCACGAGAGGTTTGGCCGCACAAATTTTACGTCATCGTAGTTTCACGTTTCAAGAATTTAGCCAAAGATATGCTGATGCTACTCTTTTGAGTGAAGAAATTCCACTCTTTGAACTTCGTCGCCAAGATAATAAAAATAGACAAAACAGCATTGATGATATTGATCAAGAAGTAATTTATAGATGGAATAGTAAGTTGCGTGAACATTTTGCTAAATCAAAAGCAATTTATGATGGAATGATTAAGGACGGCATAGCAAAAGAGTGTGCAAGATTTGTATTGCCATTAGCAACACCCACCAGACTTTATATGAGTGGATCAATACGCTCATGGGTGCATTATATTGAGTTACGATCATCTCATGGAACTCAAAAAGAACATATGAATATAGCAAATGAATGTAAGTATATTTTTATTGAACAATTTCCTGTAATTGGAGAGGCTCTTGGGTGGAAAAATGAAACTATTTAATATTACAGCACAGGTTTATAAAAATAACGATAAATCAAAACAAAACCTATTGATTAATCAAACACATGATGGATCTTCATCAGAAGAAGCACTCTCTAATTTTAAATTACACTTTCCTTGTACAGAATTTTCTCTGGTAAAGATCCTATCTGTTGAAGAAATTTCTAAAGAAGCGGCTTGACTCTGACCGATAATCTGATATATTGTAACCAAGGAAACTCCTATGAACAGATACGGTCTTTGCTGCATCAGTCTTAAACTCAAAGAGCAAGGCTTTAGTCATCAAACTATGACCTATAAGCGTTTTAGTTCTCTGCCTAGAGAAGAAGCACTCTCTATTCTTGGTAGCAGAATTCAAAATAATCTTATGGTTACAGATAAGACTATACAATTTTGTGCAGAAAATAACTATGTTTATCGTGTTAGTAGCGATATTTTTCCATTAATTACTTATGATGAAGCGAATGTTAAATTGGAGGATTTACCAAATTATGAGGCTATTGAGAATCAGTTTACGAATATTTCACAGACTATTTCCAGCACTGGCGTCCGCGTTTCTTGTCATCCTAGCGAATTTAATGTATTGGCATCTTTCAATACCAGAGCAGTCGATAAAACAATCAAAGAACTCAATTTCTACAGCAGTTTCTTCGACAGAATCGGCCTTGAAGCAAATTATACCAACCCAATGAATCTACATATTCATAATAAAAATGGAACACACTCTGAAATCATTGATCGGTTTATTCAAAATTTTAATCGTCTTGATCCTAATTGCAGGAGCAGACTGGTTATTGAAAATGATGACAAAATTAACTGCTGGAGTGTGAAAGAACTTATCGAACATTTTCATCCTGCAACAAATATTCCTATCACATTTGATTACCTTCATCACAAGTGTAATCCAGATGGATTAAATGAGCAAGAAGCACTTGAGTCTTGCTATTTAACATGGCAAAGATACAGACCACTTTTTCACTATAGCGAAAGTAGACCTGGAAATAATCCACGAGCCCACTCTGACTATGCTGAAAATCAATTCAATAATTATGGATTAGAATTTGATATTGACATGGAACTCAAAATGAAAGACTATGCTATAGAGCATCACGCTGAAATTTGTAGAGGAGTAATGGTATGAGTGCATGGTTGATCGCTTTTACTGGATGTGTTTATTTTTATGTTGCTCTTGAGCAATATATTGTTCACAAAAATATTGGAATGTTAATTACATATATTGGTTATGCTTTTGCAAATATCGGACTTTATATGTTAGCAAATAAATAGGAATATAATTATGGAAGAACCAAAGCGTATACCTCTTACAGATAATCCAAAACAAAAAGAACCACAAAAACTTAGACTTTTTCCAGACGATGATTCTTTTTTAGATGATCTTGATAAAAATGAAAATTATCAACAAAACAATTCGCAAAGCATACAACAATTGGAATCCGACAAGACTAATTAGATGCTATCACTATGCTGCCGCATTTGATGGAACAAAACTGATTTGTTTCACCCAAAACAACCCGATTAAAACACATACTGGTGCTTACAAGATAGGCGAAGATTTTAATCTTCCAAAATATAAGGAACACCCTTTTTATCATGCTGAAAGTCATCTTATTTCTAAACTGCTTGATCGCTATAATACCATTGATCTTAGTTGGTCAGTTGTTGTTATGCGTATTAATAGAAAAGGATTAATTCTTGGAAGCAAGCCTTGCGAAAATTGTGATAAACTTTTGAGCAGCGTTGGATTGACTGATATTTATTATAGTACCGACTGTGGGAATTTTAGTGACAGTTTTGGAAATCTCGTTCAAGTAGACCAGTTGACAGTTCCGATGAGTATGGTATAATCTTAGAACAAAGGAGGTTGAATATGCTATTGTCTTTAAGCGATAATGAAACCGATGCGTTAAAGTGGGTGTTACATATTGCCAAATTAGAAGCGAACAAAAGTTTTCCTAAATCGGGTTTGTTAGCCAATATTGAAAACATTATACTCAAAGTAAAGAAACAAATAGGAGAGTAATATGAACTGTATTTACTGTCAAGATTGTATGGATTTTGAAAGATATGAATTTCTTGTAGAAACTGGTCGCAAAATGATTTGCAAAGATTGTAGTGTAGAGAATCGTGCTGTTGGATTTATGGATTGGGGCCATAAAACTGCTCCTAGTCTTGTGTTGGTTCCAGCCAACGCCACAGAAACTATTCGTAAACTTGATAGAGCAAATAGGAGAGCCAGATGAAATGGATTGATTTATTTCAGTATCTAAACGAGAGAGCAAATGATTTCAAAAATCTTGGAAAATTTCCTTGGCAAGAAGAAGTTCAAGCATTTGATTTTGGGACTCTCGAATATTACCCATTAGATTTTATACAAATCTTACCAGATCAAAAAATTTCTTTTCATATGGATACATCTACAACTGGAGAAGATAATGGATCTTGAAATTGAGAGCCTGCTTTTTAAACAAGTATCGAAACCTAAACATCATCTTATGACTAAAATTATTAATGTATGGGAAAATCGTTATCGCATTAATGTTTACACAGAAATTGAGGAAGATAATTTAACTAAAAGAAAAATACATTCTAGTTATTTTTGTCACTATTTGCCCGGAAAACTCACAATCGTAGACGGTCTAAAGAAAACTGCTTGACAGCACCGATAAGTATGGTATACTTAGAGTATCACAACTGACACAGGAGACTGAGGATGCCCAAGGGTAAAAAGACTTGTCCGAATTGTTCTAACATGGTTGGGCCGCGAGCCTATGTTTGCAAGAATTGCAACCATGTTTTCTCTTTTAAAATGACCAATAAGGAAAAGAGAACCTTGAAGGTCGTAAAGGATTTTAATTGGAAAGAACTCGAAAAGGGAGATAAGATTAAGGTTGGTGGAGGCCCATATTTTCTTCATAGCGGCGAACTTATTCCTATGGGTTATAGAGGGAAGTTTGTTGTTGAAAAGGTTGATATGAAGGGTATTCATGCTTGGGGTTTGGATAAAAATGCAGGATTTGCCCATATTTATATGGGGCCAGATTATCAAAACCCTGAGACTGGAGTATGGAAAGTTAAGCACAAGATTCTTAAACTGAAAAGGAAAGACCATCAGGAGTCGGCCAGAGAACTCGTTTAATGAATAATCAATCAAAAATAAATGATTTGCTTGATTTGAGAGAAGAAATAGCAGAATCTCTTAAAAAAATAGACGCTGTGCTACAGATTTATTTTCCAGAGCAATATTCAGATGCTTATCAGCACTGGATGCCTCAGATATTGACAGCACTGTATAATGATGTAAAATGGCTACCAAGAGGACAGGTAACTCTACAAGATACGATTGACCGTATTAAAGATGATTCTGAAGAATCTGCTGGTGTATCTAAATTTATCAAGTAATTGGAGAAATCATGAGCGAAGAAATTTACGCTATTAATAATCTCGATGGTTATGTTACTCAAATGAGAGAGGCTGCATCCAAAAATATTAGCGAAAATAGTAGCGAAGATAATTTAGATGACTATATCAGTATCAATCAAATGGTTGGTTTAGTTAAAAGTAATTGCCTTGGTTATGACGACAATAATTACCCACTACTAAATGAAGACGCTAATCAAAAAATTTTTGATGAGATAACGATTTGGATTCATAATATTGGTTTGGCTAAACTAGCAGCACAAGATTTGATTGAATGTGCTTGGGATGATGAATTAAATGAAATGGTTTTTTGGCAGAAGGAGCCTGCAAAAGATGACAAACCCAAACGAAAACGAAAGAGAAAAAATTCTTGATAGAATAATCAGGATTAAAGAAGATATTTGGGAAGCAAGAGAATATATAAATTCAGATTATTGTAAGAAATGTTCAGAAATATATTCTCAAATACTCAGACTTGAACAAGAATTAGAAGGTCTACAAAGAAAACTTACGCAATGAATGTTCTTGATGGTTTGAAAGATTTGAGCGTTCCAGATATTGCCAAGTATTGTCAGGATAAAAGTATCCCTGCTAGTGTTGCTATGATTAACATTGGTGGAGATTTTAATCTTAGCACAATGGTTCGCAATGCTAATTTTTTTGGATTTCGTAGTATCCATTATGTGGGTAAAAAGAAGTGGGATAAAAGAGGAAGCGTAGGCACTCATCACTACACTCCAATGTACTATCATAAAACAGAAGAAGATTTTATCAAATCACATTCATCGAGTGGTCGCACACTAATTGCTATTGAAAATAATATTCCAGAATACAAAGATATGACATTCGATCCTTTTAGTTTTGACTTCTCTAATGTTGATGAGCCAATTTTTATTTTCGGAGAAGAAAATGCTGGTTTGTCAGAAAAGATTCTTATGGCCTGTAGTTGTGTCTTAACTATTCCTACTTATGGAAGCGTTAGGTCTTTAAATGTTGGAACAACTAGTGGCATCATTATGAGTTTTTATCGCCACTATTACGAAAAATTTCTCAAGGGTTGACAGGGATTGGTCGATAAGGTATAATACAAAAACATGGGGCGTTGCAGCCGGTAGTTGCACATACTCTTATAAGGTATTCAAAAGGTAGGTTCGACTCCTACACGCCCTATTAGGAAGGTTTAGATATGACAAATAAATCAAAACATATGCCATATTACATAATCCTATGTGGATTTTTAGGTATGTCCATTGGCTTTAATTTTGTTCAACATGAAGAAATTAAATTGCTCAAACAAGAAAAGACTATGTATAGGGTATTTTTTGAGTATCTCTATCTTAAACTAGAGACTTTACAAAACAAGAATTTTGTGTATAATAATGATACCTTGGGGGCGAAATGTATCGATTGGATTGATTTGAGTAAAACTAGCAAGTAGTGGTTGGTGGAAAGGCCACTTTAAAAATCTACCAAATGCTTTAACTGGCAATAATCAGTTAGCCCTTGCTGCTTAATTAAATAACAGCAACAATCTTAGAAAGCGATGAAGGTAGCGTTCAAAAGATTGATGTAAAATCCTTCGGCTGCTAGAATAACCAACGGGTTCTAGCCTGAGATTAGTTGGTACGGAAAGATGAATGTTGTTTGTTCTTTAATCTTTCTCAAAACTTATGAACAAAATAAACTTGTAGAGGTTTTATAAAAATGATCACAAGACGGCGAGTCGAATCGCCCGCCTCCACTTAATATGCCTAGAAAAAATTGTACTTACTGTGGCAAAAGAAAAAACCTTAAAAGTTTTCCCAAGCACAGTATGTACAAAGATAATCTAGATAGTAGATGTAGACATTGTGTTAAAAAACATAGCAAGATAAGAAGCAAACTACATAAAAATGCTCCAATAAAACCAGAAGTTTGTGAGTGTTGCGGCAAAGTTCCCTTCAAATGGTGTTTGGATCATGACCATAGTGATGATAGTTTTAGGGGATGGTTGTGCGAGCCTTGTAACACTGGACTAGGAAAATTAGGAGATAATCTAGATGGTGTAATTAAAGCTGTGAACTATTTGATAATGACTAAAAATAGGAATCAGCAAAATGAATCTTTACAAAAAATGGATTCAACATCTAAAAGAGAATAATATGACATATACTGAGCATCTTATTTTTGCTCTTTTTTATGGATGTGCTTGTTTATTGGCAGGATTTTATCTTATCGTACACTCTGTTTTGCCATGTTTTTTTCCAACAGCAGGAAGTGATTTAGTATCAAAGTTAAGTAAAAGATTCAAGAAGCATCACTAGGATTGTCGATACTTGACAATGGGATTGCTGTGTGGTATACTCTAGAAAACACAGGAGAATTTTTAGATGATTCACGATTTTGATTATGTTGAGGGGATGGTTCGTGATCTTAGGGCCACTAGTAGCACTAAAGATAAAGAAGGTATTATTCTGGATTATTGCGGACACAATAGTGCCGCAGCATCTTTCACCAAGAATATTTTGCTTTATACCTATCATCCGTTGTGGCAATACAATGTTACTAGTGATAATCTCAAGAAAAAGAGTCATCTGGATGGACAAAAGTATTATGATATTTTCTTGCTTCTTAATGACTTGAGAGATCGTGTTATAACTGGTCACGATGCTATCGGTGCAGTAAATGCCTTTGTGGATGTTTATCCAGACTATGAGGAACTTATCCATTGCATTATTGACAAGGATTTGAAAACCCGTGCTGGTGACAAGATTATCAACAAGGCTATTCCTGACCATATTCCAGAGTTTAGTGTTGCTCTGGCAGATAAGTACGAGCCTAAACTTGTAGATTGGAAGGATGGGTGGTATGTTAGCAGAAAAATTGATGGTGCTAGATGTGTTGCTATTGTTGATAGCAATGGTGATGCTACCTTCTATTCCCGCACGGGAAAAGAATTTGATACTCTTGCTATTGTTAGGGCCGGTATTAAGGCTCTTAACATTACTAATACCGTCCTAGATGGCGAACTTTGTCTTGTAGATGATGAGGGTAATGAGGATTTCCAAGGAGTAATGAAACAACTAAAGAAGAAGGATCATACTATTCCTAATCCTTCCTATAAGATTTTTGATATGATCTCGCATGATGAATTCTATAGCAAGAAGGGTGTGAAGAATCGTCCTTATTCTATTCGCTATAATAATCTACAAGAAGTTATGAGAGATAATACTTGTACTTGTCTTAGTGTGCTTGGTCAAGAACTTATTAAAGATGATGACCATTTTAGTGAGTGGATAGGCAAAGCCAAGGAATATGATTGGGAGGGTTTGATGCTTCGTGCTGATGAACCATATAAAGGTAAGCGATCCAAAGACCTTCTAAAATTTAAAAGTTTCTTTGATGATGAATATGAAGTAGTCGATGTTGAAATGGGGCCATTTAGATATGTTCTTAATGGTAAAGAGCATGAGGAAACGATGCTTTCTTGTGTGATGATTCAACATAAGGGATATATTGTGAGAGTTGGAAGCGGATTCTCTATTGAACAACGTCAAGAGTTTTATCAAGATCCCAATAAGATTCTTGGAAAGATTATTGAAGTACAGTATTTTGAAGAAACTAAGAACCAAGATGGTGGCATCAGTCTACGATTCCCCACATTTAAAATTCTACACGGTGCTGCGAGAACCGTTTAAAGAAACGAGTCTTGACAAACCGATACCAGTAGTGTAGAATCGTAGCATACCCATTGGAGAAAACCATGATTGTTGAAAACACTGTTATTCCGATTCAGAATACAACTCTTGATAAGAGCAAGGCCGATATTTTCTTTGCTACTTTTCCTAAAGACAAGGTAGTTTCATATAAGGAATATTGGGAGAGTGTGCGTCCGCAAAACGTGGAGGATATTTTTCGTCGTTATCTTTTTGCATATTGTAGCGTTCATACTACATGGAAGGGTAATTGTGCAGGATACAATGCTATCAAGAATTTCAACGAATGGGTTGATGACGAGAATCTTTTGAGAGAAAAACTCCACAAGAGTGGCGTTGGTCTACACAATAATCGTACAAAGTATATTTGGGATTTTGCCACAAAGTTTTGGGATAATCCTAAAGACTTTTATTTTACCACCAAGAAGGGTCACGTTAAGAAGCGTGACGAAATTGTAAACAAGATTAATGGTATTGGTTTGGCTAAAGTTAGTTTTGCTCTTGAAATGATTCATCCCAATGAGGCTAGAGTATTGTGTGGTGATGTTCATCAACTTCGCCTTTACGATATGGAACATCTGAAGTATAATAAGAGTAAGAGCGGAACCGATTCTTACAAGAAGATGGAACGACATTGGGTGGTAAATTGTGGTAAGCACAAGATTCCACCATATATCGCTCGCTGTCTCTATTGGGACAATCTTCAAAAGAAAGAAGATAGTAGATACTGGAGTTTTGTGCTTGAAAGTTAAATATGTTAAACCAAAATGATTTAGACTACCTTAAATGGATAGCACAAAGACTAGTAAATAGATATAGAGAAGATCCAAAAATATTATTAATAGTTGATGATATTATTTCTAAAATTATAGCAGAAATATCTACATATAAAACATATAATAATTTTATAGTTAAATCCTTACCGTCTTGTGCAAATACTCTGCAAGAAATTATTAATTACACAAATAAATTATCATCAATAACACAACAAAACGCCACACAAATAACTATTAGTAAAAATACTGAAACTTTTGAAAACATAGACATATCGGAAATATTAAAATGAGTAATGGTAAAGGTGATAAAAGAAGGCCAAAAACTGTTTCGTATTCAGTTTGGGAAAATAACTGGGAAAATATTTTTGGTAAGAAACAAAAAAATTCAAGTTGGGCAGTTGACAAGCCGATAAAGGATGATAGAATACAAGAGTCCAAGCGAGAGGATCAGTCGCGTGACTGACTCGCAAAGACGGTTGGTTGTTTAAGATTTGGAGGTTGATTATGGCTGAAGTTACTAATGTTGAGAAGCAGACCCGTATTCGTTGCAGCGACGAGGCATTTCTTGAGGCGGTTTATTCGTCCAAGACTTATGCTGAAATTGCCACTAAGACTGGTCAGAAGGTTGCTAGTACGATGGCTCGTTACGCTCGTACAAAGGCTGCTTTGTCCAAGAAGGGTATTGAACTTCCTTCTATGGAACGTGCAAAGCCTACCAAGACAGTTGATAATGTCGAGGCTATGGCTGAGATTGTTCGTCGCCTCAAGGCTCACAATAACGGCTGAGAGTCGATATTATAAATCATTGGTAGTCGGCTACAACAGTTTAAATGGATGAGGCACACAAGCATAATCAACCTCAAACTTTGATTGTTGTAGTCGATTACTATATGGGAGTGTAGTCCAAAGGCAGAGACAACGGACTTAAAATCCGTACAGTGTGAGTTCGATTCTCACCACTCCTACTTAAACAAGGAATAATTTATGAACGAAAATTCTGATCCTATTGAGTTTCTAATCGAATTTGCTTGGGCAAATGGTGCTGATCGTTTTGTAGTAAATAACGCTAAAGATAAACTACAAAAACTCAAAGAAGATAGTAGTGATTCTAAACGATGGTTTAGTTGTGAGCAAGAACTTAGCAGACTAAAACAAGAATACAACAAACTTATTGCTGTGTTTGAGAATCCTGTTGCTTATGGTCTTATAAATGAAAGACACGATCTTTACGATCTGAGAATAACGGATAATCCTCATAACACCGATGAGAAAGTTGTGCCTCTCTATTCTAATAGACAAGAATTTTTAACCGGAGATTGGAAGGGATACAATCACTATGGTAAGTTTACCAAATAAATTTTATAGAGGAGTAGTTTATAGTGATCCAGATTTTAAACATCCTAATTTTCGTTTTCTTTTAGTTGATACAGTAAAAGAAGTTCAGGATGAATATGGGGAATGGTATTTGGATATTTTCCATGACGCTACTGATTTTCTAATGCACGATCATGCCTTGGGAAATGTTTTTTATGGAGTTTATGGATCATACTGGATTGATATTCCAAAAGGCCCAATTAAGTTGTGTGAAACATCTGACTTAAATGAAGCCATTCATGTGGCTCAAGAAATTATGGGTTCTATTATAGTAGATAAAACTCATGATTAACTCTGATTATCTAATAGATTATAGTGATTGGTTTGATGAGGGTGGATATTGCCAAGTATATCCTATCAAAGATAAAAAAGATTTGGTATTCAAAGAATTTCGCAATAAAAAGAAGGCACAAGAGTCATACAAATATCACAAAAAACTAGCCAAGTTCGATCTTGCACCAAAAATCTATAGCAAAATCTGTAAACTAGAATTCGCAAAAGAGGATGATCTTTATCAACCAGACCCTAGCGATTGGGGATACATTACTGAATTGGCTAAGACCCATGCTGCTAATACTAAGATTAGCATGGCTAATATTCAATATCTTGTTGATGAAATCTACAATAAAACCGGCTTAAAATTTTGGGATTGTCATTGGTACAATGTGGGAGTGGTCAAAAGAGGTAGGAAGAAAAAGGTTGTTTGTATAGATACTGGCAAAGAAAGTTTTGATGGTAATGCTAATGCTTGGGCAAACCCCGATCCCGGCCCAAAATGTTCTTACTGTGAAAAGTATGAATGTAATTGTCTTAGTTAGGTGTATTAATTAGTGAGATAATATTTCCTTAAATAAGGAGAACGTAATGTCAAAAGAATTTGATGACGTAATTAAAAAAATTAATCAATCCGATAAATTATTTTTTAGAGACATTACAAATCTGGAAAAAGATCATGAAAAAATCTTAAAAGAAGTAAACGATATTAAAAAACAAGTTAAGGATATGTCGGCTAAAGTAGATATGATGCTTGAAATACTAAATAATTTCACCATTATGCTGGCAGAAGATGATGAAGATTTAGAAGAAAATTATGATTTCGATAATGACTCTGACGAATCTTGGGCTTCAAAAGAGGATGACTTTTGGGAAGATGATACCGACGAACAACTTTGATATCAATACTGCTCTAATTATATTTGTCACATATTTTATATTGGATATGTTTTATGCTTATTATATTCTTTGTATAGAATCTCGTCAAAGTTTAATGTCCTCTTTTATGGCGGGAATGATAACGTCCTTATCGGCATTTGGGGTTGTTAGTTTTAGTAAAAATATGCTGTATGTTATTCCTTTGTTTTTAGGGGCGTTTGCTGGAACTTACTTTACGATGAAGTTAAAAGAAATCTTGCAATCCAGAAAATCCAGAAAGCGTAAGGTTGACAACGCGGAATGACGATGTATACTTGGAGCATCACACAGGAAACCTTGGAGAACAAAGATGAAACTCGCGGATCGAACGGTTGAAGTTCACAGTGCTGGCATCAATAGCACCAATCAGTTTACCATCGCTCAAACGAGCAAAATGTTTAAGATTCTGTCGGATTCTCTTTATTCCGACAAGACTATGGCAGTTATTCGTGAACTTGCCACCAATGCTTATGACTCTCATATTAGTGCTGGTAATAAGAATCCTTTTAAGGTGACGTTGCCTACCGCTGCTAATCCTAATTTTGCGGTGCGTGATTATGGCACTGGTCTTAATCAAAAGGACATGGAGCATCTGTATACCACTTATGGTGCAAGCAATAAGAATGACAGTAATGATTTTGTGGGTTGTCTTGGTCTAGGGTCTAAGAGTCCGTTTGCTTATACCAAGAGTTTTACTACTACTTCTTATTTTAACGGTACTCAATATACTTATATTGCGGCTATTGATGATACTGGTGTTCCTACGTTGAATCTTATTCATAGTACAGATACTAACGAGCCTAATGGTCTTGAGATTAGTTTTGCTGTTAAGCAATATGATTTCCAAGAGTTTAGTCAGAAGGCTGTTAGGGTTTTTCATTACTTTAAGAATAAGCCTATTATTGAGGGTGGTGTTCATTGGGATTTTACCAAAGAATATAGCCAGCGTAATGTGGTTATTGATGGTGATGGGTGGCGTGTTTGCCGACTCAATAATGACAATATGAAGTTCCCGAATAATTATCATCGTATTCAAAGCGGCGTTATTGCTCTGATGGGTAATATTGCGTACCCTGTTGAAGTTTCTCATCTTATTGGTGAGGAAAAGGCTGAGACTCCAGATCATATTGCTAAGTGGAATCGTGCCTTTAATAAGGCCGACATTGCTTCTTGGAAGAGTTTTGTTGGTGAAATCATCAATCAGGGTCTTTATCTGGAACTTGATTTTGGTATTGGCGAACTTGAGATGGATGTTAGTCGTGAAGGTTTGCAGTATACAAAATCTGTTGTTAAGACTCTGCGTGAAAAGACCCAGGATATTTTCGTTGAGTTGAAGAAGAATTTCAGCGACAAGATCGCTACTGCTAAAACCAAGGTAGAAGCAATCCAGACATATTACCAGATGAATGATCTTGCTGGTGGTTGGGGTGTTGGTGCTAGTTGGACTGATGCTTCTGGTAAAGATCATAGCATTAGTTCTGGTCAGGATATTGAATACAAGTTGGACAAGGAAGAGAATCTTTATGTGTTCAATTATCGCACAGCAGGATATCGTTCTCGTCGCATGATTTATCTTACCAATCAAATTCATCATGACACTCTTACTGGCAAGGGGTATAATTACTGGAATACTAGCGGTAAGAAGAATGGCGGTATGAAGTTCTTCTGGTGTGATATTAGTGCTACAGAAACTGCTAAGAAGATCGTCACCAAGTATTGCAACACAAATGATTGTTTTGCGTATCTTTTGGTACACACAAAGGATCATACCAATGTGTCTAATGGCTTTAAAAGTCTAGTTAAGGATGTTGGAGAACATAATATTCTTAATGTATCAGACTATCGTGATCTTATTAAGTCAACTCCTAAAGCCAGAGGGAGTAAGGGTAGTAAGGGTAGTGTTAGCGACCAAGATATTTTCTTGATCTTTGGAGATCAGAAGAATACTAGTCCTCTAAACTATGACTACAATGATGCTACTCTTATGCGTAGTCTTAGCATTGATAGTCTTAATGATCTAGAGGATGCTGACGAGATTGTGTATATTCCTATCCTCAGATACGCTACTGCTACTACTGATTACCCCACCATTAATGGTTTGTATAGTCACAAAGATTTCTTTGAGAAGTATAAGGTTTTTGATAACACAAATATTTATGCTATCAAGCATAGTGTGGTGGATCGTTTAATCAAGGAAGGGTACAACCTTGTGGATTTTAACACTTGGTTCAAGACTCGCTTGAAGAAACTGAACGATAACAAGTTCAAGGATATTTATCAGTTTAATAGTCTGGTCGAACAGTGCAGGAACGAATACAATTCTGATGACAAAATGAATCGTGGGTACGGTCAAGGCTATATTGATAGACAGTTTCTTTTCCATATGCTCAATATGTTCGGGTTGGAATATGACCAGTTTATCAATAACAAGAAGATTGTGTCAACTTTGGATAGTCTGATGATCCTTGAATTCTTTACAGATACTATTCATCGTGAAGAATTTGATATTGCTAAGTTCAAGAAGGACGATTACTATGGTCACATGACAAAACTGTTGAACGATTTTGGAATCAATGATTTGGATAGTGCTAAGATTAAGGATTCTAATGTTGTCTATAATCAGATTAATCGTATCATCGACAGTATGTATGATAGCGACAAGGTTTCGCAGTATAAGAGTATTTTTAAGAAAACAGAATCGGATAACGAGTATGTTGCTCCGAAAATCGCTGATCTTAGAAAAACAATTAAAGCGGAACTTGACAACAATCCGATACTGAAGTATACTATGTGTGTTACGCCTGTTAGTGGCAATTTGAGAGAATTGAGAAATGTTAATCCTCTCAAACAAAACGATGGAAGTCGTGGCTACTATCATCGTGATAACAATGGTTGGTTTAGTACGATTAATGATCTTGATAAGTTGAAGGTTCAATTCGGTCAAATAATTGGTTAGTATAATGAAAAAATTTAATATTACTTATGAAGATTTATATGACTTATATATAACTCAAGGCTTATCAACATTATCTATTGGAAAACTATATGATGTACACCATACCTCGGTTTTAGATAAGTTGAACAAGTTTGCAATTAAAACTAGAAATATATCTGATAGCAAAAAACTTTCAAAACTTAATAGGGGTTCATCAAGCAAATTATTTAGGCATGGGTTAAGCGATAGTGGCTATAAAGTATTTAGACAAAATGGCAAAAAAACCAAAGAACACAGAATTGTTGCAGAACGTATTCTGAGGAGGTCTTTGGATAAAAACGAAGTGGTTCATCATGTTAACGGTATCAAAACAGATAACAGAGTAGAAAATTTATGGATTTTTCCATCACAAAAAGATCACGCAGAATATCATTGGAATGGAACAATACATAAGGATACAATTATATTAAAAAATGTCGATTAGGTTTATATTCACGGGTAACTTTATTTCATAGGAGATTTTCAATGTCTGTAGTTCCTTTTATGTGGGTTGATGGTAATCTTACGCTTGTTCTTAATAACAGGACGTATCAGGTTTTGCCGGATCATATTAATTACAAGATGATTCTTGAGGCGTTGCCAACTGCAAACGCTGATGAACTCTTGGAGATTGTGGATGTGGAAAAGGCTGTTGCTACTTTTAGTGATGGTCTTGTGGAGATTAAGAACGGCCAAGTCACTTATGAGGGTGAGGTTGTTCATGGTAGTATCAGTAAGCGTATTCTGGAGTTTATGAGCAAGGGTCTGCCTTTTCAGCCCCTAGTTAACTTCCTGAATAATCTTATGGATAATCCTAGTATGCAGAGTCAAAAGGAACTGTATGATTTCCTTGAGCATGAGCATCTGCCTATTACTGAGGACGGTTGTTTTCTTGCTTATAAGGCAGTCAGGAGCGATTTTAAGGATAAATATCGTGGAGTATTCGACAACAGTGTTGGCAACATCTGTAAGATGACCAGAGCGAAGGTTGACGATAATCGTAGTCGAGGTTGTTCTGATGGACTTCATGCTGGTGCATTGAATTATGTTGCTGGTTATGGTAGTCTTGAGAGCGGCGACAAGATTGTGATCGTCAAGATTAATCCCAAGAACGTTGTGAGTGTTCCTAGTGATTGTAACTGTGAGAAACTTCGCACATGCGAATATCTTGTGGTTGGTGAATATCAAGGAGAACTTCTCAAGCCGTTGTATTCGGCAACATTCTCAGAGGATGAGTATGCTGGTTATGATGATGAGGATGAGGACTATGATATCCGTGATGATTACTGGGATCAGTTTGATGACGAAGATGAGGATTATGAGGACGAGGATGATTACGACAACTCGTATCCTGGTTGATTAAAAGAATTAGTGGAGTCTGGGGACTAAGATAATAGCCTCTGGTTGGGAAACTCGACAAACGCTATTTGAGAGGGTTCGATTCCCTCCCACTTTTTAAAAGGAGTATTGATGAACGATCCATACGATGACGAAGATGACGAATACGATGATGACTACTATAATAATGATTATAGTGATCAGTATGATCCGTATAAGTTTTACTTTAAGTTTGATATAAACCAAAACTCTCCGTTGTCGGAATGGATAAGCAAAATGATCAATGATATCTTTAAAAAAGATTATGACTTCGATAAGATGGTAGTGTTTCCTGTGAATAGTTGGAATCCCAATACTGGAGGAAAAGATAAACTCCAGTATTTGGGATCCAATTATGCTAACGAACCAATTTGGAAAACAAAATATTGGGTTGCTGATCCTGTAAATTCAGCATACAAGGCACACTTACAATCTCATGCTGTTCATTTTATTAATCAACCTAAATATTACAAGGGATTATTTGATATCTTAAATTAAGGAAACATTATGTCACAATCAGAATGGTTTGTTGTACCAAATATTAAAGAATTTACAGATAAGGCTAGATCAATAGTCTACAATAATTTTGGCGTTTGGAACAATAAAACAGATATGGATATCCTTATAGATGATGTGGCTCAAAATGAAAAAGCGGAATTTGATAAAGTATTATCTCATCAAGAGAGTTTAGTAATAGTTAAAGAAAATCTGAAAAGAGAAAGAAATAAGATCACAAAAAAAATTAGATATATTCTAAACGATGATATATTTGCTGAGATAGTATATAAACTTAATGATAGGATGGTAAGTAATATTATTAGTGGTTTGGTTCAAAAGGGTTTAGTAGAAACTGCTTTTGATGAAGAGGCTAACGACTTTGTATTTTGGGTAAAAAAAGATGAAGAAGAAAAACCAGAAACCGATTGATATTGATAGCCACTTTAAATACAGATGTCCAAAAATTAATTGTGGCTATGATCATTGGTTATCTTTCAAGCAAGTGAAAATAAAAAACTTTAAGGTGGTCTGCGATTGTGGAACTGTTTTTAAACCAAAAACTATCAAAAAAATTAAAATAGTATATGAAAAAGATATTGAGCAACAACAGGTAGTACAAGTACCGCATAAAGAACAAATAGTCGAACAACCTAAGATTCCTCTTGATCTTGAAAAGCAATGTGGTACAATACTTACTGGTTATGGTTTTACGACAGAGGAGTGTTCGGTTCTTATAGCAAAAGCATATCAAAAAAACCAGACAAACAGTGCTGGTTCGTTGGTTAAATATATAATACAAAATTTGGGAGAATTAAATGAGTTCAATTAAGAGGCCAAGTTCTTTTGATAATATTGTTGGTCAGTCAGATGTTGTCAATAGGCTCCGTATCTCCACAGAGGGCTGTAAAAAAACCGACTCTGTGCTGCCCCATGTTTTAATAGACGGCCCTCCTGGCCTTGGTAAAACGACAATAGCGGGTGCTATAGCAACAGAAATGGGAGTGAATCTGTATACCGCGAACGCTGCTAATCTAAGAAGTGTAAAAAGTGTTCTGCCATATTTGTTAAGAATGACTAAGCGTTCTGTTTTTTTTATAGACGAAATCCATAGATTACCAAAACTTGTGGAAGAATTTCTTTATCCTGTAATGGAAGACTTTAAGATCAATATTGTTCTAGAAAAAGAACCAGAAGAAATAGAGATTCCAGCATTTACATTAGTTGGAGCAACTACTAGTGGTGGTAGTCTTAGTCAGCCATTTTATGATCGTTTTCAAATCAAAGAGCATTTATCATTTTATACCGATATTGAGTTAGCTAAACTAGCAAGATTGAATTCTGATAGTCTAGGATTATCAATGGAAGATTCCGAACTATTAGAAATAGCAAAAAGAAGTAAAGGCACTCCAAGAATCCTAAATGGTAGGCTACAATGGTATAAAAACTACAAAATGTGTAGTAATGATAACACAACAGTAAACGATATATTTCTTATTCAGGGTATTGATGAGTATGGTTTGGATGTGTACGATAGAATGTATTTAGACATTCTTAAAAATAACAAAGGTAATCCGTTGGGATTAAAGTCTATCAGTTCGTTAACAGGAATAGCAATAGAAACTATAGAAAATAGTATCGAACCATACCTAGTGCGAAAAGGATTTGCGAAAAGAACACAAAAGGGTAGAATTATAGGAGATATATAACATGGATCCTTTGATTATTATACTAATCATTCTCAATATTAATAGTCTATTAATTGGCTTTATTTTTGGTCGATTTGGTAGTCAGAATGGTGTATTAAATAATACTCATGGATCATTTTTAACCAAACAAAAACATCATATCAAAGAAAATAATAGTATATCAATAGACGATAAGAAAGTAGTTGTAGATATTAAAACCGATGGTTTGGAAAAAAAATACGATTCTTTAGGAGATATAAAAAAGACTCAAGATAATATAACAAACTCTGTAAATAAACTTAAAAATCTTAAGGGGTAAATTATGGCAAAAGGTCTTGACGTAGGTACTAGTTTCATTGTTTTATCAAAAGATAATAACGGAAACATAGAGTATAAAGATTTTCGAGACGCATTTTATATTATTAAGCCAACAACCCCAGTAGCCACAAAAATGATAGAAAAAGGCTTATCTGGTAAGGTTTTTATTAAAGACAATGACGGCTCATTCATTATTCTTGGCAAAGATGCAATTGAAAAAGCAGTAGAACGTAATGACGCCGCAAAAAGACCCATGTATAGAGGCGTTGTTTCTGCTAAAGAAAAAGATGCTAAAAGAATTCTCGCATTTATTCTAAAAGAAGTAGTCGGCACAGCATCAGAGTCAGGGGAAAAACTGGTTTTCTGCGTTCCTGCTCAACCAGTAGATCAAGAAGATGAAGATTTTGATGTGGGTTATCATGAAGATGTTGTTAAAACAGTATTAGCAGAATGTGGTTATGATGCTAGAGCAATTAACGAAGCAGAAGCATTATGCTATGCTGAATTAGAAGGAGACGATTATACTGGTATAGCAATTAGTTGCGGTGCTGGTATGACAAATGTTTGCGTTATGTTAAATGGCGAACCAACAGTAGTCTTTAGCACAACAAAGTCAGGCGATTGGATTGATCGTATGAGTGCTGTAGCCACAGGAGAACCAGACAGTGTTGTTCAGGCAGAAAAAGAAGGCGGCGAATTTAAAATAGGCGAACCGAACGATAATCCAGTTCTATCCGCTGTTTCTGCTTATTATGATCGTCTTATTGATTATACAACAAAACAATTAACATTTGCATTAACCGGTCACAGAGCTTTGCCAAAATTTAAAAATCCGCTTAAAATAGTTATAGCAGGAGGGACTTCTCAGGCCAAAGGTTATGTTGAAAAATTTAGAGAAAAATTAGTAGAAAATAATTTTCCACTACCAGTTAAAGAGGTAGTACATTCATCAGACCCACTTCATGCTGTTTCTAAGGGTTGCTTAATCGCATCAAAAGTTTTATGAGTAATTATCTAAATATAGACACTCCAACCTTTTTTTGTTATCTAGATACAAATTTTTTCTATAATAAACCCCCGGATATTAACTCTAAAAGAATAGTAGTAGAGGTTTTTAATTTTACTAGTATTCCACAAAGATGTGGTCTTTTTTCTGTTATGACAGAATACGGTAGTCAACACGCAAGAGTACCTATCCACTATTTGAGAGCAAACGAATCTGGTGGCTCAAACTACCCATTAGACTGGATTCAACTTTGGGATAGTATTAGTTATTATGCCTCCATTAAGATAGATCAGTACACAAAAAATAGAGCAGCTAATATCTTCCTAAAAGATAAGAAGCTACATAAAGCTAAATATATGTTTACTATAGATTGGTGTCTAGGCCCACAATATCAAAATGGCTACGGCGAAATGTCAGCAGGACACAAGTGTGGTCATTTTTTCCAGGGGTTTGATGGTCAATATTTTTTACAACCCAATAACAGAGTTCTTTGGATGGATGGTGGCAGTTTCATAGCCAAAAAATTTGATAAAAAACCAGACTGGGAAGTATTTAGTTTAGAATTTAGTTGTGAAAATACTGGAAGCAGATGGGTTAGCGAAAGTGAAGAAGAATTATATTTTTATGAATTTAAAGAAAAAAATTTATAATAAGTGTATTTAGGTACGGTAAAAATAAATCCTATAAAATATAGGTGATATATGTTTGGTTTATCTCGTAGAATTTTTCTTTTATCAGTAATAGCATCTCCAATATATGCTGGAACTCGTGATCCTAGGATTAAAGACGCAGAATACATAGAATATGCTAACTCATTTAAAACTGTTGGTAAAATTTGTGGATTAGCAAAAGACGGATCCAAATTTTGTGGTTCCGCTGTCGCCATAGATGATTATCACATATTAACAGCGGCCCATGTTATTCAAGGAAGCGTATCATGTTCGTTTTATATAAATGATAAAGAATACTGTATACCAGATATAAGAATGCACAAAAATTTTGAAAATGGTGGTTTTGGAGTAGCAGACATAGCAATCGGTAGGTCAAAATTATCTTTTGATCTTGACAAATATCCAGAACTATACAATGAGGAAAATGAAGTTGGTAAAGAGTGTGCAATTTGTGGTTATGGATTTAGCGGAACATTTGAAACAGGCTCCAAATTTTATGATGACAAAAAAAGAGCAGGACTGAATAGGATAGATAATATAGAAAAAGATATGCTAGTATGCTCATCATCTGATAAAACAGATAAAAATATTACAAAAATGGAGTTTCTAATAGCCAGCGGAGATAGCGGCGGGGGACTTTTTATTAATAATAGACTGGCTGGTATTAATTCTTGTGTCATGGCAGTTGACAGATCGCCACAGTCGAAATATAATGAAGAGTCTGGTCATACTAGAATTTCTAAGTTTTTGGATTGGATAAATGAATATAGGAAAAATAAAGAAGAAAAATGAAAGATGATTTAGATAGAGAAAACAGAAAAATAAATAATAAAAGTTCTAATAAGAAATTTAAAAAATTTATTTCTGATGATCAAAAACTTGCCAATAAAGCCAAAAAGGCTTTTAAAAATCGTGTACAAGAAATCAAGGAAGATGAACTTTTAGACGACATGGAATACTACGATAAATATAGTGATATATGAAATATGTAGAAGAATTATTAGCTGGTAATTGTTTTATCTACAATAATAATTATTATTTAATAACAGTTAATTTTAAATCTAATAATCAAAGACTTTGTTATAATTTAGATTCAGGATTCCCTCACTGGATATCAGGAGAAACAATAGTTGATGATATACAAATATATACTATGGATGAAAAAAATACCATAATTCCAATCAAAGAAAATAAAAAGGAACACAAGAATGTATCTTCTTAAAATTAAAAATTTTATAAAATCATTAATATGGCATGCCTACTCTGGTTTTCCTAAAAGTAGTCAAGAACTAATTAATTATAGATATAAAATATGTAATGATTGCGACATGATGAATAAATCAGCGAATCAGTGTCTGGTTTGTGGATGCAACATAAGTAATAAAAAAATCTTTATGAATAAATTAGCCTGGAAGGATCAGGCTTGTCCAAAAAATAAATGGTAAAATGCAATACTACTATATTAATCTAGACAGAAGAAAAGAAAGGAATAAACACTTTTTATCAGAAATTAAAAAATCTAAGATTATATCAAGTCGTATAAAAAGATTTAGTGCGGTAGATGGATTTCAATTAGATATTAAAAATATATCAAATAATATTCTAACAGAAAAAAGTAAATCAGAATTATTAGATAAAAATAAAACATTCGGCATCTCTTTAACTTATGGCGCTGTTGGATGTGCTTTGTCTCATTACGAACTATACAAAAAATGTATTGATACTAATGAAGATTTTTTGATTCTGGAAGACGATGTTACTATAGATCCAATAATAGATAAATATTTAGAAGATTATATAGACTATTTTAAATATGATCTTCTTTATTTTGGTTTTCACAGACATTCTCATACAGAATTAAAGAAAGTACATCCCTTGATCAACAGGATTACTGGCAATGTATGGGGTACATTTGCTTATGTTGTTACTCCAAATTTTTGTAAATATTGCATAGAAAAAATCTTCCCTATTTCAATACAGTTTGATAGTGAAATTAGTAAACATATAAATCAGAAAAAAATTATAGCTATGGCATTTAATACTAATGTTATACAAGCAAGACATTTAGGAACAGATATACAAGGTGGAGATGGAATGAAATTAATTGAAAATATTGAACAAGACCCTTGGACAATGGTGTTTGGATGACAGATGAATTTGACTCTTTATTTTCTAAGTCACTAGAAATACCAAAACAAGAAGTAAAAGAAGAGGTAAAAGAACAAATAAAATGCAAGTGTAATAGAAATACATTTACTGGCATTGTTAGCCAAAGAAGATCATTCTCAGAGTGTTCTAATTTTCAACCATTTTATCACATAGCAGCAATGAATAATTGGAAAGAAGTAGTCAAAGAACAAAAAGATATTTGTGATCAATTAAATTTAAAACCTATTTGTGGAATCTTAGGATCTAATAAAGATGCCGAGTGGACAAGATCAATAGGCTTAAATATACAATATCATAGTAAAAATATTCATGAATATGAAACACCAACTTTAAAAATGTTATATGATTGGTCAAAGAACAATCCAGATGGTAGAGTTTTATATTTTCACACAAAAGGAGTGTCAGCACCAGAGATTATTGGTAAAAAATATTGGAGATGGATTATGAATGAACAAATATTAATAAACTATAAAGATAATTTAAAAAGATTAGACATAGCAGATATACTTGGTATCAGTTGGATGCGCAGTAATTTTGCTCATTTTGCTGGTAATTTCTGGATGGCTAGATGTGATTGGATAAATATCTTAAAAGATCCTATTGATCATCAAAAAATTAATGGACCAATTGTTGCTGGTAATCCATGGAAAAGAATGAGCGCTGAATTATGGTTGGGGAGTAAACCTTATCATATAGCAGATTCATTGTGTGGAGAAAATTTGTGTATGTATTGCGAAGATTTAGATTTATACGACAAATATAGGAATATTTAGAATGAAAATCTATACCGTCCATTCAGATTCTCATAATGAATTGTATGATAAATTCTTTCTACCAACATTGCCAAAAGACGTAGAACTTAATAGTTATTTTATTCCTCAAGAATGTAAAACCGCAAATTTTAAAGAAAATGGATGGAAACAAACCTGTTACAAAAAAACAGAAATTTTTTTAAGAGCGTGTGAAGAAAACAGAAATAGTCTTTTTCTTTTTGCTGATGTTGATATACAGTTCTTTAGTCCAAAAATAGTTGATATTCTTCTGGAAGAATTACAAGATTATGACATAGCCTGTCAGTATGACACCGGTTATTTACCATATTGTTCTGGATTTTTTATTTCCAGAGTTAATGATAGAACTATAAATTTATTCAACACAATAAATAAAGAATATATAGAAGAAGATCAAACCTCATTAAATATACATATAAATAAATGTAAAGCTAAATTTTTATCAAATAAATTTTATACAGTAGCACAAAGTATCGGTATGGTATGGAATGGTCAAGATTTTAATATTCCTGCCGATATAATTATGCACCATGCTAATTGGATTGTTGGTGTTCAAAATAAAATCAAACTACTAAATTTAGTCAAAGACAAATATGAATCATTACCAAAAATATCTTAATGATTTTTTTTCTGAGTTCAGACCAGAACCAAATTATCCGACATATCCACCGTATCATACTGGTCTTTATTTAGAAGACTATTTTTATAAAGAATACAATAAAGAAAATATTGAACATATATTCTATATTCCTGTTTCTTGGACAACAACTTATATTCAGAACCAGGACAATAACTTACAAGAAAAACTAAATAGTCTCGAAAAAGATAAGAAATATTTTACTGTTTGCCAACACGACGATGCTCCAAAAGAAAATTTACCATATGACTGTTTGATATTTGCTGCCGGTGGAAATATTATAAAACAGAACACAATACCTATTCCGCTTATATGTTCGAATATACCGTCAAATTTGATTGTATCCAACGAACCCAAAAAATATTTAGCCTCTTTTGTTGGGTCTATCACCCATCAATTGAGATATGAAATCTATAATAAATATGCAAATAATGAAAAATTTCTAGTAAAAGCAAAACAATGGACGCCTACCGTTACAGATAATAACCTTGCTGATTTTATTAAAATTACTCAGCAGAGTTATTTTACCTTTTGTCCTCGTGGATATGGTCTTAATTCTTTTAGATTATATGAGTCTTTTCAATTAGGGTCTGTTCCAATTATCGTAACAGATAAACCATTTTTACCAATGTCAGAATTATTTGATTGGAATAGTGCTGCGATTATAATAAATATGTCTGGTCTTGATAATCTTGAAAAGTCATTAATAGATATAATAAATACCAATTATAATAGCTATATAACTTATGGCAAAAAAATCTATAATCAATATTTTACATTAAATAAATTATATAAGTATATCATGGAGAAAATTTGTGAAAAAAATACTACTACAAGTAGCTAACTATCAAGACTATAGACAAGACTATTTTCTAAAATTTCAAGAAAAAACCAAAAATTTTGCATTAAGACATAACTATATCTACCATCATTTTGATACCAAAATTGGAGACAGAAACTATAGTTGGCAAAAAATTGTAAGAGCAAATGAATTATTGCAAGATAAGTATATCAATGATGACGATATCATCTTCTGCCTAGATGCTGACGCTTGCATATTTGATATGTCAGACGATTTTCCTTGTATAAATAATTTTAATTATGCAATAGATAATGGAAATACTCATTGTATGGGTATTTGGTCTATGAGAATTAACGATTGGACTAGAAAATTATTGGAAAATTTTTTAGATCAAAACCTATATGATAAGTATAAAAATACAGAATTATGGCAAACTTGGTCGGAGCAAGGATGTTGGTATACATTAACGGGTCTACCAAGGCATAGTTGGTTAAGTTATAAAAATTTAGAAAATTATGGCTGGAATTCTGTGATTAACGACGATATGCTATACGGCATACAACAACTAAATAATAATGTTTGTATACTAGATACAAAATGGAATACAACAATTCTTGAAGAAGATTATAATACAATAGATTCAAATATTCAACAGTATAACATAGTGAAAACTAAAAAAGAAGACACAAAAATTAGACATTTTGGTGGACAAAAGTGGCGATTAGATTATTTATGAACAATACCATAGACCATATCTATATATGCCATTACTCCAAGTTAGTTGAAAGAAGACCATTTATACAGAATCAACTTGATAAATTTCGACTATCTGAAGATCTATATACATTTATAGAAAATTATGATAAAAATATTCTAGACATAGAAGAAATTAAAAAAGAATATCCTCTAATTTTTAATTTAACTAAAAGAGATAGAAGATATTTAAGATTATCTGAGATATCTTTGGCTCTCAAACATTGTCATATTATAAAAGATGCAATAAATAAAAACTATAACACAATCTTAATTCTAGAAGATGATGCTATACTAGATAATAATTTTTTTGATAAATATGTAGAATATGCCAAAGAATTACCAGAAAATTGGGATATATTTTGGTTAGGAGGTTGTTGTGGATTACGGAGTAATAATATTTTACAAGATAAACATGTTTATCAAGTATCCGCATCACGTTGTTGTCATTGTTATGCTATAAAAAAATCTGGTCTACAAATACTTAAAAATACTATTAACGATATTGATGAAGCTATTGATTGGTATTTTAATGATATAATACTTAAGCTTAACTTAAATTCTTACTGGTGTGAACCACCAATATGTGAACAAAATTCATTGTTTGAAAGCACAGTACAATTATGAATATTTCTTTTTCTGATTTTTGGGATGGCTTCGATCCTAACAATAATTTTTTTCGAGATCTCATTTTATCTATTGATAATTCATATAGTTTTATCCCATTCTCTAACGATACCGATATTTTAATCTATTCTTGTTTTGGTAAGTTACATAGTAACGCTAATACAAGAGTGAAAAAAATATTTTATACTGGAGAAAATTTACGACCCAACTATAATGATTGTCAATATAGTTTAACTTTCGATTTTGACTCATACAATGGTAAAAATATCAGATTGCCATTATGGATATTACAGATTGACTGGTTCAGTAAAACAAACTATACTAATCCACAATATGTTATTCCACTAGAATATATTAAGACCAATCCATTAACAAGAAAAAATAAAGATAAATTTTGTTGTATCGTGTTTAATAGTAGATCACCACATAGATGGGAAATAATAGAAAAACTTGGAAAATATAAAAAAGTCGATTGCTACGGAAAACCCTTTGGAAATTGGTTTTATGGAGAAGACAACAAATTAAAAACTATATCAGATTATAAATTTAACATATGTTTTGAAAACTCTATATCTCCAGGATACTATACTGAAAAAATGATTCACGCAAAAACTGCTGGATGTCTACCTCTATATTGGGCAGATAATAATTGCCATAAAGACTTTAATCCTAGATCGTTTTTAAATCTTTATGATTTTGGTAGTTTAGATGATTTTATTGAAAAAATTATTTATTTAGATCAAAATGATTCTGAATATAAGAGAATCACATCCGAATATTTATTTGCAAACAAAGAGCCGACCCTCGATAATCTCAAAATACAACTTAGAAATATTTTATGTCAATAACAAAAATAAAACATATTCCTGGCCAGTATCCGGACGGAGATGCCTTCAAATATAACTATATTAAATCTGTAAGAGATAAATTTAATTGTAATTGTTTTGTAGAATTTGGTACACACAAAGGAGATTCTGTTATATTTTTATATGATTATTTTGATAAAATTATTACAATAGAACCAGTAAAAAAGTATTATGAAATATCTAAAGCTAAATTTTTGAATATAGATGTATCTAAGAAGATAGAAATTTTAAATATAAAATCTATAAACTTTATCGAACAATCATTATCAAAAATAACCAACTTTAAAACATTGTTCTGGATAGACTCTCATATACAACCGCCATATACAGAAAATGCCTCGAACGATTTATATAAAGAAATTTTACTTATATATAGTTTAATGGAAAAAAATCAATATATTTTACTCATTGACGACTATAGGCTTTGGTCAAATTTTTGTAATAAAAATTCTTTAATAGATTTATTAGAAAAAAAATCTATCGAATTAATAGAAAGTTCAGATATGGTAATTTCAGTTCCATCAAACTATATATACTAGTATGAAAATAGCATTTTGTAAATTTGCCGGAATGGGTAATGGAGGAATAGAGAAGTATTTACAAACAATAGCCTTAATATATCACAAAGAACACAATGTAGATTATTACTACACAAATGCAGCCCCATTTCCTTGTCAATCTTGGCAGCACCCCGACAATGATGAACAACGAATTAAATTATTTGAAGACAACGGTATCAATCTTATAAAGATACAGGTTGGATATAGAATTAAAAATGATTGGTATAATACAAATTTTACCGACCTGTTTGATGAAAATAAATACGATTATTTAATTACTGCGGGGAATGGAGAGACAGAATATCCATATAAAACACTTAAAAAAATACCTATCATACATACTGTTCATGGCGATCATGTTTTTGATCAATCTAATGTTAAGTATTATGTTTTATTATGTGATTGGCAAGCAAAAAGATGGATTCAAAATGGTGGCGATGCGTCACGACTTATAATTGTTCCTCCCGTCGTTTATGTTCCAAAATTATGGAATAAAAATTTTAGAGAAACAATAGGAATTCCAAATGATGCTTTTGTATATGGATTACATCAAAGAGGAGATAATTCTATAAGTTCAACAATCAGTCTAGAAGCATTTAGCCAGATACAATCTCCTAAAACTTATTATGTGATAATGGGTGGTGGAGAAGCACACAGAAATTATGTCAGAGACAATAATATTAAAAATGTGATCTTTATTGATCAGTCATCTTGTATTTATACCATACATTCATTTCTGGATTCAATAGATGTTTATGCTCATTGTAGATTAGATGGAGAGGTTTGTTCCGCTTCTATAATAGAGGCAATGTCTCATAATACTCCAATAATATCTTATCCAGGAATAAATATGGGACACGAAGAACAATTACATGGATGTGGAAAGATGGCTTTTTCTGTGGAAGAGTATAAAAATGAAATGATTGCCTTACAGGACTCCAATTACTATAATAGTATGTCTCAAAAAATAAACGAAAAGTATAATAGTGTTTACAATTACCAAATAGTCGAAGCAAAAATAAAAAATTTAATCAATGGCAACAATTAACCAATATTTAGACGACATAAAGTTTATTTGTGATTCTCTCGATAAAACACAAATACAGAAATTTATAGATACTATAAAAAATATCTCACCAAAAGGCAGACTATTTATTGTTGGTGTTGGCGGTAGTGCCGCTAACGCCTCTCATGCTGTCAATGATTTTCGAAAAATTTTGAGTATAGAAACATATACTCCAACAGACAATGTTTCTGAATTAACAGCAAGAATTAATGATGAGTCCTGGGAAGATGCCTATAAAAACTGGCTTAAGATTAGTAAACTCTGTAAAGAAGATATTTTAATTATTCTTTCTGTTGGTGGTGGCTCTATAAAAACTTCCTATAATTTAGTCAAGTCTATACAATACGCCTGGGAACAAGGATGCAAAATTTTATCAATAGTCAGTAGAGACGGCGGATACTCTCTTCCAAACTCTCATGCCTGCATAAAAATACCATGTATTGATGATGATACGATAACCCCTCACGCAGAAGAATGGCAGGGAATCATTCTTCATATGGTAGTACATATTTTAAGTCAAACAAAATGAAAATATCTATATATTATGATGGTTCAAATGAACTAGAAATATTAAGTTATAACAACACTAATATAATTTCTGGTTTTACTACAAATCCATCTCTTATGAGACAAGCAGGGGTCGTAGAATATTCGGAATTCATACAATCTGTTACAAAATATGTCAAAGATAAGCCAATATCTTTTGAGGTTTGCGCAGACGATATAGATGAAATGTATAGGCAGGCAAAAATTATTGCGTCGTATGGTAAAAATATATATGTAAAAATTCCTGTTGTAAATACAAAAAATCAATCTACCAAAAATTTGATTAAAAAATTATTAGATGACAATATTATGATAAATATAACTGCTGTTATGACACAAAATCAAATAGAATCTTTATTACCTTATATACAAAATACAACTAATGTTATTGTTTCCATTTTTGCTGGCAGAATGTGCGATACTGGCTATCATCCGAAAAGCATAACTAAGTTTGCTAAAGAAAATTTACCACAAAATGCTAAAATTTTATGGGCAAGCACAAGAGAAGTATACAATATCTATGAAGCAAGTGAGCTTGGTTATGATATAATAACGGTCACAGAACCTATACTTAAAAAATTTATGACTTTACAAAATAAAAATCTTGACGAATTTTCATTGGAAACTGTAAAAATGTTCTATAACGACGCTATTGCGTCTAACTATACTTTATGATAATATCTCGCACACCACTTAGAGTTACGTTGGCTGGCGGAGGAACAGACCTTCCAGAATTTTATTCACGATTTGGTGGTTCGGTAGTTTCTATGGCCATAGATAAATATATCTATATTCATTTTAAAAGAAATATACTAGATAATTTTGTCAGATTAAGGTATTTACAAAATGAAGAAGTTACTAATTCAAATAAATTATCTAATGAAAGAGCAAGATGTGTATTACAAAAATTTAAAATCTATAATAAATGCGAAATCATAAGTGTCGGAGATCTTCCTTCTAATACGGGACTAGGATCTTCTGGTAGTTATTTAGTTGGCTTAATTAATGCTATACAAAAATATTCTAATCTAAATATGTCTAAACAAGAGATTGCCGAATTAGCTTGTGATTTAGAAATAAATACTTTGGGAGAACCAGTCGGCAAACAAGACCAGTATATTGCATCTTATGGACATGTTTATAAATTTGATATAGATACTAGTGGAAATGTGTTCCCATCTAAAGTAAATATTTCAAATATTGATGAATTAATAGAAAATACAAGAATATACTATACCGGTATACAAAGAAGCGCTTCAGAAATTTTACACGATCAAAAAAAAGACCATCAAAAATTTAATTCTAATTTACAAAAAATACATGATATTGGTCTTGAAATGCTTGACACATTAATAAACAATAATTTTGATGACTATGGGTTTTTATTAAATGATTATTGGAGATACAAAAAATCTTTGTCGGCTAGTGTTTCCAATAATGTTGTAGATAGTATATATGATGATCTTATCGAAAGAAAACTAATCTTAGGAGGAAAGATAATTGGGGCTGGCGGAGGAGGATTTCTGCTCGTATATGCTCCAAAAAATAGACATAAGTTTTTAGATAAACAAATGGAAAGCATAGGATATCCAAGACTGGATTATGGAATAGATATTTATGGGACAAGTATCGTATATGAACAATAAGGTTTATTGTTTTGATTTAGATGGCACATTATGCTCTCTATCATCTAAAGATTATTCTACAGCAATACCAATTTTGGAAGCTATAAAAGAAGTTAATAGATTATACGATCTTGGTAACACTATAAAAATTTTTACGGCAAGAGGAACAACGTCGAAAATAGATTATACGATGTTGACTCAAGAACAACTTAAAACCTGGAAACTAAAATATCATGAATTAATAATGAACACAAAACCATCATTTGATATTTTCATAGACGATAGAGCTATTAATGCTTATGATTGGAGAAAAAATATCACATCGGTCAAAGGTTTTATTTCTGGTAATTTCGATATTATACATCCTGGATACATATTACTATTTATGGAAGCAAAACAACATTGTAATCATCTTATTATTGGACTTCATGAAGACCCATCTATAGAAAGACCACATAAGGATAAACCAGTACAATCGTTGGAAGAAAGAAAATTAATTTTATCTTCCATCAAATACATAGACGATGTAGTAGTATATAAAACAGAAGAAGATCTTAAAGATATATTAATTGATCATAAAATTAATCTTATGGTATTAAGCGACGAGTATAAAAATACTAAATATACAGGACACGATTTAGCTATACCAGTACATTTTCATAAAAGAGATCATGAATATAGCTCATCCAAACTTAAAAAACAAATAGCGGAGTCTATAAAATGCAAATAAAAACAGCGATTGTTACTGGTGGTTGTGGTTTTATTGGAAGCCATCTTGTTGATAGGCTTGTTTCTATGAATATTGAAACAACTGTAATAGATAATCTATCCGCAACATCAAATGAGAGATTTTACTATAACGATTTTGCAAAATATCATAATATAGATATTTGTGATCATGACAGTTTAGAGCCAATATTCGAAAGAAATATCGATATTGTTTTTCATCTAGCCGCCGAATCAAGAATAGGCCCGACAATAATAAATCCAAGCAAAGCCGTAAAAACAAACATTCTTGGAACCCAAAACATTCTAGAGTTGTCAAAAAAATATAATATCAAAAAAATAATTTATTCGTCAACATCAGCATATTATGGATTAAAAAATACTCCACCTCTATCAGAAGATATGGAACGAGACTGTTTAAATCCATATACTCTCACCAAGATAGCCGGTGAAGATTTGTGTGTATTATACAATAATTTTTATGAGTTGCCAACAATATCTCTAAGATATTTTAATGTTTACGGAGACAGATCGCCCACTAGCGGACCATATGCTCCGGTTCTAGGGTTGTTTATTGATGCGTTTAATAATAAAAAACCAATGACTATAGTTGGAGATGGATCTCAAAGTAGAGATTTTATACACGTAAATGATGTTGTTGAGGCAAATATCTTCGCAGCAATAACAGAAAATAAAAAAACTTTTGGACAAACATTCAATGTTGGTTCTGGAAAAAATTATTCGATCATTAGTATTGCCAAAATGATAGGCGGTGACTATAATTTTATTGACCCAAGAGCCGGTGAAGCAAAAGACACACTATCAAACAACGAAAAAATATACAACCTTTTAGGATGGAAGCCTTCTAAAGATATAATAGACTATATTAAGGAAAAAATTAATGTCAATTGAATTAGAAAAAAAAATAGACGAAATCTTATTCGAAGTTAAAAATACTGCCAAAAGAGTAGGTGTTATAGATTATCACAAAACATACCTCACACACTGTTGCAAAGAGATTAGTGTTGATGGATTATGGCTAGAATTTGGTGTTTATAGGGGTCGGAGTATAACTGCCATTTCTGAATTTACCAAAAATATTGTTTATGGATTTGATAGTTTTGAGGGATTACCAGAGTTTTGGGATCAACAAAATCCTAAAGGAGTTTTTAATCTTGGTGGTATTATTCCAGAAGGAGCTATTTGCGGAAATAATGATGACAATCCTGGAATGTATAATTCTAGTCCTACAAAAACAACACAGCCTTGGAGACCAAATATAAAATTAATCAAGGGTTATTTCGAGAATACTCTTCCAGAATTTCTTAATGATCATACAGAAAAAGTCGCTTTTGTTCATATAGATAGCGATATATATAGTTCAGCTAGAACCGTACTAACTCTTCTTAAAGATAGATTTCAAAATAATACTATATTGGCTTTTGATGAACTAACAGATTATCCTGATTTTAGAAACCATGAAATAAAAGCTTTTGCAGAATTTTTGCTTGAGACCGGTTATAAATATGAGGCAATATTTCACCAGTGCCTAGGTCAATACACACAATCCTGCTTTAAGATATTGTTGTCATAAAATTAATAATGAAAAATTATAAATGTTCAATATTTTGTAGCTTCTATAAAGGTGAAAAATTTATAGAAGGATATCTTGAGGATGTTCTGAAACAAACAGTCTTCAATGACGTAGAATTTGTCTTTTTGGATTGTGATTCGCCAGAAAACGAAAAAGAATACATACTTCCATTAATAAAAAAATATGATAATATCCTTTATCACAAACTAGAAAAAGACCCAGGGTTATATCAAGCTTGGAATATAGCAATAAAACTATGTTCATCTCCAATCATAGGAAACTGGAACATTGATGATAGAAAGTCAATTAATAGTATAGATATATTATTAAAAAGATTCGATAAAAAACCAAGTCTAGATGTCTGCTATGGAATTACTTACGTTTCACGAATAGCAAATGAAAAATATGAAGATAATGAATATAATCTTATTTACCCCTGTACTCAACATTCTCTTATTAATCTATTAAATAATAATTCGCCACACTGTATGCCATTGTGGAAAAAAAGTCTTCATGATCGGTTTGGATATTTTGATGAATCATATATTTCTGCGGCAGATGGAGAATTTTGGTTAAGGTGTGCATTTGGTGGAGCAAAATTAGAAATGATTAATCACCCAATAGGTTTGTACTACGAAAACCCAACGGGTAGATCTACGAATCCAGAACATTTAGCCAAATGTCTTGAAGAGGTTAGACGCAGTAGAGAACCATATATTAAATTATTATATAATAATAATGTTCAATAGACTAAATAATCAAAGAGTGTATTTAGCCGGTGCTATGGATAGAGTTGTAGATAGAGGCAACGGTTGGAGAAATAATATAACTCCATTCCTAGAAGATTTAGGAATAGTAGTTTTTAATCCAATAAAAAAACCGACAATAGTTGGCCAAGAGGATGAGCAAACTCATAAGTATAAGTTAAAACTTAAACAAGAAATGAATTACGATGAACTTTCTAGTGTTATGAAAGTAATTCGTTCTGTTGATCTTAGATTAGTAGATATCAGTGATTTTTTAATTGTTAATCTGGATTTGGATATTCATCCTTGTGGTACATATGAAGAAATTTTTTGGGCAAACCGTCAGAAAAAACCTATTATAGTACATATGGTTCAAGGTAAACAAAAAGCTCCGGATTGGTTGTTCGGAACTATACCACATCAAATGATATTCTCATCATGGGATGATGTTAAAATTTATTTATTACAAATACATAACGACAAAGAAATTAAAACCTACAACAGATGGTACTTTTTCAATGCAAAAAATAATTAACGAAACTAAATTAGATTTTGATGATGTTCTGATTCGTCCTAAACGATCAACATTAAATAGCAGATCCGAAGTAAATTTGATTAGAACTTTTAAATTTGCTCACAGCCCTAGAGAACTAAATTGTGTACCACTAATGGTAGCAAATATGGACACTGTTGGAACGATACCTATGGGTAGATCGTTATCTATACATCAGTCTATTACTTGTTTACATAAACACTATGACGAGGATGTACTAGTCAATCTGTTTGTTAAACCCACCGACTATTTTTGGTATTCGACTGGCACATCTAAAAAAGATATCGAGAAACTAGAGCGTGTTTTTAATACTATAAAACATAGTCAAGGATATATTCCAAACGTTTGTCTAGATGTAGCCAACGGATACACTGAACAATTTGTAAAAACAGCATCTCATATTCGTAAACTATATCCAGAAATTATTCTAATGGCTGGAAATGTCGTAACTCCAGAAATGACAGAAGAATTAATTATTCATGGCAAAGTTGATATAGTCAAGGTTGGTGTAGGATCAGGCAGTGTTTGTACTACTCGTTTAAAAACTGGCGTGGGATACCCTCAATTGAGTGCGGTAATGGAATGTGCGGACGCTGCTCATGGTCTTGGTGGACACATTTGTTCTGACGGAGGCTGTAAAGTAGTCGGAGACATTTGTAAGGCTTTTGGTGGTAATGCTGATTTTGTAATGTTGGGTAGTATGTTTGCTGGTGCTGATGAGTGCGAAGGAGAATGGAAATATGAATGGAAAATGAGAAGTGGTGGATGGCAACCTTTCGATCCACAATCTCCTGATGTTGAAAAACGCAAAGTATCATTACAATACTATGGCATGAGTAGCAAAAATGCTATGGATAAACACCATGATGGAGTGGCAAACTACAGAACAGCAGAAGGCAAATGTGTTACTGTTTCATATAAGGGTCATGCAATAGATATTTTGCAAGATGTCTATGGAGGTCTACGCAGTGCCTGCACATATGTTGGAGCAAATAAAATCAAAGACTTTGGTAAAAAAACAACATTCATACAAGTTAATAATACTCACAATAAGGTATACGAAAATGCAAAAACTTAATTTAAATTGTCCAATAAATTTTACTGGCTATGGTATAACATCATTTAATATATACAAATGTTTAAGAGAAAAACTTGATATCTGTTTATTCCCAATAGGTGGCGCACAAGTAGATTCTCAAGAATATGCTGCTATGTTATCTCACGACATGGGGAAACAAGACACTTTTAATAATGAGGATACGTGTCTAAAGATATGGCATCAATTTGATTTGGCGAACAGAATAGGCAATAAAAAATATGGAGCCCTAACATTTTTTGAAACCGACAAACTCAAACCAAAAGAAGTTAGGATGATAAACAACCTAGACACCATCTTTGTCGCGTCAAATTGGGCAAAAGATATTTTAATAAATAACGGCATCAATATTCCTATTATTGTTAGCCCATTAGGAGTAGATCCCAATATTTTTAATGATTCAGTAAATAACTTAGTAAAGAAAGATACTGATAAATATATTTTTCTAAATATAGGCAAGTGGGAGATTAGAAAAGGACACGATGTTTTACTCGATATTTTTAATGAAGCGTTTGATGAAAAAGATAACGTTGAACTATGGATGTTAAATCACAATCCATTTTTATCTCAAGAAGATAATAACACATGGATAACTCTATATAAAAATAGCAAACTAGGATCCAAAATTAAAATTTTACCAAGAATTAATCTTCATTCAGATGTTGCTAAGTTAATAGCATTATCTGATTGTGGTATTTTTCCCGCAAGGGCAGAAGGATGGAACAATGAGATACCAGAGTTCTTTGCCTTAAATAAGCCAGTAATCTGCACAAATTATTCAGCACATACAGAATATTGCGATAAAAATAATTCTTTCCTCATTGATATAGACGGGCTTACTCCTGCTATAGACAATAAATTTTTCGACGGATTTGGTAATTGGGCTGATTTTGGCGATAATCAAATCGAACAAACCATAGAACACATGAGATATGTGTATAAAAATAATGTTAAAACTAATCAAGCTGGTTTGGAAAAATCCAAAACATTAGCTTGGTCTAATACAGCCAATATTATATACAATCATCTATTCGGATAATACTATGCCAATACCATCAAGAAAACAAAACGAAGATAGAAACGTATACATATCTCGCTGCATGGGTAACGAGACAATGAAAAAAGAATATCCAGATCAAAAACAAAGAGTCGCTATTTGTCTTGGTCAGACACGAACCAAAAAAAGCTCTGGAGGAATTTTTAGTCAAGCACTAGAAATTTTAGGCTTTACATTGGGTTGTGAAGAATGTGATGGTTATGAAGAAACTCTTGATCACTCAAATATTGTAATACCAGCAAAAGAAGACTATGTTGATTTTGGAGAAGCAACAGAAGAATACGATCTTTCAACATTAGCCGCTTATATGTATAAAAACCCAAGAACCGGAGAGATGTATTACTATGATATGCGTGGTGCCTATACAAAAGACGGTAAATCTTTAGTCTATGTTGGTAAGGCTAGTGAATATCAAGGACGAAAAGTTACTTTAAATAAACCTTTCAGAACACCAAGCGGTCCAAAAAAAATGAGTGTTTATGTTAAAAATGAAAAAGGTAATGTAGTTAAAGTAAATTTTGGCGACCCAAATATGAAAATTAAGAAAAATATTCCCGAAAGAAGAAAAAGTTTTAGAGCAAGACATAACTGTGAGAATCCTGGACCAAAGTGGAAAGCAAGATATTGGTCTTGCAAAGCTTGGTAATACCCCTATAATATACGGAGAATAATTATTATGAATGATCGCATCAAAGATATACTTAGTTCTATTAACAAAACTCTTTCAGAAACAACCAAGGCAGAAGATATAGACTTTACAAAAGTTGAAGATATGGAAGTAGAAAGTCCAGAAATGGAATTGATGGAATATAAGTATGATTTCTATCAAATGAGCCTAGGCTCGATAAAGTCTATTGCAAAACATGCTCAGGCAATAGTAGACGCTCTAGAAAATCCTTCTGTAAAGGAAGGCTTGACAGAAAGTTGGTTACAAGGTAAAATCGCTGTGACAGAAGATTATATGATTACTATCCACAATTTCCTCATGTTCGGTGAAACAGAAACCGATACAGAAGGAGCGGAAGCAGCAAAGAATCTTCCTGGCCTGTGGGAAAACATTCGTAAGAAAAGAGAACGCATGGGTAAAAAATATAAACCAGCAAAACCAGGAGACAAAGATAGACCAGATCCAGAGCAGTGGAAAAAATTAACTAAATAATTAAAAGTTAATTTCAAAAAGAGTTTAGGACAACTTCTTAATAAAGGAAATATATGATACCATCAGTTGGTAAACCAAAAATTTTATATCAAGACCATAAAAATATTAAATTCGAATCTCTAGATTTTTATCTTAATTTAGCCAAAAAGATTATATCTAAAATGGCTCCAACATTTTTTTCTGGACTTTCCAAAGAAATGTTAAAAAATGAGGACGCAATATCGTTTGTTGCTAATGCAATAATGATGGGTGATTGGAGATGGAAAAAAGATACAATTAAAGATAATTCCAATGAAGAGAAACAATATAAGACACTCTATTCATATAGGAATCAATGCGGCATATGGGCTATACAAACATATGTAACCAAAAGATATAAACAAAATAATAGTTCTAAAAAAATAAAAGAGAAGTACTCAATTAATTATACAGACGATAACGATGTTTCGCTAGAAAGCGTTATTGCTGATCATTCTCAAATTGAGCCAGTAGACAAAATTATTGAGGAAGAAAAAAATAATAATATCAAATCTTTGATAGAGCAACTGTTTAATACAGATATCCTATCTGATAAACAAAAAGACCAAGTTAAGATGTACTATTATGATAATATGACATTAGAACAAATTGGCAGAGTTCAAGGAGTAACTAGAGAGGCAGTTAGGCAAAGTATTAAAACAGCCATATCTAAAATTAGGACTCTTATATGAAACAAATAAAAATTCTTCACCTGATTTTTTCATATGATTTAAAAAATAAAAATACCTATATATTATCTACCAATAGTGATGATATTATTGTTCCATATTCAATTATAGATAAGCCTATTTTTATTCAAGAGCAAATAAAAACAACAATATTAGGTTTTTTTCAAGATCCAACTATAAAAAATATAATTGATATAGATGTCTGTATGTTGGAAATTCAGAATGATCTTTTAATGAGATACATTGAAGACAATAATGACAAATACTCATATGATCAAAATGAAGATTTATGTATGTTGTCCAGCACTATTATGTTAGATAAAAACTTCTCTATGTTAAATTGGCTACCAATAGAATTTGAAACAGATCTATCAAAAAAGAAATCGGTAGACTTTTTAATTGATGATACGCTAAAAAGAATTTCTTTATAATATGCTAAAAAATATCTTTAATCTTTTTTCAAAAACTAAAAAAGAAGACCATTCAAAAGATAATCAAGACCTATATAATAAAAACGATCTTTTTAATATCTTAATTTCTTTGAATGAAAAATTTGAAATAGATCTTGTTGTTTATATAAAAGACACTCAACATAATTCTCTTACAGAGATAGAACACGCTGTGGTTTGTTCTGAATTTTTGAATAGTTCTTTTACTAATAAAATAAAAGACCAAATTCTTGAAATAATCAATAAGCAAATAAAAAACGAAGACAATTCATCTCTTATAGAAAACATATGTTTGGTAGACCAAATTACTCACAACACCAAAGATAATAGTAATGATGACGTATTTATACAACCGTCCCAAGTTTTTAGTAAGTATTTAACATGAAAGATATTCCAACTATAATGTGGGAAAAATGGAAAGATCCTTTCGGTATTGATGATCAATTAGATTCAGATACAGATGATGACTATATAGATAGTTTTGAGGAAGAAAATTACGAGACGCAAAATAAAAAAATTAAGTGTCAAATAATAGCGACACCATTTGGCATTATTCCTATTAACGAAAATACGGCTTCAGGATCTATATTTAATTTTTGGAATGGACATACAAATTTTGCTATAACAAAAGGTGTTGCCAAAATAATTGAAAATACAATTGGTGTAGAAACCATAAATATTTTTACAAAATATAGATTTAGAATAGCTATTGGTAAAGCATTTAGCGACTCTAAAGTAATGAGACAAATTAATAATAATGTTTATAATTACATAGAAAATAGTCATGTCTAACTCAACATCCAATAAAGAAAACGAATTCGAACTCAGCAATATTCATAATTATAATATTGATACAAAACATAGAGAACTGTATTTGCATTCATATTTAGATGTAGAAGAAGAGGGTGGAGTAGACTTTAGATCGGCTATTCTTTTTGAAAAAAATATTAGATATTTAAATTCCTTATCTATAGAACCTATATTGGTTCATATGCACCTTCCTGGCGGTGTTTGGGGTGATTGCATGGGCATCTACGATTGCATAAAACTTTCTAAATCAAAGATTATTATATTAGCCTATGGTAGTGTGGAATCGGCCAGTAGTGTTATATTACAGTCGGCGGATTTGAGAATTTTAATGCCAAATACCAATGTATTAATTCACTACGGATCTATTAGTGTTGATAACGAACATAAGGCCGCTTTGAGTTGGGTTCAATGGAGTGAAAAAGAAAGCGAAAAAATGATAGATATTTTTACAGAAAAATATATTGATAGCGATTTAGCCAAAGCAAAAAACTTAAAAAAAATGATGGCAAAAAAACATATAATAGCCCAATTAGCTAATAAATGCGACTGGATACTCACAGCACAAGAAGCTGTCAACTATAATTTTGCCGACGGTGTACTTGGTAGTAAGAGATATACAAGTATAGAGTCGTTAAAAGATATAGTGAAGAAAAAATAATGAATATAGAATACAATCTATATAATATAGACTATAATGAAATAGAGCTTAAGGCAAAAATAGAAGAAGCTATTAAATATAGCGTCTCCTCGATATCAGTACCATTTGCTTATACTAAACTATGCAAGTCTCTAGTCAAAGATACCGGAATTAAGATAGCGAACCCAATAGACTATCCATTAGGTATTATGGATACTAATTCGAGAGGATTTGCTATAAAAAACGCTATAGATAACGGCGCACAAAAAATTAATATAGTTATTCAAAATAATCTATTATGTTCAAAAAAATATGATAAAATAAAACAAGATATACAAAACAATAATAACATTTGCACAGAAAAAAATGTAGACCTGAACTATTATGTAGAGTATAGAACTTTTACCCACCAGTCTCTGATCAAAGCCTGTGCAATATTATTAGAAAACAATATACAAAAAGCATATGTTTCTACTGGTTTTATGCTAGATAATCCAGAAGATAATCTTATCGCGACAGTTTTATTGAAAGATAAATCAAAAATACAAACAATTTTTACAGGAAACATCTGGACGGTTAAGCATGTGGAAAATTTAAGAAAAAATAATATTTCTTATGTATGCACCAATAGTATTGAAAGTATAAAACTAATTCATAAATATCTATAATTTATAATGTCAATTTTCATCAGTATAGCGTCATATAGAGATCCTGAGACTATCCCAACTATTATTGACGCATATAATAAATCTAAATATAAAGATCAACTAAAATTTGGGGTTCTTCTTCAAGAAGATCAAGGTTTTTCCAAAAAAGAACTACTGTCGTCTGGTATTAATATAGAATTTTTAGATTATGATTGGAGAGAAAGCCAAGGAACTTGTTGGGCAAGAAATACTATTCAAAAATTGTTGTTCAATAACGAAGAATATTATTTACAACTTGATTCACATCATAGATTTTGTGAAAATTGGGACGAAAAATTAATTGAAATGTTTGAAGAAACACAAAAGACATACTCTAAGCCAATTATTGGAGGATATTGTCCGGGCTATGTTCCAAAAAATGATAAAAATTTGGAACAAAAACCTATGAGAATTGCTTCTTTTGCAGACTTTACCGATCTTGGCGACCTAATGTTTATTCCCAAAGTTATTAAAGATTATCAAAAACTACAAAATAAAAAGATAAAACTAATAAAAGCACGATTCTTATCCGGGCACTTTATATTTGCTGGACAAACTTTTGTTAAAGAATGTATATATGATCCAAATATGTATTTTAGAGGAGAAGAAATAAGTCTATCTGCTAGAGCATATACTAATGGTTACGATTTTTTTCATCCAACAACACCAATAGTTTGGCATGAATATCTTAGAACGGAACAAATCAAGCATTGGGACGACCACACAAAAGAAAATGGTTTTATAGTAACGTCTGAAAATAGATCTAATATAGGTAAACAAAGAGCTAGACATTTATTAGGAATGGAAAAAAACTCTACCAAGTTTGGCAAATATGGTCTTGGAGACAAAAGGACTTTGCATGAATATGAATTATATGCTGGATTAAATTTTGGACAAAGACTTATTCATAAGGATACCTACGATATTAATGACACATGTAAAGAGCCATATCCCATGACAGAAGAGGAGTGGTCATCTGGCATGCTCAGTAAATATTCTGTAGAATTTGATATGCCAAATAACTATATGTTAAATCTGATAGATAAAAATGTGAATTCACTAGCTATAATTTTACACGATAGCAAAGACAATATTTCTTATAGAAAAGATATTAGAAAAAATGATTTTAAAAATTTTAATACCAATATTTTAAGATTGATAGGAAGTATGGAGTCGAAACCACATAGAGTAACACTGATACCATTTTTAGAAAACAAATCATCACTACAAACACAAGTAATAAGATCAATAAGGATAGCAAATGAATAAAGTACTTTTTATTGCAAAATTTAACGAAGCGAATAGTTACAACTCTGTTTCCATGTCTAAACAGATACCAAAAAATAAACTTTTGTGTTTTTTTAATGATTATAAATCATATGAGTTATTTAGTAAGATTATTCTTAGCGATAATAATCTTGCTAAAATAATAGATCTTAACTTAAACATAACAAATATGATAAACGAATATAAAAATACTTATTCTCATTTTATTTTTATTCATTATTCAGACATAGTGTTTGACGAAGAAAAAATAGTTGCAATAGCTAATGGTGTTAAAAATGAACCTGTTGGTATTTATATAGAAGATAAACATATGGCTACAATAGCAAGATACGAAGATCTTATAGAACTAAATAGAAAACATTGTCAGTATAAAAACTTGTTCAAAGAGATAAAAAATATAACGCCTAAAAAACACATTGTGGGACACGATATTATTGATCATAAAAATATTCCAGATATAATAAATTATGAAAACGATAAATGTCTATTTGCTTTTTTTAACGAACGCAAAGATCTTGGATTAGTTCAAAGTTATTGCTTTTTTAATAAAAATAACCAAAAAATATATAATATTGACAATAATGTTCTGGGAACCGTTATACAACATACTGATAATGACATAACTATTGAATGGAATTTGGATAGTAGCGATACGTCTTGTGTGTATGCTAACGAAAATGGTTGTTTTATTTAAAATGGCTAAATTACTAATGAAAAGTTTTCAAATATTTTAACTTAATGTGTATACTAAAATAGTAAAAGCCAAATATTACAAGGAGCATTCTCATTATGGCAACACAACAAGTAAATGGTAGCGCAGTAACAGCGACATCAACCAACAACAGGGGTGGTGCGGTTGTTAATGGCGGCACAACCACAATTTTAGATCAAGTTAGTTTAGGCTATTCCAATGTTGGTGTTTTTGGTTCTTCTGTTGCAGACGGCACTGATACAGATAAGGCCTTAAGTGCTGGTACTTTCTCTTTTAACAACAGAGGTCCAATCGCTAAAAGAGTAACAGAATCTTTATCTGGCGTAACAAATACTGTATTGCGAAGTGGTGCTGATCAACCACAATTAATTAGAAGTATTCACAAGCTAGAAGTTGTTAGAACACGTAGATTAACAACAGCTATTCGTGCTGGTTCCTGGAATATCTACAGTGGTACTTTCACTAGTACTCCAACAGTCGCTGTAGACACCTTTGCGTCAGACGATGCGGCTAATCCAAGTAGAAGTTCTCCTGGTGAACTAACATATATGACCGGTTCACCAAATCCAGTAAATGATGATTACAAAGCCAAAACAGGCTGAGTTTATCATAAATATATTATTTTATAGAAATAGGCCATAGAGTAATTCTATGGCTTATTTTTTTTAGTGTATTATTATACGTGTCGCCACCATTATGGATCACCAATATGAATGAACAGATACTCCATTTTTGGCAATCTTTAGCCACAGCGTCTATCGGTATCATAGTAACATTAATTGGGTTTTGGGTAAGTATCGGGAAAAAAATTGTTACTAAAGAAGAAATTACAAAAATGATTCAAAATGAAACCCCATACTGTAAAGATAGAGAATTTATTATGGAGAGGTTGGCTACTAATAAAGAAACACAAGTGGCACTATCTATAACGCTTCAAAAAGTTATAGAAGTAATGCATGAATTAAAAATTCAAATAGCAACACTAGGTAAAACACTTGAAGCTCTAGAAGAAAGAATAGAAAGAAAAACTTAGGAGATAAATTATGGCAAATGATATACAAGCAGCAGTTAGTGGTGTTGTTGTTAAAAACGGAACAGTAGTAGTTTCATGTACCGAAACTGGTGAGTATTCAACCATAGATACTTATGTTAAAAACACACCGACAATAAGCGATATCGAAGCAAAGTATGATAGTAGATTTGACGAGCCAAGATACTATAGTGGAGATAATGATTCATGAAATTAAAACCAGGATATAAAACTAGTGAATTTTGGTTCACAGTAGTTAGTTTTATTTTTAGTGGTTTATATTTAACTGGTCTTATTTCAGAAAATGACCAAAAAGAGGAACTTATAACGATAGTTACTCATGCTGTAGAATCGTGTATATTAATTGGTGGACAGTTGATTATTCTTTATAAATATGTAAATGGTAGAACAAAAATTAAACAACAATTCGAAACGAAAGAAGTAGCTCATGAGCCAGATCAAAGTAGTAAAACCACTAGTCAGCCAAGACCTAATAAAAACAGAAGTAGAAAACCTAATACTAAACGTAAAAAACAGCCTAGCAACAGTAAAAAGATTAGCGGTAAATGAGGCTTGGAAGATTCTGCAACTAGCAACAGCTAGTGTTATTCAAATTATAGAAAAATTAGGCCACGATATTAGTAGTCCAGATAAAAAAGCCCTGGCTATGGAACTACTTAATAAGTTTTATGATAGTGTTTTTGTTGTTGTTGACATTCCTGTTGTTCCAAATTTTTTAGAACCTATTATACATAAGTACGTCAAAGCGTTTTTGATGATACTAGTAAGCGCAACAATAGATGCTCTTGTTACAACGTTTAGAAACACGGGCGTATTTATTAAAAAAATGAATGAGGGGACTTGATATGAATTTTACTCAAAGTTTTGAGGAGTTTAGTAAGGGCTTAGGACCAACAGATCTTATGCTGTATGCTGGTATTGGCTTGGTTATATGGGTGTTATTCAAAGATAAACTTGCTCCAATGAATGGACTATATAGTTTTGTATTAGAAAATATAAAAAATCTTTTTCTAAAAAAACAACCAATGTTACCAAATGTCGTAACTGTTAGTACCAATACTGCTCCAGTTATTCTAGCAAATACTATTTCAGAGCATTCCAAAGTAGAACCAGAAGATTTATTTTTTAAACTTGTGGTATCATGGAAAGAAACTCGTGATTTGGCTCTTAAGTGTGGCTGCGAAAAAGCTGTAGATGTGGCTGATGAAATGTTTCCATATCTAAGTCCCAATGTTTGCGGAAAGGATCGTGTCGATGAATAATAAATTTTTATTACTTGTAGCAGTAGTTCTTGTAGTATTCGGAATTACAAAACCAAATTTTAATTTTCCAATAAATCGTCCAGTCGATGTGGTCGATAGCATAGTTATTATAACTCCACCATCTGATCCAGAACTTAAAAAGTTGTGCGAACCAGTTATAGATGCCTTTAATGTAGATGTTGGAAATAAAAAACAAGATGCAAAAAGATTATCTGATTTGTATATGGATTTAGCAACTCTAGTTGAACTAGATGGCGAAAACGAAGTTGTTAAGACAACAGAAGAGATTCGTCAGGCAAACTCTTTAAGTGGAGTAATGCTAAGGCTTAATCTTAAGGGTGCCTATCCAAATCTTAGTGCCGCTTGTCAGTCTTTAATTTCATCGCAGATAGGTGATGACATGGTTCCTCTAGATACTAATTTAAGATCAAAGTCTGCTAACGCATTTAGAGCATTAGCATGGGCTTGTAATGAAAGTCGTAAATAATGTCTAAGTTTTCTCCTAATGATTTATATCTAAACTATCGTAAGGGCTACCAGGGTTGCCTTTGGGAACAACACGTATTTGATGAGTTACTCGAAACTTCTAAATACGCATATTTTGCCGATGGTTCAAAAAGGATAAAAAATAGTGGCAAGAGTAAGCTCAGTACTCCATATAAAAGCGTATTGAAGTTTGATAAAAATCCTTATAATGAAAGACAAACTACTGGAGATTGTGTTAGTCATGCAACACGAAATGCCGTAGATGTTAGTCGAGCAGTAGAGATAGATGTGCATAGAGATAAGGAGTCTTGGGTAGCAAGAGGTGCTACTGAAGCAATTTACGGAGCCAGAGGTCATGGTGGTCAAGGGATGAGTTGTTCAAGAGCGGCGACATTTGTTAGTCAAAGCGGCGGCGTTGTTGTTAGAAAAAATTATAAGGGCGTGGCCGACTTTAGCAAGTATAATGGTGGTCTTGGTGCTGGCTGGGGTAGTAGAGGATTACCAGACCCCGTTATAGATCTTGCTAATGACCATCAAATTACAACCGTTAGTCTTGTTAGAACAATAGAAGAGGCAAGAGACGCATTAGCTAATGGTTATGGTTTATCTGTATGTTCTAGTTATGGATTCAGTAATAAACGCGATAGTAAAGGATTCGCAAAAGTAAGTGGTAGTTGGGCTCATGCTATGGCATGGATAGCGTGTGATGATACTGGTAGTGAGCCAGCATTTCTTGTCCAAAATAGTTGGGGCAAGTGGAATGATGGTGGTCATCCTGCGTGGGGTAAAATACCAGACGGTTCATTTTTAATTCATGCCGAAACAGCAGCAGGGATGCTTAGTCAAAGCGGAGCATACGCATTTAGTAATTTCGATGGCTTTCCTGTTCAAAAACTTCCGTCTTATGGTTTTGAGGATTATTTATGAAAATAATAGATAAAGTAATTCTTAATAGATTACTAAGTATTATAGCAAGTTTTATATTAAGTATTATTAAGATACTATCACCAAAAAGTGTCGAAGAAATTGATACCCCAAAGCCAGATAAAAGATGGCGCCCCAGATGGAGAAAGCAAGATGAATAAAGCTATTGGTTTATTTTTAGTAGCGTCTATTTTTTTATCGTCAGACTATGGCTATCACGGTTCCACAACAGGGGTTGTGACTCTTGTTGGCTCTGTTATCAAAACATCTCATATAGATAAAGAAAAAAAGTATCCTAGAAAAGAATGTCCTGTTTGTAAAGGAACAGGAAAATATCTAAGTGGAGATGGTATTAAAATGGTTGACTGTGGATATTGTGAGCCAGAAAACAAAGAGTCGGAAGTTACTCATCCTCCAGCTATTTTAAAACCAGATTGTAAAACTAAGGTTCATAAAAAATGAATGATAAATTAAACAGCATAGCAGAAAAAATTAGAGCTGAATCTGATATACCAGAAGAAGAAAAATTTGGTAGTGTAATTGCTATACTTATGATTATTAGTATAATATTAACACTAGTTAGAGTGTTACAAGAATGTAATAAAAATAAAACTTCAGAACTTCACTCATCAGAAGACAAGTACACATTCTACGGTTCTGAAATACACAACTATTCCCTTAAAAGGGGATGGTTTACAAAACTAAGAATTAAAAAAGCTATTAGAAAACAAATGTCTAAAGAGCAATACGCAAAATACGGTTCATCATTAATGAATTCAATTCTAAATACAGGAGAAAATATCAAGGATGATGAAGTTATAACTTTAGTGGAGGCAGCAAATGTTTAATATAATTGTCTGGTGTGTATATGGCTTGTTTGTTGGCAGTATAGCCAAAGCCCTAGTTCCTGGTGAAGAAAGAATGGGATTTGCTCAAACAATAGCGGTTGGTGTTGCCGGATCATATATGGGCGGCGCCGTATTATATTTGCTTGGAACTTATGAAAGTATCAGTCCATCTGGAATATTTATGGGTGTTGCTGGCGGCGTACTAAGTCTTGTTTTGTATAATAAGTTAACACAAAAATCTTGACTAGCACACTGATCGCACTATAATATCCTTATGGAACGACCAAACTGGACAGATTATTTTTTAGGATTGGCTACAGTAGTTTCTCAACGTAGCCATGATATTCAAACACAACATGGTTGTGTAATAACAGACAAAAATAACAGGATACTAGGACTAGGATATAATGGTTTCCCTAGGGGTCTTGATGATAAATTATTACCAAATACTAGACCAGAAAAATATCCTTGGATGATACACGCCGAAAGAAACGCTCTGTCAAACTGTATAATTAGACCAGAAAATGGAATAGCGTATGTTACGGGACAATCTTGCAATGATTGTGCTATGGCATTGTGGCAAGAAGGTGTGACCACAATTGTAATGTCAAAAAATCACGGAACACACCTTTTCGACGAATCTGCAAAACAAAGATTCTCAACTTTTGTTGCTATGAGTGGCATCAAAATTATATATGCTGAACCAAATCTTTCATGGCTGAAACAATTGGTCGGTGTATTATGATATACCATATTGGTTTTTTCATAGTATTATTTTTTTATTTTTATTTCAATATTACCTCCAATACTATAATGATAGAAAACTCTTTTAAAGGATTGGTAATATTAGGTCTTTTAACATTAATCGATAGGAGATAATATGTCTGCTCTTCAAGAATTACAGAATTATACCTTTGTAAGCAAGTATGCTAGATGGCTAGAAGATAAAAACAGAAGAGAGACGTGGAAAGAAGCTGTCGAGAGAGTCAAAAACATGATGCACACAATGTATGTTGATAAAAATATATCAGAAGATATTAATTGGGCGTACGACATGATGTACAAAAAAAAGGTTTTAGGAAGCCAAAGAGGTTTGCAATTTGGTGGAGATCCTATCCTAAAAAGACATGCTAAAATATATAATTGCACAAGTTCATATTGTGATAGACTAAGATTTTTTCAGGAATGTTTTTGGTTATTGCTTTGTGGTAGTGGCACTGGTTTTAGTGTACAAAAGCACCATGTTGCCAAATTACCAACACTAGAACATGATCCACCACAAGATAAAGGTACTGTCTATGTTATAGAAGATAGTATCGAAGGTTGGGCGGATGCTCTCGGAGTTCTACTTAGTAGTTATTTTAGTAAACCAATAGATGAATATAAGCAATATAAAAATTGTCATATTTTATTTGACTATAGTAATATTAGACCTCAAGGATCTAATCTCAGTTCTGGCGTAGGCAAAGCCCCAGGATTTGAACCATTAGCCAAGGGGCTAGAAAAAATTAGAACTTTACTAGATCGTTGTGTTGCTAATGGTCAGAAAAAACTTCGTCCAATTGATGCGTATGATATTGTTATGCACAGTAGCGATGCTGTATTAAGTGGCGGAGTAAGACGTTCTGCAAGTTTGGCTTTATTTAGTCCAGACGATGAAGAAATGGCTAAAGCAAAAACTGGAAATTGGTATATAGACAATCCACAAAGAGCGCGTAGTAATAATTCTGCACTATTGTTAAAAGATGAAACAACATACGAACAATTTGAGTCTCTTATGGAATCTGTTAAAGAATTTGGAGAACCCGGCTTTATTTGGAGCGATTCTACAGAAATGACATTCAATCCTTGTGTAGAAGTTGGAATGTGGCCTGTTGATGAAGAAAGTGGCAAAAGCGGATGGCAAGGATGTAATTTATCTACCATTAATTGTTCTTCTATCGAAGATGAAAACGATTTTTATGATAGATGCAAAGCAGCAGCTATTATTGGTACTTTACAAGCTGGTTTTACAAAATTAGATTATTTGGGAGAAATTAGTTGTAAGATTTTTCAAAGAGAATCTTTACTGGGTGTTTCTTTGACCGGAATTATGGAAAAATATGATTTAATTTTGTCCGAAAAAGTACTCAAAGCCGGAGCAAAAATTGCTGTAGAAACTAATAAAGAAATGGCTAAAAAAATCGGAATCAATCAAGCAGCCAGAGTTACCTGTTTAAAGCCAGAAGGAACATCATCAAGTATGTTGGGAACTAGTTCAGGTATCCATCCACATCACGCCAAGCGTTATATAAGGCATGTACAAGCCAATATTTTGGAGGCACCATACCAACACTTTAAAAATTATAACCCGCAGGCTTGTGAAAAATCAAGTTGGTCGGCCAATAATACTGATGAGGTTGTCAAATTTCCAATCGAAGTTCCAGACGGGTCAAAATTAAAAAATCAATTGCCTGCTGTTGAAATGTTGTCAATTGTAAAAGATACTCAAAAAAATTGGGTATACTCTGGCAAGAACAAGGCTATTTGTACACAAGAATATTTAAATCATAATGTTAGCAATACAGTTACAGTCAAGCCAGATGAATGGGTCGATGTTACCAAATATATTTATGATAATCGTAAATATTTTGCTGGTATCAGCCTTATTCCTCAAAGTGGAGATAAAGATTATCCACAAGCACCATTTACTACGGTTTATACTAGTAGAGAAATAGTAAAGGAATATGGTGATGCTGCATTATGGTGTTCTGGTCTTATTGAACTAGCACTAAATGCTTTTGATAATAATCTTTGGGCGGCTTGTGATTATGTAACACTCAATCAAGCCCAAAAAGATCATCATGAGTCCAAACTAAAGTTTGTTACTAAAATGAAAAATTTTGCCGGTAAATACTTTAATGGAGATATAAGACGATTAACATACTGTATGAAAGATGTTTATAATTGGAAAATATATTGTGATCTTTACAATACTTTCAAGCGAGTTGATTACACACAACTTCTAGAAACAGAGGACAATACACTAGGAATAGAAGAGATTAGTTGTGCTGGCGGCGCGTGTCTAATTTAACTATTACCAGTGGAGATAACCATTGAGAAAAAATAATAAAAATAATAAAAAAAGACCAAAAGTACTAGACGCTACAAATGATATCCAACCAAATGGTATGATCTATAGAAATAGATTAAAACCAAGAACAGATAATCAAAAAGAATATATCAGAACAGTAGCAGAAAACACCATAACATTTTGTCAGGGTGTTGCTGGTAGTGGTAAAACACATATTGCTGTTGGAATGGCTTTAGAACATCTTTTGGAAGAAAAAGTAAAAAAGATTGTTATTACCAGACCGGTAGTAGAAAGCGGAGAAAAAATTGGATATTTGCCGGGAACAGCAGAAGAAAAGTTACACCCATACTTATTGCCTATACTGGATGAAATTTGTCATTTTATACCAATGAGTCATTACGCAAGTCTGAAATTAAATAATAAGATTGAAATAGTACCTCTTGGATTAATGAGAGGACGTAATTTTCATAACTCCTTTATAGTAGCAGATGAGTGTCAAAACGCTTCGTATGATCAACTAAAAATGTTGTTGACACGTATTGGAAATGAAAGTAAAATGGTATTGACCGGCGACGTTAGCCAGTCAGATCTTCACAGAAGTATGCGTGGTGGCTTTATAGATTTAATTGGAGCCCTATACGGTGTCGATCAAATCGGAATTAGTGAATTATTCAATCAAGATATAATTAGAAATCCTATTATTGGTAAAATTTTAACACGGCTAGATTCGTATGAAAACAGAAAACCGGAATAGTAAATGTTTATTGCTAAACTCTGACTATTCTCCATTGTCTATCATTTCGTGGAAAAAGGCTATTGTATGGTCTTTTAGATCAGAATGTGATATAACATATGGAATAGAGATAATTGATTTTTTTAAAAACGACCACATCAATGGTGTTAATAAAAAATATCCTATACCAGCAGTAGCAAGAACAAAAAGATTTTTTAGAATCAATAATTCTTCTATCACATTTTCTCGTAAAAATATCTATATAAGAGATAATTATACTTGTCAGTATTGTGATATTATTTATTCTTTTAAAGATTTAACATATGATCATGTTATTCCCAAATCAAAATGGTTAGATAATAATGGCTCTCCAACAAATTGGACAAATATAGTAACAGCCTGTATCGAATGTAATAGAAAAAAGGGTAATAGAACACCAACACAAGCAAATATGCCACTTAAAAAATTGCCAAGCAAGCCACAAAAAAATATAAAGTTCTTGCCGATATCGTCATATTTATCTACTATAAAGGACAGAGTACCACAAGAGTGGCTTATCTATATACCAGAATCTTATAAAGAAATAACATGCCAACATACTCATACGAATGTCTAAACTGTAAAAAAAATTTTGAATTATTTTTCTATATCAAAGACTATAACGATAAACCATCGTGTATACACTGTAATAAAGCCAATACCCAGCGTCTCTATGCTTTAGATGTTGCCACACAATCAGCATCTGTTAAAAAAAGCGATACGGAGTTGAAAACAATTGGGGATTTGGCCTTGAGAAACGCAGAAAAAATGAGCGACGATGAGAAGATGAGCCTGCACAAGAAACATAACTCGTATAGAGATGAACAAATAGAAAAAGATTTGCCTTCTGGAATGGGCAGAATTAAAAAACCAGAAAAACCAAAGTGGCCAGGAATAAGCAACACAAAGAAAAGAAGGAAACTAAAAAATGGATGATATGTTTAAAGTAGATAAGTCTAAGACGCCAGAAGAATATAACTATACATACTATACAATATTTGGTTCTCACGAAGACTTGGACAACGATGGAAATCCATTGATCCAAGATAAGAAAAAATGCCTAGCTTATATTAGACATGGTAATGAGGATGAACATTTTTATTTGAAAGTTGGTACTTATGGGAAAATTTTCAATCCTATTGGACTATACTCAGAAGGAAGACAAAATAAGTTTTTATCAAAAATTGGTAAGGAAGAATACTCATTTACAAGAGTCAACAATAAGGTGTTTAGTATGTATCTAAATTTTTTACGAACAAAAAATATGGCATGGTTAAACAATGCGGAAAGGGAACTATCATGAATAAATCAGAAAAAAATCAAGAAGTAAACGAAACACAAATATTTGCTATATATCATCTAGCAGATACGGGTTTGTCTGCTGCTGACATAGGCAAGAAAATCAAAATTTCTACTAAAGAAGTAAGGGATGTCTTATCTAAAAGAGACTCTGAAAGATCTGATGCTATTAAAACAACATCATCAAAAGTTAACAGCAAGGATTTAATGATTACACAAACAGCAGCAAAAGGAATAAATAATGTTGCTATTATGACTAAAGCCGCATCAGAAATAAATGATGCTCACCGACAAACTATGGAAACAGATAGCACTTCTCGAACAACCAGAAATGCTATCTATAGGCCCAACAACAATAAATGAAATATTCATCAAGATATTCTAACGGAAAAACCGTAACTGCTCAACAATATATTACAGAAATTATATGTGAGAATAAAGCTAAAATAGATAAAAAAGATCTATATTTTAGATTTTGGACAAATAAGGAATGGTCAAAATTTTATAGAGATCAAATAGCAACGGCCAATAAACTTGTTAAGAAATATTCAGAACAAGCAATTATCAAAGCGCTACAGAATCCAAAAGCATCTAGAATCTTTTCTTTGCGTGCGCCACATCTAATACCTATCATAGAATACGAGCAGGAACAGCTTTCTAACCAGAATACTATTTTATCAAAAGAGTATGATAGGTCAGATAAAAAGTTCGAACAAAGAAAAAATAAGTCATCAGTACTGTCTAAATTAAAGGAACTTGAATGAGTGTTAAACTAAAGGATGATGTTACTAAACAATTTGGTTCCGACATTATTCTAAATGGTAATGCTATTGTTGATAAAAAAACATTAATTATACCAATAAGTCCATCGTTAGATATAGTCTTGAATGGCGGAATCCCAGAAGGAAGTTTTGTTGTATTGACCGGACAACCTAAGTGTGGCAAGACCACAACAAGCCTAGACTTTGCAGCAACAGCACAACAAAAACAATATGCTCACGGATCTTTTAAAGAAGGTCGGGAAGTGTACTACCTAAATATCGAAGGTAGATTAAAAAAGCGTGACCTAGAAGGGATACCCGGATTGGATCTTTCTAGGTTTCATGTGATAGGTAGTCAACAAGGGAAAATATTACACGCAGAAGAATACTTACAAATAGCTGAAAGAATCATTAATGAGATTCCTGGAAGTGTTGTAATAATTGACTCATATTCTGCTCTGTGTACTGAAGCAGAAATTACAAGCGATATGGATAAGATGCAAAGAGCAGACGGAGCAAAATTACTTGCAAAGTTTTGTCGTAAGGTTGCTAATGTTATTCCAGTAAATAAAAATATAGTTATTGGCATTACTCATTTAATGGGTAATCCAACAGGATATGGTGCAGAATTTAAAGAAAAGAGTGGTCAGGCTATTGCTTATCAGACAGATATTAAACTTAGGGCAAAAACATTCAAGCCTTGGACATTAAGTGCCGATAGTACACAAATAGGTCAAGAGATAGAGTGGCAAGTTCTATGTTCTGCTTTGGGACCGCCGGGAGGCTCTATAACGTCATATATCAGATATGGTCAGGGAATCGACAAGCACACAGAACTTATAAGTTTTGCTGTCGATGTAGGATTAATAAATAAGGGTGGAGCTTGGTATACTTATGAGTCAGAAAAATTTCAAGGCATGGAAAAACTACGTCAATATTTCGTAGACAATCCTGAAAAATATTCCTCATTAGAAAAATCAGTTAAAGAAACAATGGGTGTTAAGTGCAAGTAAAGACCTTAGATGGACAGATACAAAATTGGCAGTTGACAGGACATTTCGCTCATGCTAAACTAGAGAACAAGTCGTCTTTACATATCTCGGCAAGACAAATTTTGAAAAATAAATTTCCAACACTGCAAATACTAGAGGAAATACCCATACCTGTTAAAAAATCAGAAAGTTATTTTCTGGACTTTTATATACCTATGTTGAAAACAGCGATTGAAGTTCATGGTGAACAACACTATAAATTTGTGGCCTTTTATCATAACAACCAATTGGGTTTTATAAAGTCTCAAAAAAGAGACAGAGAGAAAAAAGAATGGTGCGAAATTAACAATATTCAGTATATAGAACTACCTCATCACGAATCAGAGGAACAATGGGTCGAAAGGATATCAAGTGACAACAGAAACTAAAAGCACATCTTCAGATCAAATAAATTATTGGGACAAAGTATTAGATGAATATGAAACCACTCTAGGACTGCCACAATATAATCCAAAGGTTTTGCCAGAAGAAGAACTTAATCAATACCTAACAATGGATAGAAACGTATTAGAAAAATTAACTCCGGAAGACTGTGCTCAAATATCTTATAGGCTAGGCCAGTTTTCTTTCCACATTCAAAGAACTATAAATAGAGAATTGGCTAGATTCAATTGGGCTGATGAGACACTTAAAGAAACCATAGCCGATGAGATTAATAATTATAAAGGTTATGGCTATATAGAAAAGGCTCCACAGGCTATTAAGCATAACGAAAAAGCATCAGCATTAAACAAAATAAAAAAATACGCTAAACAAAGATCAGATAGGCTGACATATATTTCCTCTTCGATTAAAAATTTATCCGATATTATATTATCAATTCAAAGAATGAAGGTTAAACATGGATCTTAATTTTAAAGACCCCGAACAAATTAAACAATTAATATCTTTATTAGAAAGTCTATTACCCCAAGAAAAAACAACAGAAGACTTTTCTCCAAATATAAAAACAAAAACACGATCTAGTAAAAGCACACAAAGCAACAATAAGTTTTTAAGTATGCCAGAATCTAAGATGCACAAAGAAGATATTGAAATAGATAAAAAGCTTTCTGTCAATGCTCCAACACCGAGAACTAGAAAATTTGAGGCTGTTGAAACAACGTGTCGCGTGTGTGGTAAAAAAGAGAAGGTTAGTCCAAATCTGATAGTTGATTCCATAGACAGATATAAATGTAACAAATGTTCTGGCTCCGCTGGAGGTTAATTGAAAATGATTTTGGCTGATCCATCCGCAGAAAGGGCTGTTCTTTCTGGAATTTGTAGATATGGTGAGTCTGTATATCTAGACGTAGCAGATATTTTACAAGACTCATCATTTACTATTGATAGTAATAAGATAATATATAGTTGTATAAAGCATATATGTGATAAGCAAGAATCTTCTTCCATTGATATAGCTTCTATATATTCGGCCGCACAAGAAATAGGCGTTTCTCACGTTCTTTTGAAAAAAGAAGAAAGCCAACACTTAAAAGCTATTCTAGACTTTCCAGTAAACAGAGAAAATATACCTAAGTTTGCTGCAAAAATCAAAAAACTACAAATAGCCAGACTATTACATGAACAACTTGAAGCAGCGAAAGAAAAACTCTTAGATGTTAATGGTAGCGAACCTGTGTCTTCTATCTTGGCTATAGCCGAAGATACTGTTTTCGATTTTACTTCATTAATTAATGATACAGACAACAATCCTGTATTTATGGGCGATGGTATATCCGAATATATACAAAACCTTATTGATAATCCTATTGATCAAGTTGGTATTCCAACAGGATTTCCAGTATATGATAGTGCTATAGGTGGAGGATTAAGAAGAAGCACTGTGAATGTTATAGCGGCTAGACCCAAAACAGGAAAAACTCTATTAGTAGACAATATGGGGTGGCATGTATCGACACTAGGGATACCTGTTCTTAATCTAGATACAGAAATGACCAAAGAAGACCATATTAATAGATTATTAGCTATGATAACAGAAACAGAAATAAACTCTATTGAAACTGGAAAATTTGCAAATTCTCAAGATAAAAAATCTAAAATAGATAAAGCTGTTGATATGTTGAAGCAATCAAAAATATATTATAAGTCTATTGCTGGTAAACCATTTGAAGAACAATTAGCCTTAATGCGCAGATGGATAGTTAAAGACGTTGGTTTAGAAGATGATGGATCGGCAAAACCCTGCGTAATATTTTATGACTATCTTAAACTTATGGATACTCAAGGTATGAGCCAGGACTTAAAAGAATATCAAGTCTTAGGCTTCATGATGACCGCCTTGCACAATTTTGCCACAAGATATAAGGTTCCTATTGTTGCTTTTGTTCAGCTTAATAGAGACGGTATTACAAAAGAAAGTACAGATACTGCTAGTGGATCAGATAGAATTATCTGGCTATGTAGTAATTTTACAATTTTTAAACGCAAAAGTGATGACGAAATAGCAGAAGATGGTCCGAATGAAGGTAATAGAAAATTGGTTCCAATCATAAGCCGTCATGGCGGCGGTCTTGATGACAATGATTATATTAACTGTCATATGAAGGGTTGGTGTGCAAAAATTACAGAAGGTAGAACAAAATTAGAAATAGCTAATAATATTGGGAGCAAAAATAATAATGGTAATGACTTTACAATCGAAAATGAACCAGACAGCAAAAACATCCCGTTCATATGATCAGGACCAATTAAAGGTTATATGCGATAGCTTATGTGATAAGATAGAATCTTTATTTGAGGTCTTATCTATAGACGATGTACATCATAATGGTAAGATGTATGTTGGATGTTGTCCAATACATAATGGAGACAATAAGAGCGCTTTTAATCTATATCCAGATGGAGATACGTATAGAGGCAATTGGAAGTGTAGAACACACAATTGTGAAAGATATTTCAAAGCATCTATAATTGGATTTATTCGTGGTGTTTTGTCGAATAAAAAACATAATTGGGAAAATAACACAAATAAAAGCGTAGGTTTTCAAGAAACTATGGAATTCATAGAAAAATTTCTTGGAGACGATTTAAAGAACATAAAAATATCTAAAACCCAAAAAGAGAAAAATAGATTCTCTTCTGCAATAAGTCATATTACACAAAAAGATATTGATTATGTTTCACAAATTAGTCGAAGCAGTATAAGAAAATCATTAATAATTCCTGCTCAGTATTTTATAAACAGGGGATTTAGTTCAAAAATTTTAGATAAATACGACGTAGGACTCTGTGACAAAAAAGAAAAAGAAATGTATAATCGTGCTGTCGCACCTATCTACGACATTGATCATAAATATATGGTTGGTTGTACTGGTCGTAGCATTTTTAACAAATGCTCTTTATGTGAATCATATCATGACGAAAATAATTCCTGTCCATCTGAAGAAGATAGATGGAAATTTCCAAAATGGAAACACAACTACCAATTCAAAAGTCAAAACCATTTATACAACATATGGTTTGCAAAAACCAAAATTCTTGAAACCACAAAAGTAATCTTAGTAGAAAGTCCAGGCAATGTTTGGCGTCTAGAAGAATGTGGAATACAAAACTCTGTTGCTCTGTTTGGGGCAAATTTGAGCGATAGACAAAAAATGTTATTGGATGGTTCTGGCGCTATGACTATTATTACCATAATGGATAATGATGATGCTGGTCAAAAAGCCGCATCTCTTATAAAAGATAAATGCAAAAATACATACAATATTATGAATCTAAATATTAGTAAACCAGATATAGCCGAAATGTCGGAAGAAGAAATTAACAAAGAAATAAAGGCATACGTATGACTATGATATTAGGTTTTGCCGGAAGAAAACAATCTGGTAAAACTACCTGCTCAGAATTTGTTCTAAGTTATTTTAATGGAATACTTAATAGTGCTAAAATATATAATTTTGCGGATCCTCTTAAAAAAGATATCTGCATGAATATACTAGGTTTAACTTATGAACAATGTTATGGGGAAGATATAGATAAAAATACTATTACAAATATTCAATGGGATGGCAAAAGTCTCACAGCACGAGAAGTAATGCAATTTATTGGAACAGATATCTTTAGAAAAATGAAAACAGATGTTTGGACTAACGCAACAATCAATAGAATTAATCAAGAAAAATCAAAACTAGCCATAATTGCTGATTGTAGATTTCCTAATGAAGTAGAATCGATTAAATCTGCTGGTGGATTAGTTATAAAGCTTATGAGAAATCCATATAATTCTGATCATGATAGTGAAACTTCTCTTGATACGCACAACTATGATCATGACAATTTTGATTTAGTTTTACACAATAATGTGTTGGGAATAGCTGATCAAAACAATATAATTTTAGAATTTTTAAAACATAAAGGAATAGTACCATTATAATCACATATTTTAGAAGTAGTTCTTTTAACACACATAATATGTGTGAACAGCAATATTTTATGGAATATGTACTTGGGTGGCGTGGCCCTTCAAATAAAAAAGCAGACAAAGGTACTATAGTACATAAAGTTTTAGAAGTTTTAGCAGATATTAAACTAGCACAGCAAAATAAAAAAAGTAAAATTGTTGATGATATTTTAAAAGAGATTGATACACAGAACTATTCTTTAAACGATATCATAGAACAAGTTTATGATTTTTATACCAAACAATTTGGTCATCACGAATGGTCAAGCAAAGACTTCTCTGATTGTAAACTATGGTGTCAAAAAGTAATTGATTTTAATGGTGGCATGTTTGATCCAAGAAATAGACAAATTCTTCAACCAGAACAACATTTTGATATAGTTATAGATAAACCTTGGTCAAAATATAGTTATAAAACTGACGAAGGAGATCTGGATGGAAATTTGGCTTTAAAAGGCACTATTGACTTGATCACCAGGATCGACGATAATACTATAGAAGTCATAGACTGGAAAACAGGCAAAAGGCTGGACTGGGCAACAGGACAAGAAAAAACTCACGCAAAACTACAAAACGATCCACAGTTAATGATATATCACTATGCTATAAGTCAAATATTTCCAGAATACGACCATATCATAGTTACAATTTACTTTATCAATGATGGTGGTCCGTTTTCAATAATGTTTGATAAGAGCGATCTTGCTAGAACAGAAAATATGTTAAGAAATAAGTTTGAGATTATAAAAAAGACAAAAAAGCCAAGACTACATAAAACATGGATGTGTAGTAAGCTTTGTCATTTTGGTAAAACCACTTTTGAAGACAACAGTAATATAAAACCCATTGTCGAGTACAGAGATAACCAACCCTGTAACATTGGCTATAATATGACAAAATGTGAACAGGTTAAACACGAAATCGAAATCAAAGGGATAGATCAGGTAATATCTGAATATAAAAACCCACAACATAACTTTGGTAAATATAAAGCCCCAGGATCAATAGAATGAAATATAATCCGTTACATTGTCACTCAATGTATTCTTTGCTTGATGGTCTTTCAAAACCATCACAGATTGCGTCCCGATGTGTTGATATTGAAGCTAAAGCATGTGCATTAACAGATCACGGAAATATAGCCGGAGCAATTAAATTTCATAAGGCGATGACTAAAGTTGGAGTAAAACCAATTCTTGGTTGTGAGATCTATTTGTGTGACAAAGACGCAACAGATCAAACCAAAGACAATAAAAGTCTCACACACTTTCTTATTTTGGCCAAAAATATAAAAGGTTGGAAAAAATTAATTAGTCTTGTGTCAGAATCTAATAGGCCCGATTTTTTTTATCATAAGCCAAGACTAGATTTAAATAATCTGGCAAGATTTATAGATGGTAATCTTATAGGATTTTGTGGACACCTAGGCTCTCTTGTTGCGGATAAAATAATTGATAACGATAAGATTAATCCCGATTGGAAAAATATTGGTAGTTCAATTGTTAACAAATTAAAGAATATCTTTGGTAATGATAATTTTTTTCTAGAAGCACAATTAATGGATGTGGTTAATACTCCAATACAAAAAAACTTAACAGATGTAATAAGAGAACTTGGCAAGATTACAGATACTAAAGTAATATGCACACCAGATGCTCATTATGCGAAAAAAGAGGATGCCTCTGATCAAAGAATATTGCTTTGTAATAACTTAAAAACAACACTGCCTGATATAAGCAGAAAAATAGCAAATAATCAAGATGTTCCATTGGGTTGTTTCTTTAATTCTGACAACTTTCATATTTTATCTCAAGAAGAGATGTCGGATATGCACACAGAAGAAGAGATTGCTAATACTCAATTAATTGCTGATATGTGTGAAGAATATGATATTACAAGCCGTCCAAAGCTACCTCCTTTTGATTGTAAGCCTAATCCAGACGAATTTTTAAGACAATTATGTAGAGATGGCTGGAAAGATAAGATAGCTAATTTCATAACAAAGGAAAAACAAGAAGAATATGTTGATAGAATTAAGTATGAACTAGGAATTTTACAAGGGGCTGGGTTGAGTAGTTACTTTCTAATAGTACAAGATATTGTGCGATATATTAGAAATAGCAATTGGCTTCCAGGTCCAGGAAGAGGTAGTGCCGCTGGATGTCTTGTTTCTTACTTAATAGGAATAACTAGTATTGATCCAATAAAATATAGTTTACTTTTTGATAGATTTTACAACTCCGGACGCAACACTAGTGACCGAGTTAGTATGCCAGATATTGATGTGGACGTTCCTATAGAAAAAAGAGAAAACATTATAGACTATATCAAAAATAAATATGGGCAAAACCAAGTTTCTCAAATGGTTACTTTTAATACCATCAAAGGTAGAGGCGCTATAAAAGATGTATTAAGAGTCTATGGGAATATAGGTTTTGATGAAATGAATAAAATTACAAAAAATATTCCGGACGAAGCAAAAATTGCTGACGAACTACAAGAAATGAAAGATGAAACTGGAGAAGCTTCTATCATAAGATGGTCGTTAGAAAACGAGTCCGACAAACTTAAAGATTGGTGCTTTATTGACGATAATAATGAACTACAAGGGCCTCTTGCCAAGCGATTTGAACAGGCTATAAGATTAGAGGGCACCAAGGTGAACCAGTCAAAACATGCCGCTGGGGTTGCAATAGCTGATGAAAACCTATCAGATATTTGTCCAATGATATATGATACCAAAAGCGAAACAAAAATAGCTGGTATGGAAATGGAAGATCTAGAAAATATCGGTGTTGTTAAATTCGATATTTTAGGTGTTGCTATGTTAGATAAAATTATGTTTATTTCAGAATACTTAAAAACGGAGGGACTATAATTATGAAGTTTCATGAGCTTGCTGTTGGAGAAAAATTTAAAATGAACAATCTAGAATATCAAAAAATTCCTGAAGTTAAACTTAGTTGTTGCAAGATTAAAGAGAATGCTCAATCTTCTAGCGACGGATCTAAGATTGTTGTGAAGCCACTGGACGAAGTAGAAAGAATTGCTCAAAACTAAATATGTTAACCAAAAAAATTTGCGTATTCGACTTTGAAACCGACGGATCAGATCCGTATGTCTGTAGTCCGGTTCAGTTATCTGCTGTTATTGTAGATCCGATTAAACTTGATATTATACCAGGATCAGAGTTTAATGTCTTTTTCAAGCCAGAGGTAATAGAAAAAGATCCAGATTATCAATATACAACAGATATTATTGATTTTCATTCTAGAGTAAAAGGATGTTCTCAAGAAGAGATATATAAACAATGGCAAGAATATCCTTCTCAAGAAATATCTTGGACATCGTTTATAAACTATTTAGAAAAATACCATTGCGGTGGCAGGAAAAAGAAAAATATGTTTTCTGCTCCAATAGCCGCTGGATACAATATCAATAGGTTTGATTTAAAAATTATAAACAGACTATCAGAAAAATATAAAAATCTAGAGACAAAAGAGAATGTATCTAATCTTTTTTATCCTAGAGACGTAATAGATATTATGAATTTAGTATTTTATTGGTTTGAAAATTTAGATATAAAAAGCTATTCATTAGATAATGTTCGAGATTTCTTAGGGATAGATAAAGAAGGAGCGCATGATGCTGTGAAGGACGTTATAGATTCCGCAAATATCCTTATAAGATTTTTAAGACTACATAGAAATTTATCGTCAAAGATTAAGTTCAAAGGATCTTTTACTAATGCTAGCTAAGTATGAGTGTGGATGTTCTTTTAGAATATCAGATTCCGAAGACCGAAATAAGATCATTTACGACACAAACGATATAAATTTTGATTGTGTAAAAACTTGGGACCTTCTAGCAGACGGAAATACAAAAGGAGTATTTCAGTTAGAGTCTCGACTTGGACAAAGTATGTCAAAAAAACTAAAACCAGAAAATATAGAACAATTATCTGCGTTGATTAGTATTATGAGGCCGGGATGCTTAGAGGCTTTTAGGGAAGGAAAAAGCGTAAGTAATCATTTTATAGACAAAAAAAATGGATCAGAATCTATAGATTATTTTAATGAGGCTCTTGAGCCTATACTAAAAAACACTTATGGAGAAATGGTCTATCAGGAACAGGCTATGGAAATAGCTAAAGATATAGCCGGTTTTAATTTGCAAGAAGCAGATATGCTTAGAAAAGCCATTGGCAAGAAAAGGCCAGAAGAAATGGCAAAAATCAAAAATAAATTCATTGACGGCTGTAAAAAGATAAATAAGGTTTCTGTTGATGAGGCAGAGCAGATATTCGGATGGATAGAAAAAAGCCAAAGATATTCTTTTAATAAGAGTCATGCGGTAAGCTATGCTGTTAATGCTTATATCTCTGCGTTCGCAAAGGCTCATTTTCCATTAGTCTTTTTCTTATCGTATTTAAGATTAGCAAAAGATAAAATTAAGCCACACGAAGAAATATTAGAGTTGATTATTAACGCAAAAACGATGGGGATCTATGTCTTTGGTCCAGATCTGAGATTAAAGAATAAGGACTTTGTTATTAATGATACAAAGATATACTTTGGTTTGACCAATATAAAAGGTCTTGGAGATGCGGTATTTATTAAATTGTTTGATCTAATCAAAGATAAAGATCTTTATCAGTATGCTTGGTTGAATATGCTATTTGAGGTTCTACTAAATATTAACAGTACCGCCGCAAAAGCACTAATATCTTCTGGGGCTTTAGACTATTATAAAATATCTAGAAATAAAATGTTGCATGAATATATAATGGTTTCCGAATTAACCAATAAAGAAATAGCTATATGTCTACAAAGCGAAATAAAAAATACAGAGCTAAAAAATATTCTGAGATTTTTACTAACCCAAAAGGTAAGCAAACCAAGACAACAAAAGGTTTTATCTCTTATTAATCAACTAGAAAACCCATCTTATAGTCTAGAAGATAGTATAGAATGGCTATCGGATAACGAGAGAGAACTACTAGGAGCATCTATTACCTGTACAAAAACAGATTCTTACGATTCTTCGTATGCTAACACAGATTGTGGTAATATACAATCTTTTAATACAGACAAGCAGTTTTTTATTGTAGCCGAAATAGATGGATACAATGTTATAAAAACAAAAAGAGGGAAAAATCCAGGACAGGAAATGTGCTTTCTAAAACTATCAGATTCTTATGGAAGCATAGATTGTGTTGTTTTTCCGGATGAATATTCGGAAATGAAAAATTTATTAGAAATTGGAAGAGTTTTAATGTTTAATGGTCAAAAATCAAAAAAAGACCATACACCAGTTGTAAAAAAATGTTTTGTTGTTTGACTTGACTTTGGCGAATTTTCGTTTATATTAAAGTAATGGTTTTGAATTTTAGCAAAAATAAGGAGTTGATACATGAATATTGTAATTTTAAGAGGTAATCTAACGCGCGATCCAGAATTAAGAACAGTTAATAGCGGAGAGAAGCAAACATCTGTTGTTTCATTCACCGTTGCTGTATCAAAGGATTTTACAAGAGCTAATGGAACTAAAGATAAGATTGTTTCATATGTTCAATGTGAAGCATGGGATACCGGAGCAGAAGTTATTGGTGAGTCCTTTAAGAAGGGCGATCTGGTAATGATCGAAGGTAGTCTGAGGAACGATAATTGGGAAAAGGATGGTGTCAAGCACTCGACACTTAAAGTTAGAGTAAATAATTTCTCAAAGATTACAAAGTTAAAGAAGCGAGAGTCAGCAGAAGAAACTGTCGCTTTCTAAATCCTAAATATTTATTAAAGACTTGGGGATGGAAACATCCCCTGTCTTTTTTAAATGCTATATCAACAATCAACCCTATCTTAATTAGCATGTCAAAAAAAAGAATTCTAATGTGCGCCGAATTTCATGGTATAAATTCGGGATTCGGTCGATATACAAAAGAGATTTTATCTAGACTACATAAAAATCCGAACTATGAAATAGCAGAATTCGCGTCTTATTGTAGTGATTCTTATGTCAAAGATGTTCCTTGGAAAGTATATCCCAATATCGTAGCCGAAGGACACAAAGACTTTGAAGTATATAAGTCTAATCCAATTAATCAATTTGGCCAATGGAGATTTGAAAAGGTTGTTTTACACTTCAAGCCAGATATAGTTTTTGATATAAGAGACTATTGGATGTTTTCGTATCAAGAAATGTCTCCACTATTAAGTTATTTTCATTGGGTTGTTGCTCCCACTATAGATTCTATTCCACAAAAAACAGAATGGCTTAGAACGTTTAATAACGCAGACACGGTTTTAACACATACCGACTGGGCAGCAAACTATCTGCTTTCTGTTAATAATAAAATTAAGTTTTCTGGGTGTGTTTCTGATTCTGTGGATAGCGATGTATTTAAACCAGTAACTTGGACCAAATCATATCACAAAGCAAAATACAACATTCCTTCCGATGCTATAATAATAGGGTCGGTCATGAGAAATCAAAAAAGAAAGCTAATACCAGAATTATTTGCCTCACTAAGAGATCTAATAAATAAAACAGATCAAAAGATTTTTCTTTATTTGCACACTTCGTTTCCGGAAGCCCAAGGATGGAATATACCAGAGCTTTTACAAGAATACGGTGTTTATAATAATGTATTATTTACATATTATAATCCAAATAATAAGAAAGCCTATTGTTCTCTATATAAAGGCGCACGAATAAATTGCCCAGATGATGCTGGGCATTGCATATTTCCAAATGTTATTAATGGTTTAGACAACAATCAACTTGCAGAAATATATAATTTATTTGATATCTATGTACAATATGCCATATGTGAAGGATTAGGAATTCCACAATTAGAGGCTGTGTCATGCGGCGTACCTTTGTTTGCCGTAAATTACAGTGGAATGAGCGAAATACTGGCTAAAGTAAATGGAACGCCAATAGATTGTGTTTTAGCAAAAGAACTAGAGACTGGGTCGGATAGAGCCACTCCTATAAATTCTGATCTTGTAAACAAGGTCTTATCCTGGATCTCTTTGAGTAAAAAAGAGAAAACAGAACTTTCTAAACAAACAAGAAAGCTTCTTTTAGAAAATTATAGTTGGGATAAAACGGCAGAAAAACTATGTGATGTTTTTGATAGTCTTGAACCAAAAAATTGTTGGAATAAACCAATGATAACTCAAAATTTAAATGTTCCAGATAAACTATCTAATAGAGAGTTTGTTAATTTTATCGTTGAGAATATATTATGTGAACCCAGATTAAAGCAAACACATTTTGTACAAAATCTTATTAGATATATGGATGAATCTTATGATACCAATAATATTGGAGAAAATAAAGCTCCAAAACAACATGTTGTTAAGTCTTTAGAGGTATTTCTAAATAATAAAATTTATTGTGAAAAACTTCGTAATGGTGAAATAGACATATCTGGCGAGATCTTTTTAAATAAATAATAATGGATAATATACTATATATCGGACCATATAGAGAATTTAGCGGAATAGGAAACGCATCACGATCCTATTTAAAGGCCCTTATCCATAGTGGACATAATATTAGCGTAAGACCAATATATAATATTTTTAAAGGATGTCCCGAAGAAGAAATTGATCAAGATATTTTGGAACTAGAATCCAATTTTAGTAAAAAATACCATAAGGTTATTCAACACTGTTTTCCTCATCAGTTTTGTTTTAACAGCAAATTTGATCAACACATAGGGATCGTTCATCTGGATTCTTTTAATTATAAGAATAATGTCTTTCAATATTTGGATATCATGGATGATATAATTGTTGGATCCTCTTTTGTTTATAATCAACTTAACAAACAAACATCTGCTAATATACATATTGTGCCAGAGCCTATAGATCTTGATAGTATTAGAGAATATAGAAATAGTACAAAAAAAACAGAAAAGACAACTTTTAATTTTTATTGCATAGCCGACTTTATAGACAAAAAAAATATACAAAAAGTTCTTTTGTGTTTTATAGATCTAATAAGACAGTATGAGAACGTGGAACTAGTTATTAAAACCAAGTCTTATTTAGGCGAAGAAATTATAATAAAAGATAAAATCGAATACGAATTTTCTAAAATATACGATTTATATAAAACATCAAAAATAAAGAAGAAACCCAAAATAGTTGTTGGAGATGTTAAAACAGAGGCTATGTACTATATACATAATAATAATGATTGTTTTATCAATGTTTCTAGCGGAGAAAGTTTTGGACACTCAACATTAGAAGCTATGTCTTTTGAAAATAGTATAATAGTAAACAAAAAAATAGGCAGTCACGACATAGTTAAAAATGGTTGTGGATTTTATGTAGATAGCGTTACTAATAACTGTTTTGATGCGGATAGACTATTTCCTATGTATAATACGCCACAACAACTTATTCACGAGCCTGTGATACATAGCATATTTGATCAAATGAGCAATGCTATAAATGAATCCTCAGAATCTAAAGAAATAAGAATCAAAAAACAAAAAGAACAAATACTAGATTTTTCTATAGATAAAATTTCTTCATTAATTAGTAACATATGATAGCCAATATTATAAATAAAGAAGCTGTGACGGCTGATCCGACAATAAACATATGTATGTCGCGTCATGAGAGTCAATACTGCAAAAACTACTTTAAAGAAATATTTCCAAAATCTTTTGTGGTAGATTTTGAAGATTCTTATTATGGGAATATGGAGCCCACTATTATAATTTGTAATAATAGATTAACACACCTAGAAAAAAGTATAGAATTAGCTAAATTTTTTCATACTCCACTAATTATTATAGACCACGACACAAAACCAGAGTTGGTAACAAATCAAACCAAAAGTGAGTTTTTAATTAGTCCTGTATCTCAAATAGCTTTATCTAAGGATATATATTTTTCTTGGAATAAAATACATGATGATATTATTGATCTAGCATTGGAAAATAAACCAAAATGGAAAAACATAATGTATAATATGTGTAAGCAAAGTTTTAAAATTAAAATAAATAAGATAAAATAAAATGGCAAAAAAAACTAAATTAAATAAAATATCAAAATTAATACAAAAAGACACTAATTACTTTATTCATATTTTTGAATCAAATAAAGATCTAGATAATTTTGAGTTTATAGATCTAGAAACATTTTTTAAAAAACATAAAAAAAATGAATCTTGCAATGATATATTAATATCCGATCTATTAGAATATTTTAGTGAAGCGGATAGTTTAGAGGTTCTTTCCGGCATATTATCTAAAATGAAAAAGGGCAGTAGATTGTATGTGCAGGGTACGGATATATTGTCTGTATGCTCTAGTTTAATAAACAACCAGATTACTCCGTCGATGTTTAATATGATAGTTTATGGTTTGGGTAAAAAACATATGTTTACTTTTGGAAACATCAAATCTCTTTTAAGTGGACAAAATTTGCAAATTAATCAAATAAAATTTATAAATGGCATAAACTATTATATAGAATGTACTAAGCTATGACTGGTATAACGTATGCTATTATTGCTTGTTATATAGACAAAGGCATGAAATCAAAAGGCTCAAAATGTTTGATGGAGTTTAATAAAAAAAAATTATTAGACTATCAAATAGGTAATATAATATCTGGACATAATAAAAAAATACCATATGAAATTATTATTATAACTAATTTTGAAACTCAAAAAATTCAAAAACACTTCTCAGAAAAAGCAAAGATTATTGAACACAAAGAACTTGTTAATCCAATAGTTCAAATATCGGAAGAAGCCAAATATAAAAATATCTTTTTTATAGACTATGGTTGTGTATACTCAAAAGATATCATCAATAATTTAAAATTTGCTGATTCTTTTATCTTATCTATTAAAAATAAAGCCAGTAACGAATTAGATGTTGGAATTACAAAAGATAATACTGATATTATAACACATATGTTTTTTGGTTTAGAAGACTGCAAATTCACAAATATGTTTTATCTATCAGAATCAGACACAACTAGAATATTAAAAAATATCAGCATCCACAGAAATAACTTATTATATTTTGAAATTATTAATTTTTTGGTAAATCAAGGTTCGTTAATAGCCACCAGACCGATAAATAAAAACCTATTCATCTTTTTTAATAATGCGAGACAAAAAAATGGAATTACAAAATTCATCAAAAATAATTGATATAAGTCTATATTATAAAACTATAGACGAAAATATTTTTAAAGAACAAGCATTTGTGGAACTTATAAACATGCTTGTAAAAAAAGAATTAATTTATAAGTATAAATACGCGTTCTATACTGACGCATATTTACTAAAAACTAATATTTATATACCAAATTTTCATACTATGTATTTGGCTAATGGCAGTCATAATGTGGTGATAAAAAATAGTGAGGATCTTTGGCTTTTAGAAATATTTAATAATAATCGTTATTATGTTCTAGACGATCCAAATGATACTTTCGATTACGAAAGTCATGGGATTATAAAATTACGTCAACTAAAAGATATAGGGATAGAATAAAATGAATTATGAAAATTTATCCGATGAAAAAAAAACAGAGTTATTAAAAAAGCTATACATCAAAGAACAAAAATCATTTAAGCAAATTGCGGATGATTTAGGCTCCTATTCTAATAAGATTCGGAGAGATGCAAAAAAATTAAATATACCAATTAGAACAAAAAGCGAAGCTCAAAAAAATGCTTTAAGCAATGGTACGATAAAGCATCCGACCAAGGGTAAAAAAAGACCAGATGATGTCAAAGCTAAAATAGGTTTGTCTGTTATGCAAAGTTGGGAGAATCTGACCGAGCAAGAATTTAAACAAAGGCAAAAAAAAGCCAAAGACACATGGGAGTCCATGAGCGAAGATCAAAAAGAACGAATGGTAAAACTAGCCAATGAGGCTGTAAGATCGTCTAGTAAGACTGGGTCTAAGTTAGAAAAGTTTTTATTGGATAGTTTGATTAAAAATGGATATCGAGTAGAATTTCATAAAGAACAAAACTTACTGAATACAAAACTACAGATAGATATATTTTTACCAGAAATTAATACTGCTATAGAAGTTGATGGTCCGTCGCATTTCTTGCCAGTTTGGGGAGAAGAATCTTTAAAAAGAAACATCAAGTATGACAATAAAAAAACAGGACTTTTGCTCGGCAAAGGCTGTGCTATCATAAGAATAAAGCAAACCAAGGATTTCTCACCAGCACGAGCGAGTTTAATAGCACAATCAGTTCTAGACGAGCTTGCAAAAATAAAAAATAAATTTCCGGAACCCAATAATAGGACTATAGAAATAGGAGACTAAAATGATGGCAAGACCAAAAAAGAATTCTACAGAAACTACGGAGGTAGAGGCGGTGTGTTCGGAATCGACCAAAAACACAAATGATATGAATAAGCCTAATCAAAACGATATTGGTTGGACAGACTATGTTCTAGGATTGTTGTCTGATGACGAGAAAATAAGCGGCAACCCTACTACGGACGGATTAAGGCGTGTCTTTGAAATAGCATTAAATTGTGCTGTTGTAGAATCTACTAGTAATGTTGTTCAAACCCCCGATATTAACAACGAAAAACGAGCAACTGTGGTTCATACCATAGGCTATATATTAAATAATTCCGACAGCAACAGCGATCCCATGCTTTTAAATATGAGGACTGTGAGCGGCGCTGCGGACGTTTATTGGGGTAATTGCGACAAGGTGTTTAGAAATCATCCGGTTGCCGTTGCCGAAACACGAGCCGAAGGACGAGCATTAAGACGAGCACTTAAACTACGCAAAGTAGTGGCTGCGGAAGAATTGGCCAAAGATATTGAGGACCATCCTGATCATGATACTGTAAATAAGATTACTAATAATCAGATTAATTTTATTGATGTTCTTAGTAAAAGACTAGATATCAATGTTAATAAGATGCTAGAAAAACTTGGATACGAAAGCAAGAATATCTATAATATAGAGCATGCAAATGCTATTGAAATTAGTAAACTATTATCGTCATATCAGCAAGATATTTCCGCAATCACTGAGGATATAAAAGGATATGACACAAACTGGAAGTAGGGTGTTATATGAAATTAAATTACAAGGTTAGTGATAAACTACAATTTGAACTTGAGGGTGCTGGTCAAAAAGAAGTATTTAAGGAATTAGCTATTATTCAAGAAATTTTTGGCGAGAAAAATTGTGGTTTGTGCGGTAAGGATAGTATCAGATTTGTGGTTCGTAATGTTGAAGATAATGATTATTATGAACTACGATGTGATTGTGGTGCTATACTAGCATTTGGTCAGCATAAAAAGGGTGGCACTCTATTTCCAAAACGCAAAGATGATGAGGGTAACTATTTGCCAAATAAAGGCTGGCATAAATGGAATAAAGAAGTTAAGGATAGGTGATGAGTCCTCTTTATTTTAATAATGGAAAATTATTAATAGTTAATGGTAAGTTAGCAACTAACAGCAATTGCTGCTGCGGCGGCGGATGCCCGCCGGGCTCAACGTGCTGTGGCTACTACCAATACAAGGTCGATTACTGCGAACAGGTTGGCGGCGAGTGGGTGCAAGCGTTCGGTTCAAACCCTGGAGATCCCTGCGAGTGCTGCAATGGCTTTGAAAGCAGAGTTTGGTTTGAGGGCGACCTAGGCTTTGGACTTATTCGCGTCCTTGAATGCCACCGGTACTGGTGCGGCGAGGAAGTAAGCGGAATCCCCGACTACTGTTGCGGCGACAACGTGACGCAAGAGCAATCAGACTTTTGCAGCCTGTGGTGGATGCGGCTGTCAGGTCAAATCCCATCGGACTTGGTTGACCCGGACGCCGTGTGTGCCTATGCCTCATCGTACCCCGCTGATGTCATACAGATTGGGTGCGTCGAGAACCCGTTGCCATGATCCGCTGCCACCTGCACCACCTAGAGGCCCGCTGCCGTCAGCGTGGCTACACGCTCGACGAGGTGCGGCCGTGCATCGTGAGTCAAGACGGCGACACGATCACGGTTGACGAGACACATCCGGCTTACCCGAGTGTGCCGAAGCCGGGACTATCCTCTGAAACAAAGATTTCACCAAATCCACACACCCCTATCTCTGGCGTCGGCACAGAATTAAAAAAACTTTTAGGTAAAATTGGAATCAAAGCAACTCCTAATTGCTCATGTAATAAAAAAGCATTACTAATGGATACTAATGGTATAGAGTGGTGCGAAAAGAATGTTGATACTATAGTTGGATGGTTAAGAGAAGAAGCGACCAAAAGAAAACTGCCCTTTATTGATATGGCAGGAAGAATATTAGTTAAACGAGCTATAGGTAATGCTAAGAAGCGGATATAAATTTAGAAGCAAAACCTTTAGCGGTACATCCTTCTAGGATAGAATACCCAGCACTATTTGAAACTTTGATTGTTCTTCCTATAAGATCAATATCTCCTCCTGTTACTTTTTCTACACTAAGCCAAGCAAAACCGCTATTAATTTTGGTGATAGTACCAAAGGATGTGAGATCGAATTAGCAGGATGGCAACCTGACGATTGCCCTGGACATATAGCTAGTGTGCAATTAATTAAAAATTAATTTATAATAATAAATCACAAATAATAGATAATCTATGGTTACACATAGATAAAGGATCAGAAAAAATGACACCAGCAAGACAGTCTCTTATAGACTATATAGATAAATAATATTATGGTGGTGGCGTTTCTTCTGGAGAAGCGCATTCAGTAAGTTCATAAATAGTCAAGCATCCATTACTGTCTAAGCCAAGCACTCCAGCACCACCTGATCCTAATCCAGCTAAACATTCTTTAAGACCACAAACGTCCGGACATTCTGTTGGTGGAGTAGTTTCTGTAGTCGTTTCTGTAGTCGTTTCTGTAGTAGTAGTTGTGGTAGTTGTGGTAGTAGTTGGCGTTGTTTCAGTTGTTGTGGTTGTTGTTGTCGTAGTAGTAGAGCACAAACACTCATATGGTTCTTGATTAACAGCCGAGCTTTCTAAAACAATATATTTGCCATCATTAAAAGCTGCGTATACAACAGTTCCTTTACATAAATTTCTTCCTAGAAAATCTGATATTAAGATTGTAGAGGCAGTAATATCAGTCATTAAATTTTCGCCATTAGGACCATATATTCCATAATTTTCATAAAATGGACCGTCGTTACTATGAGGATTTAAAAGAATAGCGTCGGTAGAGCCATATGGTGACAAATCAGATAATAATTGAGCAACGATAATTCTGTCTGATGGTGGGCATACCCAAACACCACGATCTCGATCCCATCTTAAATCTATTGGACCAGCTGGCCATGTTTTGGGATTCTCTAACCAGTTGGTCATAAAGTTATTTTTGGTACCTTCTGACTTAAATGTTCCAGCCTCGGCCATTGCTGGCGAATCTATAATATTTGGAATTGGTTTATTCTCAGTATCATATCCCCAAGATTGTAATACTAATGGACCACGCAAAGCAGCAAACCCATAATCTTCTTCATTTTGTTTTTTAGTCTTGTCTTCTAATTCAGAAACTTTATCTCCAAATGCCACATATTGAATATTAAATCCTTCTGCTGAAACTCCCCTACCTCCCCAATCTTGCAGTAATTTCTTAGATAAAATAGGATTTAAAAATTTTTGATTAATAGGTATTCTTTCCGGATTTCCATTTTTGAAAATGGGAGGCATCGGTGGTCTACTTTTAGTCAATCTATTTTCAGATTCTTTTGTTCTATCTATTGCTGGAGTCATTGAACCTTTATACTCATTAGCAGAATCTAGATTATATTTCGAAAATCTGGCCAATCCACCACGAGTTCCACCAAGAGAAATAGGAGTTAAAAGACCATCCATAGACATAATAGCGATATTTTTAAAACCCGCGCCATTTACAGCATCCTCTATTTCATGTTTAGCATTTAATCCTATCTCATATAATTTCGATCTACTTGCGCTACCTGATGATGGACTTGATGTAGAAGGAGTTCCCTGTGTAACTTCACATTTGTCTTTAGCTTTTTTTTCTGTGGCCCAGCCGGTTCTGCTTCCATATCCACCACTAGTATTTGTATTAGTGTCTTTATCATAAAATCCACCCATGAGTAAAAATCCAGGACTAGCGGCATGTTGCATACCTTGCTGTGGCAAATTTAGTTTATCTAATACTTTAGAAACCGCGGATAAAGCACCATATATACCGCTAATCATCTTTCTTCTTTGGTCTTTAATTTTATCAAGAACCTGACTTCTTACAGTATTATTTTCTCTTACCAAAGAAGCTATTGCTTGTCCATAATCTGCGTATTTTTTAGAAAAGGTTTTAAATGAATAGCTTGTTGTCACACCTCCACTACCATTATAGTTTACATTAATATTATCTACAAAAATTCCAGCTTGTAAAAAGTATTGAACATTATATCCTGGAGGTTCTGCAAGAGTGAATGATCCATTTTCCGAGATATTAGATGTTCTAATTCCTTGAGACGCCAGGGCATTGCCCACAGTATATAGTCCTGACCAGCCGCCATAATTCCATGGATTAAGATCAGTAGCAACACTAACTTTTGTTGAGCCAATTGCTCCTCCACCACCAACAAATGGACCATAAACATAAACATTGCTTTTCATTGGAACTACTGCATTTTCTATCGCTCCAGCAGCAAAATTCATTTCAAAAATATTAAATGATGTTACATCAGAGAATCCCTTGTCTCTCTTTATTAATTCATCATATTTATCTGTTCCAAAAAGAACAGCAAAAGCACGAAGTCCTTTATTTAATAAATAATTTTTTTCTTCTCCAAAATAAGGCAAGCATGCTACAGCACTTTCTGTTTGTATTAAAATTTCTGGAAAAGAAGTATTGGCATTGGTAAAAATAGGATTACCAGCAGCACTACATTTTAAATAAATTCTATCATTTTTTATAATATATGATGTAGAAGTCATTTCTCTTGGAGCTATTCTGAATTGAGTTTCTTTTCCTGCTATAGTTTTTTTGCTACCTCCAAGACTAGAAAAATCAACAAATCCAGAAATTCTATTATCTGGCGTTTCAAATAAAACAGTATCTTGACCAACCACAAGACCTCTAATTCCTCCACTAAGTTGACCTTCGCTGGGATATCCTCCATCAGAAGGCACATCAGATAAATAATATTGGCCAGTATCACTATAAACAATGCTAGCATTACTTCGTGGATATCTACAAAAATTATTCACAGGTATTATATATTTTTTAGCATAATATTCATCAATAAAAGATCTAAACCACTGATATGCCTGATCATATAAAGCATATTTTGCTGCTGAATTAGCTTTTGATGGAATCTTAGATAAACTATTCATTGCTTGTTTCCAATCTATAGTTTTGGAATCACGCTTGAATAGTACGTTATAAGCATCTATTACACTTTGACCAATACTATCGTTTAAACCAAGAGCCTTAATAATAGCTCCAGATAAGCCTTTTTTATTCATTGTTAAACCATACATTAACCACATCTGTTGTGATCCAGAACATATGATTTCTTCTTCAGAAACATAATAATCATCAACACCCAAGTTTATTCCTATAGATTTTAGACTTCTAACATCCAAAACAAATGTAAAATTACTGTTATATATCCTTTGTGGATTGCCTTTGGAGTCATATCCCATAAACATAGCTATTGGTCTTCTAGAAGCTGACACGTCTGCTAGGTATTGTACTTTATCTCCTATTATAACTTTATTACTAGGTTCGTATATTTCTTGAGATCCTTCTTCACTACTAATGAGCGTACCTGTTCCTTTAGCTGTACCTATTATATTTTGTATAACTCCTAAGCTTGGCTCTATAGATCTATCTATCAGCCAAACAACTATTGCCGAACCAACAAGCTCTACAAAATAATCACAAGCTACATCTTGACAGGCTTTATCTATTAGTCCAGACAAAGACTCGCTTTCACCGCTTAGTCTTGACCAAAAAGCTTTGCCTCTCACTGTCGATGCTAGGAGACTCATTTCTATTCTTAATGGATCTCCTGCGGTTGTATATACTGTTTGTCCTCCTAATGCTTCTAAAACCTTATATGTTTGTACTCCATTCTCTGGACTATATCCCGATAATGCTGAATTACCGAAAGCATTGCAAGATCCAACCCTAGGCCAATTTTCAGAATCCTCTCCTGGCGGACAAACAGCAACTCCTGGTTCTAAATTATCAAAAACATTTATAAAATTAGCTATTCCATTGATAGGACAGTAATAGTCTTTATACATAACAGTAACATTTTCAAGAATTCTTTTTGGATCAATAATTTTTATTTTAAAAATAAATCCTGAAGCTGTAATAGAGTATGTTGATTCATTAACAATGCCTCCAAAAACAAGAGCATTGCATTGAAATCTAACAGCTTTACCTACTGGTGGTAGAATTGTTGGAATAGTAGATACATTATTGCATCCACCGAATAAAAAAGATAATTCTAATGTGGAAGATCCTGATCCAACACCTAAATTAAGAGAAAAGTCTTGTAATGTAACAGAGCCGCTTATGGCTGCTCCGCCACCATTTACATAAGTAAAACTAAAAGAGGCTGGTGCGGAAGTACATAGTGTTGACATTATTATTTCCTTATAAATATCTTTTCATTATATGATACAAAGTCCAGGAAAACCTCCTCACCAGAATTGTTTTCTATAGTAACTTTCGTCTCATTCTGATATAGTCCTAAAGAATTAAGATTATCTTGATCTCCTATAATTGTATATACACCCGGAATCAAGTTTGCAAACTTTGTTGACACACTAAAGGATTTTTTATAATTTTTTGGCCCATATATATAACATTTTATATTTTTACTTAAATTTATACTTATACTAGACGTATTAGTAGTATCTGATGTTTGATCAACGACAACAAATGTTTGATCTAAAATACTTGTGGATAGAACCACCGGTTCTGATTCAATCAAGGGACTAGAAGGTAATTTTGTTTCTTCAATTATAATAGGATCATAACCCAGGTAAACAAAAATATCTCCATATAAAAATTTATCTAATACTTGTGAATTATAGGACTGGATAGTTCTTTTAGCAGTAAGGAAGTGATCGTCGTAGGAAATTTGATTTGAGTTGTATCTTATATTTCTGGGAATATTATTATATAAGTCTTTGATTCTAATTATATAGAATCCATTTTGAATATTTTGTACAGATGTGACATTTTTTATAATCTGTTGTCCTTTATATAAGGAGAACAATGATTCCGACCCTTGATCTATGTAGAAATAGTCTATATTGTATATATTTTCTGTTATTGTATTGTCTGGATTTTCGAATGCGTTATTACCAATAATATTAAAATTAATAAGACTCGTATATTCAACATTCTCTTTGTTATATAAAGAAATATTATTTATGTTATTAAAATTATTGATTGTTTTTAAAATATTTTTAATATTAATAATGTATAAATATTCATCTTTAGATATAGCGCAGTATGTTGCGTTAACGTTGACATTTTCATTCAGAATATTGAACTGTTCTAGAAAATTAATAACTGTAACGGCACCAATTTCGTAGGTGTTTATTTGAGTAATTTTTTTAATATTCTCAAGATAATATTCTGTATTGTCTAAGTCTATATCTCCAATTATTATATTTATATTTCCACCATTATAAAATTCTGGATATTCTAAACCATTAAGAATAAAACTACCTCTAACTAAACTAATATTTTCTGGATCTAGATTACCATGTTTGTCTAGTCCAAGAGTAACGTCGAAAGATTGATCTTTATCAACAAATTTAATTTCAGAATTCATAAATTCAGGATTATTATTTAGATTGATTGAAGGAGCTATATAGAAATAGTAAAACCAATTATCTGAATTATTGTCTAGTCTTAAAATTTCTATTTTTTCATCTCCAATACAATATTTATTTAGCAAGTTTTTAACTATGGAATATTCATAAATTTGTCCATCGATAGATAAATTAATACTATCCTTAGTTTTTTTGTCTTTGATTTTTTGCCAAACCTCAGAATTAGAAACGATTAATTTGTATGGAACTAGAATAGTATTAAAAATAGGTATTGGTTCTCTATATATATAAATTTGATTATCTTCATTGTTTGCTTCTATCTGAAGATTAACAGATATCTCGTTGATATTTGGTAAAACAATACTAGTTTGAGTGGAACATCCATAATCATTGCTAACCGTTAGGTCGTATGTTCCTGGAGTTAATAAATCATTAAATATATATACATAATTATTTTCGTTTATATTATCTAAATATTTAGTTTCTAATGGATGAACATATATCTTTTCTTCTGTAGTAGTATTGGAAAAAATAAAAGAAAATGGACCATATCCATTAACATTACACTCTAGATAAACATAACTATCTAATAATTTAGGAGGTAATGTTCTAGTAACAGAAAACACAATTCTACTATCTTTAATTTCAATTGTTCGTGGCCAACGATAAGAACATCCAGCGCTATCAGATAATAATACTGTATATTCTCCATGAACTATATCGTTAAATCTTATATTATTTGTTTCTGTTGTTGTAGATTGAGAATCAATTGAGCAAAAATAGGGTGGGGTTCCACCACTTATTTCAAGATATATATAGCCATTATTATTTTCACACGCATATTCTGAATATTTTAATTCTGTTATGGATAACTCTGGAGGAGATGTTATAGTTACAGAGTATACGTCTCCTTCAGCATCTGATGATGTGCTTACAACTTTGAATGTGTATGTGCCGTTAGATAAATTTGTTGCTATAAATCCATCATTAGATATAAAAGAGCTTTCAGAAAAATTGCCACCCCATTGTATGACATAGTTTTCATAAGCGCTTGTTTCGGACTCATCGAATTCTATATTTTCAATAAATATACTAGCAATATTATTATCAAAACAAGTATTGTTGATTGTCGAATATATTATTTCCATACATTATCCACATTTAATAAAGGTTTTATTCCTACTATATGAATATGTAGAAATAGTTTTATTTTCTTCTTTAACTAACCATCCATTATATTTACTGGAAGAAAGTGTAAATTGCCTATCAACACAATTTATAATTTCTGCAATTTTTGATTGATCACATCCTTGTAATGTTCCTCTAACCGTAACAGTAGCTTCTTGAGGTTTGTCTCCAATATAATGTATTATAGATCGTAAATTATTTGGCACAATAAATTCTTGATGTCTAACAGATGGCAATTTTTCATCTATCGTTGTTTCTATTGCTGCTACTCCTAATGTTTTACACGTTGGTATATCCGCATATTCTGCGTTAAATGTAATTTCTCCAGCAACAACAGATGTTGATATACTGCTAGATATTCTTTGATAACAAACTTCTTCTGTGTCATCTTCTTCGCAAGTTGAGTTTGGAGTTGGTCTTGGTTTGTTTCGCTCTCCTGTTGGATTTGGCGATAATTCAGGCCAATTACCATTGATAATTTTTGGTAATATTTTACCCAAAGCAACATTAGCATTAGCTAATCTTTCTCCGGGTCCAATTTTATTGCCTAAAAAATTCAGAGTTGCCGGAGATAATCCTTTGATCGTTCCGCTAATTGTTCTAGTTTTTTTAGGCGTTTCTGATTCTAAAGACACTTTATCATCTGTATTAAGATCCACCCATGCGCTTGGAGCACAGCTCCCAGAGGACATATATAGATCAAATTTCCAAATAGCGGCCCCAGAATCATTTATTTCGAAAGTTTTTGTATCTATCCATTTTTGCCAACCAGAATAATTAGCTAGCGGATTTGTTGCTGCTTCTGGGCCACTAAATATAAAACTCATTAAATTAGCGGCTCTTTCTTCTATAAGAGCAATAGCCTGCTTCATGCCATCATATTCGGGAACACCACAGATATTTCTACCATAGCATGTAACGTTGATTTCTCCTTGTGCTTTAACATATGATTTTGATAAACCCAATTCGGAATCTACTAGTCCCAAGTTATCAGAATTTCCTTCAAAAGATAATTTTTCAAAATATGCTTTGATAAATCTTGCGTTTTTTTCACTTAAATTATTTCGAGTTAAAAATTCAGGATCTGGATTAACAGCCGGACCATCGCCTAATGCTTCTATCGCTATAACAATAGAATAAGTTGCTACGAATGGCTGGTCAGATTGGGATAATTCTACAGATCGTACTCGGCCAGCTCCTGATAAAAAGTCACTAGTTCCTTGACAGCCTATTGTTACCATTACGCAGTCCTGGGTGGATTGTAGAGCGCCGATGGTACTCATCTGTGTTACAATATCTTCTCCAACAATAGTTCCATCTAAATTTACAATTAATACTCCACCTATAATATATTCTCCGCTTTTATTATATTCGTACGACGTACTTACGAACGGAGCTGGCTTTAAATTTGTATTTCCTATTTTAACCGAACTGGGGGTGATTGTTGCCATTATAAGCACTCTATAAAGTTTTGTCGAATAGTATAGCTATTTCTAGTTTCTGTGGTGGTATTTTCTATTAGTAGTGCTTTTGCTGGAACATATTGGTTTATTGCTATTGCTAGTCCATCGTTTGTTGTGCATTTTGTTTTATTGCCACAATTATCTTCTGGATATGATGTTGCCACAGTAATATTAACTTTTTTTGCTGATTTACAATTTAAATTTTGTATAAGGGTGCCTCTTCCTGGTAAAATATGCTCGACATATTGAGGTTGTGGTTCGATAATTTCTACTGTTGTTTCTGTTTTGATTCCATCTTTTATACATGTACCTCCGCTACTATCTTGAGTTGTTGACCATTCAAAATTAAAGTTGATTACTCCATCTGTTCTAGATACTGATATTGTGCCAGAGGATGGTTTTATATAATTCGAGTCCTCATTACCACCATCTTCTGGTTTGTTTTCGCATCTGCCTATATTAGTGTTGCTTGTTGGTGGACAATTTGGTTTTTCATTAAGTTCTAATGTTTGACCAGCCCAACTATTTAAATCTTCATATTTTCCCCTTACTTTTGTAAAAGTTCCCATAGCATTAGCCAATTTTGAAACAGAGCATGTTGATACCAGAGTAACTAAGTCTCCCCAATCTACATTAACAAGACCCGTTACGGTTCCAGATGTAACATATGTTATATCTTTAGATTCGTATGTTCGATTATATGAAAAAATTAAATCGACCAATGCTGTTCCGGTAGATGTTGGTGGTAATAAAATCATATCACAACTAAAACTTATAGATCCATCGTTATCTATTTCTATAGATCTAGACTGTAAATATTTTTTATACGCTCCATACAGTGTTATTAATTTTGAATTTGAAATACCGTATTTAACAAGTCTTTTCAAAACACTGATAGTAGTATTTGTTGATCCGCAATATGTTTCGCACTTTAAACTAATACTATTAGAAAATCTTATAAATGCTTTTGACACTCCATTAACTTCATCATAAACATATCCGTGAGAATCTTCCCCTATGGTAATTGATTCTTTTCTACTAAGTTCAACCACACCATCAGCAGCTGTTATTCCAAAGCTATTTGATGGTATAGAAGATATTAATCCTCTTAGTTCTATACTATAAGCGCCCTGGTTTACCCATGATGGATCAGGACCTTGGTCTATGGTAACATTTGTAATCCTCGCTTTGTCACCTAGTGGATTAAAATTTGGTATACCAGTAGTAACCACACACTTTGGTGACGATCCTAATTTTCTGATTAATGCTAGTCTGGACATGACTACGCTTCCGGTTTTCGAGCCGTCTTGATCCGAAACAGATACAATTCCTGTTATTTTAGCAATTATATTTCCTCCGATGATTTCTCCGGAGTCTGATGTATAGTATTCAAATGATATATTAGATGTTGGAGCATATTGTTCCTCATCTAATACCAATGATCCTATTGTAATTGACATAATTATGTATTAAGTGTTGATGCTGTAATTTTAATCCAATTATCATTGCCGCCATGAGCTAGTGTTATGTTATATAGAGAGGATAACGTTTCAAATGCGGATCCTGCTCCTGATTTTCTAATTTCTATAGTATTAACAGATGACATATTAGCTATAGTAAATTTTTTACCTAAATATAAGCCCGTGCCATTTGGTAGATAAACAATAGAAGATCCTGTTGGATATAAAAATTGATACTCGGCGTCTGTGTGTGTTAACTGTCTGGGTGATACAAAAGTTCCGGACGATGCTAAATTATTATATTCTACTTGATTATTTTGATACAATAATGATTGAACACTTCCACTACCAGAAACGGAAATCATAGAGGGTAATATTAATTGATCGGTACTAAAAGATGTAAAGTCACCGGTTGCATATGTTCCATCAAAATCTATATCTATTACTTTTGAGATGCTATTACGAACAATAAAATCTCCCTCATCACTAACTTCCATTGTGCCGCTGTTCCAAACGCCTGTTCCAATACTAACTACATCATTAATAACAAAAAGTTTCGCGTTATTTCCGGAAGTCCCACTACCAACAACGATCTTATCTAGATATCCAGTTTTAGCTATAAGATCTTCAACATATGTTGTATTTGGTTGAATTCCAGTTATATTTTGTCCAAAAATAAATACATTATCATATCCTCCATCGTTATTATACCCACCAAAGATTACATTAAAATCCCCACTTGAAACATTAGCAAAACCATTTATTGTGGTATAATCGCCGGTCGAGTTATTTACTGCTCCAGCTATAATAGAACTATGTATTCCACTAATACTATTATTTGCTCCACCTAATATACAGCTCCATGTGCCACTACTACCTATAGTATTAGATTGACCACCACCAATAAAACTTTCTTGAGCATTATTAATATTTTGGCTTCCACCAATTATGGAAGAGAAAGATCCCGCTGTTCTATTGTTATATCCGCCACCTAAAAAGCTATAAGTTCCTGATGCTACACTAAGAGCAGATGATCGTCCTCTTTGTAGATCAACCGCATAAGATCCTCTAAGATTACCAGAAGGATCTAATTGAAAAGCATTAGTTCCACTAGGAACTAGTATTAGGTTACCGCTTGTGGAACTTAATGTATTTCCATCCAATTTTAGATTATCCACAGATATACTACCATAAACTATCAATCCAGAATCCACAACAAAATCTGATGATGTTTTAACAACAACTCCGGTGTTGCTAACATTGATATAATTACTAGCATCAGTATAAAGGCTTATAATATTATTACCAGAAAAAGATGCTAAACTATTATTAGAAAGTAGTATATTGTTAATTCCAGAAACTTTTGTATTAGCGCCGATAACAATATTATTATTGCCAGACGATACTATGTTATTGCCAAAAACTAATCCGCCAGATCCGTATATTTGATTGAGGTATCCGGCCATAAATCCGGTGTTAGAAATTGAGCCATAGTTTCCTATACCAAAAGCCACAAGAGAACCATCGTTCGCGGTTGCTAACAAAGAATTATTTTTACCAACAGCAACAGAGTTGTTTGCTGTAACGAGATTAGATTCTCCTAAACCAACAGAGTAGTCACCGTGCGCTCCGTTAAGATAACCACAAGTAACCGAGTACAAACCACTATTAGCATTACCGATACCTATTGCGGTAACATAATCTTCATTGACTTCGTTATTATTGCCAATTATAACTACTCCAAAATTACCACTACTTAAGCATGTGTTATTTATACCAAATATGCTCATGTTCGATCCTGAACATACTATGTCATCTCCAAAAAGAATATTATTTGTACCACTAGTAACTATTGATTTTCCAAAAATAAAGTTTCCAGAACTTATAACAGTATTATCGTGTCCAACTACTGTATTTACGCCACTAATACTATTGCGACCTATAGAGGCCCCATTACCATGAACATTAATAATTTCCGAAAGCACTCCACTATTAAGACTTTTAACAATGAATGTTGATCTTTCAGAGTTGTTTGTAATAGCATTTATATTAGATACTAAGGCTAAACCTGTTTTTTCCACACCAGATGAGTTTACAAATGTGAAGACTAAAGATTCATCAATACCGCTTGCTAATATTGATTTATTTTTAATACTGAATACCACATTATTATCTGTTAATGTTGTGTATGTTGCATTACCGGAACTGGTGATTGAGAAGTGATTATCGTTATTTGTGGCTATATAAATTTTATTATTGCCACTAACACTCACATTTTCCCCACCTATTACCCATATGTTATTTCCAGACGCTGAATGATTGCTACCTATTAAACCACCAAATGTACCAGACGATAAGGAACAGTTGTCTCCTATAACAGCACAGTTTTCTCCACAGATATTATTATAGTATCCGAGAACAACGTTATTGCCTTCGTTAGATGATGCTCCACCTATGATTGTTCCGTCAAGATTAGAATTATTAAAACCAAGAGTTATTCCACTAGGAGCAAAAACTGCCACATCTTCGAACGATCCATTATTCATGATACCAATATTGACTAAAGATTTTTCTGATCCGCTAGTTGTTGATTCTATTTCTGTTACGATTTTACTGTACGCAACAGGAGCATTAGCAGAATTTAATCCAGAATAAGTTATTGTTCCAACCACATTATTTGTGGCTAAACCACTGGTTGACGTATTTCCAAGAACAATTGATGGACCAACACCACTCTTATAGATAACTATTCCATTTTTATTATTACTATTTATTGTTAAAGTATCGTATGCGGCGGATGTGTTTATTCCTATAGTATTTGCTCCGCCATCAACAAATAGCAGATGGGTATTTCCTGTACCAGCTACTCTAAGATCATTATCATATAATCTTTGATTAAAAATTGTGGTTTGTCCAGAAGATGATGGCAGAACTATATCTGCTGTGGCATTTCCAGAATTGCCTATTAGTAGTGAACTGCTAGAATAATCCCACACAAAATTATTGACTCCACTAAATGATCCATCATATTTAAATTGTACATAGCCATCATTACCGTATGGATTGGTGGAATCTTGAACAGGATCTAACTTTAACCATCCTGTTTGTGATGGTACAGAAATCAGTTGTAGATAATCATTTAGTATTGTTACTGTTTCAGAAGATGTCGAGCCGTTTATTGTCTCTGTTCCATATGGATCTAAAACTATAGCGTTTGATTGTTCGTAAGCTCCACCTATTGTGGATTTTAATAAAAATGATAAAATTACAGGATCATCTTCGGAATTTACTTGTGGTAGAGTTACTGTTACTCCGGTAACAGAAGCATCCACAACATAAACCGCAGGAGCATATGGTGCGGTAAAAGATGATGATTTTTCTTCTAAATTAACAAACCCATTATTAATTAGATTGTCGGCAACAACACTCTCTACATATTTTGTGCCAGATGAGAAACTAACAAAATTATTACCATTTGTAGAAGATAATACTCTCTCTCTAACTAACTGATTAACTCCACCACCACTACTAATATAGCCAATACCAATTTCCCACTCCAAGTTTGTGTCTCGTCTATATATATAATAGGCTAGTTTTTTGTCCGATCCTATTGCACCAACAAAAGATCTGGATCCTAGTGTGGCTCCGGAAAGAACAAAATTTCCCGAACCATTTGTTGTTGATGTTTCTTGAATTTTATTAGCATAATATGTTATAGACATTATAATGTTACCTATTTTTTAGAAGTGCGTAAATCTAATTTAATTCCACCATTAGTTTTATTACTTAATTCGGTTGATATTGTATTATAAATATCGTCAGCAAACTGCTCAAGTTTTTCTCCCAATCCTTGTCCGCCATTAACTGTTACTGTTACATTTACTGGTATGGACCCTGTTACATTAAGGCTTATTGAATCTGGTATGCCGTCGAGGGCAGATTGTAATCTACCAACAGCAGTATTAAATTCTCCGATAGAAGTTGTTAGTCCTGTTGATGCTCCTCCTAATAATGCTGCTGCTGTTGATAATGCTGTAAATCCACTTACGATACTATCTAATGCTCCAAATCCACTTATTATTGCTGATCCGCCACTAACAAATTCTTGAATACTACCAGATAACTGGCCAACAATAGAATCAAAAGACGAAAATGAACCATCCAAATTAGAAGTATCAATTGATAATACACCGCCAGATGATCCTCCGGATGAACTAATATTACCACCATTAACTCCACCATCAGCAAAATATTTGGGTTTTACCATACCTCCGGTATTGTAGTTTTGACTATTAATTTGTTGTAATAAGCCTAAATTTTGTCTAGTGGCTTTACGATTGACCACAAATTCTCCCGGAGTTAACATTGCGGGAACAGTGTCGGTTCCTCGTGGTTGATAGTTTACTAATTGGCCCTTACTAGCATAAACAATACCACCAGTAGACATATTTTGAGTGCGTCTTCGTTCCATTTCTTGTTGATATGCTAGTTGTTTATTTTTCTTTGAATCTTCATAATTTTTACGTTTATCCTCTTGCATTGATGAATAATTAAATTTACCTCTTTGTACTTTATAAAACGCTAAAGAGTCCTTATATTGACTATAAGCTGATTTATAACCTACTATTTTATTAGATTCATTCCCCAGCTCGCCAACTAAAGCACTTCCTGCTTTCAGACCTAAACTTAAAGAAGATAAATCCCCTTCTCTAACACCAGATAGTTTTCGATTTTTAAAGGGGTCTTCTGCATTATTTTCCAAAGCCCAAGCTGCATCAGCTTTCTTTTTTTCCTCAAAACGTTTTTTATCAAAATCTTTTGGAACTAAAAATGTTTCTAATGATTTGTTTTTAAAATCTTCTAAACTATAAATAGAAGGTAATCCAAACTCTTCAAAAGATTCTATTGTCTTACCGAAGTTATTTTTTATATAATCATTAACCGCAGTTAAATATGTTGTAGTATCTGTCTTTAGTGGGTCCTCCTCTAACGATTGTTCTTGTGCTCTTATTAATAATTCTGATCTTAAGCGATCAAACTCTTTTATTGCAAATATGTTTTCTCTATTTTTTTGTTCGGTCTGAGCTGTTTCATCATTATCGCTTTGAACTATTTTTCCTTTTTCTCTTGTGTCTAGACCAGTAATTCTTTGTGTCTTGCCTGGAGTTGTTTCACCGAATAATTCTTCATCAGCCTTCTTAATATATCTAGCGTCTGTTATAAATTTATCTTTAATTGGTGGTACGGGTGGTTGGGGTGGCGTCATACCTACCAACCCTTTAATAAATTCTCTGTATGTTGGCTCATCATAATAATCTGGTTGAGCACCACTTACATTCTCAAGCATTTCTTCAGCCTTAGTATTCATGCTTTGCATAGTTTGGATAGAAGCAGCAGTAGTACCAACAACTCCTCTAATAGATTCTGGAAGCATTCCAATTAATTTTGAACCGATAGTTTGAGGCGCTGATACTCCAGCGGGTTGTTGAGTAGGTGTTGGAGTCTGATTATCGAATAGAGAAACCATATCGTCTAATATGTATGTTGGTGGACCTTGACGATTCTGTAAAGATTGTTTAAGTTTATTATACGCGTCATTATATGGTGTTCTCCAAGCATCAAACTCTATATTAGACATTTTGCTAATTTCTTCGCCACTGCTTTGTATCAAGCTCATTATAGCAGTCTCGAAATCCATAACAGCCTGATTATCTATGGTATTTGGAGATAGTTCTGACTGCCCTTTAATCCAGCCTAGTCCAGTTTCTATTTCTTTAGCAGCGTACTCGAATTGTTCTGGAGTTAGGTTTTGATCGGTGAAAGACGATGCGAAAAGCAAGTCCATACCTTCTCCGAGATGTCTCATACCCAATAAGCCATCTCCATCTTTTTGTTCTGGCTTCTGAACATCTCCACCATCCTGTAAATAAGCAACCCCACCCTTACTATATCCCTTAGCGCCACCATTAATAGATCTGAGAAGTCCAAGATTGTTTTTAGTGGCTCTGGCATTTACCACAAACTCTCCCGGAGTAAGCATAGCGGGTACAGTATCTGTGCCACGAGGTTGATATGGAACTAGTGTGCCTTTGCTGGCATAAACAGTTCCGCCCTTTTTATATCCATGCGCTTTCCACATTTGTCTTAAAATTTCTTGAGCTTTAGAGGATTTCTCAAATAAGTCTTTAGTAGCAGGGTCGAAAGCGGCTTGATTAAGAGTAGTAAAAAATTCTGCTCCAGCTACATTAGAGTTTGGATTTCTAACAAATTTAGCATTATATGCGCTATTTAGTCCTTTAGCTATATCATTATATTCTGTATCCAAAAAAGAGTCCAATAATTTTGGATCAACCATCTTTTTCAGTTCATCATATGTCATATTCAATTTACCAGCCATACCAGCGGCAAAATGTGTAGATTCATGAACCCCTGTTGACATTTGCGATCCAGGACCTACTCCTATAACCGGATTTGAAGATACACTACCTTTTTTAGTAAATATTCCTTTAGCCTTTTTTATATATGATGATGTATCAGGTAATCCACGAGCTCTAAAGTTCGTAGACCATTTATTTGCTACTTTATTGAGATGTGTTTCAAAAGCGGCTGGGTCATCTATCCATGCCAACTCATCAGCGGATGCTTTTTCTAGCATGTCTATTAAAAATGCTTCTTGTTTATCTGGATTAACATTTCGTGACAAAGCTTCAAAGGCATCTCTTTGAGCCTGAGGTATATTTTCTGCGTATGCTTTTGCTTTAGATGATAAAGCTATATCTTTTATAGATTTTGAAGATCTTGCTCCAATAGGACTAGAAAGACCAGACTTGATTGTGCTTCTACCCTCAGGAAAAAGATTTCTTAATTCTTCTAATTTTTGTTCTACTGTAATTCCTTGTTCCGCTGCTCTTGCTCGTATAGCATCTCCAAAAGACAAAGGTTTTTCTTGAGTTATTGGTTTTGGTTGTTCAATTTGAGTTATTGGTTTTGGTGTCTCTGGAATTGGTTGAGTTGTTTTGGTTCTTTTCTCTGATCCTAATTTTACCAGATCTTCTAAAGGATTTTCAGATAGTTTTTGTTGTTTTTGTAAATTTTCAAACCATTTTCTTGTGGATCTATCTCTAAATATATTACTTATATTTTCACCAAAACCCATAATTTTTTCACCAAGGCCAAAACGACCAGCTCCTTGCGCTCTTGCGGTTTTTCTTGCTTGTTTCTTCATCCAGTCTATTTTTGGAAGGACGCCTATTTTTCGTAATGAATTTAAAATTGGGCTTTTTTCAAACTGTAACAAACCTCTAGCGGCGCCCATAGCTCCTTTACCAGCACCCATAACTCCTTTACCAGCAATACTAGCAGCACCCATAACGCTCTTACCAGAAATACTGGCCGTACCCATAAGTGCCTTGCCGGTAAAATCTTGTAAACCAGCTAGACCTTTTTCGGCCAAATCAACACCTCCAAAAAAACCTTTTTTAATTCCTCCTCCAAGAATACCAAGTCCTCGTCCAACTGTTTGTCCAAACTCTGTTGACGCTTTTTGATCCAATAGATTTGCTGTCATATTAGCAAAATTTGTGCCTGTGCCAGATGTTGTGCGATTTGCAATATCACTAGAAGCTCCTGTTGGAAATCTTACGTTTGTATTATCAAATAAATCAGCACTAGCTGTTGTTGTTTTAACAGGGGTTGGTGGTCTGGGTCCGACAGATTTTGCCATTCCTTTGAAAGCATTTGGAAACAATCTTCCAAATAACTTTTCACCACCAATATCACCAGCTGCTTCACCGAAAATATCTCCTGTTGTAATGGCTCCTCTAACAACATTTTCAGGAGTTAACAGATTACCCAACGTTGTTCTGTTATCTGTTTGATAGGCCCCACTAGCTCTCTCCACTTCTTGAGATATCAAAGCTTCTCTTCTTTTCATTGCTTCTTGTTCCGCAGTACCATATGCTTCTCCAAAGCCCAAACGAGATCCTAATCCTGAGCCAACTTGTCGGATTCCTTCTATACCCATTCCGGCCTGAGCGCCGCCGGATTTTGCTAACTCTTGACCAAACTGAGTAAGCATATCACTTCCAGTAAGTTTGCCAGCTCCATAAGTTAGTCCACCAGCAAGAACACCGGCTCCGCCAACAGTTGTTCTTATAACATTAGCAACATTCTTTGGAACAGCACTAACAGCAGCTAAAACTGGACTTTTATCAACACCTTCGCCAAATTGTTGCAAGGCCGTATCCATATTTTTCTTAGCAAAGTCTTCTTGAGATTTAGCGACCATCTCTTGTCTTGCTCGTCCCTGTCTATTATATTCAACAGTAGCTGACGTTACTATCTCTCCTATTCTAGCTCTCAATGATGACCTAGATTTGGCTAAAGGCACGTTGACTCTCCTTCTATCCCAATCAGTACCATAAATAGATGGTGTTTGTTCTCTTATTCTATTTTCAATAAATTCTCTTAAAATAGGATCGGATGTTTGGTTATAATAGCTACTGTTTCTATACATATCTACGAGAGACGCCCCAAAACTTTCTGCCTGGTACATTTTTGTTTCTTCTTTCAGACGTAATTTTCTTGCTTTATCATCGGAAAGAACCTTTTGTTGAGCCTCAAAAGCCTGTCGTGCTAAAACACCCTGTTTTTCAGCATCGCTTGAAAATGGTTTTTTAGTTAGTGGATTAATTTCTGTTCTTGCCTGAGTATCTGCTTGTTTCACAGTTTCCATCTGTCTTTTAGTTTTCTCAATTTCCGCAAAACGTCCCTCAAATTCTTGTTTTCTTTGTTGTTCTCTTTCAGCCGCCTGAGCGTTGATCTGCGCTTGTCTTAATTTATCTCTTTCGTCAATGCTTAGTGGTCTAGATGCTGTTGAATAATCTCCATCCCTAATTCCAAGATCATCAGCACTAACTATACCAGCATTTACGGCTTTTCGAAGTTCTTCGGCTTGTAATTGAGCTAATCTTGGAGCATCTGCTGCTCTAGCTTCTCTAACTTTGTCTCCTTCAGCATTAGCTGCTTTTGATCTTCCAAATTCATAATTCTTAATAAATTCATTTATAGCAGCGTCTACTGATTCTATATCTTCTGGAGCTAAAGATTCGTATCCTAATGGTCTTTCACTAGTGGCTCGCAAATCTTTAAAAATAGCATCTAAGTCAGCTTGGGATCCTGATCCTAATAGATCAGCATAATATTTGTCATCACCACTAGATGTCAAAAATTTACTAAATAATTGTTTACCTTTATTGATATCTATTACGCCACCATCAGCTAAATAAACCATACCCCCCTTAGAATATCCAGTATTATTAGATCCATTATTTATAGATTTTAATAATCCCATATTCTTTTTGGTGGCTCTAGCATTAACAACAAACTCGCCAGGAGTTAGCATCGCTGGCACAGTGTCGGTTCCTTTTGGTTGAAAATTAACTAGCTGGCCCTTGCTAGCATAAATCATTCCTCCTCTAGAAGCATAACCAGCAACATTGGCAGGATTTCCATCTATACCAACACCAACCGGACGCGCTTCTAATGGTAAATCTCCAGCATTTTTTATTCTATCTAGAAATGCATCTGCTGCTTCTATTACTTTAGTCTTTAAAATTTCAGATGAGTCTTCCATACGTTCAGATAATAGTAATGTGGCATCTGTTTGAGCTTTTATTGCTTGATTATATTGATCAATTGCTTGGGTCATTTTAGCGTCCGGACCGCCAACTCCTATTAATCCTCGTATAACTTCTGGATCTACCTTTAATCCGGCCTTTTGTAAAATATTAATAATATTATTATAGAATTTTTCTGTTGCTGCTTCTCTTTCTAATGGATCCATACCAGCAATTCTTGTTCTAAAGGCTTCAAGTGCTGGGCCTATATCATATATAGTGCCTGCTCCTTGATCAACTCTAACGAGAGAGCCAACTTGACTAGTAAATTCCGATATCCATTCTGGATTATTTAGATTTTTAAGTATTTCATCAAAGGTTCCTCGTCTACTTTCTTGTGCTTGTCGTAGTTCTCCGATTCTAGTAAGAGCATTAGAAGCTCTTGTGGTATTATTAGCAAGCATTTCTTGTGCTTTAGCAAGCCTATCGACCGTTGTTTTATTTTTGGCTAATCTAGTGTAAAATTCATCTAAACTTTCACCCTTTTGCTGACCACCCGCTTGTGTTTGAGCAAGTTCTTTGTCTGCTTGAGCTAATCTACGAGCTATCTCTTCTGGATCTAGGGTTCCGGTTCCACGAACAATTCCATTCGGTCCCTGAGTACTTGTTAAAGAGTCTATAGCGTTTTCAAATGGTCTATTTAATTCTGTTACTGAAACTCCTTTGCCAAGAGCTTGTTTAAGATTATTAGCAGCATCTAATTCGATAGAAGATGCTTGGATTTGTAAATCTAAAATTCTACCAAGATGATTGGTATAATTATTCATTTCATTATTGGTTGCGCTTAGCATGTCATTGAATGCTTTCAACGAAGACTCAACAGTTGATGTAACATCAGCCAATGGCTTTAATAATCCTTGTAATTCCGGTACACTAGCAGCAATCTCTTCGAAACTCTTTCCTTGTAGTGATGTTGCTGATTTACCAAGAGCGGTAACAACATTTTTTAATGCTGTATCTAGAGTTGTTGAATCTATTTCTTCTCCTAGTGCTGCCTTTAATGGATCAAACACCTCTGTTATTCTGTCTGTAACAGATTGATCTACTTCTCCTCCAGGAGTTTTTTGAGATTGAGCAGCCTCTAGTAGAATTCGTGGTAACTCCGATTCTAATGTTTGCTGTGCTACAGCGCTAGTTTTTATTTGTTTGCTAAATTCTGGAGAAAATCCCAAAGTTTCTGATGTTCTATCTAATGCTTGAACAAGTTCGTCTGTAGAATATGCTGTTAAATTACCTAATACATTTTCATCTAATCTTGATGGACCAACTATTTTGGCATCTCCTAGACCAGAGGATGTTGCTATGTCTCGTAATCTACCAGCTTCTGCAAATTCAGCATCGGCCCTACTTATAACCCCTCCTAATTTTTTAATCTGTTGAGCGAACATATCTATTTCAACGCTCACAGCTTTTGCTGCTGCTGCATTTTTATTACGAGTCTCTATTTCTTTTAATTCTTCCGAGGACAATCTGTCTATAGCTGCTGCTCTTTTTGCATTCAAAGCTTCTAGTTTTCTTGTTTTTTCTTCTTCTGCTGTCTCAACAGTACCATTTGCTCTAATGTCTCCTCCAGTATAACGCTTAGTTTCTGCCGCAGCAATATCTGCTTCTATTTTTGTAACTTCGTCTTTGCCTCTAGCAATTGCTAGTGTTCTTTTTGTTTCAGGATTAGCATCTGCTCCTGTAAGTTTCAGATTTTTAAAAACGTCTTCTAAAGATATTCCGGATGTTAATTGTGTTTCTATGGCTCTTTGTAACGCGGTTGCTTGTGGTAAAGATTCAGATAAAAGATTTCTATTAAGGGCTGTTGTATCTATTGTTTCTGGTGTTGTTCCAAAATATGTTTCTGAAAAATTAGCGGACGCGTCCCTAAAAAACTCTCCAATAAATCTTCCTATGGTTCCTTCTTCTAGTCCTAATAAGCCTTGTGACTCTCTGGTAACAATTTGTCTATTTTCAGCCCCAGATGACATAATAGCCATAAGAGCATTACTAGCGTCGGATATATTGCTTGCTGTGTCTCCAACATTTTGTGAAAGATTTTGTAGTGCTTTTTCAAGTTTAGATGATTCGGTTTCTATTTTTAGTTCGTTCTGGGCTTTAGTATAAGCGTCTGCTGCCGATTCGGCATTTATAAAAGCAGAAGCTAGTCCAGCAGCAGCTCCAACAATAGCTCCGGGAGCACCAAAAGCTGAACCAACAGTAGCCCCAGAAACAACAGATGTTATCCCAGCACCAACAACAGCTCCGGTTTTACCAAAATTTTTAGTTACAGAAGAATTAATAGCTTCTGCTATCATTGGCCCAATAAACATCAAGCCTAGAGATTTTAATCCGCCACCACTATCATTAGTTTGATTCGCTGTTTGATTGGCTGCTTTTTGATTTCTACTTCTCATATTATTTATGCCGCCAGTGGCATATCCGGCATTAACCATTGCGGCTTTCAAAGCAGCTCCAGACAACCCTTGCTGTCTAAATGTCGCCACTTGTTGAGCGGCCATATTTTTTGTAACGGTTGCGGTAGTGGTAGATAGTTGATTAAAACTAGGTATTAATTTAGAAATAACCGACACTAATCCACTAAATACTTGAGCCATACCACCGGCCGCAAAACTTTGAACTCCTCCACCACCAGCAAAACTTTGTATATTTCCGACAGCTCCACCCTTATTAAATCCTTGTGTTTTATCAGCTTTATTAAGTTGATGTAATTTGGATGAACCTATTCTTTTTGCCGCTTTTTTATTTATAACAAATTCGCCAGGAGTTAATAGTGCCGGAACAGTATCTTGTCCAGAAATTGAACCACCCGTAGCATTAGCAGATATTAATCCTGCTGATTTTAATTTTTCAATAAGTTTACTATTGGTCGCCAACGCATTATCAAGAACATTGCCTGTTGCTTTTGGCATTTTTCTACCAATATTAGGCAATCCGAATTCACCTAATACACTATTAAGTTGTGTTTGATTTGTTGGACTTTTTTTAGCAATATCAAATAGATTCTGAGCGGTAAAAGCATTAGGAGCTAATTTTATTGATTTAGAAAATTCTCCTTTATTTACTGCTTTAGTAAATCTAGATATCTGATCAACAAAACTTGATATACCTTTACCAACGCCTCCGGAAGTTCTTGTTGCATCAGTTGGTACATCTGTTGGAAATTGACCAAACAATTTAGAAGCAGTACCTAGGCCAAATGGAAAATCTATAGATTTTAATGATTCTACCTTATCAATAAATGGAGCACCAACCATTTGTAAAGCGGCTTCAAATATGCTTCCAGTAGCACTACTTAATACTGCTCCACTTAAAATATTTTTTTCTAAGTTTCCAGATGCTGGTGTTGCTTTTATGGATGATGCTAATGCTTTACCAGTATTTACAATCACTCCTTCTAAACTATCAACGATATCTTTTTCAATATTGCCATATTGAGATTTATTGTCTGATAAAGCTCCGACATGAATTCTTGCTCTTTTACCAGTATCTTTAATTGGCCTATTCTCTATCCTACCTCCTTTGGAAGTACCTGACTTTAACGATACTAATCCAAAATTATAATTGCCTTGTCTATCAATCATATTTCTATTAATTAGATTTTCAAAACTACCAGCATCCTCAACCTGAGATTTTAATTGTGGACTAAGTTCTTGAACCTTGGCTCCTTTTTTAAATTTTTGAACTATACCACCATTATTAAATGGATATAGTTGCATAAATTTTTGTTTTTGTCCACGCCCCATCTCTATGGTATCTAAATTACCAATATTCACATCATCTGTATTTGGAGTAAAATTATATCTAGAAAGAGTATTTTGTTGATATTTATATCTAAATAATTTACTTAAAAGATCTAGTATTGGAACTTTTTTACTAGTAAATTTAACTTCAGTAGGATTTTTTCTACCAATAATATCAACAGGATAACTTTGTGGAGTTCTTGTTCCTCCATAAAATTTTTCAACACCTGTTTCGAAAGCGTCTCCAGCAGCTATATCTTTTAGTTTTTTATCGGATGCTTTAGGACTTTTTTGTTTTAATTGAAGATATCTCTGTTTTGCGTTGTTTTGAATAAATGTCCACTTAGGATCATTTGGTTTAATGGTTTCTGATTTACGATTAATATTTCCTCTAATGCTGTCATTTGGTTGTATTTTTGAGCTATATGCTTTTTTAATTGTTTCCGAACCACTTCTTCTTTCTAAATCTTTTAATTTAACCGGGCCTCCACCAGCATATTTATTCATATTCTTCAAACCATTAAGACCAATTGCTTGTACTGCTTTTTTACGAATAACAAATTCGCCAGGAGTTAACATAGCAGGAACGGTATCTCTATTTCCTGATCCTGGTACATATCCACCACTAGCAAACGCTCTTACTGGTCCACCATCATTTTTTCGAGCTATGTTTCTACCAAAACCACCAACAAATTGACCAATCGCAGGGATGGCTTTTATAGCTGTTAGTGCTGCTATTGCTGGTAAAACTTCTTTAGCCGCAGAAGCCACGCTTATAAGAGCGCTCGCTAATTGAAGAGAAATATCCACAAATCTTTGAAAGTTTTTACTTTGTCCTATATCACGAATTAAAGCTATAAATTCTTCTCTGACTTTTGTAATTTTATTAGCTAAAGATATTTGTGCTATTGCTGCATCTTCAGCCAAAGATCCGGCTCCTCTTTGAGCGACCCCTAGAGCCTGTTGAGCAACCGTGAATTGTTGAATAAGAGGAATAACCTTGCCGATTTGTCGGAAGCCACCAAGTTCTTCTACTATTTTATTAAATCTAAGATCTCTTGGATCTAATAATTTTAAGCCTTCGCTAAGTCTTCTGATTGCTTCGTATGGTCCAACGAATTTACCTTCTAAATCTGTTAAAACAACACCATATTCTTTTAGTGCTTCTATGGTGCTTCCTCTTTGAATTCTTGTAAAGATAGTTCTTAAACCAGTAGCAATTGTTTCTGCACTTTCACGAGTGGTTTGACGAACACTTGTAAATACAGCAATAAATTCATTAAGAGCGTCTTTGCCTTGGCTAACTCCTTTACTAGCAGCAGCGAACACACCGCCCGTTCTTTGAATAGCTTTAATAATATCTCCTGATTCTACCGCGAACGCAGCAGCAACAGCATTTACAGAACCAAGCGAACTTTCTAGATCACTAGCACTAATACCGAACTGTCTCATTAAAGCGATACTACCTTCTACGGTATCATTTAAATTATCGAAAGACGGAGCTAATGCGGATTTAGCTAAGGCTTCTAATGCCGTTTTTGTTTCTGTCGCACTTAAACCAGCCTGGGCGAGTGTTGAACTCACGGTCAATAAGTCTGAACTTGTCACACCAAGACTAGTGGATAGTCTGGTTATTTCGTTAGTGATGCCTTTCAATCCGTTTTCTGTTGCTCCAGTAACTTGTTGTAGTTTAACAAGTTCTTTATTAAAATTTAAGAATTCTCCATAGGCAGAGGCTACTGCTCTACTTAGCGCATATATGCCTCCGGTAGCAACACTAAACGCTGCGAATCTTCTGACCGCAAGAGCTGACTGCTTACCAAACTCTTCCATCTGTGATGTTATTTGAGCAGTGCTTTTTCTAGCATTATTAACTTGATTAGCTATATTATTTACGCCACCACCAAGATTATTCATTCCTCTAGAGGCATTTCCAATAGCTGTTCCAAGATTACTTAGAGCAGTATTTAAATTAGCAGCATTGGTTGATGCGCTTTTCAATGCAGCATTTAGTGACTGTATATTTCCGGTAGCTTGTTGTATGCTAGATAGTGATCTAGGATTAATATTAAGATCAAGAGTTACTGTTGATAATTGACGACGAATATCAGATACAACTTTACTAAGATTGGACGGTCCTCTTAGATTAATTTCCGCGGTTAGATTAAAAGCTGATGCCATATGGTGTTCCTTTTAAATCTAGTATAAAATACAAAAAGGCACGCGTATACAACGTGCCTGATTGTATTCAATCTTTAAAGTTAAATTATCAAGAGTCCACAGATACTGGCTTAGTTTCATTAACCAATTCTGTTTTAGGCTCTTCTGGAGTCTGGGGTTTTGGTTGAACTTCAGCACTATCTTCGACAATAGGATTACCATCATCATCAGTAAATGGTTTAAAGTCGGTGATGTAGTCTCCATTTTCATCAACAAGGTTTCCGTTTTTGTCAACATATTCCCCTTTTTCGTTAATAAATCTTCCAAAAGTATCTATTAGTCTACCATCACTATCAACAAGTTTTCCTTCTGCGTTTACCAAACGTAATTTATCATCCACAAACTTATACTTAATTAAAAATTTATTTTCTGGTAATTTCTTTTCGTAATCATTATCCAGGCCGTAAAGCATATTCGCCAAGACTTGAGCCGCTTTGATCGCTATAGGCTCTGCGGCTTTTGACAAATATTCTTCATAACTCTTAAAATACTTCTTGTCTTTATTAGATGAATACACCAAGCAGGCAGATATTAAATAGTTAAATCTAGCATTATCAGCTTGACCTTCTGCTGTGTGATTATCCAAATTGGTTCTAACAGAGATCAGCTCTCTCATGTCCTCTCTGAGACCTTTCATTTTAATGGCTATCTCTTTAGCCGATTTTAGATTAATACCACCTTTGGATAGTGTCTTTTCATAATCTAATATCTGTTGTTGCAAGGTATTGAACTTGACCTGTTTGTTATCATCCCACAGACCTTGTTCTTTTAATAGATCATCTAGTCTAGCTCGTACAATACATCCTGACTTTACAGCATCAGAGAAGGCTTGATTATATACCTTCTGGGCCTCTCTCTGATCCCCTAGAGAGGGAGATTTAATTGTAAAGTCCTGTTCTGAACCATCAATAAAAAATTTAAAAGAATCTAAGTTCATAATTTACTCCTTATTTGTCTTGTTATTAATAATAAAATGATATCTAAATATTTCGTTTTCCTTTTCTATATAATCTATAATTTCATCAATAGCTTCTCTCATTTGATTATTGCCATGATTAAGTATAGATGTTCTAGTATATTCCCATAGTTCAGCAAGCTCTTCTTGTTTATCTGTTAATTTACCATCGGAATTATGGTTCCAAAGGTGTCCAAAATTATCTTCAAATCTAGCGAGGCATCCAATCATTGTGGTTTGAAATCTTTTACTTATACTATTAACTATTCCTTTTCTATTATTTTTCATAATTATTTCCTTCTAGAACTAATTTCTTGTTTTACATTTTCTTTTACAAAATTCAAATCTTGCCACTTAGTTTCTTTTTGCTGACTAGCAGCAATCATTTCTTGTATTTGTTGTTTTCCTTTGTCGTCATTCACACTAAATATTTCTTGTGATTCTTTGGCGTCGTTTGTTATTAAGAATATTTCATCTTTATTTTTATTTTTATCACCAACCTTGCCAAGAATAGCGTTTTTCTTCTTTTCCTTTTCTGCTTTTCTATTTTGATGTAAAAACCATCCATCTAAAGCATCATCATCTTTTATTATATCCTCAGATGGAGATTCTTGGTGTTGTCTAGCATTATCATACATCTTATGTAAACCTATTAAATGTCTATAGTCATCATTTATATCTAAAAAATTCATAATTAAATTTGCACAATTAGAGTAGGATCTCCATAGGTCGGACTTTACTACTAATCTAAGCTTGGTCGCATCAATAGTATTGATAACTATCTCATGAATAAATTTTTGTAAATATAAACTATCATGGGTTTCTTTTTCTGGATTATCAAAATACAATTTATCATCAAGATAGATAGTGTTCATTATAATAAATTCGTTTTTAATAGAGAGAGCTTGTTCTTCTATGCCCAAATGATTCATTGATGTTTTTTGAGTATATTGTTGATTGATTAACTTATTTAGTGTTTTTATGCTATTTTTTATGTTCTTTTTTTTCTTCTCATTTATATAATTTAAATATAGATCTATTTTTAGATCCTCTAAAATTTTATTATTATTTTCCAGTTCTTCTTCTTTAGTCTTGTTCCATATATTATTATGATCCAAATAAATAGATATCTCTGCTGGAGTTAACCATGCTTTGTCATATTTATTGTCCTCTATAATTTTTTCATATAATAATTGAGCTTTATATTTTATATCCAAACTAGGATAAATAATTTTATAAGTTATATTATGTATAACTATATAGTAGTATCCTAATAAAATTCTGTATAGAATTTTTTCTACATCTATTTCCATAATCTACGCACACGGATCATTTATGGGCATTATTGTAACTGGTTTTATATTTTGACTATTAGTAACTTTATAACTAGTAAATGTAGCCGATAGTGTTTGATTGCTGTTTGAACCAGCGTCTGCTCCAGAATAATTTAAATTCGTCAAATATGCTTCTGGTATTGTAATGCTACCTCCTCCACAGTTTAAAGATATAGTAATATTTTGTTTGTAGGTTGAAGGATTTTGACACGCAGACTGTAGAGCATCTATGGTATAGGTGTCTACAGATTGTGTCAGAACCTCAAAAGTTACTGTTGTTTCTAGAGGAAAATTAACATAACTTGCATATGGTTTTCTTGTTGCGAATTCGTTAACTGGTGTTCTATTTATAGTAAAATTAATTGAAATATTTTGAAGTGCCTGTTGCCCCAATCCGGCGGGTAGTCCGCTAGCAAAGGCTTGTCTTCTGAGAACAGTTCCTGTGGATTCTGCTGCTAATCCAGCGGCTGATCCTGTCAATTTAGAAAATCCTATATATTTTCTTTCCACAGTAAATGGAGCATCCACTGGTAAATTATAGGTTACACTATTTAATAGGGCAAACGAGCATCTCGCTGTTGATTTATTACCAGAAAGGAATGGGGCGGTATCGTCTCCTATAATCAAGTCAAATCCTGTTGGATCATTGATGCCATTTTCAGAAGCAAACCCGGTAAGACTAGATAAATATTGAGAGTATGTAAACTCTACATTTGGCATTTCACCATAAGTTGATACGGGATCTCTTCTGCCTCTAGCAAAAATATTGCTAAATGCTCTGTTCAGAGATAAAGATCCTGAAATAACTCTCTGGTATGCTGCTGATTTGCACTCAGCAACACCCAAACATCCATAAAATACTCTGTTGTTTCCTGGCACAAACTTTTCCTTTGAGTTTGTTTATATATCGAATCAGCCGGCAATATCTAATTCGTTATATGTTGAATAACTATATGTAATTGTAGCATTACCACCACCAGTATCGCCACCGGTTTGATTGATACTAGATAGTAGATTCTTACTACCAAGATTGAATGTGTATGCTGTTCCACTGCTTAATGTATCACAAACCTTTACAACAATAGATTGTTCATTGACTGGCGAGCCACTGCAGCCTATCGCGGTGAGATCAAGAGCAACACCATCAACACCAGTAGCACTAACTTCGAATTCGCATGTTACTTCTAGTGGGAAATTAACAAAGCGATGGAATGGGCCATATTGACCAAGCTTGTACATGCTTTCTCTTCCAAGATCAGCATTAATAGTGATACTAGTAATATTTTTACCAGCCACTTCTGATGGTAAAGTTGAACCAGCTATATCAAGATTCTGTCTGCGCATAACAGTTGTACCACTTGTAGTTGGAGCACTAACACCTGTTGCTGCGATTGTTTTAGCATTGCCTACAAATGTTACGTCTTCTGTAAAATTTCCATCAACAGGAAAAGTATATGTTAAACTAGAAATAAACATTTCATTACAGATGACACTGGCAGAAGTAGTTAGTGTAGCATTTGTATCCTCTCCAATACCAACAACAACTTGTGTTGACTTGTTAGCATTTGCTATGAGTGTGCCGCCGCCAGTGGTCAAATTCCAAATTGTGCTTTCGCTATCAAGAACCTTACTAACTGTAACTTCTACTTCTGGATCAACCACGATATTATCATATAGGGCAACTTGACCTAATTGAAAAGCTTGCTCTAGATTAAATGTTGTTGAGATACCAACACTTTGAGCGCCTTGTACTGTTGTACCGCCTACCCTTACGCCTTGACTAGCATAAAAAACACGATTTGGCATATTATTTCTCCACTATATACGAGAGTTTTGTATTGGACATATTTATTATACACACATTTTCAGAAAGAAGTAAAAATTATTTCGTTAGATAGCCTTATTACAGACCCGTACATTCTAATATTGGTGAAGTTAATTTCTGATATATTTACATCTGTAATTTGACATCTAATCCATCTATAGTTTGGATTGTTCACAATTGTATAGTAATTTTGACCATTTATATTTTTGCTACCATTATAGTTTAATGGATAAATACCACTATTAATAATTTCTTTAGTATTATATAGCCAAATTACTCTATCTTCTTGAAGTCTAATAACATCAATAATATTATTTTTTTGATTCGGAGTATCCGATAAAACATGAAGCAGCATATCCTGTTCTATTATTAGTGACTTATCTCCGAGTCTATATGGCTTGCTATTGGATCTGGCTATCGTTTCTATAATTATTGCTGGTAGTTGTATTCTGTGTTCACTATTGATAGCAAAATCGCCCTTATCACTAAGAGATAGTCCGGTCTTATTTTCTAAAGATCTATATTGTATTTCTCTCCAGTATGGAAATTCTTCCATTTTATAGATTTGAATATTTTTATAAGAATATGATACTTGCACATTACTATTGGAAGCTACGGGCTTGTTAAAAACCACACATCCTTCTGGATAATTAATAGAGTATCCTAAAGTAGCATTTCCTGTTGGTCCAGGATAAAATACAGAATTTACATAAACACCGCTGACGTTAATAGGAGCAGCTGTAGAATAGTTTACTCCGGATTCGTGTACCCAATCTTTTCGTGCTGCCTGCCAAACTGTTCGATCAGATTTGTTTGGATTATTTGTTGGTTTGAGTATATGTAAATCAAATCCAGCTATATTTTGTGTTGGTATATGCACATTCGTAAACGCACCAATATTTAAAAATCCCCAGTCTAAAAAAGACTTGTAGTTATTTTCAAGTTCGTTAATAATTAATGGTGTGCCAATATTATCAACACCCATGAATGATGGATCGTATGTCATGTTATATGTCCATAAGGTCTTTTAGTTTTTTTTCTATTGATGGTTGAGCAGCGTCTATGGCTCTCGTAATCCAATTATTTTTTATATTACCAGCAAATTCTGGCGGAACTCTCCATGATGCTCCAGAATAACCTTTCATTATACCTAGTCCTGTTCTAGATGAAGGATTTGGACCAGCAACGAATCCATAATCACTTATAATAATAGTATCTCCTTCTAACAAAAGCCATTGTAGCCAATTTAATTTAGTTCCTTTTTCTGTAGTAAAAGAGGCCGAACCTAGGCTTATAAGATCTTGAAAATCTGAACTAATCATTTGAAATCTAATTCCGGCATTAATTTTTCCATTGACTATAGATGTTGGTTTTCTTACTATGTTAGATCCTGACTTTATTGTTGAAATTATATCTGATAATCTTGATGATGGATCAGGAATGCCGAACTCACCTTGTAGTTGACCTCCCATTAAAGAGTCATATTCTGGTTGACTAATAATACTATCAACAACAATATCTGATATTGAACTAGCCATGCTTTGATATATCTTATTTAAATATTTATTAATCTCTGGTACTAAGGCATATGATATGCGTTGAGCAATGGTGAAATCGTCCTCTAAAACTTTTACTTTAAAATTTAGAGTCATATCTTTTTCCAATATGTAAAAAAATAAGAACTGTCTCCAAAGCCACATGGCTCTGGTTCGCTATTTCTTTGATAAAAACTTTCTGTATAGTTTTGAATATTTGTATCTATTATAATTTTATTGCAATTTTTAATTTTTGGATAGTCTTCTAGTTTGCTAATAGTTTGTACTAAACCATCTGGACTATGTATTTTGCTATTAAAATTTATCCAGTACTTATAATCAAATATAACTAATAAATCTAGAGTATCAGAATTTTCACTATATGATCCACCAATACCTCTACAGTAGGGACATATTTGTCCATCCGCAAAAGTTATTGGCCCACCAGTTTTATACATATTACTTGATTTGTGTGAAATAGGATCTATATCACAATTTATACATTCTAAAAATGATGAGCCTTCATAGATCAATTTACATGGTAAAGACAAAGAGCCAGATCTTAGCAACTCATCTATGAAAGATTTGTATAAATTTTTTAACTCAGTAGTTATTATATTCATAATATTTTATATAAAAGTAATTAGTCCTTTAACTATTTTGCTATTTTCTGATGTTGGGCTAATTAGCTCCACTTCATAAACAGCAAAAGTTTGATCGAATCTTCTTGTAAAACTTTCTGGAACAAACATATATATAGAACTTGCTTGATTGTTTATTTCTAATAATTGATTCGCAGATGACATATTTAATAAAGATTCTGTGGAAGTATAAGATAGCTTTATGGTTCCTCTTAGTGAATATCCACTTAGATTAACAGAATTATTGTCTTTTGATAAAAGAAATGTAATTCTATATCCGCTTCCTTTATCTAGCGTTAAATTTCTTGTTGCGCATAGAAAACACGCATCGTTTTCGCCAGGATTCTCTAAAGTATCAAAAAGAGTAACGCAGAAAGAGGCCATTTTATTCTCCTTATGTGGTATAGTGTATTATACACCATATGGCATAATTGAACAAAATGACTAATTATTTAGAAAAAACCGATCTATCTGATTACAGTCGTTGCTTATGATATTTTTTTGAATATTTTCTATAGTTTTCTTATCTATTATATCTGGATGAACCCACCAATCCTCAAATGGGCTAATATCTGTTGGAGCAATATTAGGAATTAAAAGTTTATATCCTAATGACTCTAGATATTCTCTAGATTTAGTTCTATATGATCTTGTAATATCTACATAATAATCATGTTCATATGTTATGAATCCAAATTTATATTTATCAAACGGTATTGATATTAAAGCTTCATATGTTTTATCAGAAGGTTCTATATCTAATTGTAGATAATCTATAGTAGATATATTTGAAAAATATTTTTGTAATAATTTATTATAATCAATAATTAAAGCATCGATGCATAATACTGGATTTTTTCTATGTTGTCTATAATTATTAACTAAATCTTGATCATATTCAATACCTATTCCATGCCATCCAAATTTCTGTTCGATTAGCGCAGTATTGCTATTTTTAAATGGTTCTGATGTTCCAATCTCTAAATATGTACCATTATATTTTCCATTAAATAAATGTAATAGCATCATATCTTGATATGTTTGAGAATAATTTCTCTCTACGTGTTCAATTCCAGAGAAAGAAAATTTTAACCTCTCTCTAAATTTAGAATAATATGTTCTAATACATATGTGACACGGTCCAGATCCTAGCCAAAATACATTGTTACCAATAACAGACTTATGTTCTTCGGATAGTTGATCAAAATAATTGTTTAATAAGATTTGATAAATCTGTCTAGCCTCTGTTGGTTTACCAACATGGTAGGCTGATATGGCTTTTTGTAGTAAAAAAATATATTTCCCAGGGTAGTTCGATTGGGTGATCAATTTTGATGATTGACCACAAATATCAAAAGCTATACAAGCATTCGTATACATATCAATCCAATTATTTTTTTTCTCATAATATTGACCAAGAAAAAAATATGCTTCAGGTTTCTTAGGATCAATCGTTATAGCTTGCTTTAGTAGAGTTTCGCAAGTAATATCTCTGCCTCCTAATCTATCATAGCATAGATACATCCTTATTATAGATTCATATCTTAGATTTATATCATTCGTTACTTCTGCACACCTTAGAAAAAAGGAAAGTGCTGGTGAATAATGATTGATTGACTCGTACCATAATGCAATATTAAAATTACATAAATCATTTTTAGGATTATTTATATAATCTATTAAATAATTCATAGTCCTACCATTTCATTAATTATAGATTTATTTAGAGAAAGTAAATATGCTGCGTTATCTTGAAAACCAAAAGTAATCAATATTTTTCCTTCAAATTCGGTCATACCGCAAGCAAATTCTATACCACCGTCCATAAAATCAAATCTAGGAGAAACTCTGAGAGGATTTAAATTTTGATCCCATAAAACAAACCTATGTCTATAAATTGCGTCTTTTCGACCAGCTTCGCTCGTAAATAAATGAACTTCATGTAATATTGCGAGATAGTGGTTTTCATATGGTATAACTTGTGAGCCTCCTCTCAAATCAGAAGTATTAAAATTTTTATATTCTGACATTATTATAGTTTTAGTAGATTGCGATGTTGGATCATACTCAACAACTTCAGTAGGATTTGTCCATTTTACATATTGATATGGTCTGTCAATTATTGGCATCCAGTTTTTTTCGCAATATGAGTTGTTCGGCTCTGGAGCTGGTAATCTTTGTCTATTAATCTCTTTTGGATTATCTTTTATATCAATTTCTGATAGTTCAATTCTACCCTGACCATTAGTAGTGGTATCCCTTCTAACTCCGCTCAAAAATAATTTATTATTCCATTTAATTAATCGACCATCTTCTAATCCTACAAATTCCCATAATGGTTTAACATCCAGAGTTGACGTATCCACTACAGAACTATGAATTATATTAAAATTATTATCTAGCTCACATATAATGTTATGAGTGGCTAATACTTGGTGTTGTTCGGTATGCAGATAACACAATGGTCCCCAAACGTGTTCATTTACGCCATTTTCTGAATGATAAAGAGTGTAGTTAACATTACGCAAATTAACTAATAATTTACCATCTAAATTAATTATAGATGGATTCATTAAAGATGGCCCAACCATTTTATCGGTTGGAATTAATAGTGGATAAATATTTCCACCATTTTGGATAGCTTTTTGTACAAAATTTCCTATATCACTAATCATAAGTTCTCCTTATATGATTATAGTAATCAAAAAAGAGAATTAGGCAAATTAGATATTTTGAGCCTATCGGTAAATTTTCTTTGTTTTATAGGCCGTATCTACCTTTAATAGTATTATAATTTTGTAAAACTTCAGACGATGATAGTTCTTTATTATATAATTTTAGTGTGGATACTCTACCAGACATATAAGCTGTATCAGCTCGACCAATATAGATATTCCCAGTTGTTGTAACCTTTGATCCAAAAGTACTTACTAGATTACCATTAACATAAAATAAACTAGATGATGACTTTCTAATAATCGTGGCGATAACCCATGAATTAATAGGAACAGAACTTGTTACTGCTGTAGACGAAGATCCTGGACCCCAATATGTAACAGAAGCGAAATTGAATATGCTCCACTGCCACGTGGTAGAATTATAAGCATTAGCTCCAGCATATATAATTGGAAAATTATTTCTATTGTTCATATAAAAAGAAACTTCCACAGACAGTGGCTCAAGAACATGCGGAACTATTGCATACTGACTTGTTCCATTAAGAGAAAAATAATTATTAGTAAAAGTTGGACTATTATATAGTGTAGCATTATATCCTGAACTAGACATATCATTCCAATTAGCTCCGCTGCCAGAATAGCTTTTATTAGATGCGGCATCTAAGCATAGAATAAGAGAGTCTGTGACTATTTTTGGTCCGTTATTATAGCTCATTCAATAAAACCTTATTAGTAAAATTGTTTAATGTTTTTGACCCATGGCTACCGCCAACATTGTGTCCTATAGTTTCCTATAAGCATGGACTATATCTTCCACGTTTGTGGTGGGGGCGCTCTAGCCTGTTATTAAAACAAACCTTTTTGTTTCAGGTAGTCTCTACACCTTCACAGAGATGGCTCTGTGCTTGGCTCGGTATTGCCATCAGCATTATCTGTTAAGGTTTCACCGAATTCACCCCCAATGGGCCTATTCTCATATGGTGCTGGGCCTCCTTTCAATATTATTGTTCTTATATACTATGACAATGTTATTTTGAGTAATTTTTCCGTATCTATATATTTTAAAAAAATTAGGAATAGGAAGATTAGGAAAATCGCCAGGCTCTTTTTCAATAGCTATACTGTGAACACCCTCTATAAAAAAATAGCTATTGTTAGAAGGAAAGCTAAATAAAGACTTTAAAATAGATTGAGTAATAAATGTTGGTTCGCTTTCTCCTGTTACTTCTGTCGAATGAACAAGAGATCTAGAATTAAGTTCAGAAATGTCGATCACATTATCGGGCTGTTCAAAATTTTTAACACCTTTATATGTTTTGTAGTAATTAAAATTGTCATTCATGGATATATATTGATAAACATATCTTCTTATACAAAGATTCTTTCTACTACCTGTTGATCCAGATCCGTAAAGAATAGCTTTTCCTCCACTTTTAAGAGTTGGGGGGGTATAAAATGAATATGTTTCTCCTACCGGATCAAAATAAGGATCATTGTTGTCAAAATGTGGAGGTTGTCCGTATACATTAGTCATTATAGTCCAAACCTTCCTTTAGTAGCATTATAATTGTATAAAATTTCATTTGCTGATAATTCTTTATTATAAACTCTAGTAATAGCAATATCAATACAAAAAACTAATCCATCAGTAACTATATCTGGTCCTCCGTATATAGACATAATATTTTCCTATATATATTGAGCTTCTATAAAAGCAGTATCAACCTGATTTTCTGTTAATCCTAGAGCCTGAGCTAGCGGAGCTAACATAGGATGATTTCTTTCCACATAAGGAGCATATTCCCATTCAACTTTTATAGTTTCTCGTGTTATTGGATCTTCTATACTATTTATAGCATTTTCTACTTGAGTTAATTGAATGCCGTTATTTATTAACCATAATCTTATTTGTCGTGCGCTAACGCTTTCTGGAACCGATTGTTGATATTGCGTCCATACTCCATTATTCCAATAATAATCATTGGCTGGTTTTTCTGGTAGTAAAGCCCACTTGTTTTTTTTGGGATTGTCGTTTTCAATCCAACCAGATACAAGTTCATCACTCAGATCTTTAATTTCATAAGTGTCAACATTATAATATAAATTCATGAATATATCCTATTATGAGTAGTAACTGTTGCTGCGTTATTATTTGTTAAAGTAGTATTATTATTATATTCATAAAGATTTCTTACCAAAGGAGCATAATACTCTAGTGATTGTGGCCTTATTTTTTTTGCAGAGAATCCTTTAACTAAGCTATTAATCTCGTCAATATTGAGAGCTGCTGACCATATAGCAATGTCACTTATATAACCATCGAAACCTTCTACTGTATTTGTTCCAATTAAAACTCTAGTTAAACTAGTTGGCGTAACATCAGTCGTATTAGTGCCACTGGAACCTCCATCTCTATAAATTGTTCGTGATGTTGAGGATGAACAAACGAAACAAACATGGTGCCAAGTATTAATAGTGAATCCACTAGTGGTTTGGGCAATATAATTTACTGTTGTTAATAAATTACCTCTAATAGGATCTGCTACTGCTTGGCCAGCAAATAGCGTACGAAATCCTTGATTAGTAGCTGCTTGCAGCCAAGACATAATTGTCATAGCAACAGTATCATTAGTAGCATAGGCCCATGCGGAAAAAGTTACAGGATAAACAGAAATAGATGGTCCATTACCAGAAATAGATTGTGAGCTTGCTCTAACAAAATTATATGCCATTATAGAACACTCCTAACTTCCACAGCAATAAGTTCAGCATCTCCAGTCATAGTGTCATTAGTAGTATCACTAACATCTCTATAAATTTTGATCCTAAAGAAATCACCAGCAACTAATGAATCTATGGTTGTGCATGTTATTGTTGTTGTGGTTGGTATTCCGGCGGTGCCGTTAGTAGCAGAATGAGCTTCTGTTGCGGTATCGAATGAATCGGCATCCTCGTCGGTATTCATATCTTCAAATTGAATACCCCAACGACAATTACCACTGGTAGCAGTAGTTGCCATCCAATGAATTCGTACTGAAAGTCCTGATGCTAGATTAGCATTATCTGGTACAACCCCAACAAATACTGCACTTTCTTCTGTCGTGTCGTCGAAATCTAAAACAGCAATACTGTTTCTCGTATCTAATGTTGCGAATGCGGATGCTGGAGGTTGATTATCTAGAGCTGTAAATAATCTTAAAGTTTTTGTTTTTAATGGAGTTCCTGCGGTCGCAGCACCCTCTGTTATATCTAGATAGTATCCTCTGTTAGATCCTGTGGTCTCAAAAATTCGTAATCTATTTTGCCATAAATCTATTGTGAGATTACCACTAATGGAACTATTTGTTGCTGGTTTATTGAGTAATATTTCTCCACCCTCATCGCCAGATGATTGTGAGCTAATAAATCTATTAGCATTAATATCTGAACTAAATAGACCAGAGCCAATAACATGAAGTTTTGAGGTGGGCGACGCTGTTCCAATTCCAACATTACCACCACTACTAATTACAAAATCATTTTGATTATATCGTCCACCAATCACTCTATCATCACTAAATACTTCAAACACTGGTAACCCAGCATTATTATTAACACTCATAAGAGTGCCACTAAGATTGTCTATAACGCTAAATAATGACCCATTAGTACCCTCAACATTAAATATCATATCCCCACTAGTAGCTGAATACAGATCTAGTAAAGCATTTGGAATTATACCTGTTGTGGTAGAAAACAATCCAGTTCCTATAACATTTAATGTTCCGGATGGTAAAGCGGTACCTACACCCAATCTATTATTAGTAGCGTCCCAAAATAATTGACTAGCATCGTGAGCTATTCCGCTACTACTAGTCCAGTATGCTATATGATTCGCTGCTCCTGTGCCAGTAACAGGATTTGTTAAAGTATTTTGTTTAGCATTAAGTTGGGTTTGTAGTGCGCTCGTAACACCCTTAACATAACTTAATTCGGTTAAGCTTGGATATGTTCCAGTAGCTAGAGAGGTAATATTTTTATTACCGTCAAAACCCGCTATGGTGTTTGCTGTTTGATTATTTATCGTTACATTATTACTAAAATAACCACTACCAGTAACATATAGAGCATAGTCATTTACCGGTGAAGCGCCAACACCAACAGAAACTCCTGATCCGCTCCAATTGAAATTTGGTTGTCCATAGTTATTAACTAAACTTCTACCGCCCCAACTTACTGAATTGATTCCGTCGCTGCTATTTAGTATAAGTTCTTCACCCTCAAATATAGGAATATCATTGAAATTTCTAATAAAAACATACTCATCATCCACATCTATATAATCTAAATTTCCTATTCTAGCACTTCCGCTACAAACAAAAGTAGTACCATCAAATGTAAGATTCGACTCAGCATTTATGCCAACAGTACTTCCTGTGCTTGTAAGAATTCTATTATTTCCACTATTTGATATGGTTGGTAATAATCCACTTACGCTAGAGTTAAAGTCAGTTATATTTGACGAGGTATGGGTATGACCACTAAAACTAACCCCGGTTACACTAACAGTAAAACTATTAGTACTATCATTATAGTTTAGATTGATGCCAGTACCAGCAACGAATAGTCCACTGCCTATACGATCATCAACAGCCTCATTGAAATCAGTAATTGAAGAAGCCGTATGAGTATGACCACTAATACTGACAACAGTTCCATTAAATGTTAGATTAGTAAAAACACCACTAATAGCGGTAACTATACCACTAACACTAATATTGCCACTACTAGATACATTATTTGTACCATAATCAATAGGCATATTTTAATCCTTATTCTGGAGAAACTGGCGTTTCTGGCTCAACTATAGTAACGGTACCATCTTCATTTATTATAAAGTTACCAACTAGATCAACTCCTTCGGCTATGGCTTCTGGTTTAACGGTAGCAATAAGTTGGCCGAGCTTGTGATGCAACTCAAAAACTTCTTTAGCGTCTTCCCCCAATTCAGCAGCAATCTCTGATGGGGTGGCGCCCATACCATTTTTCCAAAATATTTGAGCACCCTGATTAAAAGATTGAACCATTTGTTGATAAGTTTGTTTGGTCATTTGAATTAAACGATTAGCGGCCATTTTAGCTTTGGGAATTTCTATTCTGTCTGGCCTGTTGTTGTCTAATATACTCATTTTAATTTTTCCATAATTCTAGATTACTATATTTTTCTACTAAAAATTTACCTAATATTTTATCACTATCATGGGGAACAGGAACTACTACTGGTTTGATTTTGTGCAAATCTTGGATTCTATGAACTCCTTCGTCATCCTCCTGAGTGTATTGTTCCACATTATTAAAGTTGTGTTGATAGTAGGGTAATTCTAAATAATCATACACCATTTTGAGGGTCTGCGTTGGCTGGCTAGTTAATTGGTCAAATTCCACAAAAAGAAGATCGTTCTGATAGCCTCTAGTAATAGTATCTTTTACTCTGTTGTATGCTAGTCCTACTGGTTGACCAGCACTAGCCCAAATATCACAGCGTCCCTCCACAGTTTGACTCTTGATATAATCACCCTGTTCAAAGTTCCACTGACTTTGACCAGTACTTTTTCTCCATAGTTTTTCAAAACTACTTAGTATTTCTGTAATATTACGCACCGGGACTATAATTTTAGGGGTTGAACCATTTATAAATTCAATCATTTCTATCAAAGAAAGCCATCCTCTACCCTTATCAATAATAGTATTTTTATCTGTTGAATGATAATTATTTAATATAGAGTTTAGTACTCTCTTTAGTTGATTATAATCCACACCTTCCGCTTGATGCTCAATCAGTTTATCCCACTGATTTCTAACACCAAACAAAACATCGTGACAGCCACTTGTTGCTTTGCTAACAAAAACGTTGTCATTTTGGGCTAATATATTACAAAGTAAGGTGCTTCCAGATCTTGGAAGTCCGCTAATAAAAAAGAACTTTTTCATATTGTCTCCTGTTGTATCAGATCCTTATCCTATAATACTCATAAACATCATGGTGTACCATAACTAACTTGAGAGATATCCACAACTGCTACCCAGCGAATATTTTTACTAGTTAATCCGGTTACTCTTATTTCTAATGCTTCGTTAGTATCATCAGCAACCACACTAGCACTTGCGCTATTCATGGCGGTTTCTTTCCAACTTTCTTCTATTAAACTACCAACTAATGTTGTGCTGTTAGCGGCGTTTCGTCGTATAACTCCTCGATATATCCAGCCAGCGGCAACATTATCAGTATCATTATATGCGCTCAATTTGATTTCGAATGTCCAAGTTGTTTCTGCTGGTAGTGTTAATAGTTCTTGAGCTGTTACCCCAATCGCTCCGTTTAGTGTTAATCTGCTACTAGTAACAGTTAATGAATGAGTTCCACTTTGAGTTCCGCTAGTATTAACAGCACTTCCGCCCGCACTTGTACTAACCCTAAAGGCATTGGCGCTGATACCAGAACTAATAACATGGTAGGTTGTGGTAGTATTTAATCCTGTTGGTAAACTTCCTGTGGTGCTTAGTGTTATGGTATCTCCAGCTTTTAAGTTGTGATTACTTTTTGTAAATACTGCTGGACTAGCTATGCTAACAGTAAACGTTCCGCTTAGTGTTGATGTTCTTGCTAATAGTACTGTGTGCTGAGCATCACCATTATTAGCAAAGCGTCCTGCCGCGTGACACAATTCGCCGTATTTTGTTGCTGCTGCTCTAAATCCGCCAGGAACGGTGCTGTAGTAGCCGCTGCTGGTGTTGTTATGTCCCCCACCAACTGTGCTGTAGAAGTTGCTGGCAGTGTTTTGATATCCCCCGCCAACTGTGCTTTTGTTTCCGCTGCTGGTGTTGTCATATCCCCCGCCCACGGTGCTGTAGTTGTTGCTGCTGGTGTTGCCATTTCCCCCGCCAACGGTGCTAGCGAATCCGCTGCTGGTGTTGTTAAGTCCCCCGCCAACGGTGCTGTAGTTGTTGCTGCTGGTGTTGATTCTTCCCCCGCCCACGGTGCTGTAGGTGCCGCTGCTGGTGTTGTATTTTCCCCCGCCAACTGTGCTGTAGAGGTTGATGCTGGTGTTGCTTCCTCCCCCGCCAACTGTGCTGTAGTATCCGCTGCTGGTGTTGCTATTTCCCCCGCCAACGGTGCTAGCGAATCCGCTGCTGGTGTTTTCATACCCCCCGCCAACTGTGCTTTTGTTTCCGCTGCTGGTGTTGCTACTTCCCCCGCCCACGGTGCTGTAGTTGTTGCTGCTGGTGTTGTTATATCCCCCGCCAATAACACTATAATTTCCACCAGCCACCATGGTGCCGCTAGATCGCACAGTTTGCCAATCAACAGCATATTCTCCCCTAGCGTTTCCGCCACTATCACGCTGTAATGCTCCAGTACCACTTGGTTGTATAATAATACTACCATTAGAGTTTGTGCTACTAATAGTATTACCGTCTAGTCTTAGATTATCAACAGTTACGGCTCCGCTAACTGCTAGTGTGGTTCCATCAAAAGTAGCATTAGTTTCAGCATCAATGCCAGTGGTTGTGCTGTCTCTACTAGTTAATATTCTATTGTTTGCAGGATTGCTTATGAGTCCTGTGACACTGACAGCGAAGCTGTTGCTACCATCATTATAATTTAAATTAATACCAGTTCCGGCCGCAAATAATCCTGATCCTATGCGGTCATCAACAGCCTCATTAAAGTCTGTTATTTGTGATGCTATGTGGGTATGTCCACTAACGCTAACAGGAGTAGTGTTAACATAAAGATTTGTAAATTTGCCACTACCAGCAGCAATTAGATTTTGTGTGTATGTTGTGTCTGGTTGTACTCCGGTAAGATTACTACCTAAAATAAATACATTATTATATCCTCCATCATTATTATATTCTCCTCCAATTATTGAACTAAAATTTCCACTAATATTATTAAGAGATCCTGCTCCTATAAAAGAGTAGTCTCCACTAACACTATTTCTATCTCCGCCAACAACAGCAGAATAAGCTCCTAAAGCTTTATTTGTTGTTCCACCAGCTATAACAGAAACAAGGCCATCCGTATAGTTGCTATTTCCACCCGCTATAACATTCTCTTGTCCAGCCGCTCTGTTGTATGTTCCTCCACCTATAACACTCCATGGCCCAGAAGCTACTTGATTATTATTAAATCTCTCTGTCTGCCAGTCAACAGCATAGGAACCTCTGGTATTTCCACCACTATCTCTTTGTAATGCTCCGCTACCACTTGGAGTTATAATAATGTTACCATCAGTATTAGTGGAACTAATAGTATTTCCATCTATTCTTAAATTATCAACATTTAATATTGGTCCGATATTAACGCTATTATTAAAAGCATTAAGATTTAAACTACCGCTCTCAGCAAGAATACTTAGATCATAATCGGCTAAAGAGTAAATTTCATTAACATTAGCTGAAGGACCATTTCCATTATAATTTTCGGTATTATAAGAACCTATAATTAATTTATTGGATGATCCACCAGCGCTTCTTAATTTAATTTCTGTAGGATAGTCTTCGGCTGTTTCATTTGTAATTATTAATGTTGGATTATTAGTTCCAAATATTGTTACTCCTCCACTACCAGCAGCAGCAGAATATTCCGACGTGTCAATAAAGAGTTGATCAACATTAATACCTAAATAGTGTTTATTGTTTGTTGGTGTTTCTGCAAATATAACGTTATTATCTATTTTAACTTTATCAACTATTAATACCCCGCTAACAGCTAATGTGGTTCCATCAAACGTAGCGTTGCTTTCAGCATCAATACCTGTGGTTGTGTTGTCTCTACTAGTCAATATTCTATTATTGGTTGGGTTATTAACTAGACCAGTAACGCTAACCGTGAAAATATTTCCAGCATCATTGTAATTTAGATTGATACCAGTTCCAGCAACAAACAATCCGCTACCAATCCTATCGTCTATGGCCTCATTAAAATCTGTTATCTGAGAGGCTGTGTGTGTATGACCACTAATGCTAACTCCGATACCATTAACTAATAATGTAGTAAAGTTTCCACTACTACTAGGAACCCAATAGTCTGTAGCAGAATTGTATTGTAAAAATTGACCATTAGTAGCACCACTAACAGCCACATCATGATTATCATTTAAATGACCATAACTTATGGGTCTTACAAATATTTTACCATTATTAGCAGCATCAAGAATTATGGCGGCGGAGATACTATGTTTGGGTTCGTTCTTAGTGAGTTTACCCGCTACGGTTGGATGCACATACAATATATCTCCATTAGCCCATGTTTCATCGCCCACAGCAATATTGCTAACAACATTTCCACGAGTATCAATATTATTTACATGACCAAAATGAATAACGTAACCATTATTATTATCATTTATGTTTTCATAAACCAGCCCCATAAATCTTACTTCTCTGACACTACCATTAGCGGTATATAAGCTTGGCTCTATAATACCATTAGCGTGAACTCCACTAGCCATAACGGCCTGACCTTTGTATAGAACGCCACCTGTCTCGTTTCTAACTCTAAACATTTCATGTTCACCAAGATTTATAATAGCAGTATCTGTTAGAGCTATATCAACAGTGCCCTCAGTATCATTCCAAGCCATTTGTCCTTGTAATAGTGTTGGTTCTATATTGGTATTAAAATATAAAACATCTAAATTGCCAGTATTAGCAACAAGATTTCCGCTAATAGCTAATAGAGAACCATTAAACGTAAGATTGGTTTCGGCATTAACGCCAGTTGTGGTTCCATCACTAGTTAATATCCTATTATCTGCATAATTAGTTATAGACGGAATGCCTCCTTGTATACCTTGAACTCCTTGACTTCCTTGTATGCCATCTAAGCCCTGACTGCCAATAGTTCCTTGTATACCCTGGATTCCTTGAGTTCCTTGCAGACCCTGGGTTCCTTGAGAACCAATCTGTCCTTGTGCTCCTATAGTTCCTTGTACTCCTTGTGTTCCTTGAGCACCTTGACTGCCTTGGATACCTGTCTGTCCCTGAATGCCTTGCTCTCCTTGTATTCCCTGTGTTCCTTGAGAGCCTTGAGATCCAACACTCCCTTGGCTTCCCACAGATCCCTGAGAGCCAGTGGTGCCTTGGATTCCCTGAGTACCCTGATTGCCTACGCTACCTTGAGTTCCTTGACTTCCTTGGCTTCCAATTGTTCCTTGAGTACCTTGACTACCCTGTAATCCTTGAGAGCCTTGACTACCAGTGTTTCCTTGGCTTCCAGTAACACCCTGGATCCCCTGAGTTCCTTGGGTACCTTGAGTACCTTGTGTACCATTAGATCCTTGGGCGCCAGTGTTGCCCTGTATGCCTTGAGTACCCTGAGTTCCTTGAACACCTTGTATACCCTGATTTCCCTGTATGCCTAATAAGCCCTGAGTGCCTTGATTGCCTTGAACGCCTTGAACGCCTTGTGTTCCTTGAATTCCAACAGATCCTTGAGTACCAGTATTGCCCTGAATTCCTTGAGCTCCTTGGATTCCTTGTGTTCCTTGGTTACCAACTAACCCTTGTATGCCTGTAGTTCCTTGATTTCCTTGAACACCTTGTATTCCCTGGATACCTTGTATGCCAAGAGAGCCTTGTACACCTTGAGTACCTTGTGTTCCTTGGTTTCCTTGTACTCCTTGAGTTCCTTGGACCCCTTGAATTCCTTGAATTCCTTGAGTTCCTTGAGTCCCCTGGATTCCCTGAGTCCCTTGACGACCTTGAACTCCTTGAGTTCCTTGAATACCATAAAATCCTTGTATTCCAGTTGTTCCTTGAGGACCCTGTATGCCTTGTATGCCTTGAGCGCCCGCTCCAGGAGGACCTTGTTGTCCTTCGTTAATTGTTACTACAGAATTAGATATTTCCGTAGTAGCAACAGATATTGTTGATGATTCTGTTGGTTGTATAGTAACAACATTAATTTCAGCATCATCTAATGATATATTTTGGCTTTCAGAGCCAAGTTCAGAAACAGACACATTATTAGTTGATCCAACACCTTCTGTGACCTCAAGATTATTTGAGTTCGGTTGATCAACATTTATGGTGTATGTTTCACCATTAAGCGTTACTATCGTAATAGTGCTCATTAAACACCAGCACAGCTAATTTTCGTAATCTCAGGTTCTACAGTAATTGTGCCTTGTAATAATCTTATAACTTGCGGACCTCCGCCACTATAAAATACAGCATAAGATTCTAATTCCATATCATAATTAGCCGATGTGAAGTCGTATCCTGCTGTGATACTAGCTGGTAATTTAAAATTAATAATACCACTACTTAATGGTGATCCAAATTCAAATAAATATAAACCACTATTTGTATTAGTAGTAGTAAATTGATATGTATTATTATTATTTGCGTTCCACTGCATTCTAGCACACTGGAATCCGGATAGATTTATTGGCACTCCACTAGAATCCGCATATGTTAAGCTAAGACCAAAAGAGGCCCCTTGTTCTATAGTAAAATTATAAGTTCCTGCTGGCATAGTTTATACCTCTAGTTTACGGATAAAAGCCACTACGATCACTGTTTTTGCTTCTCTCATGTTGAAATTCTGGATCAAATTTATTACCACTAAATGGTCCAAGAATAGCAGCAATAGCACTAGCATTAGAAACATCCCAATATTCTGCTAGATCTCTATAAAGCTTGCATGGACCGTGTTTTAAAATCATCTCCCAACCAGCAGCGGCTCCACCAACACTTAAACTAGCAGGCCCTAGAGCAGCCCTAACTCCTTCTGTGGCGGCTTTTGATCTTAAAGTTCCCTGGTCCACTAAGCAAGAAGCTTTTAGAGATAATAATATTATAAAAAATTGATCATTAATTTGAGTAGGGTCGGGCGACATGGTAAGATTTGTAACATCTATTGTATATTGATTATCAAAATCAACATCAAATTGTATGTATTTACCAGCGACTAATATTGTTTGTACTATTCTATTATCACTAAATTGATATGGTTTTGTGGCATCGTTAATTAAAGTTCTGACCATTGCGGTCAACTCTGTTTGCCATGACATATTATATCCTCAGATTTTGTTGTATATAAACACTATACACCTAATAAACAAAAAAGCCGCCCAGTAAAGAGCGGCTTAATTGTTTGATATTTAAGTTATTAACTTATAGTAATCAGAGAGAGCCTAGTAGGACACGTCTGTTATCAAGAACAGCAAAGCCCTGTTCTGCCCAGCCATAGAAACCAGCTCTCTTTTGACGATGTAGAGTATCGTCTTCGAAAATCTGAACTTCTTGACGAACTGGCATTATGAAACTATCTCTCTTGCGCATATCAAGGCCAACAACTAATTCAACGTCACTAGCGGCTAATGTGCCATTAAGAACATTGGTATAGAATAGTTGATATTCTTGACTTTCGCCAAGTTCATCAAGATCATGAAGATTCACGCCGAAAACTCTATTAAGTGTGCCATCAGCAGCAACATAGATTTCTCTACGAGTTACTTCATCAACTTGATCAACACCCCAATTACGAATGTCTTCCATAGCTTCTGGAGAGACATAAAGATCAGTTAACATACCACGATTATTACTGGCACTGTTACCGCCGCCATTTCTACGCATAACAGTCTTCATTAGACTTACTAGGCGTTTTGTAAATTGACCAGCAGCAGCATCGCTATCGAATACTACGATATTACGATCAACACCAGCAGCGAGAAGTGTATGCCAGCCATCGTCATTCATCTTCTTGACGAATTGGGCTTCCATAACTTCCATAGCACGACCAACAACGTCCCAGCGAGCATCACGAGCATACTTTAAGAGGTAGTCGATTGAAGCGCCGATGTCATAGGTTGGAACCATGACATAATCGCCTTCAACGTGACGCTCTGGAATATAACCGTGATTAGGAATTGTGTAAGCCACAAAGTCCTTTTCAGTACCTGGAGCAAGGAAATCTAGTGGGAATTCTGGAGTAGCACTTTGGGCAAGTGTGATTGGCTCAAAGATGCCGTCTAGAATATCGCCATTTAGAATGCCTTGACGAAGTGGAAGTTCTAGAGCTTTTGCAAATTCTGCATTAGCACCTAGTGCCTCTTCTTTATTTAATGAGCCAGAACGAACTAGAAGATCGGTAAGTTCTGGTGTTGGTTCAAAAGCCTTAGTCATATTTTTTTTCTCCCTTAATTAAGCGATGTTTACGGATACTTTGGCATAACCATCGGTGTCCTTACTACTTAAGAACGAACCGATCTGAACAGCATTTGTACTACTTGTACCAATTAGACCACTAGCACCAACATATGCTGGAGTACCCGCTGTTGGAGTAATGCCAGATACGAGACGGTTTGTTGTTACCTGACCATTGCGTAATAGTGTTACTTTACCACCAACTTGCACTTCATCTTTGTGCCAGTTAATGTGTTGTCTTGTAAGATCAAGATTAACAACATCATTTAGTAAAACGCCTAATGGTTTAGCGCCAGAAGCAGCAGCAGCATAAGCTACTACAGCACTAGCGTCGTCCATTGAAACGCCTGAACCACTTGTTACTGCACTAACAACACCGCCTCTTTCAGCAGTTGTTGTCATGAAGAAAGAGATATCAGTTAAAAGTTCGATACGATCTGATTTAAGAGCCATATTATTATTCTCCCTTATTAAGTTTTTTACCTAGTCTAGCGCATACAAAATCAACTAATGCAGCACGGGTGGTGTTAACACTTTCTTGGGTGTCGCTACCAGCACTGAGATCAAGATCATCATTTGGTTCTACGTTATCAAGAATTTCCTCAACTTCTGTTTCAGAAGCTTTTGGTTTTTTGACTTCTGGCATTTTAACCTTTTTAGCCGCATTACTGACTAGTTCTACCATAGCATCAAAAGCAACGTCTTCTAAGGATTCAAATTGATCAACGGCTGACGAAGCAACTTCTTGATCTAGACCTTTTTCGAGTAAAGAAGCCATTCTTTTCATTTTCTTTTCTTTCTTCATCATCTCTTCTTCTTTACCCTTGTAAGCAGCAATCGCCTCTAGAGCAGAATCGAGTTCCGATTTGGCCTTCTTCATTTCTTCTTCTTTTTTCATCATTTCTTCTTCGCTCATCTTTTTAGCGGCTTCTGTTTGAGCAACTAATTCGTCGATTGAAGATTTTGTATTTACTAACTCAGTGGACTTGGTTTCAAGTTCTGATTGTAAAGAAGCTACTGTTTCTTTTAGCTCAATAATTTGAGCATAAGCTTCCTTGGTAGCTGAGGCGCAGTCTGTCATGGCCTCTACCTTTTCTTTTAATTCTGCTACTTCTTTTTCTAAACTCATATTATTAGCCTCCATAGGATTTGTACTCTTTTCTGATACACCCGAAAAACTTTTTTCGCTATTTTTTGTTGTTGATAAACTGGTAAAATTTTCCTTGTTAAATATTATACTATCCGGATTGGCTGGTTTGTCAACATAGCCTTTACCAGAAAAAGTAATATTTCTCAATACTCTACCTATATTATGGTTTTCATATTTACCACTTCCACCATATGCTCTAAGATGTTTTGTTAAAAATGATGTCTCATCAGATCTAGATAATATCTTATATTCTCCAGTAGCCTCATTAATTAATCCATAATCAAAACCCTTAAACATACATTCCATACTAACATATTTTGTTCCGTTTTCAATTTCAGCTATTAATTTAGCTGTTCTATTTTTTAATTCTGGATTTGTATATGCTTTGTAAATTACTGAGCCTGTGACAATATGAAATCGATCTGGTAAATTATCCACATCGGTATTATTGTCTATAAGTATTCCGTCATCTGTAATTGACCAATTAGAAACAATATGGCCTATAATAGTGTTTTCATCATGTTCTAAATTTGTTGGTTTGTCCTCTGGAGTATCTTTAGCTGCCCAAACTTCTTCTTTGGGAAAAATATCGTCATTTTTATTCCAAGAAGATGTAACTAAAATAGATTGAACATAATAAAGATCTTCATCATTATAAGAAGCTAATGCTTTAATGTTTTTATTAAATATTTTTTTATTATCTGCTGGCTCAACTATAGATGCTATACTAATTAGTGGAGTGGCCAAAATTAGGTCTTCTAGATCGTCTTGTTTTTCTTGAGCGTATATAATCATATTTTTGTCTCTTTAGTTGTGTAGATTTTCATACACCATAGAATAGAAATAAGATTTAACCTGTTTTAGTTCGTTAACAGTCAATTCTCTGGCAAAAGACTTTTTAATATTGGTAAGAAAATAAGAATATTGATCAAAAATTTTATTGACATTATTATTGTTAATAGTCGCAAAACTTTTTTGTATAAAGTCTTGATCTATCTTATCGAAAGGTGATGCAGAAAAGAGGATTTTAGATCGTGTTTCTTCGGCCTCTAAATATTGAATGCTAGATAAACTTCTCATATTTTTCTTTTTATAAAAATCTAATAGAATTGGATTTATAATTTCAGAAATGTTATCTTGTGCGCTATCTGCCCATAACTGAAGTGTGGCTCCGGTTTGTGGGGAAAATTTCTTTTCTTTTCTCTTTGAAGAATCTTTTAAGTTTTTGGGCCTTCCTTGTCCTGGCACTCCTTTTAAAGATTCTGGCGAATCTTTAACGCTAGTTGGTTGGCCAAAGGGAGCGGCTGGTATTTTCATTTCCAAAACAGTTTTTTCTCCAGATTTTTTCTTTTCCAACTCAAGACCAACTTGACTCGGAGTAGCAAGACCTATTTGCAAAGCAATTTTTTTCATTGCTTCTTCAAACATAGGATCATACCAAGGACCGGCTTTGGGAACCATCCTATTTGTATCTCTTTCTCTATTTTCTCTATTAAGTCTAATTTTTTCCATTTCAGAATCAAATCCAAATCTGGATTGAATAAGTTCATCACTAATAATATTACGATCTGCTAATTGAATTAATAGTGCTTTTTCTGCATCTTCGTTACTTAGATCCATTCTATCAAACTCTAATCTAGCTGAGTATTTAAAACCCATAGCTTTTTGTACTAACTCAAATTCTTTCTCCCAAAAAGAGATCAAAGTATCTCTGCCATACTGAAGTCTTTGAGTAAGTGTTTTCAGGCTTATGAAATTATTTGTTGTGCCAGCAGCACCGAATGTTCCTGTTAAGGTTGGAGGAATGCCAAGACCAGCATAAACACTATTCATATGCGGAATGTATTTATTTTCCCCTAAAAATTGATGTACGTTAGTTTGGGATTCTAAAAGCTCGATATCTGGACCCCAAACAAGATCTAAAGTTCCTCCACCAACATTATTTTGTAAAATATTTGATAGTTTACTTGCTGCTGCTTTTGTTGGAGCAATTTTATGTTCGAGATTACCAAGTTTAAAAATTCTAATATTTGATATTGCTCCGTCTAGCGCGGCCATATCTGCTAATTTAAGCTTTTCTATAACTGTAATATCATCCATAATGCTATAGATCATAGGAAATGCCCAACTCTGCCAATCATCTTTTTTATAATGAAATACAAGAGTTTTTTGTGGGTCTAAAGGATACGGTTTTTTAGTTTTTGCTGCTTCTACAATTTGTGATGGTAATCCAGCAATTATAGCTTTTTCATTATCTGTTTTTGGTGATGTTATAATTTTTCTTAATCCAACTGGGATAGAAAGCTCGTATCTTTTTTGACCAACAAAAGATGCTAAAGGACCAGCAGCCACATTAACATAAACTGGATCTATAAAAGTATATCTCCAAGGTATCTCTCTTTTCTCTACGTCTACATTGAGAGAGTCTTGTTCTGTAGTATCTGCTGCCGCTGTTGCTCTAAAGAATTCATCAGCAGTTTTTAAACTAATTTTTGCTGTTTGTCTATTAATTACTACGTTTGCTACTCTATAAATATTATTTAAGAATCTTTCGCTTCTCTCTTTACCATTAATTTTCTTAAACCATTTTCTATAAAATCTTTCTATTCTTTTATTTTTATGAACTGGTTTAATACCCTGAACAGCAAAGTCTGCCATAAGATCAATAACATTCTTTACAAGACCAACCCTTTGATAAACATCATCTGCTCTACGAATAATCTGTTTTATTTCTGTTGGAACAGCTTCGTCTGGACGAAAATAATCATATCCTCGTCTAGTTAATCCTGGTTTACCGCTTATATCTCCGGGTAAAAGATTAGAATAATCATTGCTACGATAGTTAAATCCAGCGTTAGCTTTGAAAAGACCGTATTCATCTAAGCATCCTGCTGTTTGTTTGAGAGCGTCTTGTTTGCTTTTTAAGTCATCCCCCCAAGTAACATATGCTTCAGAATCGGCTAAAACAGCATCTTGAATAGCTTCGCTTTTTGGATATTTTTTGGCCATATTTTTTCTATTAGTATTGTAATAGGATTATAATTGTATTATACACACTACTTCCGTATTCCTATATAAATATCCTCATTTGCTGCTTCTGTAAACCAAGTAGGACCTTTATACATTTGACCATTATTTTTAACTGATTTGGAAGCGTCTGTTCCTATTATATCATAAGTTACTGGTTGTAATGCTCTATTTATTTGTCTAGCTAACATATTTGCTATTAATAATGCGCTATATCTATCTTTTCGTAGTTTTCCTTTTTTACCATTTGGCATTTTAATATCAGGAGTATCCCATCTATCTCTGGCTCCGGATGATCCACTGGTTTGGCTCATTACTATAGTTGTCAGTTCATTTTTTAGTTCTTCTATTTCTAGTACGCATTCACTAGTTGTATCATAAAGAGGAGTTAGATCTGCTGTTTCTATATTTCTATTTTCTTGATCTAAAGCTAAAACTAAACTTAGTTCGTCAAATCTTGGGAACAATAAAACTTTATCTTCAAGATCTTTTCTTAAACCATGATTAGATTGTGCTGTCCAGTCTGCCTTGGCAAATTGAACCAATTCTAAAATATGCAAGCCTACTTGATCATCAGTATCTTTACTTTTTTCTTCTATAACTGGCCATATTAGATTTTCTCCTTCTTCTAATTTTGCTGGATCATGTAGAGCTTCTTCTATTGCGATACCTCCGCCCTGAGCATCCATGCCTATGCGTTCGCATGGAAATACTTTCATTAAATTACGTATTTTTCTTGCACAAAACGCATAGAAGTCGTGATCTGATATTAGACCAGCCTTTTGTCTTTCTTTAAAATTTGTTCTATTTGTTGTCCAACAATAAACTATTCGACTATGAGAAGGATGTAATTCTAAAACAACTATACTAAAATTATCTTTTTCACTAGCAGGATCCACACCGTAAATATATTTTAATTTTGGATCTCCGACTATCTTAGCATCAAATACGATATTTTCATTGCCAATAATAATTGGACTATTATCTTTTGTTACACAACTTTCTATTAACGACCTTCTGAAGAACCCGTCGCTATCTTCTGTAAAACATGCTGCGTATTCCATGTTGTATATGCCAGTATGAATGGTAGCTTTTGCTCGCGCTACTTGTTTGTCATCCATAAATCCTTTGGGTATTAATTCATATGGTATTCTAAGAATACTATAGTCTTTCCAGTTAAAATTATCTGGTACTTCTCCTTTAAAAATTTCTTCTAGTTTATATTTTTCTCCTCTACTTTCTATAATAGATTTATATCGTTTCCAATAACTAGCAAAATGTTTAAAAGCATAATCAGCGGTTCCAGCAATTAGTGCTTGATTACCCATGCTTTGGCTTAGTGTTTCAAGATCTTCGTTCCATATTCCTGCGTCTTTCATTGCTTGTTTTTTTGCTTCTTTCTTTACGTTTTGTATTGGTGTGGCACTAACAGCAGCGAAGCCAGAAACAACCGTTTCATAAATATCCGGACTAATAGAAGCAAATTCGTCCGCGATAATAATGTGAGCGCGCAAACCTCTGATCTTTTCACCTGTTCCTAATGGAATAGCAATGGCCCAACTTGTTCCTAGTCTCATAGTGCATCTGTCAACATCGCGTCGTGGACCATCTTCATTGCCACTAAAAATACTACGAATAATAGCACTGTTTCTCCATAATGTTTCCATATATTCAAATATAACTTTACTCTGTCGGAAAGCGGCGCCCACAATAACAATTTTAGTGCCCGGAACAAATATGCATTTCAAAAAAGCATATAATGCTAAAATAAAAGACTTGCCGAAACCACGACTAGCAACGAACATGGGAAATGGTCTTGTCCAAAACTCTTGTAATATTGCCACCTGTATAGGATGAAGCTCTATATCAAACAGGAGTTTACAGGTTGCTCCAAAGTATTCAGGATCTTTAAGTAGCTTGATTAAATGTCGATCAGGGTTTTCTATATCTTTTTTATTCCGACGAATCATAGGGTTCGTTGGTATAACGATTTTATCTAGTTCGCCTAATCCCAACCAAGCATCATCATACATCTTTGATATTTTCTTTCTTGTATATTTTTCTCATTAAAGACAAAGCTATTTTTTCAGCATTTGAGCTGTCGCCACAGAAAATAATTTTAATATTGTGTTCAACTTGCAGATCCACAATATGTTTAATAATAAAGGCCGGACTAATTCTAATTTTGTTCCATAGTCGTTTTGGTATATTGCTTCCAATGGGATAATTCATTACATCTTTCATGTCGAACTCGAAAAGAATAAATGAGTATTTAGTTTTGCTTAATCTATCAACAACATCAGTAAAACGACTTTCTGTTATATTATTGGCGAATTCTGATATGTTCCTTTTGCGTTCTATAGCGAGAATGCTTTCTAGTCCTTGTATACTATAGTCTCCAGTATCTAACTTATGGTTAGCAGTAGCGTGATTAGAAAACTCCCAGGGTTTTTGTTCGCGCGTATCTATTATAATAGTAAATTCATTATCTATCATTTTTTACTCGCTAAAATTTTACTAAATACTGGAGCATATATTTCTTCCTGGTTTTTAATCATATCATGATGAATTTTGCAGAGAGAAATTCCATTATCTATTACGAATCTTAGAGCGGGGAAATCGGCCCATTTGTAAATATGGTGGGCGTGTAATTTTTTCTTGAAGGTGCAATTTGGCCATTGGCATTGATAGTGATCTCTTTTGTAAACATTTTTTCGCCACTGTTTATAAACAGGATCGTTGTAGTTTCTATTGTTCATGTTTCATTACTGATTCTGGAGTTAAAAATGGGGTATCTAATTTGCCGTCTTGATATTGGTGATAACTCATAAGGTTGTCTTTGGCTTTGTTTGTCGCCAAGCGAATAATTTCCATTTCGCGTCCCTCTTTTTCTCTAACATCTTCGTCTTCTAGCATTCTTATTAAACCAACCCAACTACTTTTACCATCTTCGATTCTTTTGATACGTTGTTCTCGTGTGGCTTTTAAATCTTTACTAATTTTTTGTTGTTCGCCAAGTAATTTAGTATATTCATTTGTATAATTTGCTATACTATTTCGTGCGAAACTTAATTGGGTTTCTAAATTTGCTAATCGTGGAACATCTCTTTGATCATCGGGCTTGTCGTATTCTGCATCTACCAGACGTTGTAATTTTTCGGTTTCGCTAATATGACGCTTACGCTCTTTCATACTTCTATTGATAAGAATATCTATAGTGATAAATTGTTTGATCTGTAATTCTTCAGCAGGAAGAACGTCCTCTCTGAACTGCTTCAATAAATTAATCCAAACATTCTCAAAGTATTCTAGTTCACCACTCTCTTCGTCAAATTGCTTTTTAATTTCGTGCCAGAATGTTTTTCCGTATAGTTTTTGTTTGAGCAGATCATCTTCTGCTGCTTGGTCTCCTGATAAGAGATTCTTAGTTTCGCTAATATATCTTTTAATGGGGGCAACATTGCGATTTAATTGTTCGGCAATAGTTTCTACTGTTAAAGTTTGTAGATTATCTCGTATGAATTTTTCTTCTTCGAGACTAAGTTGGCCACGTTTTTTAGGAATCGATGTCATGATCTTTTAATATTTGTTTAATCTCTTTAATAAGTTTATTTATTTCGGTTTTGGGGACTTTGCTGTTTCCTAATAGTTTGAGAAATATGGGGCGATTTTTAACACTAATATTTTCATCTATTATTTTGATGATTTCCTTATTGCTAATATTTTTGAGCAGATTGTCATTCGTTATCTCTTTGCTATTTTCACTTATGTTATCTATGGTCACGGGCTTCATAATATTCTTTTTGCTTTCGTTTCTTTTGGTCCAAGAAGAATATAAAGAACATTCAGCTTTGTCTGTGAATTCGGAACATTGGCTAGAGCAAGACGAGTCCTTTCCCTTAAAAAAGGGGCAAGTTAAGCAAGGTTTATCGGGCCTTTGATAGTTATCTCTTTTATAATTAAAAAGTCTATTACGAACGTGGGTCCAAAGGAAATTTTCTAGGGGGCGACTTTTATCGTAATTTTTAAGTCCTTCCAATGCGAATATTGCGGCTTGTTGCTTCATATCTTCGTGACTGTGATATCCAAACTTAAATTTATAACCAAGTTTTTTACTAATTTTTTCCCAAACAGCAACAAATTCAGCTTCTTTCACTGTTGGGTGAAACTGGCTTTTCTTGGTTTTCTTTGTCATTTAATATTTCCTTTAGTGGTTTATCTTCGGCGTTAGCGATTTCTTCTTCGGTAACAAGGTTTTCGCTAGCCACAGTTTTTAAAGTTGATGATATTGTGTGTATGTGTTTAGAATTTTTCATTATTTATCCTTGACCAGATTTTTGTTCTATTTATAGTATAATAGATGTTTGATACACAAAAGGCAAATTTAGCAGGAGAATAAAATGTCAAAAACATACAAAAAGTGGACTAAAGAAGAGATGGATTTTGTGGCCAATAACAGTAAAAACATGAAGGACGAAGAAATTGCTACCTATTTGAACAAGATTGATGGGTCAAGAGTTATTACTGTGGGCATGGTAAGACGTCAAAGGCGTAAGATGAGTATCTCGAAGCCAAGGGGTCGTAGGCCATCTGTTGCTAAGATTGAAAACGCAACCTGAATCTGCGAAATATAACTAGGAATAAATCGGGCGATGTTAAGAGCATCGCCTTTTTTATTTAATGTGGGGATTAAGGCTATTAAACTGGCTAATTAGATATGGGTTGCTTACTATGTTTATACCACCGCCGGGTTTTGGGGGTTCAACCCCCCATTGGAGGGAAAACAGAAAAACCCCCCTATTGGGGAATAGGCTACATACCCCCCAACGGTAGGGTAACCTCGAGCAAATCCCATGCCAAACCGATAGAGCGACGAAACTTTCACCAACCCCACCAACGGGGGAGATATTGAATCGGCCAGATTCGATTTTGCCAAGGTGTCCATTGGGCGTAACTCCAATACTGGTAAGGGTTTAGGGAAAATCTGAAAATCGGATTTGACCGTTTCGCATAAAATGGAACGTCGAAAGAAAGAATCTAAAAACTCACAAGATTCTAACTTGCGACTGCCGAAGATAGAGAGTAGACTTCGGGCATGATGATGGAAACCCAAACCCAAAAGGCTAATAAGATGCAAACCGCATACGCTCCCGTTCACACCGGCCACTACATTTTCGCCACCCGCAAGGATGGCCGCGATTTTGTGGGCCATATTCAATCCGTCAAGGCTCTTGCCAAGGGTACGTTCGTTGTCGTGAGGATTGCGGATGACGTAGACGGGCCGGTTTACAAGTCCTTTTATCTGGAAAGCCTCAACTCGTGGGCGACCCATGAGGACTATAGCGTTCTCGCCCACGACTATAACCTGTGAGGGTTGTAGACCGGCGTTTATAGGGGTATATTGAATCCAACCGAAAGGAAATCATGAGCGATTTTGAGCGTATCATTGCCGATAGTATGATCGACGAGGATGGTCGCGAGTGGATTGTTGAGGATGCTACGGGTTGGGATGATGACGAATGGATTGACGTTGACGATTATTACCCCGAAGATTTTCAAGGTGAGGAGGAGTTCGCATGACGATTCTGGAAAGCGATTGCTGCTACGCTCCGGTGGTGCTGGAGGACATTTGTTCACGATGCAAGGAACATTGTGAGCCTATATGGGTGGAAACCGAGGAGGATAACGGACAGCCCGGATTCCTTCCGGGAACCTAACCCCCTCTATGGTAGGGAAACAACGAACTCTCCCCCGTAAGGGGGGTTGACTGCCAAAATGGCAGAAATCCCGCGGTTTCTGCCAAAATGGCAGGCACTGCAAATCCTGTGCCAAACTCTATAAAAAATATTTGGCATGATATTTGCTCTCACAAAAAAACTTTTTCCTAACACAATCCTAACTTGAATCCTAAAGTTCGATCTGTATAATGTCGATATAAGAAGTAACCCAGGAGAACAGAAGATGACCAAGTTCGGAAGCGTCAAGGTTGGATACGGTTTCGAGTGTGAGAAGAATAACGGCAAGACGTATGCGGGTGAGATCGTCAAGGTTGCCGCATACGCTCGCGGTACACTGGTCACGATTCGATACCCTGATCGTCTCGAAAATGATCGTATGTATAGTGTGGGTGAGATGTCGATGATCCACAAGAGCATCTACCTTGAAGATTGCAAGGTTTGGTTCACCGAGGAGCCATCCCTCGTGTGAGGGGGTTGTGCAGCATAGAAAAGTTTGGTACATTCCGTTTTTCACTTCACCATAGGAAAAGAATCATGAGTTTCCCGATCATCGAAAATGCCAAGCGTCAAGCCTACCTGTGCTTCGTGGGATTGGCGATCCCTTGCGACAAGCGTACCGTAGACGGCGGAACGATTCGCAGTGAGAAGGTTCTGAAGTTCAATCGGTCTGCTATGCGGGATAGCGTCAACGTCAAGGCCGAAAAGGTTGACCCCCGCATGGGTAGGGGTGAGGATACGATGATCGTCAAGGTTGGCAAGCCCGGTAGTCGGGAGAGGGTGGAGGCTTTGCGGTCGCAGTACGAGGCTACCCTCACTATGGGGGAGGAGATTAGCCCCTTCGCTTGGGAGGGGTGACCCACCCACAAGAGGGGATCTGTCAAGTTGGCAGCCTCGACTGCCAAAATGGCAGAAACCGCGGCCTTTCTGCCAAAATGGCAGGCACAAGCAAATACCGTGCCAAACAACAAAATATTATTTTTGGTATTTTTATGGTTGACATTCAAGGTATGGCTGGTAGAATACCGATATACCTAGCAGAGAGGAAAAGAAAATGATCGACAACAAAATCAAAGATGCGTTGGTTCAGATTTGGGGAAGCGAAAGCCATAACGTCCAGTTTATCGGTTTGGCCGATGGTAAACTTTACGCCGAGTGTGCAGAAACTCTCCAGTGTAAGCGTCTTACCGATCTCAACTATCGGAACGTGCTGAACGATATGTTCTACGATTACTGCGTGGAAAAGGCCGCTTGGATGGGGATTTCGTAGTCCCCCTGTTGTGGGGGTTGATTTGTCTTATCCGATCCTATCGGATTGGCAAGGTGGGCTATAGTCAGCGAAAGTGAGGGAACATGGAAATCCTTATTAGTTTGGTATTGACAGGATGGATTGCTGGTAGTATGATTCTTAGTATGATTTGGTTGCTTTCACTGGAGTAGAAAAATGGATTACCAGAAAACCTATAAGTTTGATAATGGTTACGGGGCTAGTGTGGTTTGTAACTTTGGAACCTATGGGGCCAAAGATGGTCTTTTCGAGGTTGCTGTGCTTGACAGTAACGGAGAGATTGCATACAATACGCCCATCACTAATGATGTTATTGGTTGGCTTGACTTTGCGGACGTTGCGGATATTCTGAATAAGATTAAGGCTCTGTAATCTAAGGAAAATAAAATGAACTACGCCGAAGCGGTATCTATGGTGCATGGGAAGACCAATCGTAAAGAACGGAAGATTGGTAATAATACATACGCCGAAATCGGATATGATGATAGCGTTTCCATTCGGTTGCATGGTACAGCGGTTGTAAGGTTTTATCCTAACGGGCTGGTGAAGTTGAATAGTGGCGGATGGCGAACCAGTACCACAAAGGATAGGATTAACAAGTATTCTCCTGTTAAAGTTTACCAGCGAAAGTATGAATGGTATTTGCAGGATGGTACAGAGTTTGAAGATAATATTCTGGTTAACTCTTAAAGAAAGGGGCTAGGGATGGCCGATTTAAACTGGGTACAGATTGGTGTGGGATTTCTTTGCGGTGTTATTGCTAGTTACTTTGTTTGTGATCTTGTTTTTCCAATAAGGAAGCATGATGAATAAAAGTGATTATATTATTTTGACCGGATCTTTTATCCTGGGTTGCCTCACAGTTTACCTAATCCACTAAATCTAACGGGCTGCCAAAACGGCAGTTTCCGCGGCCGATCTGCCAAAATGGCAGGCTAGCAAACGGTGTGCCACAAAAATCTTTTTTTGACTACATTTTCTTTGCTTGACAAGCCGATATCTAACTGTAGAATCAACGCATCACCCCAACGGAGATTGAAAAATGATTCTCGAAGATACGGATACCATCAACGCGATTCTGAATCAACTTGTTGACGAGCGTATGGTCGAGCCGATTGATGATCCTCAAAACCTGACCGACTTCTGGGATTGGGCCGAAGTGGTCGGCATTGTTGACGAGTTTGCTCCCCTTGACGAACGGTTTTGATTAGTGTAGAAAGGATAAGTCATGAGTCACCCCGATCCCCTTCACGACGAGGAGAACACGATGAGCCAGGATTCTTTTGACCGTTTCGACGAGATGGCCGAGCGTACGATTTGGCCGTGGATTGATGATGAGTCGCACGAAGCCGACGATATCAACTATGATGATTTCAACGACTTCACCGATGAGGACGAGTACGATGATAGCATGGACGGCGACCACGAGAGCGGCCTCGCCAGTGCTGGCTGGGGAACCGATGAGGACTACGGTTTCTACGGCGATTATAACGAGGATTACTGAAAACAACCCCGATCTGCCAAAATGGCAGCGGGGCCGCGATTTCTGCCAAAATGACAGATATTTTTTTAGTTGACATTCAAGATTCCTCCTGTAAAATACCGATATAAAGGTAAAGGAGAATAAAATGTTCGTGAGCGACTGCTGTTATGTTGAGAGTGATGTGGATCATGAGATTTGCTCTAGGTGTGGTGAACATTGCTCCATCATTGTAGATGATAGTCTACATAGTCAAATGATGAATGAGTTTATCGGGGTTGAGGACTGTCCTTCCTAATCCTACGGATTTGGCTAGATGGGCTGTAGTCAGCGAAAACTATTTTCTTTAGTTGACAAACACAATCTCTAAACGTATACTCTATTCATCAACAGGAGAAAAAAAGATGAACGGATACGAACTGATGGCCGAGTTTGAGCGACTGATCAAGGATGTGATTGTTGTTCCTAACGATTGGCTGCCGGAAGATTTTCGTGACAATCGCACCGATGGTGTTTCGCTGGCCGATCTGGAACGGAAGTGTGACTCACGCGACAGCGTAGAAACCGATCATCAGATCGAGAAGATGGCGAAGGATAAGCGTATCGCTATTTATGCCGCTATGATCGAAAACGGTCAGGAAATAGCCTATCTGCCAAAATGACAGGTGGGCCGCGATTTCTGCCAAAATGGCATGCAAAGATTTTCTCATTTTTTTTCTTGACAGTGCCGATCTATGTGGTATGCTAGTTTTATTGAGTGAAGGATTTCTAAACGAAAGGGTTTGATATGAACGATACGATTTTGTTTGCTACGATTGCTTGCGGTGTTGTTGCTGGTCTTCTGGCTTTTGGTGTTTTCCATCTTTATCGTGGAATGCGTGATAGCCTGACCAATGCTAGGATTGGTGGAGTTTATAACTTTGAATATGTTCAGCCTGTTACGGGTTTGCCTGAGCGATTCATGGCAAAGGTGTTGGAAGTGCATCGTTTTTCTGACGATTACATTTCTCGCCTGAATAGCACCAGCCGTTATCGTAGGGATGATCCTAACTTTGAGCGTAGCCGTCATCTTGTGACTGCCCAAACGCCCGATGGTAAGATTCGCAACTTCTACGCGGAGCGTACACGCAATGTGCGTCGGCCCCTCTTGGGTGGGGTTGCTTTCAAGACCGGCTTGGCCAGCCTCCTCTTTTGAGGGGGTTGTGCTAAGGCTCTGCCAAAATGGCAGGCCGGCCGCGGTTTCTGCCAAAATGACAGTTATTTTTTGTGGATTTTTTCACTTGACAACCGCACCAATGCCGATACAATAAGCGTATGATTACATCAAACTGCTACTCTTGGAAAGTTTTTCGTTTTAGCCATACATTTGTTGGTTATGTTATGGCTAGTTCTCAATATGAAGCCAATATTCTTGCAAAAGAAAAGTATGGCGATTTCGTTTGGATTGAACGAGTTCGCTAGTCTGGCCCCGTAGTATAGTGGTTAGTACACTGGGCTTTCATCCCAGAGACTGGAGTTCGATTCTCCACGGGGCTACTGTTTTTTTTTGGATAGACCATTGGCACAGGACTATATCATGCTTACGCTCAAAGATTTGGATAAGGCTAAACGGTTCTTGAAAAAGAGTTATGCACTAGGTCACTATAGTCCTGCTAGGGATAAGTTGGCTTATGAGTTGTGTGCCATGAATCATGTGCAACGTAGCGACACTATTGAGGCTATGGTTTTTGGTCTTTATAAAAAGTACGGATATAATACTTATAGGGAAGGTGGCCTAAAGAAAACTTATGATCTTTGGGCGAATGACGAAAAAATCGAAATCAAAAGCAGTCTTGCTAAAAAGTGTGTGGCTAGAAAAGGGAGTGTATATTACACCTATACTTTTTCTGGTATCAAACCTGAGCATTTTGATAGACTGGTTTTGGCCTATGTGACGCCCTATGGTGTGAATCTGAATATCTTGACAAAGCGAGCAGTATATGCTAGAATCCGTAATGGATGCTTTACAAGAGGTTCACAGGGGTATGCTATTCGGCAAGGTAAGGGTGACAAGATGATCGGTCAACAGTTTTCTAACTTTTTAGAGTTGACAAGCCGATAACATTAGTGTACGATTGACACAAAGGAGACAACAATGCCTAACTGGTGCTTGAATAATCTGACCGTTGAACACACCGATCCCGCTATGGTTGACCGTTTTGAGAGAGCCTATAACGCTGGTAAGACTTGTAGTGAGTTTATTCCCGTGCCAGAAGATATTGGTGATGGTTGGTGGGATTTTTGTGTGAATAACTGGGGAACCAAGTGGGATATTGGGGCTGATATTGGTACAGATAAGGTGGAGTATTATGGCTTGAAGGCTACGCGAGTTGGTAATCAGGTTAGTGGTACATTTGACTCTGCTTGGTCGCCCCCTATTGGATTGTATGAAAAACTGGTAGAGTTGGGATATAATGTAAAGGCAAGTTATTTTGAGCCGGGTATGGCTTTCTGTGGTATTTATGATAATGGTTTTGATAACTATATCGAATATACTAATAAGGATATGATTCCTATTGCTATTTGGAATGATTTTGATTTGGAGAACTTTTTTGCTGATGATGAAATAGAAGCCTAACAGAAACTCCGCCTGCCGAAATGGCAGCGGGGCCGCGAAATCTGCCAAAATGACAGGAAATATTTTGTGGATTTTTTCTCTTGACAAGCCGATACTACATTGTAGAATGATTGAAGAACAAGCAAAAACTTGTTGGCTATGTCGGGCCGAGTAGCCGGTAAAAACGGTAGTTGATGTCCTAGGAAACGTCTTCTACAATCGGTCCTAACAATACAAACATCCGTGGGTCAAGCCAGACTAGATTGGGATAACCACTTCGATTATAGATATACATACCGTGTTGATCACTGGTCAAAAACTGTATATCGTTGCCTGTTGGGGTTATACAACGGGCTAGAAGTCCAATCTATGAGGGATAGCGTCCTCACCACGGCCAATACAACCAGTAACCGTTCCCAAGAGCCAGACCAGAGCGGGTCTTATGTGCTAGCAATGCCCGCTTTGCAGGGAGGATTTCCGTGGACGGTTTCCACCAGTTTTTACCTTGCTCCAAGGGTTCATAATATCGGAGTATTGGTGGGTTATAGAATCGGGGCGTAAACGATTCGCTGGTTGACAAAATAAAAACACAGTGTAGAATACGAGAGTAAGACATGGCGAATGTAGCGTAATGGTAGCGCGTGGGAAGTCCGAGACACTGACCAGTGGAGTAGGCAAGCAAATGCCCATGAGGTGGTTCGATTCCACCCTTCGTCCCTAGTCACCAACGAAACTCCGATTCATTCGGTGTGCTACCCTCCATAATGAGATCATAGCCTATATTGGTGACACAATACAACTCTGCTGATAGTTTCCTTAGAAATAAGGTTGAATAAATATAGTGCCGAGTGCTTATTCGTAAAACTATAAGTGTGTCGGCCAAAATGACAGGCCGAGCGGCCGATCTGCCAAAATGACAGATATTTTTTGTGGACTTTGCGTATTGACAAGCCGATAATAGATAGTAGAATAGCAGCACAAGGAGAAAAAAGATGCTTGGAACACGATTTGCTTTTTCTGACAGGGTTACTCGTAGCGTTAGTGCTGACGGACAAGATGTTACTTTCTCTGGAGGGTGTCTGTTCGATAATCATCCGTTCAGTATCACTACCAAACTGAGCGATGCTAATCGCTGGATTAACGGTGAGAGTATCCAAAACTGTTTTCCGCATCTTAGTGCGGATGATCGTGAGATTCTGTTGTCTGGTATTAGCCCTAATCATTGGAATACACTGTTTCCGCCGGAGGATGAAGAATGAGTGATCCATATTGGACATTCCCACAGTTTCCTGAGAATAATACTTGGGAGATTCGCTATTTGTGTTGGCGAGCGTGTGGCGAAACCAGAGAACACAGCACACGACTCGCTAATGAGGGACGTATGCCTGCTAACTGGTGGATGCTTTACAGAGATGATGGAAGGTAAAATGAGAATAAGTAAAAAACAAATATCAGATGCTCTTAGTATTGATAGTGACGATCTATCGTCAAAGGATATGGCTATTGCATTAATGAACATTGAGAGTATACTTGATAGCGTTGCTGAAAACCTTGATGATGATTTTGAATCTGCGGCTTTGGGCGATGCTTCTAATCTAATACAAATGATAAGAGAAGGATTGAAGTAATGGAATGGAATAACTCTCATAAGAATCCACCAGAGGTTGGACAGAAGGTTTATTACTTTGGCCCCAATATAGGAATAGGGATTGGTCACTATTCTTATGAGGAACGTAAAGTGAAAACTCACGGATACGATGAGAACAACGAAAAGTTCTACGGTAAAGAAATGGAACTGTGTCCACACGTATTCTATAATAGCAACTGGGGTGTTGTGGACGCTTGTGATGCCCCATTCTGGTATCCATATGATAGAGAGAGAGCAGAAGGTTGGTGTCCAATCATTCCAGAAGAATATACTAAGGGGTTATATGATTGAAGATCGTGAAAAAGCTATGATTTATATTATCAACTTTTTTAACTCTCGTATGAATGCTATGAATAAAGCGTCCCTTAATAAGGTAAAGGAGTTGACTACTAATCATGAGATTACAGTAAGTGAATTAGTTAACAAATATGTTGATCTAGTGCATAAAAACTCCTAGCTGCCAAAACGGCAGGAGCCGCGGCCAAACTGCCAGAATGGCAGAATATTTTTCTTATAGATTGGTATTGACAGTGCCGATACTAATGGTATACTTAGGGAAACAATGGGCGGGGACAACCACAATGATATCAAAGAAGGTTGTCTGAAATGTCCGTCGAGTATGGCCCAAGCCGACATTGTTTTTCCTAATCCTCCGGATTTGGCTAGTGTGGCTGTAGTCAGCGAAAGTTTAAAGGTCTTGACAACGATTGGTCGATAAGGTATAGTATAAGCATGAAACAGAAACCACTACATGGCGAAGTTCGTTTTCACCTTTCTAACGGTGAGCATTATATGCACTGGCAAGTGAAAGTGAAGCAGGGTGGGAAAACTGTTGATGTGTATTATTATGACCCCAAAGAATATCAGTTAGAGATGCGGGGTTGTAAGTTGTGGAACCGACCGAATAAGGCTAAACAGGTGTTTGAGGCTGGTGTGCATGATGTGAGTGGATGGGTGCGATGTGAAGAAGTTATGTTGAGGAAGGATTTTCATCCCACTCTGCCTATTGACAATCTTGAGAAGTTGTTTTATAATCCACTTCGTGATCCACACTGGCGACGAGAAAGCGACAATAACGAGTTCGTTTGGGACGGTAGCGAGTACGCTACTCTACTAACTAACGGCAAACAAGTCTATATTTTGGAAGAAAGGGTTTGAACATGATTAATCTGCAACTGACTGTTCGTGAGGCTATGGAACTTGCTTTCTACGCTAGGGAGGACATGAGAGAGCGTATCACGCAGGCTTTTGAGATTGCATTGGGTGTGAACCAGAAGCGTATGGTTACGATCACCAAGGGTATGGATTTGGACAATCGTATCTCTTGCATCAAGGCTGTTCGACAGCACACCGGCTGGGGACTCAAGGAAGCGAAGGATTGGACCGATGGTATGGTGGGTCGGTGGGACGCGAGCGGCTTCTTTCGTGGTGGTGGTAATCCCATCACTCTCACCGCTAAGACTCCCGACGCGGCCGAAGCGTTGCTGCGTGACCTGACCACTTTGGGTTGTGAGGGTTATCTCTCATGACTGCCAAAGCGGCAGGCGCCGCGGCCGATCTGCCAAAATGGCACCCAAAAAATATTCACGAACCGCTGTTGACTTGCCGATACTCTATGGTAGAATGATAGCATCACACGACAAGACGCCAACCGATCACGACAACACAAAAGTTCGGATTGGCTCTTGACAAGTGATGATTGGGATGATAAGATACGTTTGTTCGGTTTGATTAACACTAACTTGGAGAGATTTACCATGAAGAAGTTTTCGTTTATTGTTGATATTGTTGCTACTGATCTTGACCGTGAGGTTGTGGTTGATTCGATTGGTGATTGTCTGCGTGATGCTCTGCCGTCCGATGTTCATGCTAACGTCAAGGCCGGTGAGGTCAAGGCTTTTAGCGAGCAGGGTTATAAGGTTTGGCGGGCTAGGGTTACTGGCGTGACTGCCAAGGCTGCTGGCGATGCTCACAATAGCAAGGTCGAGCAGGAAGTCGAGGCTGTTGCCTGAGCCTAGCATATCTACTATAATATCCGATAGACCGCTAGTGGCGAACTGGCGGCTATCGGTTTTTATGGCCCCATAGTTAAATGGATATAACAACTGCCTTCTAAGCAGTTATTGGAGGTTCGATTCCTCCTGGGGCTATTATCCTGCCAAAACGGCAGGCTCCGCGGCCGATCTGCCAAAATGGCAGCTATTTTTCTTCAAGTTTTTTTGCTTGACAAGCCGATATTCTATTGTAGAATCAGTAGCACAGGAGACATAAAATGAAAACAGCAGACGGTAACGATAAGTTGGGCAAGGGTTGCATTGTGGTTTCGCGTCCGGTTGGCGATACTTGCCCAAGCGACTGCGATTATCTAAATAATGGTTGCTATGCTGAGGCTACGGAAAATCAGTATAAAAATGCTCGTACTGCCGGGTTTGCTAATCTAGTCACGGAAAAGCATAAAATCCGTGCTATGATTCTTGACGCTAAGAAGCGTAAAAAGTCTATTCGCTGGCACGAACGTGGCGACTGGTTTCTCAATGGCGAACTTGACCTAGACTATGTTGCTAATGTAACGTGGGCGTGTGAGAGTATTCTTACCGATGGCGATAGTCTGCCCGATATGTGGTTTTATACCCATATTTATGATAGTCGGCTTGTTAGTCTGGAAAAGTATATGAATGTATACGCTAGTGTTCACGATGATAATGACATGGGCGAAGCACTGGCACAAGGTTTCAAACTGTTCGCGTGGTGTGATAGTGATATGAAAATCGCCCCGAAGCGTCCAAAGAGTAAAGTCAAGGCGGAAGCATGGAGGAAAGCGTTGCCCAAACTTGTTGTGCTGAATGGTAGCAAGTTTGTAACGTGTCCGGAAATCCGTCGTGGTCGGTCAGAAATCACTTGCACTGGCACGAAAGATAGTATATCATGCGACTTGTGCGTTCGCGGTTTGGCTAATGTTCTATTCCCTGCCCATTGAGGATAATATGAAAAGTTATGCTTGGGAATATCTCGATCTACGAGAAGTTTGTGATTATAACGAGTTAGATTATGGTAATGTAATAGAGGCTATTTCTAACAGTGATGTTAGTTTTGGTACTAATACTGATACTCTTATTAGTCAAGAAACATTACAGTCTATACTTGATGATAATGATTTTGGAGTTGAGTTAGATTTTGCTAAGTACGACAACACTGTAGTTATTAGCCTAGGGAGTTGAGCAGATGAGTAAGTGGTATGTAAAAAGTAATACGGTCGAAAAGATTGTTAGTATTCCTCACAGTAGCCCGATGGTGGCTGCTATTGCGGTATTTAATGATACTAATGAGTTTGATATTTTTGACGAATATTTTTATGTGGATGAACGTGGATTCCGTGACTATACAAATGCTGATAGTTTAACCCAGATTATTAAAACGCCCAAAGTTATGATTCGTGCTAAAGAGCAACAGGAGGAAGATCTGCCATAATGGCAGCCTCCGCGGGCCAACTGCCAAAATGGCATTAAAGTTCCCAAGCCGATCATGCCGATAATATCCGTATGGACGAGAAAAGGGATTTGACAAGGATAACACTTATGCTACAATGGATTGGTGTGATTGTGGCCATTTTAGGTTTTGCTTATAATGGTGTAAAAGATTATCAAAAGGGTGAGATTAAACTTCCTGCTTTACAACAAAAACAGGAGTTGACAAAAACGAATCATCCGATACAATATTGTTTAATGGCATACGACCCTAACGTAAACAAGGTTTTTTATCAACACGAAAATGGACAATGGTATGATTACGCTCCACAACAACGACGATACGCGACCACGCCGCAAGTACGGCACTATTAAACTCAAGGTTAAGAAGCCTTGGGAAGTGTCTACTGGTCACAAGGAACACAGGGATACGGTTATGGATAATCGCCCCAAGCGACAGCGTACTCGCAAGGCTATTGACAGGAGTTGGCAACGAGAGTATGATATGTAGTCTTGCCGATGTAACTCAGTTGGTAGAGTAGCGGTTTTGTAAACCGCCTGTCGGGGGTTCAAATCCCTCCATCGGCCCTCCGAGATGGTGAAACGGTATCACAGAGGACTTTGGATCCTTTATTCTACGTTCGAATCGTAGTCTCGGAATCGGAGGCTGACGTTTGAGTTGCGATGGTGGCGAGTAGCACAACGGTAGTGCAAGCGGCTGTTAACCGCTAGGTTACAGGTTCGAATCCTGTCTCGCCAGTTTCAGCTAATCCTACGGATTTGGTTGTGGTGGTTGTAGTCAGCGAAAAATGGTGGGTTACCAAAGCGGCAAATGGGCCTGACTGTAAATCAGGTGTTATTAACTTCGGGGGTTCGAGTCCCTCACCCACTACTAAAGTTTTGGGGTTGACAAGACGATAACGTATGGTATACTACTGATATGGATCTCTAACTCAATTGGTAGAGTAGCGGCCTTTTAAGCCGTAGGTTCTGGGTTCGAGTCCCAGGGGGTCCACTTGACAGTTGTTTGGTTTGGTGTAGAATAGAGCAAAGGAAAAACGACTATGCCTGATGATGAATATGAGTTTGATTATGATCGTGTCGTAGAAGATTCCGATGCTCTATATGAAGATGACTTTTTTGATGATGGTGACGATTATGATTTTCCTGACCAACAGGACTATGAATATTACTATCATAATGTAGTAGATGAACTAGACAACGAATAGCCGTTTCTCGTCTGATGGATGCAACTTGGTGGGACAAGTATTCTATACCTAGGCATAACGCCTTATCTATCCTTTCTTAGTACGTTCGAATCGTGCCGTCCATCTTTGACTCTGCTATGGAAGACGTAAGAAAAACAACCGAAGGCAAGTATATTCAAGGTGCTAGCCACACTTGTCACGTTTTGAATCATAAGGCCAGAAATAAGATTATTATTAAGGCTGTTTGTGATCTTAGAAAAATAGCAGATAGTTTTGATAGCATTGCCTGCTGCGGTGTAAGTGGATTGATGGTGGTTCCACAAATCGCAGAGTTACTCAACAAGAATATTGTTGTGGTAAGAAAGGGGGAACAATGCTATTCAGAGTTTCGTACCGAGGGAGTGGCCCCTTTTCAATATATTATATTAGACGATTTAATCTGTTCTGGTTCGACCGTTAAACACATTAAAAGAGTTATCAAGGATGAATACTCGCGTTCTCATTGTGTTGGGGTTTATTGCTATCTGCCTAACGAATGTGCTTATCGCAACGATGAGGATGGTTCTAAACTGTGCAAGCGTGATCTTGGGGTTTCGCTGTTAAATATTGGGTGACTGCCACAATGGCAGCATCCGCGGACCGCCTGCCAAAATGGCAGAAAAGATTTTCTGGATTTCTAACGCTTGACAAGCCGAATACATACTGTAGAATCAACGTATCGGAACGAAAGAAGTTAGCCACCACGAAGGAGATTAAGATGCCTGCTGCTGTTGAAAAGATGATGTTTGTTGGTGAGACACCTTGGCATGGCCTTGGTAATCAGGTCGATGAGGGTATCGCTGTTAACGATGCTATTGTCGAGGCTGGTCTGGATTGGGAAGTGGGTCTGAAGGATTTGCAGACCGTTGATGGTACTCCTGTTAATCATCGTGCAACATATCGCAAGAGCGATGGTAGCATCCTTGGTGTTGTTGGGCCTCGCTATACCCCTCTCCAGAATAAAGATGCTTTCGATTGGTTCCAGCCTTTCCTCGATGCTAACGAGTGTGCTATCCATACTGCCGGATCGCTCCATAGCGGTCAGAAGGTTTGGGTTCTCGCTCAACTGAACCGTGATAATAGTGAGATTGTTCCGGGTGATGAGGTTAGTAAGTTTATTCTGCTTTCTAATAGTCACGATGGAACTACGGCTATTCGTGTCGGATACACTCCGATTCGCGTGGTCTGTGTGAATACTCTCTCTTATGCTCACAAGCATAGTGATAGTAAGATGATTCGTATTCGTCACACTCGCTCCAGCCAGAAGAATCTGGAACAGGTTCGTGATATTATGGACAATATTAACGCTGGTTTTGAGGCTACTGCGGAACAGTATCGGTTCCTTGCTGGTAAGCAGTTTAACCAGAAGGATATTGATAAGTATGTTAAGATTGTGCTGAATATTAAGGGTGCTGACGAGGATATTAAGACTCGTACCCGTAATATTATGGACGATATTATGAGCCGTATCGAAGGCCCAAAGCAGACTGCTGCTAATGTTCGTGGTACTTGGTGGGCCGCTTATAATGGATTTAATGAGTACCTTAACTATGGGAAGGGTCGCACGACCGACAATCGACTCGATAGCCTCTGGTTTGGCCAGAATGCTAATGAGAATAATAAGGCGTTGGAATCTGCTATGGAGTTTGCCAACGCGATCTAGTCTTCCTTTCGTGGCGTGGTAAGAGCCGCCGTAGGGGTAATGCCCTGCGGCGGTTTCTTTTTATATCGCCTGCCAAAATGGCAGATCGCCCGCGGCGCCTGTCAAGATGGCAGATCGAGATTTTGTCAAAGAATCTCAAAAAGGTTGCTTGCTACTCCAGAGGCTAGACGATACAATGGAGGCGTAAGTCGTTATCTGTCAAGGGGTTACGACTAATATTAGGAGAGATGATTAGATGAAATCTTTTCTATAAAATAGGATAATCATTGTGGGATTGTTTTACCCCATCCTACGGATTTGCGGTCTTGGCGATAGTCAGCGAAAGTGTGTGGTCTATTATGCAGAAAGGAAAAGATAGTGGAAGAAATTATTAGTGCGATTAATCATTCGTTAGATTGTGCTCAAACCAAAATGTCTTGGTATATTGTTACTGGGGATAGTCAGTATATGGAAGAATGTAAGGAGTGGAATACTGTTGCTAGTTACTATATGAATGAACTTATTAATAAGCAAAAGTGTGGTGCTGAATGAGTTTGTATATTTTGTTGGCCTATTTTACCTTTTGTTACTTTGCATCAAGGAATAATGACTACTATGAAGTATGATCCTGAATATGATAGTTACAGATTTCCTAGGGTGGATATGGATATTATCCTAAATGCTCTAGAGTTTTATCGTCAGTATAATCCTAGTGAGCAGGCAAACTGTTCCTATATTAGTATCCTTATTAATGATCTGAAAAATTCCTGTAATAATCCAATGATGAACCAGTGAGTGTGTTGGTTCATACTTATAGTAATGCAGGAGGGAGTGTTGTCAAGTTCCTAGAGATACTGGATACATAGATACTAATATTCTATATTACCTCTACTGTACTTCTTATCTCTATAGTATTACTTAACCTCTGCATAAGAGTATTAGAGAACTAAGGGTCGGTCAAGCAGCGAAACCCTCTTAATAAAAAGTTATCGAACGATCACTGTTTGTAAGTTGTTTAGTTTCAAGGAGTTGCGTCACGACCGCCGATGTGTTACAATGTGTGTGAGTGTGTTAGTTCGTTTACTTCCTTACAAGTTGGGTGACTATGGTTATTGAAATGATTCCGTATGTTATTTGGGGCGCTTTCATTTACGGGTTTGCTCTAGGGTTTACCCCTAAATGTTGTTGATCATACTTCTGTTTTTTATAGTTTATTATTGTGAAGTGTTTCCCAATGATAATACATGACTTTATATGGCCGATGGTGATAGTAAGTTTGTCCAACGCTAGTTTTTATCATAAACCTTCTATTAGCAAACTCGACTATACCATACCCTATAACGATTGTCAAACACAAAACCAGAAAAATACTATGGAATACAACTACATAAAATCAAAGGATCTTATAGAAACCAATAATCAAAAATATCAAGACCTAATAAAATAGGGAGAGATGGCAGAGCGGTTTAATGCACCGGTTTACTAAACCGACGAGATAATATCTCCACAGGTTCGAATCCTGTTCTCTCCGTTGTTTTTCCTAATCTATCCTATTTGGCGTCTTGGTGATAGTCAGTGAATTTTAAGGGTCACTTGTTTTTCCCAATATATCAAGGTTGGTTTTTATGGTCACAGTCAGTGAATTACTATGAGTCTGTATTATAGTTTAGCAAGAGAAATATCTGGGGAAAAGTTGTTACAGGATATTTCTAATATGGTAAAAAAATTTGTGGAGAATAATGGAGATGCAAACAACAGCGTTCTAGTAGTCGAGATACATAGAGTGTCAGATCATTCTGGAGACAGTTTGCTTCCTAAGTTACCATATAAAAATACTGAGGATTGTTCCACCTAATATATCAAGTTTGCCCCGGTTGCTCGTAGTCAGCGAAAATGAATAGTCTAGGATATTTTAAAGATTATGGGTGGCTAATAATTTTCGGCTGCATAATATTCTATATGGGCTGGTATATTTATCTTAATTCAGAATATGGAGAATCCCATGAAGACGAATGAATTCCACAAGCCTTTTATCAAAAGTTTGATTCTGGTTGCTTTTGTCACAGTGTTTGCTATGGTTTCTAGTAAATATGTGACCAATTATTATCTAAATACTAAATTTCATCCTGCAAAAACCCTAGAATACTCATCTCAAAAATCCCATGAACCAACAATCTCATCGGTTGCTGAGTAGATATTGGCTTATTCGCCATTAATATCGCCACATTTTTACTTATTGAATTTGGCCGTCCTGTAAAATGGATTAAAGACCAGATTAGGAAATGGCCGATAAAGGGTATTGACAACCCATCTGTTTCATGGTATACTGGATCGTAGTAGTAATGGTATTTTTCTTAATAGGTAAAGGTAAAAATGTATAGGAATGTATTGTTGACCGATAAAGAAATTGCCCTTCTACGGTCTGTTATTAGTCAAACTTTGCACGAAAAAGTAAGCATTGACCGTAATAATTTGACCATTATCCATAACCGTTTGCGACAAATCGCACCACTGAAAACTAATAATCAATTCTTGAATTATGGTAAATAGGGATGTAATGGGCAACAAATGAAAACAATCAATATAAGCATGGGCAGGAAACCCACAAAATGATCGAACCTACCATTTATACTCTTGATGAGGGGAAAACTTATCAAATAGATTTTGAACGAACAAAAGATCATGTGAAGTTCCAAACTATTAAAAGGATCAAGTTCTTGACTATGGATGATCTATTGAAACTAAGAGAGAATATTGATAAGATTACTATTAAGTTTAAAAAGTAAAATTTGGAGAAAAATAATGACTGACAAAGCAGTTCAATATTATCTTGATAAGGATAAATTGATTGATATTAGGGTGGATCATTGGAGTCAAAATAGGATGCACGTTAGCATTTATAATGACCGAAATGATACTTGTGTGGGATATACTTGTAGTAGGGAAGAACTTAGGGGTTTAGCCGATTTTATTTATAAGACTACTGGAGAAAAAAAATGAGAGATTGGATAGTTGATTTAGTTTATCTAGCACTTATTATTGTTAGTTTTGCTGTTTGTTACCATAGATTGTCCGTTTTGTCTCACCGAATTGATATGGTCATAATGGTTCAGCAATCTCAAGAAGAATCATTTCGTCGCTCTCTTGAAAGGGATGCTGATCTACTTTTAAAGTTAGGCAAGATAGAACAACTATTGGGGGAAAATAAATGAAATATACTAATCCTTATAGTTGTGATTATCTAAAATTCTTTATTGAGAAAAGAGAAAATCCAATTAATCAAAAAACTAAGGATTATGTTGTTGCTTTTCATGGTAAAAACGGATACTTTGAAGAACCAGTATTGTCTAGGGAAGAACTAAAGGGGTTGGCCGATTTTATTTACAAAACCATTGGAGAAAAATAATGAAAACTAAATTTCCACAAGAATTATATGATTTACTTAATCTTCAATTTCATGCTGCAACCACTAGCAATAGTTGTAAAATACTGCCTACATTCGATAAGGACAAAGAAGGAGATCTATCAATAAGTATATGTTTTAACGAAATCTCAATAATCCTAAATGATAACGGAACATGGTATTATTCAAAACCAACCAATAATTGATAATTTTACACTTATAGGAGAAAAGAAATGAACAGAAGAAGTCTTATTAAATCTTTGTTACAAATAACGGCTGGGTTTTTACTTTTTAAGAACGTATATGGTGAGCATGAATCATACCTTTACAAAGGTAAAAAACTTATTGTTGTACCATCAGATACTCTTTATAATATCTGTCAGAAGAAAAAAGAACCGAGGTTTCTTCCTAAATTTCAATCTAATGATAGTATCATAGACGAAATGAAAATCTTTGTTGATATGTGCAAAGAGTATAACATGAAACTTGGATATGAAGTATATGGTTGCGTTCATAAAGACGGAAATTATTCTGTAATTTCATTCAGCGATCCATATATTTGTGCAACATATCCATGTACTACAGGCGTTAAGAACAATAGAATTGCTAAATTATTTAAGATAACTAATGAAAACTCACACTTGTTCAATAGATAGGATTTTTACACAATGAATAATCCAACATTATCAGACGATATTCTTTACGCCATTAGTTGTGTTCAAGACTATAGGGCTACTATAGATACTGATTGTGAAGTTGGTGGTCATGTTTATGACACTATTAGTCATCGAATTGACCGATTAATGGATTTTTATTATATGTTAACAGGATTTAATCCACATAATATTAGACAAATTAATTTAAATGAAATTGACTAAAGTCTTATGAAACTCTCCAAAGAAGAAATAGATAGCCTAATTGTTAATGATATTCTTATTGGTAATCATTTTAAGGTGGGATATTTAGAACTATATCCAGAACTATCAAATGATATTGCATTAGGAATCTCTTGTATGCAAGATTATAGAGATACTATTGATTCTTGGGAGAATCAAGAAGACTGGGACAAAGTTAGCATAAGAATTGATAGACTATTACAATTTTATCACAAGATATGGGAAATAAGTCATAGAACTTGATTATCACGAGGAAAAGAAATGAGTCACCTAAACCAGCAAGATTTGAATGATATAAAGAGCATTGTCGAAGAAGTTCAAAGAATGACTATAGATTTTGATCTTAGTTACGATCAAGGATATGTAGCAGAATTACTTTATGATGTTGATATGAGCATGAGAGCGATTCTGGAAATAATTAATGGGCCTAGTGGAAAGATAGAGAAAATGATAGATAGTACAGATAAAGAACTTCGTTGTAATAGTTGCTCTAGAACAATTGATTCTTATTTCTACAGATATTTTTGTAAAACTTGTTACGATAGGGGAACACGATGAATGTTGGACAAGAGTTGGTCGAGAGGCTACAAAATCTGAATAAGATGCTGTATGCTATAAGATCAGCAGAGGTTGATACTTTTGAATTGCCCGAAATAAATGACAAGAATAAATCTATTGTAAAACCTAAAAAATTGCCTAAAAGAAAGAAATGACTGGTTTAAATATTCAGATTCCTTGGTCGTTTCTTTTAATTAATGGCGACAAAAGCGTTGAAACACGCTCGTATCCGCTCCCTAAAAAGTATGAGGGAGTCGAACTAGCATTAATTGAAACGCCGGGCAAATACGGTCGATTTAAATCTCATATTATTGGTACAATAACCTTTAGCCATAGTTTTCAATATCCAGATAAGCAATCTTGGGTAGATGACTATAATAGACACAAAGTAGAAGAACTTGATGAATTTTTGGGTTGGAATCCAGACAAACCTAAATACGGATGGGTAGTTAGCGATATTAAAAAATTCGACCACCATATTCCAGCCCCAAAGAAAAAGGGGATAGTGTTCACAAAAAACTGCAAAGTTCATGTTGACAGTTGTCGATAGTATGGTATACTGGCAGAGTCACCACTGGAGAAAACAATAATGTATACTCAATTTGATAGTTCTGCTATGGAGTGTGCTAGATATATTTTTGATAGCGACTGCGAACAAGTTAGTTATCAAGAATATGTGCAAGATGGAAATGATCCAAGGGATCACATTCTTTATCATGCTGCTATTGTTCTAGGTGAAACCGATGATTTTGCTCCAGATATTGATGAGTATTTGAGTATCAAAAATGATTAAACACTTTCCCATTACTAATACCGATAAGGTTATTGAGCATTATTCACAAAAAGATAATGTTCCTATCATTTATGTTTGTACTACAGATTTTAAAATGAGTGATCGTCCTGCGGATATTTTCTATAGAAATACTCCTCATCCAACATTTGGCAACAGATATTTTGGTATCGGTATTAATCATGAAGATGGATCTTATGTTATTTTTAATGCTGACGAAATTGAAAGTTTCACATTTGGTCTTGTAGAAGATGACGATGGTAATCTTCAATATAGCCAATCTCATCATGAGTATAAAAGTTTTGACAACGGCAATATGATTGATGGAGGTAGACGCTACATTAGATCATCTCGTAATAATGTTTCTATTTATGTTGTTCGTGATGGAAAAATGGTCGAGCGACATTTGACAACTTCTGACAGTCTGGTATAATACATTGTTGTGGTTCGTTGTCTTTTACTTTAGAGGATATTTATGAGTCTTGGTGTTGCTGAAAAGAATGGTAAGTTTGTGGTTACTCAGAATGGTCAGCCTATCAATCTTCCTAAGAGTGATGGTCAGGCTATTGTGACTGAATTCAATAGCAAGAGTGATGCCGAAAAGTATATGAGCATACTCAAATCTCTCAAAAAGAAAAAGTAAAATGGACGCTGAACTCCAAAATCAACTGTACGAAAAGTATCCCGACTTATTTTCCAATAGGAATAAAGGTCGCATGGAATCGTGTATGTGTTGGGGGTGCGAGGTTGGAAACGGTTGGTATGAATTATTGTCATCTGTCTGCTGGCGAGTATCTCAGCACGAAAAAAATATAGAGGACAGAAAAAGAATTTTAGCGGATAAACCAGAAAAGATCAAAGCGGAACTAGAGTATTTTCCTGTTAAATTTGACCAAGTGAAAGAAAAGTATGGTGGACTTCGCATATATTTCAGCGGTGGTGATGATTATGTAGATGGTCTTGTTGGTATGGCGGAAGAATACTCTTATAAAGTATGTGAAGTTTGTGGCAATGCTGGCAAACCCAATAAAGGTGGATGGATAACAACCTTATGTGAAAGTTGTAGGGAAAAAACTTGTCAAACAATGCCACAATAACAATTAGCAAACAAGAAGCATGGAGAATGTTAGATGCTCTTGATGCTTACAAAAAAGACTATAATGTTAGTACAGCGGTAAATAAAGTAATTGAATCGTTAAATAAAAAACTCAAGAAAATCGTTAAAGAATAATAGTTATGGATAACCTAATAGGAATACTATACGGTAATGAGTATGTAACTAGTTTTAGTATATCATTTACTAAACCAGAAATACTAACAATCAAATTTAAAGATGGTTCAACACTAAGACTATGCGAAGTACAACCAGATAAAACGGGAAAAAATAATGAGACAACTAATATTTGACGCTATCTTACTATCTTTAATAGTCGTATGTTTTTCAAGAATTACTTATACTAGTCACAGACTTGAGATGAATATTATGGTTGTTCAAGGTTTACAGCATCAAATTGATGACCTAAATAAAAAGTTGGAGGAAAAATGAGTTGGAACTATCGTGTCGTTAAAAAAGTTAATAAAATACCTATTCTCTTAAAAAAGAATAATCCTGATCTGGGCGATTTTGATGTTTTTTATGAAATTCATGATGTATACCTTGATGAAAGTCTAGATATTGTAAATATTGGAAGAATATCATTTCCTATGGGCGATGATGTTGAGTCATTACAATGGAGTCTAGAAAGAATGATGGAGGCTTGTAGTAAGCCGGTTATTGACTATAATACAGGAGAAGAAATATAAGATCGGAATTAACCGACGCCGCTGGGTTGATCGCCAGAAGGCAACGTCCTGTGCCTCTAGTTCCCGTATGATCCTGCTATATGCTGGTTCGCTAGGGTTCTAACGCACGATAATGGGGGCGTTTTCAATACAACAAACATGGTAAGACAAGGAAAAGGAGAATGGGATTTGACTGATATGAGAAAATAAAGCCTAGATCTGGAATAGTGGTCTTTGATATCGGTGTTATTTTCAGAGTATTGGTAATGATACCTCACCTGCCATGTCACAAAACATTACGGATAATTTTGATTGGGATTCTTGGATAAAAGAAGCGACAAGGTATAAACCCTGTGCCTCTTTATGTATTGATAAAGAGTCTGATAGAGTAGAATTATTGCTTGATACTAATACTTTTACTTACAATGAATGGATAAAGGGAGAAGGTGCTGATATTAGTTTGGTTAGGTGCAGCAAAACCAACAAGGTTATTGGGATTAATCTTCCCTTATATCAAACAGATTTTAGCATATGGCATACTAATGGCATAAGAGTTAGAATAAATCAAGGATATTTAAAAAATGAATAAAGATATTGCTAAAAAGTGGGTCAAGGCTTTGCGTAGTGGAAAATATAAGCAAGGATATGGCTATCTAAAACAATTGAATAGCAAGAATCAGCCAAGACATTGTTGTTTGGGTGTTCTTTGTGAACTTTATAACGACACTATGAAAAAGAATCATAAAAAAACTCTTTACATAGAGGACATGGAAGATTCTGACGGTACGTATTTCATTAGATTCAATTTATTAGATGGCGGTCTACCCATTGTAGTGCAAAAATGGGCTGGCATTAAAAATATTATAGGAGAATTTGCCGTTGCACCGTATGGCAGATACGATGTTGAATGTCTTGCTGATCTAAACGATGGTGGTAAAAAATTCTCAACTATTGCTGATATTATCGAA
>Ga0208486_1000004_pt1 | contig 96024 bp, 98 predicted proteins | sample LakMenEpi03Aug12_FD_150664 | JGI IMG/M metagenome (GOLD analysis project Ga0208486, IMG submission 150664) | Freshwater microbial communities from Lake Mendota, WI - 03AUG2012 deep hole epilimnion (SPAdes) | ecosystem: Environmental > Aquatic > Freshwater > Lentic | place: Lake Mendota, Madison...
GGGATCCCCGACATCGTGAGCGATGGCGTGAACGGCTGCCTCTACGACCCGGACGGCAAGGACGGCGGGGCTGCCAGCCTCATCGCAGCAGTGCAGCGCCTGCTGGGGGATCCCCAGCAGCGCCAGGCCCTGCGCCAGGCTGCCCGGGCCGAAGCCGAGCACTGGGGCTGGGCGGGGGCCACCGCCCAGCTGCGGCGCTTCTACACCCGCCTGCTGGAGCAGGAGCAACCGGCACTGGCCGCCTGATCACCACTCAGGGCTGGGGCCGGAACCAGGTGCCCATCAGCGCCCGGGCCATCGGAGCGGCAACCGTGCCCCCATAGCCACCGGAATTCTCCCCCAGGGCAATCACCACCAGCTGGGCCTGGTCAGCCGGGGCATAGCCGCCGAACCAGGCATGCACCGGCCGCGGCGGATCCTCGGCCGTGCCCGTCTTGCCCGCTGCCGGCGGCAGGCCGGGGTCATTGAGGGCCTTGGCGGTGCCCTCCTGCACGGCTTTGCGCAGGCCCTGCCGCACGGTGGCCAGGGTTTGCGGCTGGAAGCCGATCCACTGGCGCTGTGGGGCCCGCTCCACCAGGTGCGGGGTCACCAGCCAGCCGCCGTTGGCCACGGCCGCGTACATCCGGGCCATCTGCAGGGGGGTGACCAGCACCGCCCCCTGGCCGATCGAGGCAGTGATCGTGTCCACGGCGGTCCAGGACTCGCCCAGCACGCTCTTCTTCCAGGCCTGATCGCCCAGCAGGCCGGCACTCTCCTCCTCTTCCAGCTCAAGCCCGGTGGAACTGCCGAAGCCCAGCTGGCGGGCCGCCTTGAACAGCGGATCGGGCCCCATCTTCAGGCCAGCCCGGTAGAAGAAGCTGTTGCTGCTCAGCGCCAGGGCCATGGGGAAACCGATCGACCCCATACTCACGTGGTCGCGGTAGCAGAGTCCCGCGTGGCAGAAGCTGGCAGTGGTGAGCTCTTTGGAATCGGGGGCGTACTTTCCCGATTCCAGGGCGGCGATGCTGGTGACGATCTTGAAGGTGCTGGCGGGCGGAAAGCCCTGCAGGGCGCGGTTGAGCAGCGGGGCATCAGGGGCATTCAGGTCCCGCCACTGGCTGAGGCTGGGGGCCGGTGAAAACAGGTTGGGGTCGTAGGTGGGGCGGCTGGCCAGGGCCCGGATCGCTCCGGTCTGGGCATCCATGGCCACGATCGCCCCCTTGCGCACGCCATCGAGAGCGCGCTCGGCAGCCTGCTGCAGGGGCAGATCGAGGGTGAGGCGCAGGTCCTTGCCGGCACTGGCCGGCTTCTCGCCGAGAACCCGTTGCACCTCCCCGGCCGCGTTCACCTCCACCTGCTGGCCGCCCCACTCGCCGCGCAGATGGGCTTCAAAGGCCTTCTCCACGCCACTGCGCCCCACCCGGTCGCGGATGCGGTACCCCCGCTCCCGCAGGCGGGCGTATTCCTCCTCGGTGATGCCGCTGGTGTAGCCCAGCACGTGGGCGCCCAGGCGGCCGTGGGGATAGTGGCGGAGCACATCCACGTCCACCTCCGCCCCCTCCAGATTGCCGGCCTGTTCCCGGAAGCGCAGCACCTGTTCCGGTTTGAGCCCTTCTGCCAACTGGATGCGGAAACCGGCGCTGTCGCCCCCCTGGCGGCGCTGCTGGTCGAGCTGGCTGGCGGGGATGGAGAGGAGCGAGGCCAGGCGATCGCGCAGGGCGGGCCAGCTCTGATCGCTCACCTGGCGGGGCTGGATGTAGAGGTTGTAAGTGAGGCGGCTGGTGGCCAGCACCCGGCCCTGACGGTCGAGCAGGCGACCCCGGATCGGATTGCGCGGCACCAGGCGAATCCGGTTCTCATCCGCCCGCTGGCGATTTTCAGCCCCCTGATGCAATTGCAGCCAGGCCAGGCGCAGCACCATCGCCCCACTGAACAGCAGTACCACGGCCAGCAGCCAGGCAGGCTGCCGACCCATGCCGCTGTGGCGGACACCCGCTGCCAGCCCCATGGTCAGGGGGTCTCCGCCGACTGGAAGGTTCGCTGGTCCAGCAACAGCAACCGCTGCTCAATGCTCCGCAACCTGGCCTGCAGGAGCGTGGAATCGGCAACCCGGGACTCCGGATCCTCAGCGGCGGGGGCCTGCGCAGGCTCCGCCGGCACATCGCGCACCTCCACCTTCATCACCGGATTGCCGAGGCCGGGGCTCACCTGGTCGAGTTGCTCGCGCACCCGACTGGCGGCCGGCTCCCCCTCCTGGCGCAGGCGATCCAGGGGATCCGGCTCAGCACCGTCGAACGCTGCGATCAGTTCCTGGGGTCCACCCCGGCGCACCCGCTCCAATGCCGCCAGGCCCACCGGCAACACCTCCTGCATCAACGAGAGGCGCAGAGCATCGAGGGGATCAGGCGCCATGGACCGCAACGCGGGATACTCCAGTCTGCAGGGAGATCGCCGCGACGGCGTCAGGGGGTGCCGATCGCCTGGCTGGGGATGGGGCCGCTGCCGAGGGGCGGCCGGCAGGCCTGCTGGCTCCCCCACCACCAACCCGCCGCCGCCGCCATCACCAGCAGGGTGGCCAGGGGCACCAGGGCCTGGCGGGTCACCTCCAGGCCACACCACTCCCGCCAGGCCAGCAGGCTGCGCTGGCGGTCGAAACGGCGCCTTTCGCGCAGTTCATCCTGCTCCCGTCGCCGCAGGGAGCGGGCCACCCAGCGCTCGAAGGCCTGCTTCTTGGTCACGGCCATCTTGCGCTCCACCTCCAGCAGTTGGCCGGCGGTGAGCTCGGGGTTGAAGGTGCTGATCAGTTCCAGGCTCTTGAGGAACATCTCCACCGCGCCGTCCTTGGCGGTGCGCTCCTCCTCGCTGAGCAGGTCCCAGGCCACCTCGGGATAGAAGCGGCTGCGGTTGGCCTCGATCTGCTCCTCGCCCAGCTGGCCGGGTTCGCGCAGCCAGCGGTCGGTGTTGGCGTCGAAGCGACGCCAGTAGAGGAAGGGATTGAGGTAGATCGTCTTGCCACCCAGCTGGATGCTGTCCTGCTGGAGACGACGCTGCAGATCAGTGTCGCTGGATGGCGCAGGAGCGGCGGTCACGTCGCGGCGGTTCCGGGGCCCCGACGGTAACGGACCCACCTCGCCTCCGCCACGGGGCAGCGGCCGGCCGACTCACTCCCACTCGATCGTGCCGGGGGGCTTGCTGGTGATGTCCAGCACCACCCGGTTCACCCCCTTCACCTCGTTGACGATGCGGTTGGAGATCCGCTCCAGCAGGTCGTAGGGCAGGCGCGACCAGTCGGCGGTCATGCCATCTTCCGAGGACACACAGCGCAGCACCACCGGGAAGGCGTAGGTGCGCTTGTCGCCCATCACGCCCACACTGCGCACCGGCAGCAGCACGGCGAAGGCCTGCCAGATCTCGTGATAGAGGCCGGCATCGCGGATCTCCTCCCGCACGACCAGATCGGCATCGCGCAGGATGTCGAGCTTCTCGTCGGTGACCTCGCCCAGGATGCGGATCGCCAGGCCGGGGCCGGGGAAGGGATGGCGACCCACGATCTCCTCGGGCAGGCCGAGGTTGCGGCCCACCTTGCGCACCTCGTCCTTGAACAGACGGCGCAGCGGCTCCACCAGCTTGAACTGCAGGTCTTTCGGCAAGCCACCCACGTTGTGGTGGCTCTTGATCTTCACCGCCACCCGTTCACCCGTTTTCGGATCGACGTTGGTGCCGGCGCTCTCAATAACGTCGGGGTAGAGCGTGCCCTGGGCCAGGTAGTCGAAGGGGCCGAGGCGCTTGCTCTCCTCCTCGAACACGCGGATGAACTCGGTGCCGATCAGCTTGCGCTTCTCCTCCGGATCGGTGACCCCGGCAAGCTTGTTGATGAAACGCTCGCGGGCATTGATGTATTCGACCCGGATGTGGAACTTCGTGTCGAAGAAGTCGGTGAGAAATTCGGGCTCCCCTTTGCGCATGAAGCCCTGGTCGATGAACATGCAGGTGAGCTGATCGCCGATCGCCCTGTGCAGCAAAAAGGCGAGGGTGGAGGAATCCACGCCGCCCGAGAGCGCCAGCAGCACCCGCTTGTCGCCCACCTGGGCGCGCACATCGGCCACCGCTTCTTCAATGAAGGCGGCGGTAGTCCAGTCGGCTTCACAGCCGCAGATGTGATAGACGAAGTTGCGGATCAGTGCCATGCCGCAGGTGGAGTGCACCACCTCCGGGTGAAACTGCACGCCATAGAGGCGGCGCTGGTGATCGGCCACCGCCGCTTCGGGGGTGTTGTCCGTGTGGGCCAGGCGCGCGAACCCATCCGGCAGCCGCTCCACCGAGTCTCCGTGGCTCATCCACATCGTGGAGCCCGATTCCACGTTGGTGAGCAGATCCACAGGGTCGTCGACCTGCAGCGGCGCCTTGCCGTATTCAGCCTTGCCGGCCGCCACCACGGCTCCACCCAGCTGCTGCACCATCAGCTGCATGCCGTAGCAGACCCCGAGCACGGGAATGCCCAGGTCCCAGATTCCTGGATCACACACCGGCGCACCGGCCTCGTACACCGAGCTGGGGCCGCCGCTGAGGATGATCCCCCTGGGCTGGATGGCCTTCAGCTCCTCGGCCGTGGTGGTGTAGCCCATCACGAGGGAGAACACCTCGGTCTCGCGCACGCGCCGGGCGATCAGCTCGGAGTACTGGGAGCCGAAATCCAGGATCACGATCGCCGGATGGCGCGACGACTGCGAGGCGGCGTCAAGAACGGGCATGGAGCAGGCCGGACGGCCCAGGGGGCATTCGGGCCAGCCTAGGAGTCGCCCTTTGCCGCCTCCGCAGCGGACCCACCCTCTGCACTGCCGGCAACCCCTGCGCTGAGTTCCTGCAGCAGCAGGGCACCGACCGGCCCGGCAGCGCAGATCCGCCGATCGCGGGCGAACAACACGGCTCCCACCACCATCGCCGCCGCCCCATGGCGCTCCAGGTAGGCGCTGCTGCGCCGCTCGATCGCAGCGGCGATCCGCCCCTGCAGACGGCCGGCCAGAGCCGGCTGGTGGCGGCTGAGCTGGGCCATCGCCTGGTCCACGGTGGCGGCGCCGTGCAGGGCCTCCAGGTCGGCACCTGCCAGCCCCTCCAGGGCCGCCAGGGCGGTGAGCACCTCGGCGCGGCCATCGGCCAGGTGGTGATGGGTGTGGAAGATGCCACCGGCCAGCTTGATCAACTTGCCCTGGTAGCCGAACAGCAGCAGGCGTCGCACGCCTGCCTCGGCCGCCGCCACCAGCAGCGGACCCAGCCAGTTGCCCGCCTTGAGCAAGAGTTCCGGCGGCAGGCCCAGGCGCGGCGCCAGATCCAGGCCGTTCTCGCCGATCACCAGCACCAGATCACCGGCGAATCCCGGCCATGCGGCCCGCCGGCGCAGCTCGGCCAGGGCCGCCTCCAGCTGCTCCGGGGCGGCACTGCGCTGCACCGTCGCCTGGGTGCCGATCAGGGCCAGACCGTCCACCACCCCGAAGGCGGCATTGCTGGTGCGGGCGGCCAGGCGTTCGCCCTCCGGGATCACGATCCGCAGGGCCAGGCGCCGGCCCGGGGGCAGCAGGGGCCGCAGGTTCCACTCCAGCAGCTCCCTGGCAAAGCCCGACAGACAGGCCTCGCCGCTGGCCGCCAGCCGGCCCACCCCGTGGCCCGCCGCCAGCTCCAGCCAGTCCCCGGGCCCATCGAGCCAGCGCAGCTGGACCCACAGCAGCAGCCCGCGGGTGAGATCGAGCACCGCCTCTCCCGGATCGCAGCGCACCATCGCCAGCGCGCAGCCGTCCTCCAGAGGCGCCACCGCCTCGATCGGCACCGGCACGAGCCCGGCCTCCAGCTGCAGGGGCTGGGGACGCTGCACCGGTTCCGCGCGCAGCTGCTGCAGGGCCGCCCGGGCCGCCGCGGCCAGCCACACCGGCAGGGTGAAGCCGCCGGCGGCGCTGGAGTGGCCGGGGCGGCAGGCAGCGGTGGGGGGAACGGAGCTGGACACCGGGGCCGGGGCAGCGAAGGCCGTTTTTTATGTTGGTGGATTGCGCTGTCGTCGGACGACCTCACCAACCGCCCGCGCACCCAACTCGCCCCCATCCGCCCGCGCCTCCACCATGCAGGACAAACTCACCCTGATGATCCCCGGCCCCACGCCGGTGCCGGAAACCGTCCTGCAGGCCATGGGCCGCCACCCGATCGGCCACCGCAGCGCCGACTTCCAGAAGATCGTCAAGTGCACCACCGAGCAGCTGCAATGGCTGCACCAGACCAGCAGCGACGTGCTGGTGATCACCGGCAGCGGCACTGCGGCCATGGAGGCCGGGATCATCAACGTGGTGAGCAAGGGCGACACGGTGCTCTGCGGCGACAACGGCAAGTTCGGCGAGCGCTGGGTGAAGGTGGCCCAGGCCTATGGCCTGGACGTGCAGGTGATCAAGGCCGAATGGGGCCAGCCCCTCGATCCGGAAGCCTTCCGTGCCGCCCTGGAGGCCGACACGGCCAAGGCGATCAAGGCGGTGATCCTCACCCACTCGGAAACCTCCACGGGGGTGATCAACGACCTGGAGACGATCGCCAGGCACGTGAAGGCCCACGGCACCGCCCTCACCATCGCCGACTGCGTCACCAGCCTGGGCGCCTGCAACGTGCCAATGGATGCCTGGGGGATCGACGTGATCGGTTCCGGCTCCCAGAAGGGCTACATGATGCCGCCGGGCCTGGCCTTCGTGGCCATGAGCGAGCGGGCCTGGGAGGCCTACGGCCGCTCCGACCTGCCCAAGTTCTATCTGGATCTGGGCAAGTACAGGAAATCGGCCAAGGCCGACAGCAACCCCTTCACCCCTGCCATCAACCTCTACTTCGCCCTGCAGGCGGCCCTGGAAATGATGCAGGCCGAGGGTCTGGAGGCGATCTTCGCCCGCCACAGCCGCCACCGCGCCGCCGCTCAGGCCGGCATGAAGGCGATCGGGCTGCCCCTCTATGCGGCCGACGGCCATGGCAGCCCTGCGATCACCGCCGTGGCACCGGAGGGCATCGATGCCGAGGCGATGCGCAAGGCCGTGAAGGAGAAATTCGACATCCTGCTGGCCGGCGGCCAGGACCACCTCAAGGGTCACGTGTTCCGCATCGGTCACCTGGGCTTCGTGTGCGACCGGGACGTGCTCACCGCCGTGGCCGCCATCGAGGCCACCTTGGTGGACCTGGGCCTGCACAAGGGCACCCCCGGCGCCGGCGTGGCGGCCTGTGCTGCAGCCCTCGCCGGCTGATCGGCCCAACAGTTGCTAGGGTTCTTGGGCCGATTCGCAGGATTGATTCCTTCGCGTCGGCCACAAAACCTGAGGCTTCAACTTCAGATTTGCGGGTGTAATTCAGTGGTAGAATGTCAGCTTCCCAAGCTGAACGTCGCCGGTTCGAGTCCGGTCACCCGCTTCTAGTCCAGGCCTGAAAAATCCCTCCTAAAGCCAGTCTGGCACTGGCTTTAGGGCCGCCAGCGGCTGACCACACCTGACAGGCCGTGCCAGGCTGTAGGGGCGACCTTCTCACAGACCTTCTCACATGTCTGAGGCAGCCCCCTGGGAGATCGCCATCCGCGTGGAGGCGGCTCACGCCTTGTCCCGCAAGGGATGTCCAAGGGGATGGTCGCTGGCGGAGCACCGAGGGCTCACCAGGCTGAACATCACAGCCAAAGCGGGCGGCGGCAAGCGGCGTCAGATACAACTTCCGATCCCCTGGCACTTCGACCACGCCAAGAAGATTGGCGATGCCGTTTGCAGGATCTACGACGATTTCAGCAGCGGAATAGAGCCCGAACTGGCAGCAAAGAAGATCACGTTCACTTCAACAGAAGAATCAGATGACGGATCCACTGCCACCCAAAGGCCCAATCTTGAACAGCAGACAGACTGGAATGCCCTGATTCAACGTTATCGCGAGTACAAAATCCGCAGCGGCGAAATCAAGGACTCCACCTGGACCAGGGTGCATCGGCACCACATGAAGCTGGTTCTGGAAGCCTTCGCCACCCGTCAGCCACCCCGAAGCGCCACTCAGCTGCTGGATCGGCTCACCCTGCACTGGGCGGACAAGCCCGGTGGGCGGACCCGGCAGATTCAGATGCAGGCCACCTCGGCCCTGCTCCGCTGGGCGGTGGCCCAGGGCCAGCTCCCGGCAGCCAGCTGGGAGCCACCAACCGACCTGAGCCCCTTTGTGGGGCGGTCACGCTCTGCGAAAGCGGTCACCACCCCCCTGGAAGTGGACCACATCCTGGCGTTGGTGCGGGCTTTGCCCGACCCGCGTTGGCGACTGGCCTTCCAACTGATGGCCGCCTATGGATTGCGCCCCGAGGAGCTCCAGCACCTGCAGTTACGAGATGGGCGCCTGTGGTGCACCTATGAAAAGGTTGCCTCCCGCGGTAAGACCAAACCTCGCGCCCTGCGGCTGCTGCCTTGCGATGACTGGGCAGTCGACTGGAAGCTAGCCGAGCAGTTCTGCCCTGACGATCTCCCCCCGATGCGTGCTGGCTTTTGCGGCAACGACATCAGGCAGTACCTGCACCGACGCACCCTCTGGAACAAGCTCCGGCAGGAGTACGAAGCCAAGGGCGAGAAGCTCGTGCCCTACTCCTGCCGGCACGGCTACGCGCACCGGGCCCACGTGATCTGCGACCTGCCACCCAAGGTGGTGGCCGCGGCCATGGGGCACAGCGTCCAGACCCACCTGGCGGCCTACAGCCGCTGGTGCGGGGATGACGTGGTGGATGACGCCTTCGCCAAGGCGGAACAACGGCTGGGCCAGGGGCTTCGCGTTCAGAGCTCAGCGGCGTAGTGCCGCACGGCCTGCGAGAACCTGCTCAACCCTTGTTCCTCCAGGGTTACCAGGTACTCCTCGACTGTCTTGGGTGGGTTCTTCAGACTGGCCCGGTGCTGCCGCATCGCCGTGCAGACCCGTTCGGCATCCAGGTTCAGTTGATCCACCAGAAACGAATCGGGATGGCAGGCGCCAAGGCCATAGCTCGCCAGGGCGTGATCCGGGAAGTCATTCAGGTTGAAGGTGATGATCAGATCGGCTCCGCACTTGATGGCGGCAGCCAGAACATGGCGGTCATCCGGATCTGGTAATTCCAGGGCTGGAATCAGGGGCTGATGGCCATCCACCAGCGCATCACGCACGTGGGCATTCATCAGCGAGCGGGTGCGCTCCAGCTGCGCTCTGGAGAGATCAGGCCGGTTCCGCAGCACAGCGTTGATCCACTCGTCGTGAATCTGGTTGCTCCAGCAGGCCCGGTAGAGATCCGTGAGCGCCAGGCGCATCAGCAGATCGCGGAGTGGAGCCGGATAGAGAACGCAAGCGTCGTAGACGACGGTGAAGCGATTCACCTCAGTAGCCCATCCCCAGCTCCTGGGCCTGGGCAGCCAACTCATCGAGGGCCGCGGCACGCTGCTGATCGATGGCGTGCTTGTAGGCCATCAAGTCGGCTAGGCGGATGCGCCGATGGGTGCCGACCTTGCGGAAAGGGATCTCCCCTTGCGTCAGGCGCTCGATCAGGAAGGGCCGCGAGACGTTCAGCAGATCAGCGGCCTGCTGGGTGGTCAGCTCGGCGTGCACCGGCACCAGCGTGACGGCATTGCCCTGGGCCATCTGCACCAGGATTCCCTGCAGCAACTCCAGCACCGCGGCCGGGATGGGAACGGATGCGCGCTGGCCACCCTCCAGATCGAGGGAGAGGCTGGCTTGACGTAGGCCATGGCTAGCACGGAAGCCAGCGAGATCGCGCAAGCTCGCCCCTGCGGCCTCAGCCGCCTCAGCCGTTGGGATCACGGGCTCAATGGAGCCGGGGAGAGCGACGGCCATGGACAGGAGGAGGGGAAGGCCACGCGAATCGTAATCGAAATAATCGCAGCAATCGCAGCTTCCGCAAGAGCGTCGGGCTGGTGCGTCCTATGCCTGCTCAGGTCCATGCCTGGTTCGATGGTGTCCGGCTCCGTGCCCCTCCTGCTGCTCGCCCCGTTGGTGATCTCAGCAGTGCTGATTCCAGGGTCCGCCCAGGCTGCGGACGACAGCCTGAACCAATCCGTGCAGCAGCTGCGGCGATTTCCCTTTCAGCCCGACTGCGACGGCAACACCCAGGAAATCGTGGCCTGCCTATGGCGCCAGCGGAATCAGAACGACGTCACGCTGCAGCGACAGCTGGGCAGCTCAGCCCTTCTGGAGCAATGGCGCACCAGCCGCCGGCAGGTCTGCGAGCGAGCCGCAGCGAAGGCGGAGGGGGGCTCGATCCATCCCATCGTCTGGCTGGGCTGCGAGAACAAGCTCAATGCCGCTCTGATCAAGGAGATCAGCCAGCCACTGGTTCCCTGATCGGACCTCGATAGCTACAGGTGGCGCCGGCTCCAGCCGGTGATGGTGGCCTCCACGTTCTCCAGGTGCCACTGCAGTGGCCCCCGTCCCTGGGTGCAGCCCCACCGGCGGTAGTGCTTACCCGGGGTGAGTACCCCCCGCAGCCTTAGCTGACGGAGGGTTTCGCGGCTCATTCCCAGGGCAGTACAGGCTTCTGCCGTCGTGACCCACACTCGCTGGCGGGATGAGGTTGAGGGTGTTTCCATCAGCTCCCCGCCAGCTGCGCGCAGCAGCGCTGGAGCGTGTCGACCAACCAGCTGCGGCGGTAGCTCTTGACCTGGCGAGGGGCCCCGTCAACAAACTGTTGGCGGCAGGGGGGCTCTTCGCCGAACTCTTCGCGGTACGCCCTGGCCACGAGCCGGCCGGCTGCGCAGAACTGGTTGCGCGGAAGCGCTTGCTGGAACACCTCCAGCCAGGCGTCTCCCAGGGTGAGCTCCGAGTTGCAAGCTGCCAGCTCCTGCGACCAGTGAAGAATTGATTATTTGGGTGCCAGCTCGCTGAGGCTGGTCAGAAGCTTGCCAATCGGAGCTGCAATCAGTGGCCCCAGGATGCCAATTACCTGTGGCACCTGATTGGTGAAGCGCACAGAGAGGCCCCTGACTTGCAACCATTGATCCCGATCGATCAGGGGCACCTTCTGGGCCTCCATTACCGCCTCGGCCCGTTTCTGCAGCACTAGCAAGATCGGGATATAATATGCGGCTAACATCAATGTAAAAACGGAACCCCAGTAGAAGACCACGCTACCAACCACCGTCTCTAGCCCATCCTTGTTCAACAGCTCATAGATCGGCGATGGCCTGTCCCCAGGTGAAATGCGGCAAACGGGAAATGGCGAAGAGATGGTTCCAGAACATAGCTCAAATCGAAGCGTTAATTTAACAGAAGCGAATCGCATATTGCTAATGAATACCCGAAATATCTTCGAACAAGCCTTTCGAGTGGTCAGGCCGCCATCAACTCCCAACTTCGCCACCACAAGCTCCTTGCCTGCCACTCAAGGGCAGCGTTGGATATTTCCGATGACTTAGGGACTCCTGAAAAAGGGCAGCAGAGGCCGGATCCGAAATCTGCTAAGCGGCAGGGATTAGGAGGCTCATGCGCGCAGTTATACAGCGGCCAGTAAATCAGCCATTTCGAGCTGCCACGTGTTTTTGCGCTCAATCCAGGGGCAACCCCGCCATTGCCAGGCGCATAACCATACAAATATTGCGACAAAAAAGAGGCGGAGCAGCCTTCGGATCTTCTCTGCACACATCACCACAAATGCCATCGAGATCGTATTCTCTGCACCTTTGGGGAGGCGCGACATAATCAGATCGAGGGAATACTTCCTCTTACCTGATCCAAAGCATCCTTCCACCTCGTTTCGCCTCCGTTGATCTGCGCTCAGCTGCTGCTTGTGAGCAGCATTGATCTCAGGGTCTCTCGGCGGTCTCCCCAATCGCTTACCAGATAGCCGTATATTGTTTCTCGTGCAGAAGTTTCTGTTCTTAGTATTGATATAGATACGATCAGCGCAGATTCGCTCGGGGTAGCAGCCATGCTCTTGCTTGTATTTCTTGGCTTGTGAAATCAGGTCTTCTGATTCGTTGTATGGATCCCAGCTGATCCTGTGCAAGAAGGCAAAGCCATTCTGAACAGAAACACTGATTTTGGCGCCAAATTCAACAGCAGCCCTTGCCTTGCCACGCATCATGGGCCGAATGTGTGACTGAACCAGGTTCACGATGCGGTTGGGCATGCTGCGGGTCTGGGAATACAACAAGATGCTTTGCTGGCGGTGCAGCTCACTGACCACAAGGAGCTTCCGCCACCAATGGGTCTTCAAGGCAGAAAGCGCTGCACCAGAGGCGATCAGGGCATCGATGGCATCAAGATTCCTCTGCAGGTAGTCGAGCTGGCGTCGTATCGTGGCTTTTATCTTGCGACGACGCGGCTTTTTCTGTTTGGCAACTCTCAGGAAATTGGCACGTGCCTTGCCGCGGTCATATCGGGGTCGATATTTGCGTAGTTCTGAACTCTGCTCGCAGAGATCGTCGATGATCCGCTCTGTTGATTCTCTGGCCTCGTTGAGCAACTTCAGATCAGTCGGGTAGGTGATGTCGGCTGGTGTGCAAGAGGCGTCAATGCTCAGTGTTCCCCAATTCTTCCCTTCTGGCCAATCGGCCGGCTTCACAAAGTCATCGATTGAGAGCTGGCTGCCACCACCGGCGTCTGGATCGTCAGAGTTGTCGTCATCTTGTCGTGCTGCCACAGCATCCATCACCATGGCCTTGCCTCGTTCAGCAATGAGTTCATTGATCCGGCTGAGTTCCTCTTTCGAGAATCGCTTGCGAAAATGAACCATCATTGATGGGTCGAATGGTGCCTTGCTGGAATAGCCGGCAAAGCCAAGAAAAAACTGCATGTAAGCATTCTCTCGGATCTGCTCCACGGTCTCTTCATCGGTCAAGCCAAGCCGCTGCTTGATGAACAGCGCGCCAAACGCCAGCCTCACAGGCTTTGCAGGGGCGCCAGTGGTGGGACTGAACTGAGGCGCATAGGTTGCTTCCAGCTCTTCCCAAGGCATCAAGGACGAGAAGATTACCCAGCGGTTGTCCGAGTCCAACGTGCCACCGAAAGGCACATGGAAATCCTCGATTGAAAGCTGCCCATTATGGTGTTTCTGGTACATCTGCAGCGCTCAGCAGTTGTAGCAATCGTCGATTGCCCTGATCATGGCCAGTTTATCGGGTCTCTATCGCTGAAACAAGCTGCGCCGCAGTGGATCTGCCTTTTTCAGCGGGCCCTACGTGCTGGAGCGGGAGATGGGTGGATAAAGATCATCCGTCCGCCGCGTGTGCGCACGCTGCCGGACATTCCAACCAGGGAAGAAGTGCAGCTCTTGATCAATACGGTGCGCAAGTTGCGCTACCGGATTTTTCAGCTGGTGGTTTACAGCCTGGGCCTACGGATCACAGAAGGCCTGGCCCTGGAGGTTGCCGACATCCACGGCACGCAGCGGCGGGTGCACATCCGCGATGGCAAGGGCGGCAAAGATCGCTACGTCCCCATGCCACCCGCCAGCAAGCTGCGTGGCTCCCATGATCCCACCAAGATCAAGCTTCGCTCCGCCGGCTTCCGTCTGGTCCACGAGGCGCGGGAACGCAATGCTGTTTACAGCCAGGCTGCCCAGCGCTGAAGCCGACCGACGGACCCGGCCGCGCGTATCACGCCGTGCATGACAAAATGGATGACAGATCATCTGTTCATGTTGCATGCCGGCCTTCAGTCTTCGGCTCCCCCAGGATCTGGAGCGCCGACTGGGCGAGGAAGCCCGCCACTGCGGCCAGCCCCGCTCGGAGCTGATCCGCGAAGCCCTGGAGGAGCTGCTGCGCCGCCGGGAGCAGCAGCGCTTCATGGCCGGGCTTGTCGCCGCCGCCGAAGCACTGGCGAGGGATCCTTCAGCCCGCGCTGAAAGCCTGGATGTGGCGGCAGATTTCCTGCCGGCCGACGGCGAGGCTCTGGCGTTGGCGGAGGAGACGACCTCCCGGGATCTGACCGGCCAACCGAGCCCCCAACCGTGGTGGCGCTGATGCGTCGGGGTGAGATCTGGGTGGCGCGTCTGAATCCCAACCAGGGCGCGGAGGTGGGAAAGCTGCGTCCCGTCGTGATCCTTCAGGCCGATCCGATCACCCAGGCCGGCCTGGCCACGGTGATCGTGGTGCCGCTCACCACCCAGGACCGGCCAGGCACCCGGGCGCTGCGGGTCCCGATCCGTGCCCGCGACCGCCTGCTCTGCACCTCCTTCGCCATGGCGGATCAGCTCCGCTCCCTGGATCGCTCCCGCCTTGGCGACGGCCCCCTCACCACCCTCAGCGGGGACGAACTGGCGGAGCTGGAGCGGGCGCTGCTGGGGGTGCTGGGCATTGGTTTCGCCTGAGTGAGCCCATGCCGTGACTGACTCCAGTCCCTCCGAGCTGAATCAGCTGCGCCGGGAGAACGCCCGCTTGATTGGGCTTCTGGAGGCCCACGGCATCGCCTGGCGATCCGGCGAACCTGCCCCAACGGAAGCCGCGCCGATTGCGAAGGCAGCGCCTGCCAACGGCCCCAGTTCCACGCAGGAGAAGGTGGCGCTGTTCCGGCGCCTGTTCCGCGGTCGCGACGACGTCTACGCCCTGCGCTGGCAGAGCAACAGCAACGGGCGCTCGGGCTATGCACCGGCCTGCGCCAATGAGTGGCGCCCAGGCATCTGCGAGAAGCCACGGATCTCCTGCCGCGACTGCAACCACCGCGAGCTGCTGCCGCTCAGCGATGCAGCGATCTACGGCCACCTGGCCGGAGACCACACCATCGGCCTCTACCCCCTGCTGGAGGACGACAGCTGCCAGCTGCTGGCCGTCGACTTTGACGAGCAGGACTGGCGCGACGACGCCCGTGCCTTTCTGCGCACCTGCCGCGAGCTGGCGGTGCCGGCAGCGCTGGAGATCTCCCGCTCTGGTGAGGGCGCCCACGTGTGGGTGTTCTTTGAGGAGGCCGTACCGGCGCGGGAGGCCCGCCAGCTCGGGGCGGCCCTGATCAGTCACACCTGCGCCGCGTCACGCCAGCTGCGCCTCAGCTCCTACGACCGGCTGTTCCCCAACCAGGACACCATGCCGAAAGGCGGGTTCGGCAACCTGATCGCCCTGCCGCTCCAGAAGGTACCCCGGCAGCGGGGTTGCAGCGTGTTCGTGGATGACGACCTGCAGCCCTATCCCGATCAGTGGGCCTATCTGGCAACCCTGCAGAGGTTGACGGTGGCAGGGCTGCAGACCGTGATTCAGACCGCTACCAGCGGCGCCCATCCGCTCGATCTGGCATTCATCGACGAGGAGGACCTGGCGACCCCGTGGAAGGCACCTCCTGCGATTGCGAAGCTCAGCGGGCCGCTACCCGCCTCGATCACCCTCAACCTGGCCGACCGTCTCTATGTGGAGCGCTCGGGGCTGCCGCAACCGCTGCTCAATCGACTGATCCGCCTGGCGGCCTTTGCCAATCCCGCCTTCTACAAAGCTCAGGCCATGCGGCTATCGGTGTGGGGCAAACCACGGGTGATCGGCTGCGCTGAGAATTTTCCCCGGCACATCGCCCTGCCGCGGGGCTGCCTGGAGCCCGTGCACACCCTGCTGCAGGAGCAGGGGATCAACTGGGAACTGGTGGATGAACGCCAGAACGGCTCACCGCTGGAACTGAGATTCACGGGCGAGCTGCGTACTGACCAGGAGGCTGCGGTCGAAGCGATGCTGCGCCAAGACATCGGCGTGCTGCAAGCACCGACGGCCTTCGGCAAAACCGTTGTGGCGGCGGCGATCATGGCGCGCCGCGGGGTCAACACCCTGGTGCTGGTTCATCGGGCCGAACTGCTGCGCCAGTGGCAAGAGCGGCTGCAAACCTTCCTGGATGTGCCTCCCGAGGCGATCGGTTCGGTTGGTGGTGGCAAGGCGAAACCCACCGGCCAGCTCGACATCGCCGTGATGCAGTCGTTGGTGCGCAAGGGGGAGGTGAACCCCGTGGTTCAGAACTACGGGCAGGTGATCGTGGATGAATGCCACCACATCGCCGCGACTTCATTTGAGGCGATCCTGCGCCAGGTGAAGGCCCGCTACGTGCTAGGGCTTTCTGCAACCCTGGTGCGCCGCGACGGTCTGCAGCCGATCCTGTTCATGCAGTGCGGCCCGATTCGCCACACCGCCGAGCGACCTCTCGGGGCGCCTGAGACCCTGGAACTGGTGAGCCGCACCCATCAGCTCCAGGAGCTGCCCGCCGGTCTACAGATCCAGGAGCTGATGCGCCGACTGGCGGAAGATCAGCACCGCACTGAGCGGATCGTGGCCGAGGCCCTCGCCTGCTGGGGAGAGGGCAGAAAGCTGTTGTTGCTGAGCGAGCGCACCGATCACATCACGGCGATCGCTGCCGCCCTCACTGAACAGGTACCGAACCTGTTCCTGCTGCATGGCCGGCTCAGTGCGCGCCAGCGCAGCGCCACCCTGACCGCGCTGCAAGCGTTGCCTCCTGATGCGCCCCGCATCGTGCTGGCCACCGGGCGTTTGGTGGGCGAAGGCTTCGACCATCCACCGCTCGACACGCTGCTGCTGACCATGCCCGTGTCGTGGAAGGGCACCCTGCAGCAGTACGCCGGCCGCCTGCATAGACAACAGAGCGGCAAGACAAGCGTGCGCATCATCGATTGGCTTGATCTCGGCCATCCCATCACGCAACGGATGTGGGAGCGACGGCTGCGGGGCTATCGGGCGATGGGCTATGCGCTGCTTGCAGATCAGCTATCGATGGCAAGCGCCTGATCAAAACCTTCTCACAGACCTTCTCACATCCAAGTCTGAGGGCTTGTGAGACTCACGGCACCGCAGGCAGTTTGGCTAATCAATCGAGAAGCTTCCAAAGCTGAACGGCGCCAGTTCGAATCCGGCCACCCGCTTCTAGTCCAGGACTGAGAATCGCTGAAGCTCAAGCGTACGGCTGCTCTTGCATCGGCTGGCAGAAGGCCAGTAGGAACCGGGCGATGACAGGCAATGCCAGGGAGTGGCAGCGACCTTCTCTCACGACTGCGCCATTGATGAGTAAGGTATTTACCTACGCGGGGTGAACTCATGGGCCGTCCCGCAGTGGATCGTGCGGAATCACTGTCTGGCCGAGGCTGTCTTGCAGAGGTTGTCTGGCAGAGGTTGCCAACTGAATTCGGCCCAACTTCATGCCCGGAGCAGATCAGGGCAAGCCGTTTCAGCATCAGCGGTCAATCGGCTGACACTGCAAGTACAGGGAAACAATCTCCCAGGTCGGTCATCAGAGTCGCTTTGTCTTCGCCGAGGCAGGACCGCAGACAGCTGAAGCGAATCAACCAGCTGATCCAGGCCTGTCTGCGCGATGCGTTTGTGGGGATCGGCAAGCCGGAACCGCTGCGGGAGAACCTCTCGGGCTGCTGGTCGCGCCGGATCGACGACGAGCATCGGCTCATTGTCCGGCTGGAGGGCACCACACTTGTGATCCTCGCCTGCCGCTACCACGACCGCTGAGAGCAGCGAGGTGGCCGATCGTGCCTCGGGCCAGCCTTCAGCCTGCGGTTACCGCCCAGCCCTCCGCAAGGGGATTTCTCATTACATCGTGCTCAGACCCATTGGCATCCCATGGCAGCCGCTGACGGTGACAAGGAAGGGCCAGCTCACCCTGCGCAAGGAGCTGCTCCAGCACCTTGGCATCCAGCCCGGTCAACGGGTGGATGTGGAGGTGCTGCCCGGCGGACGCCTGGAGCTCCACGCCGAGCGGGCCACCGCTGAGATGAGCGGCTTCATTGGTCTGCTGGCAGGCCGCACCAGCAAGACAGCCAGCCTGGAGGAGCTGACGGAAGCCGCAGCTGCTGGCTGGGCCGCCCAGTGAAGATCACGGCAGACACCAACGTCCTGGTGCGGGCGCTGGTGCAGGACGATCCAGAGCAGGCGCGGGCAGCGGCGAAGGTGCTGGAGCAGGCCGAGCTGTTGGCCGTGCCTGTGCCGGTGTTATGCGAGCTGGTCTGGGTGCTGCGGCGGGTGTATCAATTCAGCAGCGCCGAGTGCAGCAACGCAATCAGGGCGCTGATCAGCGCCAGGTCGGTGGTGGTGGATCGCCCTGCCGTGGAGCTCGGCCTGAGTCTCCTGGATGCGGGCGACGACTTTGCCGATGGAGTGATCGCCATGGCTGCATCCGCCTTGGGGGATGAGCGGCTGATAACCCATGATCTCCAAACTGATGCACAGCTCACGGATGGCCTGACTCCAGCTGTTGCCGTCGCAGATGCCCCGGAGTGTTGTCTCAGTTCAGTGCCGGCCCCATCCCGAGGGCGGCCAGCTGGGTGCAGCGGCCATGCAGCGCCACCGCCAGATGCAAGGCGTCACCCGCCCGCAGGCCAATGGCCGAATCCTGGAGCAGCTCAGCCGCTTGGCGAAAACGGCCGCGATCGAGGGAGCGACGTTCCACTCCGCCCTGCAGTAAGCGCTCGAACTGCTCCCCAGCGGCCTGACGTGCTTCAGAACTGAGGCCGTGATGGCGCTGCTTGATGCCCGGAGCGCTATGGGTTTCGGAGATCAGCCAGTCGCTGCTGATCAGGGGTTCGCGGCACTGCTCCAGCCAGTCGAGAGCCTGCGGGCTGCGATCTTCCGGGGTCAGCAGAGCCACCACCACGCTGGTGTCGAGATAGATCATCGATGGACCAGCGTCACCAGCGTTCAGCGCCGCGGCACTCCTCGATCACCGAAGGGGTGAGAGGCATGGTGGCCTGAAGCTGGCGCAGATCCGTGGCCAGGGCAGAGCGATCCAGCTTGCGCAGAGGCTCCAGGCTGAGGCGGCCATCAGGTCCGACGACGATGTCGATCTGATCGCCTTCCTGCAGACCCGCCTGACGCAGGCAATCGGCAGGGAGTCTGACCGCCAGGCTGTTTCCCCAGCGGCGGATCGCCTGCGGGAAATGCTGGCTGGCGTCAGCGGAGCGATCTTGAGGCCTGGACTGTGTCAAGGAACGCCTTGGCCGTTCACGGCCTCCCGTAGAGACGTGACTCTACGTCCGGTTGGTGGCTTCCGCGTTTTCCAGGCGCCACTGCAGTGGCCCACGGCCTGGGTGCAGCCCCAGCTGGCGGAGGGTTTCGCGGCGCATCCCCAGAGCAGCGCAGGCTTCACGCCGGCCGCCTGCACCGGCAGCAAGCAGGGAAAACCAGTGTGCGCATCATCGCGTGGCTCGATCTCGGCCATCCGGTGAGGAGTTGCTGCACCGCCGGGAGCAGGAACGCTTCATGGCCGGGCTGGTTGCTGCCGCAGAAGCGCTGGCGAGCGATGCCTTGGCGGAGGTGGCCGCGTCCCAGGAGCAACCCGCACAGCCGAAGCCCCAGCCGTGGTAGCGCTGATGCGTAGGGGTGAGATCTGGGTGGCGCGCCTCAATCCCAATCAGGGCGCCGAGGTGGGCAAGCTGCGTCCGGTGGTGATTCTCCAGGCCGATCCGATCACCCAGGCCGGGCTGACCACGGTGGTAGTGGTGCCCCTCACCACCCAGGACCGCCTCGGCGCCCGTGCACTGCGGGTCCAGATCCGCGCCCGCGACCGACTGGTCTGTGAATCCCTCGCGATGGCGGATCAGCCACGCTCTCTGGATCGCTCCCGCCTGGGCAATGGCCCGCTCAGAACTCTGAGCCCGGAAGAACTGGCGGAACTGGAGCGGGCGCTGCTGGGGGTGCTGGACATCGGCCTCGCCTGATCGGGCTGCTGGAGTTCCATGGCAGCATCCCCGCAACGGTCCAGTTGTTCGGCAGCGGCGTTGTCCCCATCCAGCCCAGTTCAGCCAACCGCGTTCCCCCCCCTGCGCCGCGGCACCCCCAGCACCCTGCAGGTGAACCTGGGCTACCGCTGCAACCAGAGCTGCAGCCACTGCCATGTGAATGCCGGCCCCAGCCGCACGGAGCAGATGGATGGGGCCACCATCGCCCTGGTGCCTGAGGTGCTGCGGGCACGGCGCTTTGCCACCCTCGACATCACTGGTGGGGCCCCGGAACTGCACCCCGGCTTCCGGGAGCTGGTGCGCCGGGCCCGGCGCCTGGGGGTGAGGGTGATTGACCGCTGCAACCTCACCATCCTGTGCGAACCCGGCCAGGAGGATCTGGCCCGCTTCCTGGCCGGGCAGACGGTGACCGTGGTGGCCTCCCTGCCCTGCTACAGCGCCGCCAACGTGGACCGGCAGCGGGGCGACGGCGTCTTTGAGCGAAGCATTGCCGCCCTGCGCCAGCTCAACGCGCTCGGCTACGGCCAGGAGGGCTCCGGCCTGGAGCTGGATCTGGTGTACAACCCCCAAGGTCCCAGCCTGCCGCCACCCCAGGCAGCCCTGGAGGCCGACTACAAGCGGGAGCTGGCCGACCACTTCGGCATCCGCTTCAACCGGCTGTTCACGATCGCCAACATGCCGATCCAGCGCTTTGCCGCCGTGCTGCGCCAGAGCGGCCAGCTGGAGAGCTACATGGAGCTGCTGCAGGTCAGCCACAACCCGGCCAACCTGGAGCAGGTGATGTGCCGCTCCACCCTCAGCGTGGACTGGCAGGGTCACCTCTACGACTGCGACTTCAACCAGATGCTCGGCCTGCCGGCGACTGGCCTGAGCCCTCAGCACCACTTGCGCGATCTGCTGCACCACGACCCCACTGACGAAGCCATTGCCGTGGCTGACCACTGCTTCGGCTGCACGGCGGGGGCGGGTTCGAGTTGCGGCGGCTCCCTGAGCTGAGCTGCCCAGGCCCCCGCCATCCTGGGAGATGGCAAGCCCCCATGTCCTGCCTCTTCCCAGCACCCATGGCCAGCAGCACAGACACCAGCAGCACTCTCGGGACCGTGCGGGAGTACTACGGCACCACGCTCAGCAGCAGCGCCGACCTGCGCACCGACGCCTGCTGCGACGCCAGCAGCGTGCCCCAGGCCCTGCGTCCGCTGCTGGCCCGCATCCATCCCGAGGTGCTGTCGCGCTATTACGGCTGCGGCCTGGTGGTGCCGCCGCTGCTGGAGGGCCTGCGGGTGCTGGATCTGGGCTGCGGCAGCGGCCGTGATGTGGTCCTGCTGGCCCAGCTGGTGGGCGCCAGCGGCGCGGTGGTGGGGGTGGACATGACGCCCGAGCAGCTGGCGGTGGCCCGGCGGCACCAGCAGCACCACGCCGACCAGTTCGGCTTCGCCAACGTGACGTTCCTGGAGGGCCGCATCGAGCAGCTCGACCAGCTGCCCCTGGAGCCCGGCAGCTTCGATCTGGTGATCTCCAACTGCGTGGTGAACCTCTCGGCCGACAAGCCGGCCGTGCTGAACGGGGTGCGGCGCCTGCTCAAGAGTGGCGGTGAATTCTTCTTCGCCGACGTGTACGCCGACCGGCGCGTGCCCGAGGCGCTGCGCCGCGATCCGGTGCTCTACGGCGAATGCCTCAGCGGCGCCCTCTACTGGAACGACTTCCTGCGCCTGGCCCGTCAGGCCGGCTTCGCCGATCCCCGCCTGGTGAGCGACCGGCCCCTGGAGATCACCGATCCCGAGCTGGCCGCCCGCACCGGCGCCATCCGCTTCTTCTCCGCCACCTACCGGCTGTTCCACCTCCCCGAGCTGGAGGATGCCTGCGAAGACCACGGCCAGGCGGTGATCTACCGCGGCACGATCGCCGAGCACCCCCACGCCCTGCCCTTCGACAAGCACCACTGGATCGAGGCCGGCAAGGTGTTTCCCGTCTGTGGCAACACCTTCCGCATGCTCGCGGACAGCCGCCTGGCACCCCACTTCGACTTCATCGGCGACTTCAGCCACCACTACGGGCTGTTTGCTGGCAGCGGCAGCGAACTGCCCTTCGATGAGTCAGCCTTGGCAACAACGCAGGCAACCGGAAGCAGCGGCTCCTGCTGCTGAACCGCCGGCCCTTGCGCCAGTAGACACCACCGCAAGCGGGAAGCGCTCTTGCCAGCGCTCAAGACGAGACAAGGATTAGAGCAAAAGCGGAGGAGGGAGAGAAAAGATCTAAAACGAAAACCACGAACAGAGGCTGAGTAATATTACTGATACGGTTTCATTCAGCCCAGCGGACGCCCCACGAGGCGGAACTCATCCGTTTCAGACTTCCTAGCTTCGAGTACTATGATAGTTCGATATCTAAAAAAATGCGAGTAAACCAAACATGCCTGACCACCAATCAACTGGGGCACCTGAGCACGAAAACGGTATAGAACAGCTTCGTCAACTCACGGCGTTCAGCCGTCATCTTTGCACGGATTCCGAAGCAGCCAGCCGCGTCAGATCTTCGGCCAATCCTGAGGAGATTGTGGCCATCGCCTCAGACTTGGGCTACCTGATCTCCGTGGAGGCCCTGCGCTCGAATCGCTGGGAGCTCCAGGCGGATCATTGGCCCTGGGCAAGAGAATCAGGTCGCTGGCGTGTCCAGTTCTTTCGCCAGTCATCAAGCTGAATTGGGGTACTGGTCCGGTCAGTCAGTGACGGGGCTTGATCAGTTGCATCACCTGGGGACCAAAACCTGCCAGGCGGCGTTCACAGTCCAGGGCAGCCAGAATGGCCCTGGCGGCCTGATCAAGATCGCCGGTAGCAGCTGAACTGACAGCTCGGGTGTCCCAGAGGGCCAGTTCGGCTTGGAGACGGGGACGGAGATCATGGTCTGCTGGCGTCACTGCCGGCAGGACCTTGGTTACGAGGGTACTGGCGGGGGTTCTGAAAGTGGCAGTCATTGGGTAACTATAGAAACTCGATAGCGCCTGCAATCGCGATCAATTTTGCTTCAAGGTGTCGGCTTGGTCGACTCAGCCATCGGCTCTGCGGCACCCACGCGCCACAGTTGCAGCAGAGGGGAGAGCCCAGGTGGAGCCTGGAATCAACCTGGGAACAGGGCCCGGATCAGCCTGGTGATTGATCAGAGGACGAGGGACTGCCCTCAGGTGCCGGGCTCCTCGCAGTTGCCGCCAAGGGCGGCGATCTGGTCTCGCAACGTCTGGATCCTGGCGCCATCCCCGCGGGTGATGGCCACAGCGAGGGCAAACTCCAGCTTTTCCAGCTGGTGGTCGTTTTCGCTGCTGCGCACTGAAGAGCAACCTGGCGCGGGGGGAGCACAGGGGCTGGCGGCTGGGGGGCGGCGCAACCCTGAGCTGCCGCTTGGGGTGGACCCGTGGGCGGAGGCAGGAGTAGAGAAGGTTAGGAATGCCATGGCCGACTTTCTTTCTATTCTGCCACCGCTGACCAGGGGCAGGGTTGGCAACGATCAGGCGGCCAGGGGTTGATCACCGCCCCGGAGATGGTCCTCGTCGACCTCGGCACCCGGGTGGACCGGCTGGTCCTCAAAGCCCAGCAGACAGCGGCAATCATGGAGAAGTCGCTCCACATTCTCCAGGCTGTCGAGCTGTTCGGACTGCTGATGGTTGCCCTGATCGGACCACTGGGCCAGTTGCAACTCCAACGCCTGCAGACGATGTTCCAGCTTCACGACCCTCTGGGAGAGGGCATGGGTGGTCTGGGCCAGATCCTCGGTGTTGCGAGTGATCCGAAAGGAAACGGATTCCGCTGCCATGACAGGTGGGACATGATGCCGATGACAACACAGATTCCGACCCCAGCCAAGCGCAGCGCTGCACTGACTTCCCCTTGATCGCAACTGCAGCGCAGCTGGGTCGCCGCCGGATCGCGGAGAGAATGGACGAATGACCACACTCTGGACCTTGCCGATCATGCTCCTGGCGGGCATCGGCGGCGGACTGCTCGCCCTGCGCACCGGCATTCCCGCAGCTCCCCTGGCGGGTGCCCTGCTGGCAGCTGGGGCCCTGAGCCTGAGTGGCCGCCTGGAGCCGGTGAGCTGGCCCCCTGGCACCCGCACCGTGCTGGAAATCGCCATCGGCACGGTGATCGGCACCAGCCTCACGGCTACCGCCCTCGTGGAATTGCGTCATCTCTGGAAGCCCGCCCTGCTGATCACCCTCACGCTGGTGATCGCCGGCCTGGGGATTGCCCTGCTCTGCAGTCGCCTGCTGGGACTCGATCCGGTGGTAGCCCTGCTCGGTGCGGCACCGGGGGGGATCAGTGGCATGAGCCTGGTGGGTGCGGAATTCGGGGTGGGAGCATCCGTGGCCGCTCTGCATGCCATCCGTCTGATCACCGTGCTGATCGTGCTGCCCCTGGTGGTTCGGTTGGTGGTACCCCAGGCCGGTCCTCCGGGGTGAGCGACCTCCGCACTCGACGAGGCCCGGCCCGATCGATAGCTTGGGCCTTGCTTCCAGATCCTGAAGCCATGGGCAAACGCCTGACAGCGTCGTTCAACCGTCCCCATCCCTCCGGAGCTGCCCGCCCGTGGCGCCGGCAGGTGGTCAAGGCGCTGGCCCTGGCTCTGGTGTCAGGCCCGCTGGTGCCGGCCGGGGTCGAGGCCCAGACCCAACAGACGACAATCGGCACCAAGGGGGCCCAGATCTATTGCTTCATGCGCAACAACGGCAACACCCACCCAGTGAGCTGGGATGCTGCCTATGCCGTGATCAAGCGTCAGGGCGATGGGCCGTTCAAGACCTCTCCCCAGCACGCGGCAGTGCTGATCACGGAAACCGTGGTGGACAACCCCACGGAATTCCCGGATTGCGGCCGTTACCTGGGAGATCTGTTCAAGCAGCCTGAGGGCAGTGGTGAAGCGCCCAGGTCGACCGGAGGCCTGACCCGCAATGAGCGCTACGGCACCTGATACCTGGCGGCGGCTGGCCCGGTCGAGCTGTTGGCCGCTACTGGTTGTGGCGCTCGTCTGCGCCAGTTGCGCAGAGGCACCGCTACCAAAGCAGGCCATTCGCCGCGATGACTGCCTGCGGGAGCTGAAGCTGGCCAACCTCAGCGAGCGTCTGCAGGCCTGTCATGCCGTGGTGGCGGCGTTCCCGAAGGATCCAGCTCCCCTCAACGACCGCTATCTGCTCCACAGCCTGGCTGGCGATGACCGGGCAGCCTGCGCTGATCTGCGCAAGGCGATCGAACTGGCCGCTGCGATCCCAGCTGACGCCCTGGACGGACAGCTGCGCAGCGACCTGCGGGTGCGAGCCCAGCTTTGCGCAGAGGACAGCAAGCGGACCACTCCAGCCAGACCCTGAGGTCACCAGCGCTCCAGCAGCTCGCGCACCATGGCCGGCAGCGACCGCCGCCGCAACTCCTGCTCGCCCCGGTGCAGGGCCAGGGCAATCCGCTCCGCCTTGCTGGCGATCAGGGAATCCACCAGCTGATCGGCCACGCCCAACTGGAGCCAATGGCTGGTGAGCCCGCTGGCCATGCCGATGCGGTGACAGCGATCTTCGGCCTGCTCGGCATCGCCCGGAGTCCAGGGACGCTCCAGCAGCAGCACGTGCTGGGCCCGGTGCAGCGTGAACCCCAGGCCGCCGGTGCCGTAGGTGGCCACCAGCAGATCGCTGCCTCCGGCCTGGAAGCGATCCACCAGCCGCTGGCGCTCGGCCACCGGCACGGCCCCATTGAGCAGCGTGCCCCTGCCCAGCCGCTCCACCAGCTGCCGGGCGCTGGCCAGAAAGGCGGTGAACAGCACCACCGGCTCACCCGCGGCCAGCAGCGGCCGCAGCAGGGCCTCGGCGGCCGGCAGTTTGTAACTGGAGCTGATCTGGCGCAGGGCCGTGAACACCGCCAGCACCTCGGCGTCCCGGCGCACCTCCCCCAGGGCCACCCGGCGGCGGTAGTCGAGCACCTTGCACTCGACCCGGTGGTCGAATCCCTGGGCCTGGTCGGAATCGAGCGCCACGGGGTGCAGGAGTCGCTGCTTGGGCGGCAGGTCCAGGCAATCCTGCTTGCGCCGATGCAGCACCAGGGGTCGGATCAGGCGCTGCAATTCGGGAAGCTGGCTGGCACCACTGGCCTGCCACAGCCGGCGACCACCCCGCTCACGCCAATGGCCCTGGCAGAACAGTTCCTCGTAGCGGCGCTGGTCTTGGGCGAGGGGATGGCCGATGGCCGCCAGCAGGGGAAAGAGCTGCAACGGCCGACCGTTCTTCATCGGTGTGCCGGTGAGCAGCCAGATCGCCCGCAGCCGCGGGTGGCGCGCCAGTCGCAGCAACCCCTGACAGCGACGGGTGTGCTGGTTCTGGGCGAAGTGGGCCTCGTCGGCGATCAACACCGTGCCGGCGGGGGGGAGGTGCTCAGGGAGGCGGGCCCAGCTGTGCAGCTCCAGCCGCAGCCCCAGGGCCAGGGCCTCGCTGCGCCAGTGGCCATGGAGGCCGACGGGCGCCAGCACCACGATGCGGCAGTCCGCCAGGCGAACCATGGCCCGGGCGGCCACCAGGGCCGAGAGGGTCTTGCCCAGACCCATGGCATCCGCCAGCACCGCCCCCCGGCGGGCCAGCAACCAGCGCACCGCAGCCCGCTGGTGGACAAAGAGGCTCCGGCCATCCTCCAGGGGCTGGTCCAGCTGTGCAGCCCTCACCAGCTGCCGGTGGGGCGGCAGCGGCGGCAGCGGCTGCCCCATCCAGGCCAGCCATTCCTCCAGCTCAGGATCCAGCGGAAAGCGACCCGCCAGCTGCCGCAGCAAGGCCGGTGCCGCCTCCAGCGGAAAGTCCCAGTGGCGGGACGCACCGTTCCAGTGCCCCCGGGGACGCACGCTGCGCAACTGGGCCTGGGTGACGGCGTCGTAGGGACTGATCACCTCGATGCGGCCGGTGGGCCCCAGCCGCAACAGGCAGCGCATCGGCGGAACAGCAGCCGCCGACACAGTGTCACCAGCGGAGATGCCGCCACACTGGCACCAGCCGAGCAAGGCGCATGCAGGTCAGGGATGGACAAACCTCAGAAGGGGTTTTTCTGGAAGATCTCTGTCCCAAGTTCCGATTGCGCCGCTGGCGCCAATCCCTGCACCAGCTCACCAACCACTGCTGCATCTACTGCGGCCAACGGTCCGAATCGATCGATCACGTGCTGCCCAAATCCCAGGGCGGCCCGAGCGTGACCGAAAACTGTGTGCCGGCCTGCCTGGCCTGCAATGGCCACAAGAGCGACTGCGACGCTTTTTTCTGGTATCGCCAGCAGAGCTTCTATGACCCCCGCCGGGCCATGGCCATCAGGGCCTGGACCGAAGGGGATCTGCGCCTGGCCCTGAAGCTGCTGGAACTGGTGCATCCGGCCAGCCAGCCAGCCAGCAACCTGGCGGACGCGCCCGCTGCTCACCACACCCGGCAGGCCGCCGCCCCGTTGTGGCGCTGGCAGATGGCCGCCTGATCCTGGGGCGCTTCCGGGGCCATCCACAGGGCAGCCGCCAGCACCCCGCCGCACACCAGGGCAGTGACCAGACCCCCACTCCGGCGCAGGCGACGGGCAGCCAGCCTCTGGGGCTCTGCCAGGCGGAAAGCGCCAGCGGCGGGGCAGGTCCGCAGTACGGGGGACAAGACCATTGAGGGGGCCGTGAGCGAGCGAACTGCGCGCGAACCCGTGACGCGTGAGCCAGCTGCGAGCATCAGACCAGCCATGACGAACAACCGTGGATGATACAGGTGTACTCATAGCCGCAGCAGATGTCAAGTCCGCCGGTCGGCTGCTGGTGCTGGGAGGCGGTTTCACGGGCCTGCGCTTCGGCCGGGCCATGGCCCGGCAGAGGTTTGACGTGCTGCTCACCAGCCGCAAGCCCCGCCGGCCCGAACCGGGGCTGGGCTGGCTGCGGCTGGACAGCGCCACCGGCAGTGCCGGCGAAGCCGGAGCGCTGGAGGGGATCAGCCACGTGCTGGTGACGGCTGGTCCCGATGGCCCGGGCGGCGATCCGCTGCTCCCCCTGCTGGAGCCCATGCTGCTCCGCCAGCCGCTGCAGTGGCTTGGCTACCTCTCCACCACCGGGGTCTACGGAGACAGCGGCGGCGCCTGGGTGGATGAGACCACCCCCCCCAACCCTCGCCCCGGCCGCAGCCAGCAGCGCCTGGCGGCCGAGCGGGCCTGGCAGGCCACGGGGCTGCCGGTGCAGGTGTTCCGCCTGCCGGCGATCTATGGCCCCAGCCGCTGTCCATTCGAGAGCCTGCGCCAGGGCAACAGCCGGCTGGTGCACAAGCCCGGCCAGGTGTTCTCCCGTGTGCACGTGGACGACATCGTGGGCGGCCTGCTTCACAGCATCGCCCTGCCGGAGGCGCAGCGCCCAGCGGTGCTCAACGTCTGCGACGACTGCCCCTGCCCCTCGACGGAATCCCTGGGATTTGCGGCCCATCTGCTCGGGATCCCCCTGCCGGAGGTGCAGCGCTACCGGGACATCGAGGCCACCCTCAGCCCGATGGCCCGCAGCTTCTGGATCGAAAACCGCCGGGCGAGCAATCGCTTGCTCTGCCGGCAGCTCGGCTACCGCCTGCTCTATCCCAGCTACAGGGAGGGGTTCCGCGCCTCCCTGGCCGAAGAGGAGGGAGCCGGGGAGCCAGGCTGAGCGGGCGGACACTCCGGCGAGCCAGGATCGGCCACGAAGGGAACGCCGAGATCCTGGAGAAGTCGGCCCCAGCGCACCTCGATCCAGCCACGGCGCACACCCGTCGCCAGACCCAGCACCATCCCCACCAGCAGCAACCAGCGCAGCATGGGACTCACCACAGGCAGCCAGGGCCCATCCAACACGATCAACCCGCGGCTCGCCATCAGCCTGGGCGACCCGGCGGGGATCGGCGCCGAAGTGGTGCTCAAGGCCCTGGCCCGACCCTGGCCCGCGGAGCTGCAGCCCGTGCTGGTGGGCTGTCGGCACTGGCTGGAACAGTGCTACTCCCAGCTGCGTTGTCACACCACCGCCCCGCTGCGGGATCCGGCTGAGCTGGAGATGCTGGATCTGCCCCTGGAGGAACCGGTGCCTCCCGGCCGCAGTGGTGCGGTGGCCGGTGCGGCCAGCTTTCGCTGGCTCAGTGCCGCCACCGAGCTGGTGCAACGGGGAGACTGCCGGGCCCTGGTCACCGCGCCGATCGCCAAGGCCAGCTGGCATCGCGCCGGCCATGGCTACCCAGGCCAGACGGAACGGCTGGCCGAGCTGGCAGGGGCAGCGGAGGCCACGATGCTGTTCACGGCCCGCTCGCCCACGGGGCACTGGCGGCTGAACACCCTGCTGGCCACCACCCACATCCCCCTGGCGGAGGTGCCACGGCAGCTGAGCCCGGAGCTGGTGGCGCGCAAACTGGAGCTGCTGCTGGCCTTCTGCAGACGTTTTCAGGCCTCACCGCGGCTGGTGGTGGCCGCCCTCAACCCCCATGCCGGCGAGGCCGGCAGCCTGGGCCGCGAGGAGCTGGAATGGCTGGAGCCGGCCCTCGACGCCTGGAGAGACGCCCACCCGCAGGTGTTGCTGGAAGGCCCCAGGCCCCCCGACACCTGCTGGCTCGACGCCGGGGCCGCCTGGCAGGGCGGAGCAGGGGGGCCAGACGGCTATCTGGCTCTGTATCACGACCAGGGCCTGATCCCGGTGAAGCTTCTGGCCTTCGACGCGGCCGTGAACACCACCCTGGGCCTGCCCTTCCTGCGCACCTCCCCGGACCACGGCACGGGCTTCGCCATCGCCGGCCAGGGGGTGGCCCGGGCCGAGAGCATGGTGGCCGCCATCGAAACCGCCTGGGAGCTGCGCTGATCGCGGGAGATTCAGACGGGCCGCACCCGCATCAGCACCTGGCCGAATTCCACGGGGGTGCCGTTCTCCACCAGGATCTCCACCACCTCGCCGCTCACCTCGGCCTCCAGCTCGTTCATCAGCTTCATGGCCTCCAGGATGCACACCGTCTGGCCCACGCTGATCCGGGTGCCGGGCTCCACGAAGACCGGGTCGCCCGGGGCCGGAGAGCGATAGAAGGTGGCCACCATCGGCGCGGTGATCTCCACCAGATCGCCGCGGCTGGCCGCGGCCACCGGGGGGGGCGCCGAGGGCACCTCGGCCAGGGGGGCCGGGGCCGCAGCGGCCAGGGAGGGCATCGCGGCGGGCAGCTGTGCCGTCACCACGGGAGCGGCCGCAGGCACCGGCAGGTTGCGGCGCACTTCCAGACGAAAGTCGTCGCCCTCGAGCTTGAACTCCTGAATGTCGCTGTCCCCGAGCAGGGCCAGGAGCTTCTCGAGCTGGCTGTGGTCGAGCTGCATGGCGATTAGTTCTCCCGGCCCAGATAGCTGTCGGTGCGGGTGTCGATCTTGATCTTCTCGCCGATCGAGAGGAACAGGGGCACCATCACCTGGGCGCCGGTCTCCACGATCGCCGGCTTGGTGCCGCCGGTGGCCGTATCACCCTTGACACCCGGATCGGTCTGGGTGATCTCCAGCACCACCGAGTTGGGCAGCTCCACCTCCAGGGGCTTGCCGTTCCAGGCCACCACGTTCACCTCCATGCCCTCCTTGAGGTATTTGCGGCTGTCGCCGATCTGCTTGGCGGTGAGGCGGGTCTCCTCATACGTGGCCATGTCCATGAACACGTAGTCGTCGCCCTCCATGTAGGTGTGCTGCAGGGTGCTCTTCTCCAGCACGGCCTGGGGCACCATCTCGCCGGCCCGGAAGGTCTTCTCCACCACGTTGCCGCTCTGCACCGCCTTGAGCTTGGTGCGCACGAAGGCAGAGCCCTTGCCCGGCTTCACATGCAGGAATTCAACGACGCGCCAGACCTGGCCATCGAGCTCGATCGAGGTACCGGTACGAAAGTCGTTGCTGGAGATCATTCCGGCGTGTCGGATCCGGCGGATTGTAAGGCTGGCTACCGGAACGCCCAGGCAACGCTCTGGGGCCCCGGACCCTTCCGGCACAGGGCAGTTGTGCCAGAGTCCGCTCAGCCAAGGGGGTCATGATGGGGTGGAGATCGTTGCAAATCGGTTCCCGCGATTCCCGCAGTTCCCGCGCTGGCCAGGCCGTCCCCTCGGTCGGCGTGGCGATAGGACTGTTCGGGATCAAGCTCCTGGCGGCCTGCCTGCTGGCCCTGCTGCTGGCACCCGTCGCCTGGGCGGCCCTGCCCCAGGGCAACGCCGTGAAGGACCCCGAAGCGATCCTGCGCAACGCCCTGCCCATCGACGCCCCGCAGCTGCAGGATCTGCAGCACCGCCTGGAATCCACCAGCGACGACCTGCGTGCCAAGCGCTGGAAGCCCCTGGCCGGTGCGGTGACCCGCAGCCAGTCCCTGCTGACAAGCCAACGGTCCGCCATCCTTGAGCGCTTCGCCGCCGAGGATCGGGCGACCGCCACCGAGCTGCTCGAGCGGCTGGAGAAGCAACTGCAGGAGGTGGCCACTGCCGCCGAAGCCCAGGATCGCGATGCCTTCCTGACCACCCGTCGCGCCGCGCTGGCGACCATCGGCGCCGCCGAAGCCAGGTTGGTGGGCCCGTTCCCCTTCCCGATCCCCGCCGAGTTCGACGACCTGCCGAGGCTGCTCGGCCGGGCCACGGTGAGGATCAGCACCAGCAAGGGTGACCTCACCGCCGTGGTCGACGGCTACAACGCACCACTCACGGGCGGCGCCTTTGTGGATCTGGTGCAGCGAACGTTCTACGACGGCCTTCCCTTCACCCGGGCCGAAGACTTCTACGTGCTCCAGACGGGCGATCCAAAGGGCGACGCCGTGGGCTACGTGGATCCGAAGAGCGGCGAGGAGCGGCACGTGCCACTGGAGATCCGCATCAGCGGCGACGACGAGCCGATCTACAACCAGACCTTCGAAGACGTGGGCCGCTACAAGGCGGAGCCGGTGCTCCCCTTCTCCACCTACGGCACCCTGGGCTGGGCCCACTCGGACGAGCATCTCGACGACGGATCGTCGCAGTTCTTCTTCTTCCTCTACGAACCGGAGCTCACTCCCGCCGGCCTCAACCTAGTGGACGGCCGCAATGCGGCCTTCGGCTACGTGGTGGAGGGGATGGATGTGCTCGAGGAGCTGACCGTCGACGACCGCATCGTCTCGGCCCGGGTGATCGAAGGCGCCGACAACCTCAGGCCCCACGCCTGAGGGGCGCCATGGGGGAAACCCTGGCGGACCTGGGCGAGTGGGAACTGATCCGCCGGCTCGGGGCGTTCGCGCCGCCGGGCCAGTTCGCCGACGATGCCGCCCTGCTGGGTCGGGCGACCGACTCCGCTGAGCAGCTGGTGGTCAACAGCGATGTGCTGGTGGAGGGGGTGCATTTCAGCGACGCCACCACCGGGCCGGCCGATGTGGGCTGGCGGGCCGCGGCGGCCAACCTCTCCGACCTGGCGGCGATGGGCTGCACCGAGGTGGTGGGGCTCACGGTGGCGCTGGTGGCACCGGGCGGCACCGCCTGGAGCTGGGTGGAGGGGGTGTACGAGGGGCTCCAGCAGGCCCTGGCGGCGCATGGCGGCGAGATCCTGGGGGGCGACTGCAGCAGCGGCGGCCAGCGCCTGCTGGCGATCACAGCCCTGGGACGCCTGAGCCGCGACGGCGGCCCGATCCGCCGCGCCGATGGTCAGCCCGGGGATCTGCTGGTGTGCACCGGCCCCCATGGGCTGAGCCGCCTGGGGCTGGCGCTGCTGCAGGGGGAGATCCAGCTCCCCACCGGCGTGGGCAGGGAAGGGGAAACGGCCGCCGCTCTGGCAACGCGGGCGATCGGGGCCCACCGGCGGCCGCAGCCGCGCTTCGACGCGGTGCACGCCCTGCTCACCAGCCGGCCGGCGGCGCTGCCCTGGCGGGTGGGCGGCTGCGACAGCAGCGACGGACTGGCGGCCGCCGTGGCGGCGATCGCCGCCGCCAGCGGTTGCGCAGCCCGGCTGGATCGCCATGCCCTGCCCCTCGATCCGGCCATGGCCGCCCTGCCGGAAGCGGAGCGCTGGTGCCTGGACGGCGGCGAAGACTTCGAGCTCGTGCTGGCCCTGGAGCCCGCCTGGGCGGCAGCCCTGCTAGCGACCCTGCCCGGCACAACCGTGATCGGCAGGCTGGAGACGGGCGGCCGCGCCGGCCACCTTGGCTGGAGCGACGGCAGCCCCTGGCCGGGAGCAGCCAGCGGCATCGCTGGCTTCCAACACTTTGGCTGAGCGACCCGAGACCCAGGCCCCGCTCAGAAGCTGGTCTGGTGCCGCACCGGACCCGGGTAGCGGGCCACGAGCGCATCGGCGGTGATCAACAACAGACCCTCCGATTCCGCCTGCGCAAGCAGCAGACGGTCAAATGGATCAGGCTGCCAAAGGATGCGGGCAAACCAAACAAAAAGGCCGCCTGACGGCGGCCAGAGGAGGGGGGAAACCCAACAGGGCTGGTGGTACGGCATCAGCCCCGGGCTGAGGCCATCACTTCCAGTTCTTGGCCACGATCTCGGCCAGGTCGACGACGCGCTGGCTGTAGCCCCACTCGTTGTCGTACCAGCAGATCACCTTCACCATATTGCCGCCCATCACCAGGGTGAGGTCGGAATCGACGATGGTGCTCTCATCGGTGCCGCCGTGATCGCTCGAGACCAGGGGCAGATCGCAGTATTTGATGATCCCCTTCATGCCGTTCTCGGAAGCGGCCTTGAGCACCCCATTCACCTCGTCCTTGGTGGTGTCGCGGCTGAACTCCAGCACCATGTCGACCACTGAGACGTTGGGGGTGGGAACGCGCAGGGCGATGCCGTTGAGCTTGCCCTTCATCGGCGGGTACACCAGGGCCACGGCCTTGGCGGCACCGGTGCTGGTGGGCACGATGTTCACGGCGGCGGCACGGGCACGGCGCAGGTCGCGGTGGGCTGCATCGAGGATGCGCTGGTCACCCGTGTAGCTGTGGGTGGTGGTCATCGTGCCCTTGACAATGCCGAAGGCCTGGTCGAGAACCTTGACGATCGGCGCCATGCAGTTGGTGGTGCAGCTGGCATTGCTGAGGATGTCCCAGTCCTCATGGCGGTACTGGTCGGCGTTCACGCCCACCACGAAGGTGCCAACTTTGTCGCCCTTACCAGGCGCGGTGAGAATCACCTTCTTGGCACCGGCTTCGAAGTGCTTGCTGGCTCCCACGTCGTCGTTGAACACGCCGGTGGACTCGATCACCAGATCCACGCCCCACTCCTTCCAGGGCAGGTTGGCGGGGTTGCGGTCGTAAAAAGTCTTGATCGTCTTGCCGTTGACGACGATGGTGTCCGCTGTGGTGGTCACCTCCACGTTGCGGAGGGGCCCGAGCATCGAGTCGTACTGCAGCAGGTGGGCGTTGGTGCGGGTGTCGCCCGATCCGTTGATGCCCACCAGTTCCAGATTGGTGTTGGTGCCGCGGCTGAGCCAGCAGCGCATGAAGTTGCGGCCAATGCGACCAAAGCCATTGATGGCAACCTTCAGCGTCATGGCATCAGGGCGGGTGGGGCCCGCCGGCAAGGGAGATTTGGGCGCCGATCATACAGAAATCGCCAGCCGGCAATTCGGCTGCCCCGGAGGCACCAGCGGGGCCTGAGCAGCGGGGGCTGTCACTGGCAACGGGCTCTGCAGTTCGTTGCAGGTTGGTGTAGCCAAACGTCCCATAGGGTCTAATTTCCACACAGTCAGCATTCCGTCCTCCCGGCGCTGGCCCTCCTCCCCTGGACCGGAGTCGACCTTGATCCCCTCGCTTGATCGCCACCAACCGCTCCACTTCATCGGTGTGGGGGGCATCGGCATGTCGGCCCTGGCCGGGATCCTGGCCCAGCGGGGCCACGCGGTGAGTGGGTCTGATCCGCGCGAGGGCAAGGTGGTGGACCAGCTGCGCCAGCTTGGCGTGCGCGTGTTCCGGGAACAGAACGCGGCCACGGTGGCCGCCATCCGCAGCGGCACCTCCCAGACGCCGCTGGTGGTGATCAGCTCCGCCGTACCGGCCAGCAATCCGGAACTGCTGGAGGCGCGCCGCCTCGGACTGCCCGTCTGCCACCGCTCTGATGTGCTGGCTGCCCTGATCAACAGTCAGGCCTCCATCGCCGTGGCCGGCAGCCATGGCAAAACCACCACCAGCACCCTGGTGGCCACCCTGCTGGCGGCCACCGGCCAGGATCCCACCGCCGTGATCGGCGGCGTGGTGCCGGCCTTCGGCAGCAATGGTCACCATGGCACCGGCGAGCTGCTGGTGGCCGAGGCCGATGAGAGCGATGGCTCACTGGTGAAGTTCCGCCCCCGGCTGGGCCTGATCACCAACCTGGAACTCGACCACACCGACCACTACAGCGATCTGGATGCCCTGATCAGCACCCTCCAGCGATTCGCCAACGGCTCCTCCCGCCTGTTGGCAAACCGCGATTGCCCCATCCTCAGGGAGCACTTCGAGGCGTCCCACTGGTGGTCGGTGGAATCACCAGTGGGGGTGGATTTCGCCGCCATCGCCACGGAGCAGCGCGGCGACGGCAGCACTGTGGACTTCTACGAGGCTGGATCCCTGGTGGGCAGCCTGGAGTTGCCCCTCCCCGGGCGCCACAATCTCAGCAACGCTGCCGCCGCCCTGGCGGCCTGCCGCCTGGAAGGGGTGCCCTTCACTGCGTTGCGGGAGGTGGTGGCCAGCCTGAAGCCCCCCGGCCGCCGCTTTGATTTCCGCGGCGACTGGCACGGCCGCCAGGTGGTGGACGACTATGCCCACCACCCCAGTGAGGTGGCCGCCACCCTGGGCATGGCGCGGCTGATGCTGGAGAGCGGCCGCAGTCCGCTGCCCAGCCTGCCCAACCGGATCGTGGCGGTGTTCCAGCCCCACCGCTATAGCCGCACCGCCCAGTTTCTCGACGGTTTTGCCCAGGCCCTCAGCCAGGCGGACGCCGTGCTGATCGCCCCGCTCTACACGGCCGGCGAGGAGCCGATCGAAGGGATCAGCAGCGAGGCCCTGGGCCGGGCGATTCAGCACCTGGCCCCCGATCTCCAGGTGCTGGTGGCCGCCAGCCTGGACGAACTGGCCGAGCAGGTGGCCAGCACCAGCCTCGCCGGGGACCTGGTGCTGGCCATGGGGGCCGGCGATGTAAACGGCCTCTGGGATCGGCTGGCCGGCCAGCGCCAGGCCGATCGGCAGCTGGTGGCCTGAGGCAACTGGCATGACGGCAGATCTGCCTTTCGGCCTGCGCCAGGCCGTCGCCCTGCGGGACTACACCACCTGGAAGGTGGGTGGCCCGGCGGAATGGTTCGCCGAACCCGGCAACGCTGACGAGCTGCTGGCCCTGCTCGACTGGGCCCGGCGCCAGGCCCTGGCCCTGCAGTGCATCGGCGCCGGCTCGAACCTGCTGATCGCCGATGGCGGCCTGGTGGGACTCTGTGTCTGCCTGCGGCGCCTGCAGGGCAGCGACCTGGATCGCAGCGAGGGCTGGGTGGAGGCCGCGGCCGGAGAACCGATTCCCACCCTGGCCCGCAAGGCGGCCCGGGCGGGGCTGGCGGGCCTGGAGTGGGCCGTGGGCATCCCGGGCACTGCCGGAGGAGCGGCCGTGATGAATGCCGGTGCCCAGGGGGGCTGTACGGCGGAATGGCTCCACTCGGTGCGGGTGGTGGATCCAGCCCGCCCCCAGGACTCCTTCGAGCTGATGGCGGACGAGCTGGATTTCGCCTATCGCCACAGCCGCCTGCAGCAGGAACCCCTGGTGGTGCTCTCGGTGCGCTTCCGGCTGGAACCCGGCCACGACCCCGGCGCGGTCACGGCCCGTACCAGCGCCAACCTGCACAGCCGCACGAGCACCCAGCCCTACCAGCAACCAAGCTGCGGCAGCGTGTTCCGCAACCCCGAACCGGACAAGGCCGGGCGCCTGATCGAGGAGCTCGGCCTGAAGGGCCTGCGGATCGGCGGTGCCGAGGTGTCGCCGATGCATGCCAACTTCATTGTGAACAGCGGTGAGGCCACGGCCAGCGACATCGACAGCCTGATCAGGGCCGTTCAGCGCCAGGTGGCTGAAGGGCGTGGCATCACCCTCCATCCGGAGGTGAAGCGCCTCGGGTTCGGAGGATCCCCGGCAAGCGCTTAGCCTGCGGGCAAACATCCCCTCAGGCATGGCCGGCTTCGGACTTCCCAACTTCGGTCAGCTCACCGAAGCCTTCAAGAAGGCCCAGGAACTGCAGCAGAACGCCCAGAAGCTCCAGGAGGAGCTGGACAGCATGGAGCTGGAAGGCCGCAGCGGCGATGGCCGCGCCAGCGTGTGGCTGTCCGGCAACCAGCAGCCCCTGCGGGTGCGCCTGGATCCCGAGCTGGTGGGCGAGGGGGCCACGGCCTGTGAAACCGCCGTGCTGGAGGCCCTGCAGGCGGCTTACGAAGCCTCCACAGGCACCATGAAGGGCCGCATGGAGGAGCTCACCGGCGGCCTCAACCTCAACCTGCCGGGTCTGGGGGGCTGAAGCCGGGGCCACCGTCCTCGCCCACCCCTTCCTGAACGCTGCCGTGCAGCCGCTGCCGCTGGCGACGCCTGGAGGGCTGGCGCAGCTGTAGGGAGAGCCGGGGTTCCAGGCGATCACCCCGCTGGCGCAGCCCCTGGTTGTCACCGCGCTGCTGACCCTGCCGCTGAAGGCGGTCCTGCTGCTCCAGGAGGTCGTGCAGGCAGAGGCCGTACCAGGGATGGCGCTCCCAGTCATTGCCCACGGCACAGCCAGGCTCCCCCTGGTGGAGGCAGTCGCGGAACTGGCAGGAGGCCCTGGCGAGCCGCTGGCGCACCTCGGGGAACAGGCCGGCCAGCCGGGCTGGATCCGCAGGCAGGTCCGGGCGATTGAAGCCTGGGGTATCGGCCACCAGGGCCCCGGGGGCCAGGGCGAACAACTCCACATGGCGGGTGGTGTGGCGTCCCCGCTGCAGGCGGCCCGACACCGCCGCCACCGGCAGCTCCAGTCCGGGACGCAGACCATTGAGCAGGCTGCTCTTGCCCACCCCTGAAGGACCGCACACCACGGCCAGGCCGGGTTGGCTGAGGCGCTCACGCAGGGCTTCCAGCCCCCGGCCATCCCGGCAGGACACCGGCAGGGCGCCATAGCCCCAGGCGGCAGCGCGCTCACTCCACTGGCTCACAGCGAGCTCCGGCAGCAGATCGGCCTTGGAGAACACCAGCAGCACGGGTTGGCCCGTGGCCTCGGCTGTGATCAGAAAGCGGGTGAGCTGGATGGGATCCAGGGCCGGCTCCGCCACGGCCACCACCACCACCACCAGCGACACATTGGCCACGGCGGGCCGAGGCACCAGGCTGCTGCGGGGCTCCACCGCAGCGATGGCGGCCCGCCCCGAGGACCAGTCGATCCCCTCCAGCCGCACCCGATCGCCCACACAGATGGTCTGACCGCTCTTGGCCAAGCGGGTGCGGCGGGTGCAGAGCAGGCGCTGGAGCTGGCCTGCCTGGGCAGCGGCGGGGACGAGGTCCACCCAGCAGTAGTTGGCCTGCAGGGCCACCACCAGGCCGAAGCACTGGCGGGGATCAGCCGGCATGGCGTTGCACCAGCAGCCGCACGGCCACCGGGGCCTGGGGATGGGGGCTGGATTGCACCCGATGGCCGGCCTGCTCAAGGCCCTCCCGCACCGATTGCTCCGGTTCCCCCGGATCCAGGTCAAGCTGCAGCCATTGGCCAGGGGCCAGACCCTCCAGGGTGAGCCGGGCCCGGATGAAGTTCACGGGGCAGGGGGTGCCCCGGAGGTCGAGCTGGGTGGTGATCGGGGGCTGGGACGGGACTGCCACGGCTGCGCGGGGCGGTCAGTCGCGATGGCCGAACAGGCCGCCGAACAGACCACTCTTGTGGGGATGCTTCTGGCCCTTGCTGCTGTGGTGCCCGGCCAGCTGCTCCAGCAGCTGGCGCTCCTGGTCGCTCAGACGGGTGGGCAGCTGAACCTTGACGGTGAACAGATGGTTACCGCGCGCCACCGGGTTGCCCAGCCGGGGCACGCCTTTGCCCTGCAGGGTGAGCACGGCGCCGGGCTGGGTGCCGCTCGGAATCTCCAGTTGCTCGTGACCATCGACCGTCTCCACCTCGATGGTGTCGCCCAGGATCGCCTGCAGATAGTTGAGCGACACCTCCGAATTGATGTTGATGCCGTCCCGGCGCAGCTGGGCATGGGGCTGGACGGCCAGGAACACATAGAGATCACCGGTGGGGCCGCCGCGCATGCCGGCGTTGCCCTCATTGGCCACCCGCAGGCGGGTGCCCGTGTCCACCCCGGCGGGGATGTTGATGCGCAGTTTCTTGCGCACCTGCTGCAGGCCCTGACCCCCACAGGCGCCGCAGGGATCGGCGATCACCTGGCCCGAGCCCTCACAGGCCGGACACACCGCCAGCTGGGTGAAACTGCCGAAGGGGGTTCGCGTGGCCCGGCGCACCTGGCCGGCACCGCCACAGGTGCCGCAGCTGGTGGGGCCGCTGCCGGCCTTGGCACCGGAACCCTGGCAGGTGGAGCAGGTTTCCAGATGGCGGATCTGCACCTCCTTCTCCACGCCGAACACGGCCTCCTGGAAGCTGATCGTCAGATCGAGGCGCAGGTCGTCGCCCTGGCGGGGGCCGCGGCGCCGCGGTCCTGCAGTGCCTCCGCCACCACCGAAGCCGGAGAAGAAGGTCTCGAACAGGTCGGCGAACCCTCCCATGTCGCCCATGTCGGGCATGCCGCCCCCACCGCCCAGACCGGCTTCACCGAACTGGTCGTAGCGCGCCCGGGTCTGGGGGTCGCTGAGCACTTCATAGGCCCGGCCGATGTCCTTGAACCTCTCCTCGGCGCCGGGATCCTTGTTGATATCGGGGTGGTACTGCCGGGCCAGACGGCGATAAGCCCGTTTGAGGCTGTCGGCGTCGACATCCCGGCTGACACCGAGAAGATCGTAGTAATCGGCCATGGATCATGCCTCGGGCGATGCCGGAGTGGACGGTTCAGGGGCCTCGCCGGCTGTGCTGCCTGAGGCGGCAGCGCCCTCGCCGGGCCCCGGGCCCATCGACACCTTGACCAGGGCATGGCGCAGCACGCGCCCATTGAGGTGATAGCCGCGCTGCAACTCGGCCACGATCACATCCTCCGGATGCTCCTCACTTTCCTCGCGCAGCACGGCCTCGTGCAGGTTGGGATCAAAGGGTTCACCTTCCACGCGCATCGGGGCGACCCCCAGCTGTTTGAACACATCCACCAGTTGCTTGTAGAGGCCCTGGTAACTGCGATGCAGAGTCTGGGCTTCCTCATGCTGGGGGCTGAGCTGCTGGCGCGCCCGCTCAAAGTTGTCGAGCACAGGCAGGATCTCGCTCAGGGTGCCGCAGGTGATCTGCAGGCGCAGATCGTCGTTGTCCCGGCTCTGGCGCTTGCGGAAGTTGTCGAAATCAGCAGCCAGCCGCATGTACTGGCCGTTGAGGTTGTCGTGCTCGGCCCGCAGGGCAGTGAGCTGGGCTTCCAGCTGGGCGACGCTCTGGGGGCTCGCCTCGGACTGGGGCGCCTCGGGCTCGTGATCAGCGGCAGGCGGCTGGCCCTCGGCCTGGGCCACCTCCGTCTGATCGCCGGCTCTCTGGTGGTCGGCAGGCTCGGGAACCGATGGCGCTGCCTGCAGATCCGCTCCGATATTGGCTTCGGGGCCCACCGCAGGATCTCCACTCATGGCTGACAGCTCGACGCTTTGGCTTTAGACATGTTGGATCTCCACGTCCACCTCCCACAAGCGGCGGAAGCCCGCACCTCCAGAGCTCGCGCCCTAGCCATGACCCGCACCCCCTCCAGACCGGTTCCTCTGCCCAGCAGTGCAGAGCAGGAACGTCTGGAGCTGGAACTGCTGCTGGGCCAGCCGATGCTGGGCCCAAGCCAGCTGCGGCCCGACCTGCTCTCGGAACTGGGGCTGCCCCTGCATCGCTGGCGCCAACTGGGGGCCTGTCCCACGGCCTCCCCCAGGGCCGGTGAACTCGAACTGGCGATTCCCCACCACTGGAACGACGAGCAGAAACAACGGCTCAGCCTGGAACTGGAGGAACACGATCTGCGGCCCCGCTTCCAGCTGGCCCTGGCCGAGGAGATCCAGCAGGCCCTGGAGCGTGCCGTCGCCACCCCGGAGCCAGCACCTTCAGCCCAGACGGGCCAGCCACCCGACCCCGCTCCGGCACCCCGCACCCCTTCAAGCGACCCAGCCCAGGCAAGGGCTGCTGCCAGGACAAGCCAGCAACGCTCCCTCACCAAGGACCTGAGCCTGCCCAACACCGGCAGCGTGCTGCAGGAAGTGAGCGACCTCGAAGACCTGGAGGTGAGCGCCAGCGAAGCCAGCTCCAGCGCCAACGCCTCACCGATCGTGAGCCTGGTGGACCGGATCCTGATCGAGGCCCTCACCAGCGGCGCCAGTGACATTCACATCGAACCCCAGGAGCAGTCCCTGGAAATCCGCTTCCGGATCGATGGGGTGCTGCAGAAGCACTTCGAGGACCTGCCCAGGGGCCTGACCCCGGCGGTGACCTCCAGGCTGAAGATCATGGCCGACCTGGACATCGCCGAACGGCGCCTGCCCCAGGACGGCCGGATCCGGCGGATGTTCCGGGGCCGCAAGATGGACTTCCGCGTGAGCACCCTGCCCAGCCGCAGCGGCGAGAAGGTGGTGATGCGCCTGCTGGACAGCGGCGCCACCCAGCTGGGCCTGGACACCCTGATCACCGACGTTCCTGCCCGGCAGACCTTGCGGGAGCTGGGTTCCAAGCCCTACGGCATGGTGCTGGTCACGGGCCCCACCGGCTCCGGCAAGTCGACGACCCTGTACGCCCTGCTGGCCGAACGCAACGACCCCGGAATCAACATCTCCACGGTTGAGGATCCGATCGAGTACACCCTCAACGGCATCACCCAGACCCAGGTGAACCGTGACAAGGGTCTGGATTTCGCCACGGCCCTGCGAGCCTTCATGCGTCAGGACCCGGACGTGCTGCTGGTGGGGGAAACGCGCGACCTGGAAACGGCGAAGACAGCCATCGAGGCGGCACTCACAGGCCACCTGGTGATGACCACGCTGCACTGCAATGACGCGGCCAGCGCCATTGCCCGACTCGATGAGATGGGGGTGGAGCCCTTCATGGTGAGTGCATCCCTGCTGGGCATCGTGTCGCAGCGACTGGTGCGGCGGGTGTGTGTGAACTGCCGGATCAGCTATCCCCCCAGCCAGGAGGAGCTCAGCCGTTTCGGGCTGGTGGCCAGCCGGGAATCAGAGGTGACCTTCTATCGCGCCAACATCACCGGCAACACCGTGGAGGACTGCTGTCCAGCCTGCAATGGAACGGGGTACAAGGGTCGGGTGGGCGTGTACGAAATTCTGCGCATGACCGATCCGATCGCGGCCGCCGTGGCCAAGCGCCAGACCACGGATGTGATTCGCAGAATGGCTCTGGAAAACGGCATGAAAACCCTGCTGGGCTATGGCCTGCAACTGGTCCGCGAAGGCCACACCACCCTGGCCGAGGTGGAGCGCATGCTGCTCACGGATTCGAGCCTGGAAAGCGAACGTCGCGCCCGCTCCCTGAGCACCCTCACCTGTGACAACTGCGGAGCCGGCCTGCACGAGGACTGGCTGGAATGCCCCTACTGCCTCACCAGCCGCTGACCCGGCACCACGATCCCGGAACCATCCCCTTCTCCGCATCGATAGACCCATGGCCGTGATGATCGAAGATCTGATGAGTCAGCTCGTTACCGATGGCGGCAGCGACCTCCACCTCAGCGCCGGGCTTCCGCCCTATGGGCGGTTCAACGGACAGTTGCGACCGATCAACGAGGAACGACTCAACGAGGAAACCTGCAACAAGCTGATCTTCTCGATGCTCAATAATGCCCAGCGCAAGCAGCTGGAACAAACGTGGGAGCTGGACTGCTCCTACGGACTCAAGGGGGTTGCCAGGTTTCGGGTGAATGTGTACCGGCAGCGGGGCACCTATGCCGCCTGCCTGCGCGCCCTTGGCAATTCCATTCCGGACATGGAGACCCTCGGCTTGCCCCCGATTGTGGAGGAAATCAGCCGCTCTCCCAAAGGACTGGTGTTGGTGACCGGACCAACCGGATCCGGTAAGACCACCACCTTGGCAGCCATTCTCGACCACATCAATAAAAACCGTGCTGAACATATCCTCACGATTGAGGATCCGATCGAATTCACCTATCGATCGGTGAAGAGTGTGGTGCACCAGCGCCAGCTCAATGACGACACCCGCAGTTTTGCCAATGCCCTCCGGGCAGCCCTGCGTGAAGATCCGGATGTGATCCTGGTGGGCGAGATGCGCGATCTGGAAACCATTCAACTGGCGATCACCGCCGCTGAGACCGGCCACCTGGTGTTCGGTACCCTGCACACCAGCTCCGCCGCCCAGACCGTGGACCGGATGGTGGATGTGTTTCCCGCCAGCCAACAGACCCAGATCCGGGTGCAACTCAGCACCAGCCTGGTGGCTGTGTTTGCCCAGACCCTCTGCAAACGCCACAATCCGGCCCCAGGCCAGTTCGGGCGGGTGATGGCCCAGGAGATCATGGTGAACACGCCAGCCATCGCCAACCTGATCCGGGAGGGGAAAACGGCCCAGCTGTACTCCCAGATCCAGACAGGGGGACAGATGGCGATGCAGACCCTGGAGAAGGCGCTGGCTGAACTGGTGATGACCAAGCAGATCACCCTGGAGGAGGCCCTTGCCAAAACGGGCAAAGCGGAGGAATTGAAACGTCTGGTGAGCCAGTTGAGCTGAAGGAGCGGTTGCAGCCATGCCCACCTTCATTGCCAGCTACACCAACAGCCGAGGCAAAGCCGCCAGCATCAATGTGGACGCGGCCGATGCGACCCAGGCCAAGCGCAAGCTGCGTCAGCGCGGCATCCGAGTCCTGGAGATCAAGACCAAAGCCTCCCGCTCCAATACCCCTGGACAACAGGGCGGAACAACCGCCAGCGGCAACGGCTCGCCCCTCCTGCGCAGCCTGCTGGAAGCCAAGCCAGGGGTGAAGCAGAAAGCTGTGTTTGCGAGCAAGATGGCCGCCCTGGTGAATGCAGGCGTACCGATCGTGCGCGGCATCGACCTGATGGCCAGCCAGCAGAAGCTGCCGTTGTTCAAACGGGCCCTGGAGGCGGTGAGCCTGGAGGTGAACCAGGGCGTGGGCCTGGGCACGGCCCTGCGACGCTGGCCCCAGGTGTTCGATCGACTCACGATTGCGATGGTGGAAGCAGGCGAAACCGGCGGTGTGCTCGATGAATCCCTGAGCCGTCTGGCCAAACTGCTGGAGGGCAACGCCAAACTTCAGAACCAGATCAAGGGCGCCATGGGTTACCCGGTGGCGGTGTTTGTGATTGCGATTGCCGTATTCCTGGGAATGACCATCTTCATCATCCCAACCTTTGCAGGAATCTTTGATGATCTGGGCGCGGAGCTTCCCTGGTTCACCCAGATGATGGTGGACCTGAGCGGCCTGCTGCGTTCTCCCTTTGCCCTTCTTCTGGTGGCCGCTCTGGCAACGGCCGCCTATCTGTTTCTCCGCTTCTACAAAACCCCTGTTGGGCGTCTCAAGGTTGATGGACTGACATTAAAGATACCCCTCTTTGGCGACCTGATTCAAAAGACCACAACGGCCCAATTCTGTCGCACCTTCAGCTCACTCACCCGGGCGGGAGTGCCGATCCTGTTATCGCTTGAGATCGTCAAAGAGATCACGGGCAATGCTGTAATGGCCAGTGCCATCAGCCAAAGCCGGGAGGAAGTGTTGCAAGGCATCCCTCTGAGCCTGGCACTGGGGAGACTGAATGTCTTTCCCGAGCTGGCCATCAGCATGCTCTCAATCGGTGAAGAAACAGGTGAAATGGACGCCATGCTTTCGAAGGTGGCTGATTTCTATGAAGACGAAGTCGAAACCTCGGTGAAAGCGCTCACCTCCATGCTTGAGCCCGCCATGATCGTGCTGGTTGGCGGCATTGTTGCCTCGATTCTGATCGCCATGTATCTGCCGATGTTCTCCGTCTTTGAACAGATCCGATAGCCAGCGAAACCCCCTGCTCAATGGGGTCGGCGAGATTCGCCGAGCGCCTGACCCACCAGCCAGCCGGAACTCCAGCAGTGCTGGAAGTTGAAGCCACCGGTGACCCCATCCACATCCAGCAGCTCCCCCACCAGATAAAGACCTGGCCGGCGCCGGCTCTCCATGCGGGCCAGGTCCACCTCCCCCAGGGGGATGCCGCCGGCGGTGACGAACTCCTCGCCGAAGGGGCCGCGGCCGCTCACCCGGTGCCGGGATCCGCGCAGGTCGGCCAGCAGGTGCTGCTGCTGGGCCCTGGTGAGGTCGGCCCAGCGGCGACTCGGCTCCACCCCGGCCCTCTCCAGCAGGTGCTGCCAGAGGCGGCGGCTGAGCTCGGGCCAGGGGCGCCAGTTGGCCAGCAGACGCCGGGCCTGGGCCGTGCGGCCCTGCTGAAAACAGACCTCGAGATCCGCAGCACTGCGGCCGCCACTCCAGTCGACCTGGAGGGTGGCCCGGTAGCCGCAGGCCTGCAGGTCGCGGGCAGCAAAGGCGGTGAGCCGCAGGGTGGCCGGGCCGCTCAGGCCCCAGTGGGTGATCAGCACCGGCCCCCGCTGGCGCAGGCGACTGCCATCGGGCAGGTCCAGACTCAACCCCACCGCCTGCATGCTGACGCCGGCCAGGGCCAACAGGGGATCGCCGGCCAGGGCCAGCGTGAACAGCGATGGCACGGGCGGCACCAGGGTGTGGCCCAGGCTGGCGGCGAGCCGGCGGCCGCTGGGATGGCTGCCGGTGGCCAGCACCAGCCGCTCAGCGTGAATCGTGACGGCCTGGCGGCCGGCGGCAGGATCCTCCCCAGCCTGGAGCCGCACCTGCAGCAGAAAGCCCCCTGCCGCTGCCGGACTGGCCGCCTGCAGGGCCACAGAGGGGTGCACCTGCACGCCAGCAGCCGCAGCTGCCCGGCGCAGGCAGTCGATCACGGCGCTGGAGCGGTTGGCCCGGGGAAACAGCCTCCCGTCCGCCTCCTCCACCAGCTCCAGGCCGTGGTCGGCGAACCAGGCCAACGCATCACCGGCCGCAAAGCGGGAGAAGGGGCCGCGCAGGGCCCGGCTGCCGCGGGGGTAGTGGCCCGCCAGCTCCCGCGGGTCCCAGCAGGCGTGAGTCACGTTGCAGCGGCCACCGCCACTGATGCGCACCTTGTGCAGCAGTTCGGGGGTGGCCTCCAGCAGGTGCACCCCACCCACCCCCGCTTCAGCGGCACTGATGGCCGCCATGAAGCCGGCCGGGCCGCCACCGGCCACCAGCAGGGACAGCCGCTCCGGCAGGACAGCTGGGCAGGATGGAGCCATGGAGGACCTGCTGAACAAGGAACGGCACAGGCGGGAAGGGGAGCAGCGCGGGGCGCAGCCGGCCAGCCACCGCTTCAGTGTGGCGCCGATGCTCGACTACACCGATCGGCACTTCCGGGTGTTGATGCGCCAGATCACCACCCGCAGCCTGCTCTACACCGAAATGGTGGTGGCCCAGGCCCTGCACCACGCCCGCCTGGAGCCAGGGGCCGAGCGGCCCGGCGGGCGCCTGGAGCGGCTGATCGGCTTCGATCCCTGCGAGCGGCCCCTGGCCCTGCAGGTGGGCGGAGACGACCCGGACCTGCTCGCCGATGCCGCCCGGCTGGCAGCCGACTGGGGCTACGACGAGATCAACCTCAACGTGGGCTGCCCCAGCGAGAAGGTGCAGAAGGGGCGGTTCGGGGCCTGCCTGATGGCCGAACCGGAGCAGGTGGCCCGCTGCGTGGCGGCAATGGCCGCCGCCAGCCCCCTGCCGGTGACGGTGAAGCACCGCATCGGCATCGATGGGCGCGATTCCTATGCCGAGTTGCTGGCCTTCGTGGACACCCTGGCCAGCGCCGGCTGTCAGCGCTTTGCCGTGCATGCACGCAAGGCCTGGCTGGAGGGGCTCGACCCCAAACAGAACCGCACGATCCCACCCCTGCGTTACGACCTGGTGCACCGACTCAAGGCGGAGCGCCCACCGCTCTCCATCGAGCTGAACGGGGGCCTGCAGACCCTCGACGAGTGCCTGACCCAGCTGGAGCGGCTGGACGGGGTGATGGTGGGCCGGGCGGTCTACGACCATCCCCTGCGCTGGGCGGCGGTGGACCCGCTGATCCATGGCGAAAGCGAAGCGCCTGGGAGCGAGAGCCACCTGGCCATGGCGGCCCGGGTGGTGCGGGGCCTGAAGCCCTACGCCGAGGGCTGGCTGGCACGGGGTGACCGGCTCTGGCCGATCGCCCGCCACCTGGTGAAGCTGGTGGAGGGGGTGCCGGGTGCCCGGCACTGGCGCCAGCAGCTCACCTGCTCCGCCGGCAATCGCCAGGCGGACGTGCAGGTGCTGGAGCAGGCGGCCCTGCTGCTGGAGCAGGGTCAGCCCTCAGCTCCCCCATAGCTATCGGAGCTGCCGCTGCGGCGGCGGCGGGTGCGTCCGGCCTCAAAGGCCGAGTCAGAGCCGGCACCAGGCCCGCCGTAACTGCGGTCCTCCCAGCCCCGGGAGCCTGGCGCCCGGTCGCGGTTGCCGCCACCGCCACCACTTCCGCCGCCGCTGTAACCGCCACCGCCGCCATACCCGCCACCGCCATAACCACCGCCACCACCCCCACGCCGGGGGGCGGCGCCGCGGGGCTCGGCCTTATTGATGCGCAGCGGACGGCCCATCAGCTCGGCGCCCTGTAGAGCTTCAATCGCCCGATCCTCCGCGTCGGAGTCGGCCATCTCGACAAAGGCGAAACCGCGCTTGCGGCCCGTATCGCGCTCCAGGGGGAGGGCGCAGTTCACAATCTCGCCGAAGGGCGAAAACAGCTCTGCCACGTCTTCCTGCTCAGCGCGGAACGGCAGATTGCCAACAAAGATGCTCACGAAGCGGATGCGGGCGGTCAGGCACAGGCCCTGGAACCGCACCAGCCTAAGTCCGCTTTCAGCCGCTGCTGAGGCGGCTGCGCTGCACCTGCAACTGGGCCCGCACGCCGGCAAAACCCGTGCCACCCTCACTGCAGCGGGCGGCCACCACCTGGCGGGGTTCGATCGCCGCAAAGATGTCGGCCTCGAAGGCTGGATGCAGCTGCTGCCAGCGCTCGAGCGGCAGCTGGCACAGCAACACCCCCTCCGCCAGACAGCTCTTCACCAGACCCCCCACCAGCTGGTAGGCCTCGCGGAAGGGCACACCCCGGGCCACCAGGTAATCCGCCACGTCGGTGGCGTTGGCGAAGTCGGAGGCCACGGCGGCCTCAAGGCGCTCAGGGCGGAACTGCAGCCCCTCCTCGAACAGGATCGCCATGGCCTCCAGGCAATCGCGCAGGGTGCGCACGCCATCGAACAGGGCCTCCTTATCCTCCTGAAAGTCCTTGTTGTAGGCCAGGGGCAGCCCCTTGATCATCGTGAGCAGGCCCATCAGGTGGCCGAACACCCGCCCGCTCTTGCCGCGCACCAGTTCGGGCACGTCGGGGTTCTTCTTCTGGGGCATCAGGCTGCTGCCGGTGGCGCAGCGATCCGTGAGGGAGACAAAGCCGAACTCCTCACTCGCCCAGAAAATCACCTCCTCACTGAGGCGGCTGAGGTGGGCCAGCACCAGGCTGGCAGCCGCCATGAACTCCACGGCGAAATCCCGATCACTCACCGCATCGAGACTGTTGGCGTAGATGGCGTCAAAACCGAGCTCCGCAGCCGTGGCGCGGCGATCGATCGGCACCGGCGTGCCGGCCAGGGCAGCCGCGCCCAGGGGACAGATGTTCACCCTCCGGCGCACGTCGGCCAGGCGCTGGCGGTCACGCTCGGCCATCTCGATGTAGGCCAGCAGGTGGTGGGCCAGGCAGAGGGGCTGGGCCCGCTGCAGGTGCGTGTAGCCGGGGATCAGGGTGTCGGCGTGGCGCTCGGCCTGGTCGAGCAGGGCCCGCTGCAGGCGCAGCAGATCGCCGTCGATGGCATCGATCTGGCGACGCAGCCAGAGGCGCAGGTCGGTGCCCACCTGGTCGTTGCGGGAGCGGCCGGTGTGCAGTTTCTTGCCCAGGGCACCGAGCAACTCGATCAGCCGCCGCTCCACGGCGAAGTGCACATCCTCGGCCTCCAGGCCGGGATTGAACCGGCCCTCGGCCGCCTCGCTGCGCACCTGTTCCAGCCCTTCGATCAGGCTCGCGGCCTCCTCCCTGCTGATCACCCCGGTACTGCCGAGCATGCGGGCATGGGCCACCGAGCCGTCCAGGTCCTCCTGGAGCAGGGCGATGTCGAAGCCGATCGAGGCGTTGAAGCGCTCGATCGCCGGGTGCAGTCCCTGCTCGAAACGCTGGCTCCAGGTGGAGGCGGAGGAATCGACGGCCATGGCCGGACGGGGACGGGCGAGCAGAGATTCAGCTTGCCACTCAGCTGCCGGCAGGGCCTGCGGCCGCAAGCGAAGGCGGCAGCGGCGGCAGCATCACGTCCTCGCGCAGCTTGAACACCACCATCGAAGCGTCGTCCTCCAGCTGGCGATCGACACCCACGAAGCGGTCGAGACCCGCAAACAACTGATCCAGAATGCCCTGGGCATCGAGTCTGGCTCGACTGGCTTCCAGCAGCGCCGCCATCAGGCGAGGCTCGTCGTAGCGATCACCGCTGAAGCCACTGGCCTCGGTCACACCGTCGGTGTAGTAGAGCACCACGTCACCGGGCTCCAGCAGCACCGTCTCCATCCGGTAGTCCGCCTCGCTCTGCAGGCCGATCAGCAGACCGGGGGCATCCAGCCGTTCCACCCGGTTGCGCTGGCGCCGCCAGAGCAGGGGCGGATTGTGGGCGGCGTTGGCGAACCGCAGCCGGCGGCTGAGCGGATCGAAGTCGGAATAGAAGAGCGTCACGAACCGGTGGGAGTGGGCCAGGTCCTCCTGGGCCAGCTGGTTGAGGTCGTGCAGGATCCGATCGGGAGCATGGCCGCTGAGGGCCTCGGCCCGCAGCATGCCCCGCAGCAGGGTCATCAGCAGCCCGGCGGGCACCCCCTTGCCCATCACATCCCCCACCACCAGGGCCCAGCGCCCCCGCTCTCGCCTGCGCCCCAACTGCCGGGGCCGGGTAGGGATGAAGTCGTAGTAGTCGCCGCCCACCTGGAAGGCCGGACGGCAGCGGGCGGCCAGGTCGACCCCTTCGATCACCGGGCAGTGGTCGGGCACCAACTGGGCCTGGATCTCGGCGCCGATACTCAGCTGACGATCCACCCGCTCGTGGCGGCGTCGATCCTCCTGCAGGCTGGCGGTTTCCAGGCCCACACCCACCAGGTCGGCCACCAGCTGCACATGGCGCCGGTGCACCTCACTCCAGCAGAGGCGGGAGCTGCCGCTGAACACGTAGAGCCGGCCGCGCACCTGACCGCGGGCCAGCACGGAGGTGGCAAACAGCTCACGCACGCCGATCGCACTGCGCACCTGCTGATCCAGCAGGGAGGCCCGGGCCAGCTCCGCCTCGCTACCAGCCAGACCCGGACTCACAAGGGCGCTGTCCGGCACGGCGGCGAGCTGGCGCAGCAGGTCGGCGCAGTGGTCCGAAGGGGTGGCCTGAAGCTGTTCCCGCCAGAGCCGTCCATCCGGCCGGAACACCACCAGCAGGGCCGACTCGGCAGCCACCAGGCGGGCGGCCACCAGAGGCACCAGCTCCAGCAGGCGGCTGAGGTTGGTGAAACTGCGCAGCACGAAGCCCAGCGAGGCCAGCAGTTCCTGATTGCGACGCTGCTCACGGCTGAGGCTGTCGAGCAGCTGCCGCATCGAGGCGCTGGCCGAAAGGGGCGTCTGAGGCGCGGCTGGCGGCGTCTGGCTCAAGGAGCTGCCGCAAAGGAGCCCGCAAGATAGCCAGCACGCCGCAGGCTGCCCGGGGTGATTCAGCTGGCCAGCAGCGCTTCCACGAATTCGAAGCTGTTGAACGGCCGCAGATCGCGGATGCCCTCACCCGCACCGATGAAGCGGATCGGCAACCCGGCCTCCGACGCCACCGCCAGGGCCACCCCACCCCGGGCACTGCCATCGAGCTTGGTCACCACCACGCCGGTGAGACCGGCCGCACTGGCGAAAGCCATGGCCTGGCGAAGGCCGTTCTGTCCCTGGCTGGCGTCCAGCACCAGCAGGGATTCCACGGCCGCATCAGGAGCGAGCTTGTCGACGATCCGCCGCACCTTGGCGAGCTCCTCCATCAGGTTGTGCTTGGTCTGCAGACGACCGGCGGTGTCCACCAGCACCAGCTCGGTGCCGTGGGCCTGGGCGGCACCGATGGCGTCGTAGACGACCGCCGCCGGGTCGGCGTTGGCGCTGGGATTGGCGATCACCGGCACGCCGCTGCGCTCCCCCCACACCTGCACCTGCTGCACGGCTGCGGCACGGAAGGTGTCGGCGGCGGCGATCAGACAGCTGTAGCCACTGCGCACCGCCAGGTTGGCCAGCTTGCCGAGGGTGGTGGTCTTGCCCACCCCATTCACGCCCACCAGCAGCCAAACGTTGAGGCGCCCTTTCTGGGGGGCGAGCAGGGGCACGGCGCTGGCTTCGATCGGGGTGTCGAGGATGCCGCGCAACTGCTCCTTGAGGAAGCGGATGCCCTCGGAAGGATCCACCACCTCCTGGTTGAGACGCTGGCGCAGGGCCTCCAGCACCTGGTCGGTGGCCGACACCCCCACGTCAGCCCGCAGCAGGGTGGTCTCGAGGTCGTCGAGCACCTCGGGCGTGAGCGGGTCATCGCCGAGGTTGTCGAGGAGCTGGGTGACAAAACCGCGGCGGGTCTTCTCCAGGCCCTGGCGCAGGCGGCCGAGCCAGTCGATCTCCTCCAGGGAGATCTGATCCGGCCGGCGCCCCTGGGCCGCCAGCACCTCCGCCGACCAGGTGAAGCTGTCGTCGAAGGCCCCCAGCTGGGGCTCGTCGGCGCCAGAAGACGGTGGGACATCAGGGTCGGCAGGGGGAGGCGGTGTCGCCGCCGATCCGCGCTCCGGTTCGGTGTGCTCTGCAGGCGCGGTGAGGGCCTGCTGGCGTTCAGCCCGGGTGGCCGCGGCCTGCTCCAGCAGCGAGGGAGCGGGGGCGGGCTTGGCCGGGGAGACCTCAACTGCCTCAGCTGCCTCAGGCTCAACTGCCTCAATTGGGCTGGCTGCGGGGGTAACCGGAGCCGGAGCGGGTGTTTCCGGCTCCGGTTCCCCCCCCGGGCTCTGGGCCCCGGCCTTCTGGGCCTGCTGCTCGGCCTTGAGCCGGGCGTAGGCCTGTCGCGCCCAGGCCAGGGCATCGTCTTCCGGCGCTGGGGCAGGCGTGGGGGCGGGTGCCGGCGGCGGGGGAGCCGGAGCGGCCACCTCAGAGCCAGGGTTCACCCTTGCCCCCGGATCAGCTGCCCCTGGATCGGCTGGATTCCCATTCAGGGCCTGCCTCGACTCAGTGCCGCCGGGCGGTGCGGTCTCGGCACGGTCCTCCTCCACCCCTTCAGCCGCTGGAGGCTCTGGCTGGAGATTGCGCTTGAACCAGTCGAACACCATCAGGCCCCGGACCCCTCGGCAGTGATCAGTCGCCGCAACACGCCATTGATCATGCGGCGACCCTGCTCATCGCTGTAGCGGTTGGCCAGTTCCACCGCCTCATTGCAGGCCACGGCAGCAGGAGTGGCGAAGTGGCTGAGGTCCACGGCGGCGAGCCGGAGGATGTCGCGATCGATCCGCGGCAGGCGCCCCAGCCTCCAGCCCTCCATCACCCCGTCGAGGCGCTGGTCGATGGCCTGGCGGTCGCTGAGCACGGCGCTGGCCCGCTCAATCGCCCCGCGGCGCACCTCCTCCTGGTCGGCAAGCAGCAGCAGGCGAGGGAGTTCGAGGCTGGCGGACAGTCGGTTGAGGGCCTGTTCGGCGGCGGTGAGGCCAGCCTGGAGGTGCTCACGCACCCGGGGCAGGCGCTCCGGGCCCTGATCCTGAAGCTCGCTGTCCAACAGCTGCTGCTGGGCGGTCTGCAGGTCGGCGGCGGAGCGATCGAGGGCCTCGCGCACGTGCTGGCTGAGGCTGGCCTGGGCCTGCTGCAGCAATCGTTCCAGCGACTGGGTCGGGGCCCCGTTCACCTGGCTGGAGCCAGCGTCGCGATCACTGGTCTGGCCGAGCATCAGCAGGGCCAGTTCACGGGAGAGGCTTCGGCTCTGCATTCAGGACATCTGGGGGGCACGCAGCTGGGCCAGCAAGCTGGAAAAACTGCGGTTGGAAGGGGTTTCGCGCTCGTCGGGACTGACGATCCCAGCCGAGATGATCGTGCGGAAGGCGTCCTCCACCGACAGATCGAGGTCTTTCACAGCCCCCTCAGGCACGACGGTGTACCAGCCGGTTGTGGGATTGGGTGCCGTGGGAATGAACACACTCAGCATCGGTTCGCTGAAGCCCGCCTGCAGGGCCGTTCCCAGCACGCCGGTGACGAAGCCCAGGGCGTAGAGCCCCTCGCGGGGGTATTCCACCAGAACCACCCGGCGAAAACGACTCGAATTGCCCTGAAGGAAGGTTTCCAACAGCTGCTTGAGGGTCTTGTAGACCGACCCGGCCAGGGGGATGCGCAGCAGGGTTCCCTCGCCGAATTCCAGCAACCAGCGACCCACGATGTTGCGGGCCATCAGGCCGATCAGCAGGATGCCCAGCAGGGGCACCAACAGGCCCACCCCCAGATTGATCAGCTCCTGCAACAGCGGATTGAGCGTGTTGAAGGGATTGAACTGCTTGGGGATCGAGGTGAGAAAGGCGAGCACGAAGCGGCTCACCGTGGTTGCCAGCCAGATCGTGGTGGCCAGCGGAATCACCACCAGCAGCCCGGCGATCAGGTCGTTCTTGAGGTCCTGCTGGAGCCTCTCCCCAATGGGTTGATCAGGTCTGGGACTGGATTGAACCAAGGCAAAACCCGGAAATCCGGCCGACAGCTACCAAGTGCAACTTAGCCAGGCGCGGGAACGGGGGTGGGCAGCCTGGAGGGCACTGCAGACCTCAGACCAGGGCCACCAGCGCCACCAGGGCAAAGGCCACGGTGAGCACGATGGCCCGGCCGGTGCCACCAAAGCGGCGCTGCTGCACCGCCAGGTCACGGCCCAGCAGGGCCTGGGCCAGCTGCTTCTCAGCCTGTTCCAGCTGGGGACGGATCTGGGCGTCGATGAACTCCTTGGCCTTCTGCTGCTTTTCCGCCTTGGACGCGGAGGCCGGAATGCGTCCCTCCTTCTCGGCCTCGGCGATCAGCTGGTCCACAAAGGCGGGATTGTCCACCTGCTGACGCTGCAGATCCAGCTGGGTGGCCTGCTGCGCAATCGCCGCATCCTGCTGCTGGGCCTGGTTCAGCAGGGCCCCCTCGGCCTGGATGGAGAGGGGCACGGCCACGGCCATGGCGATCGCCAGCAGGCTGGCCAGCACGCCGGCCAGCCAGTGCAGAGCGGTGCGCCCCTGGGGGGCCTCCAGCCGCTGGGCGATGAGCATCAGCAACAGGCCCACCAGCGCCATCGGCGCCTCGCCCACGAGGCGATCGAGGAAGAGCTGGCGGAAGGGCTCCAGCTCCCAGTTCCAGCTGAACAGCAGGGCCGCAAGCTGAAGGCCCATCAGCACCACCAGGGTGAGGCCCAGCCAACGCAGCAGATTGGGGATCCGGCCGGTTGAGGTCTGCGTCACGGCGTTGTCTGCACACTGAAGGTTGGAGGCAACTGTACGAGTGATGGCCGGTGGGACCCGCGAACTGGCTGAGGAGCTGAAAGAGCGGGCTCGCCAGCTGGGCTTTGATCCGGTGGGAGTGGCCTCTGTTCCGGGCAGTGGGCGCATGGAACTGCGCAACGCTGCGCTGCAGCGCTGGCTCGCGGCCGGCTACCAGGCAGGGATGGGCTGGATGGCCGACCCAAGGCGTGCAGCGGTGGACCGACTGCTGCCCGGGGTGCGCAGCCTGCTGGCCGTGGGACTGAGCTACCACGTGGCGGCGGAACCGTCACCCGGCAGCCTGCGGGTGGCCCGCTACGGCTGGGGACGGGACTATCACCGCGTGATCGATCAGCGCCTGCGCCAGCTGGGGCGCTGGCTGGAGACCAGGGCGAGCGGGGTGGGCTGGCGGGCCTGCGTGGACAGTGCTCCCCTGCTGGACAAGGCCTGGTCGGAAGAGGCCGGCCTGGGCTGGATCGGCAAACACGGCAACCTGATCAACCGGGAGCGGGGGTCGTGGCTGGTGCTCGGCCATCTGCTCACCACCCTCGACCTGCCGGCCGATACCCCGGCCGAACCCCTCTGCGGTCAGTGCAGCCGCTGCATCCCTGCATGCCCCACCGGGGCGATTGTCGAACCCTTCGTGGTGGACAGCAACCGCTGCATCGCCTTTCACACCATCGAAAACCGGGATGGGCAGCTGCCAGATGCGATCGCCGCTGAACTGCACGGCTGGGTGGCCGGCTGCGACCTCTGCCAGGAGGCCTGTCCCTGGAATGCCCAACCCCTCCCCGCCAGCGCCGATCCGGCCGTGCAACCCCGCCCCTGGTGGCTGGATCTGCAGGCGGAGGAAGCCCTCGCCTGGAGCGAAGCCGAGTGGGACGAGAAACTGCAGGCCTCGGCCCTGCGGCGCATCAAGCCGTGGATGTGGCGGCGCAACATCCGCTCCGCAGTGCAGAGCAAGGCAGGTGGGGAAGGATCTCTAGGCTGAGCACACCGATTGGATTGCCATGGCACCGCGCTGGCTGCGTGCCCTCCCGCTGCTGGCCCTGGGCACAAGCCTCACCGCCATGGCCCCTGCCCAGGCCCTGGTCCCCTACATCTACGTGCCCCAGCGGCAGGAGCTGGAGGGCGCCGGCCTGGGGATAGCCCAGGCCGCTGCCCGCTTGCTCCAACTGGGCCAGGCCCGGGACGCGGCGCGCCTGGCCTCCCTCACCGTGCAGCTGCTGCCGGCCGATCCCCGCGGTTGGCTGCTGCTGGCGGAGGCCCAGCTGCGCAGCAGGCAACTCAAGGAGGCCTCCGTGTCCCTGGCCCGGGCGAAGCAACTCGACCCGTCCAATGCCGGCATCTGGTTTGCCGAAGCCTCCCTGGCCCTGCGGGACAACCGCGCCGCAGAGGCGATCGACCTGCTCAACCAGGGCCTCAAGCGCGATCCGCGCAACGCCAGCGCCTACTTCGATCTGGGCAACGCCCACATCCTGCTCAACCAGCCCCGCCAGGCCCTGGCTGCGTTCGAGCGGGCCAGCCGCCTGCGCAAGGACTTCTGGGAGGCGATCAACAACCAGGCCCTGGTGCTCTACGAGCAGGGAGATGCGGACCGGGCGATCGAGCGCTGGCGCCGAGTGCTGGAGATCAAACCAGATGCGGCGGAGCCCAATCTGGCCCTGGCGGCCGCCCTGTTCCAGCGCGGCGCTGGCGCCCGCCAGGAGGCGCTCAAACTGGCCAGTCAGGCCCTCGATAGTGAGCCGGACTACGCGCTCGACAGCTACCAGAAGGAACAGCTGTGGGGGCCCAGGCTGCGTCAGACCACCCAACAGCTGCTGCTTCTCCCGGAACTCAAGGCCGATGTGGACCGGGCCCTGGCCAACGCCAACCCGGACGACAACGGCAGCCAGGAGGAGGACTAGCTGGCAGCCCCCCTGGGGGCCGTCGGTAGGCTGAGCGCCAGATTGCGCCCTCAGTTCCCAGCACAGGATGGCCGAGGAGCGACGAGCAGACCAACCGGACGACCTGCGGGTGCAGCCGATCGCCCTGCATCAGGAGATGCAGCGCTCTTACCTCGAATACGCGATGAGCGTGATCGTGGGGAGGGCGCTGCCGGATGTGCGCGACGGCCTCAAGCCGGTGCAGCGGCGGATCCTCTACGCCATGCACGAGCTGGGGCTCACCCCGGACCGGCCGTACCGCAAGTGCGCCCGCGTGGTTGGCGATGTGCTGGGCAAATACCACCCCCACGGCGACCAGGCGGTGTACGACGCCCTGGTGCGATTGGTGCAGACCTTCGCCAGCCGTCACCCGCTGCTGGATGGCCACGGCAACTTCGGCTCGGTGGACGACGACCCGCCGGCGGCGATGCGCTACACGGAAACCCGCCTGGCGCCGATCGCCAACAGCGGGTTGCTGGAGGAGATCAGCGACGACACCGTTGACTTCGCCGCCAACTTCGACGGCTCCCAGCAGGAACCCACCGTGCTGCCGGCCCAGCTGCCCTTCCTGCTGCTCAACGGCTGCAGCGGCATTGCGGTGGGCATGGCCACCAGCATCCCCCCCCACAACCTCGGCGAGATCGTCGACGCCCTGATCGCCCTGATCCGCAGACCGGAGCTCTCCGACGAGAAACTGCTGGAGCTGGTGCCCGGGCCCGACTTCCCCACCGGCGGGGAAGTGCTGGTGGGCAGCGGCGTGCGCGACACCTATCTCTGCGGCCGCGGCAGCATCCCGATGCGGGGCGTGGCCCACATCGAGGAGGTGCAGCCCGGCAAGGGCCGGCACCGCCGCGGCGCAGTGGTGGTCACCGAACTGCCCTATCAGCTGAGCAAGGCGGGCTGGATCGAGAAGCTGGCCGAGCAGGTGAACGACGGCAAGATCGGCGGCATAGCCGACATCCGCGACGAATCGGACCGCGAGGGGATGCGGGTGGTGGTGGAGCTGCGCAGGGATGCCGATCCCCAGAAGGTGTTGGCCGACCTGCAGCGCCGCACGGCCCTGCAGAGCAACTTCGGGGCCATCCTGCTGGCCCTGGTAAATGGCCAGCCCCGCCAGCTGAGCCTGCGCCAGCTGCTGCAGGAATTCCTCGACTACCGGGAACACACCCTGATCCGGCGCACCCGCCATGCCCTCAAGCGCTGCGAGGACCGCCTGGAGGTGGTGGAGGGTCTGCTCAAGGCCCTCGCGGATCTGCGCCGGGTGATCACGATGATCCAGGAGGCCCGCGATGCCGCCAGCGCCCGGGCCAGCCTGCAGGTGCACCTCGACCTGAGCGAGCGCCAGGCCGACGCGGTGCTGGCCATGCCCTTGCGCCGGCTCACCGGGCTGGAGCAGGAGAGTCTGCGCCAGGAAGCCGAGGATCTGGGGCAGGAGCGCACCCGGCTGCGCCATCTGCTCGATCAGCGCAGCGTGCTGCTGGACACCATGGTGGCCGAGCTGAAGAGCCTCAAAAAGCGCTTCGCCACCCCCAGGCGCACCCGGCTGGTGGAGGGCGGCGACGAACTGGTGGCCCAGCGCACGGCGGCCCAGCGGCCCAACACCGAGCTGCAGCGCCAGCAGGCTCTGGCGGCCCTGGCGCCGGACAGCCGCCTGCTGATCCAGGCCGATGGGGTCGTGAAGGTGCTCAGCCCCCAGCTGCTGGGCCGCCTGCACCTGGATCAACCGGTCGAGCAGGGCGACCATCCCTCCCCGGCCCGGCTGATCCTGCCCGTGCAGGAGCAACCCCAGGTGCTGGCCTTCACGGCCGATGGTCGGGTGGCCCTGTTGCGCTGGGAATTCGCCGGCCAGCAACCCGGCAATCTGGAGCGGTTCCTGCCGGACAGCCTGGAGGGCAGCGCGGTGGTGCAGGTGCTGACCCTGCCACCCCTCTCCCCCGAGCAGAACGCTGGCCCCCTCAGCCTGGGGCTGCTGAGCAGCGATGGCCGCTTCAAGCGGTTGCCGCTGGACGATGTTCAGGAGCTCTCCGGCAGGGCCGCCACCGTGCTCAAACTCAAGGAAGGCGTGTCCCTGCGACAGGTGGTGCTCTGCCGGGAGGGTGAGGAGCTGGTGGCGGCCAGCAGCGCGGGCCGGGTGCTGCGGCTAGCGGTGAATGGCGGCAACCTGCCCCTGATGGGCCGCACGGCCCAGGGCGCCATGCTGCTACGGCTGCTGCCAGGGGAAGCGGTGGTGGGGGCCTGCAGTGCGACCGCCGAGGGGGCGGTGCTGCTAGCCAGCCGCCGGGGCCAGATCAAGCGCCTGGCCGTGGCCGAGCTGCGCTCCTGCCAGCGCGGGGACATGGGCCAGATCGGCCTGCGCTTCAACCACAGGGACGACACCCTTGTAGCCCTGAGCGCCGCCACCAGCCTGGTGGCCGTGGTCCTGGGCAACAACCGCAGCCTGCGGCTCCAGCCTGGGGACCTGGAGCTCCAGGACAGCTCCGGCACCGGGCTGCAGCTGGAGTTGGCCGGCCATCAGGAGCTGCAGACCCTTGTGCCCCTGCAGCTGGGGGACGGGACCGGGGGCTGATGACCCAGGGACAGGCGAGCTGTTCCCTGGCGGCTGACTCAGAGGGTGCAGCCTCAGCGGCTGCTGACCGGGGTCAGCTGGGCGGCCAGACCGGAGGGCTCCAGCATCAGCTTGCTGTTGCGCACCGCATCATCCATCTCGATCGGATAGGCGCCGTCGAAGCAGGCCGTGCAGAAATGGCCGGAATGGGCCTGGGCCGCCTCCACCATGCCCTCTTTGCTGAGGTAGGCCAGGGAATCAACCCCGAGGTGGGCCGCGATCTCCTCCAGGGTGAGCCGGGCGGCGATCAACTGGTCCTGGGTGTCGGTGTCGATGCCGTAGAAGCAGGGGTGGGTGACCGGCGGTGAACTGATCCGCATGTGCACCTCGGTGGCACCGGCATCGCGCAGGGCCGCCACCAGCTTGCGGCTGGTGGTGCCGCGCACGATCGAGTCGTCGATCACCACCACCCGCTTACCGGCCAGCACATCCGGCAGGGGGTTGAGCTTGACGCGGATGCCCGCCTCCCGCATCGCCTGGGTGGGCTGGATGAAGGTGCGACCCACATAGCGGTTCTTGATCAGGCCATCGCCGAAGGGGATGCCGCTCCTCTGGGAATAGCCGATCGCCGCCGGGATGCCGGAATCGGGCACACCGATCACAATGTCGGCCGCGACGGGGGTCTCGCGGGCCAGTACCTCGCCGATGCGCACCCGGTAGCTGTACAGGGACTCGCCGAAGAAGCGACTGTCAGGGCGAGCGAAGTAGATCATCTCGAACACGCAGAGCCTGGCCGGCTCCTCAATCCAGCGGCTGCGCTGGGGCGTGGCATCCCCGGGTCGGAAATGGATGATCTCGCCGGGCTGCACGTCGTCGTCAAAGCCGGCACCGACGATGTCCAGGCCGCAGGTCTCACTGCTCACCACCCACTGGGCCTGGGCCATCTCGCCCAGATGGCCGAACACCAGGGGCCGGATGCCGTGGCCATCGCGCAGGACAAACAGGCCCTCGGGGGTGCCGATCACCAGGCTGAAGGCACCACTGCAGCGGCCGGCGGCCTGACGGATCGCGCCATCCCAGCCGAGGCCCCCGTTCACCGCCTCCTGCACGGCGAAGGCGATCAGCTCGGAATCGGTGGTGGAGGTGAGCTCACTGGCCAGATGGGCGAGCTGCTGGCGCAGTTCAGCGGCATTCACCAGATTGCCGTTGTGGGCCAGGGCCATCGGCCCCAGCCGGGTGTTAAGCAGCACCGGCTGGGCGTTGCACACCCGGCTGCTGCCGGTGGTGGAATAGCGGTTGTGGCCGATGGCCAGATGGCCGGGTAGACGCTGCAGCACGTCCTGGTCGAACACCTGGCTCACTAGGCCCATGTCCTTGTGCAGCCGCACCTGATCGCCGGCGTCGAAGACGGCGATGCCAGCCGACTCCTGGCCGCGGTGCTGGAGAGCATAGAGGCCGAAATAGGCGAGGTTGGCGACGGGCTGCTGGGCCGCCATCACCGCGAACACCCCGCAAGCCTCTTCGGGCTTGTCGGGCCGGTGCTCCGGCAGCAGCTGCTCGTTCAGCACAGGCCCGATCAGGTTTGCAGGTGCATCCACATTGTGCATCAGTCCCCGATCACACTGTCGGAGGCAGATCCACCCCCATGCGGCGAGGGATCGCCTGCTCAAAACTCTCTGCCAGCTGGGCCACGGGCAACTGCAGCAGGGGGTGGCCGGCCTGACGGATCACCAGCTCAGCCGCGGCCGTGCCGGCGGCGGTGACCACGCCGAGGGACTGGGCGGGCACGGATCCGGGCGCAGCGGCATCGGCCGCTTCCAAAGCCCGCTGCCAGGCTGCCGCCCGATCAGCGGCCACGCTCACCAGGATGCGGGCGCCGCCCTCGGCAAACAGCAGCCGGTCGAGGCGAGCGCTGCCGGCGGGCAGTTCGAGCGAGGCGCCGAGGGCTTGGCGAGCAGCACCTGGGACCGCAGCAGCCGTGGCGATGCAGCACTCAGCCGCGGCCACGGCCAGGCCGCCGTCGCTGAGGTCGTGGGCGGAGGCCACCAGGCCATCGGCGATCGCCTGGCGCAGGAAGCCCTGCACCGCGCGCTCGAGCGCCAGATCAATCTCCGGCGGGCGCCCCGTAACGGCTCCATGCAGCCGCTCCAGATAGCTGCTGCCGGCCAGGCCCAGGCGCGGATCGGCGGCAGCCTCACCTGTTTCCAGCGGCACCCCCAGCAGCCAGATGGCGTCGCCGGCCGCACGCCACGCCTGGCCGCGCACCTGGGCCAGATCGTGCACCAGGCCCACCATGCCCACCACCGGCGTGGGATGGATCGGCTGCATGCGCCCATCGGGCAGGCGGGTCTCGTTGTAGAGGGACACATTGCCGCCCGTCACCGGCGTGTCGAGTGCCGTGCAGGCCGCCGAGAGGCCGCGGCAGGCCATCGCCAGCTGCCAGTAGCCGCTGGGGGTTTCCGGGGAGGGGAAGTTGAGGTTGTCGGTGATCGCCAGGGGCTCGGCGCCCACGCAGCTGAGGTTGCGAGCCGCCTCAGCCACCGCCGCCATGGCGCCACGCTCGGGGTCGAGGGCCACCCAGCGGTTGGGGCAGTCCACCACCGCCGCCACGCCCCGGCTGGCCGCCGCCATGGCGCCCTCACCCTGCTGGGGACGCAGCCGCACCACGGCCGCATCAGCGCCGCCGGGGAGCACCACGGTGTTGGCCTGCACCTGGTGGTCGTACTGGCGGTACACCCAGCGCTTGGAGGCGATGGTGGGATCGTCGAGCAGGGCCAGCAGGGCCTCATTCCAGCTGAAGGGCAGCTCGGCGGGCAGCTGGTCTTCGCGCCAGCGCCAGTGGGCCTGAATCTCGGCCGGCGGCTCGCTTACCAATGTGTGGTGGTTGATCGGCGTGTCGTCGGCCAGGGCACTGGCGGGCACCTCGGCCGCCACCTGTCCGTTCTGGAGCACGCGCACGATGTTGTCTTCGAGCACCCGGCCCACCACGGCTGCCTGCAGGCCCCAGCGGCTGAAGCGCGCCATCAGCGCCTGTTCGCGGCCGGGCTTCACCACGAACAGCATCCGCTCCTGGGATTCGCTGAGCAAAAACTCATAGGCGGTCATGCCGGCCTCGCGGGCGGGCACCTTGTCGAGATCGAGCTCGATGCCCAGGCCGCCCTTGGCGGCCATCTCCGAGCAGCTGCAGGTGAGGCCGGCGGCTCCCATGTCCTGGGCAGCCACCACATCACCGCTCTGGAAGGCCTCCAGGCAGGCCTCGATCAGGCCCTTCTCCAGGAAGGGATCGCCCACCTGCACCGCGGGGCGATCGTCGAGGGAGGCCTCGGTGAGCTCGGCGGAGGCAAAGCTGGCGCCACCCATGCCATCGCGGCCGGTGGTGCTGCCCACGTACACCACCGGATAGCCCACCCCCTCGGCGCCGGAGCAGACGATCTCCTCGGTTTCCATCAGCCCCAGGGCCATGGCGTTCACCAGCGGATTGCCCGAGTAGCTGGCATCGAACGCCACCTCACCACCCACGGTGGGCACGCCGACGCAGTTGCCGTAGTGGGCAATGCCGGCCACCACGCCTTCCATCAGGCCCACGTTGCGCTCGTCCTCCAGCGGCCCGAAGCGCAGGGCGTTGAGCAGGGCGATCGGCCGGGCGCCCATGGTGAAGATGTCGCGCAGGATGCCGCCCACACCGGTGGCGGCGCCCTGGAACGGCTCCACCGCCGAGGGGTGGTTGTGGCTCTCGATCTTGAAGGCCAGGCGCTGGCCCTCACCCAGATCCACCACGCCGGCGTTCTCCCCCGGGCCCACCAGGATGCGCGGGCCGCTGGTGGGGAAGCCCGACAGCAGCGGCCGCGAGTTGCGGTAGCAGCAGTGCTCCGACCACATCACCCCGAACATGCCCAGTTCAGCGCGGTTGGGGGCACGGCCGAGGCGGCGACAGATCTCGTCGTAGTCGGCCTGGCTGAGGTTCTCCTTCTTCAGCGCTGTGGCCACGTCATAGCCGGGGGCGCTGAACTGACTGGTGGTCTGGGAGGCTGCAACCACGGCCGGGAGTTCGGATCTCTCCAGTGTGGCTGAGCGCCTCAGACCCAGGGATCGTCCTGGTGCGGTCGCTGCCGCTGCCGATCGGGCCGGGGCTCAGGGTCGGCCCAGCTGTCCTCATCCCAGGGCTCAGGGCCTGACCAGGCGTCTTCGGACAGGGGCGACTCCTGCTCCTCATCGACCAGCTCGTCCTGCCAGTCGACTGTTCGCGACGGTGGGGCATCCCAGGGCGGTTCCTCCAGCCAGCCCTCCAGCCGTGATTCGAACCGTTCACCCACCTGCTGCACCTGGTCACGCCAGTGGCGGGAACGGCGCAGGAACTCCTGGCGCACGCTGGCTCGGGCCAGGGGCAGGTCATCCAGTCCGGCCAGCGCCGAGAACACCCGGCCCGGCTGCTGATCGACGATCCGCTCAGGACTGAGACGCCAGCGGCTGCTGCCCGGCAGGCGCGGATCGCTGCGACTCACCAGATAGTGACGGATCCGGCCGGTGGCCGGCTCCAGGGCCGCATCCACCACCGTGGCGATCGGCTGCTGGTCGCGGTCGAGCAGGGCAGCATCGATCAGGGTGGGCAGGCGATCGATCGTGTCCTGATCCGTTTCCGCCGGATCCCCCTGCACCAGCGCCTCCAGCTCCAGCAGGCTGCGCAGCTGATTCAGCCGCCACACCAGGCGATTGTTGCCGAACATCGAGGGTCGAGTCACCCAGCCCAGCACCCGATGCACCGGTGGGTGCATCCACACCGCCAGGCCCTGGCCCCGGTCCAGGCCCTGGCCGCAGCGCACACGGCGACGGAGCAGATCACTGAGCAGCAGTTGCTCGGGCAGCGTCAAGGCGGTCAGGAGCGGATCTGAACCGGCATCACCAGGTAGGTGAAGGCGGCCTCATCCAGCGGCCGCAACACGGCCGGGGTGGTGGGGGCATTGCAGTGCAGGGTCACCTGCTCGGAGGACATGGCCTTGAGGCCGTCGAGCAGGTAGCGCACGTTGAAGGCGATCTGAATCGGCTCCCCCTGGATCTCGGCCGCCAGGGCCTCGGAGCCCCGCCCGACGTCCTGGGCATCGGCCTGCACCTGCAACTGGGAGGTGCCCGCCTCGGTGCTGAGTTTCACCACATTGTTGTGCTGGTCGGCCAGCACCGCCACCCGCTCGAGGGCCGACACCAGGGCCCGACGATCCACGCAGATGCTGCGATTGAAGCTGTCGGGAATCAGCTGGCCGTAGTTGGGATAGGTGCCATCGAGACTGCGGCTGGTGAGAACCTGGTCAGCCCAGAGAAACACCACCTGGCCCCGGTCGCAGAACAGGCTGAGCGGCTCCTCGGACTGGCGGCCGGAAATCAGCCGCTCCAGCTCCCGCAGGGACCTGGAGGGAACCGTGACCGCGAACGGCTCACCACCGGGCTCCGCATCCTGCTGCTGGCCCGCTTCACGTAGCCGCAGCACGGCCAGGCGGTGGCCATCGGTGGCTGCACACTCCAGGCAGGCATCCGCCAGGCTGAGGTGCACGCCTGTGAGCAGTTGCTTGGCCTCGTCGCCGCTGCTGGCGAAGAGGGTGGCCCTCAGGCCCTTCACCAGGGCATCGGCCGCCAGCCGGATCGGCTGGCCGCTCTGCACCAGGGGCAGATCGGGGAAGTCTTCAGCGGGCATGGCCCGCATCTGGTAGGAGCCGGACAGGCTGGTGAGTTCCACCTGTTCAGCCCCTTCGGCGCACTGCAGGGTGATCGGGGAATCCGCCGCCAGCCGAGCCACGATCTCTCCGAACAGGCGGGCCGGCAGGGTGATGGCGCCGCTGGCCTCCACATCGGCCGCGATGCTGGTCTGGATGCCGAGGCTGAGGTCGAAGCCGGTGAGGCTGAGCCGGCCGGTGCCGGCATCGGCCGTGAGCAGCACGTTGGCGAGCACCGGATGGGTGGGACGGGCGGCCACGGCCCGGCTCACCAGCTGGAGGCTGGCGCTGAGTTCCGACTGGGAGCAGACCAGCTTCATGGTGGGTGCAGCAGGGCCTGGAGAGGTCCGAACGGGCCTCCACGCTTCCACAGAGCTGGCCATTGCGCAACGCCGGTTGTCCGATTGCGATCAACCTCTACGAATGAGAGGATTGAATCCAAAAGAAAACAAGTAATCCAGTAGCCGTAGGGCCTGGGGAAAGCGGGGAAAAGGGCGAAGAGCACAGCTCCCCACTGTGATCCGGAGTCTATTGCCCTGGGGATTGAAGCCCTGGAGCTGGGGACTGCCCAGGCCTTTCCACCCTTTTCCGTCGCTGGGGAAAACAGCGCGGCCGCGCAGGGGTGGTCTTGGGGTCCCCACTCCCCAGGGCTGGCTCCGTTTTCCCGTCGCTTTCAGCAGACGGTTCAGGCACCGGCCCGGCCGCACGGCCACAAAAAAAACGCCCCAGGGGGCGTGCGGGGGTAGGGGAGCAGCCACTGAAACCGTTCAGAACCCCATCACCCGCGCCACCTGGGCCGTGTCCGCCTCCAGGCCGGTGTGGAAGCGGGCCTCGTTGTGTTCGATCGCCGTGGTGGGGTCCTTGAGGCCATTGCCGGTGAGGACACACACCACGGTGGCCCCTGCCGGCACGCTGTCTGCGCACTGCAGCAGCCCCGCCACGGAAGCGGCGCTGGCCGGTTCACAGAACACGCCCTCCTGGCTGCCCAGCAGCTTGTAGGCCTCGATGATCTCGGTGTCGCTCACGGCCTTGAACGCTCCGCCGCTCTCGCTGCGCACCCGCAGGGCGTTGTCGCGGTTCACGGGGTTGCCGATGCGGATGGCCGTGGCAATCGTGTCGGGTTGCTCCACGGTGTGGCCCAGTACCAGTGGAGCGGATCCCGCCGCCTGAAAGCCCATCATCCGCGGCAGACGGCGGCAATGGCCGGCGTCGCGGTATTCGTTGAAGCCCATCCAGTAGGCGCTGATGTTGCCGGCGTTGCCCACGGGGATGCACAGCCAGTCGGGGGCCTCACCCAGGGCATCCACCACCTCGAAGGCGGCGGTTTTCTGACCCTGCAACCGGTAGGGGTTCACCGAATTCACCAGGGTGATCGGGTACTGATCCGCCACTTCGCGGACGATCGCCAGGGCGCGGTCGAAGTTGCCCTGGATGGCGATCACTTCGGCGCCGTAGAGCAGGGCCTGGGCGAGCTTCCCCTGGGCCACATAGCCATCGGGGATCAGCACGAAGGCGCGCATGCCCCCCCGGCGGGCGTAGGCAGCGGCCGCTGCCGAGGTGTTGCCCGTGCTGGCGCAGATCACGGCCTCCGAGCCCGCCTCCCGGGCCTTGGAGATGGCCATGGTCATGCCCCGGTCCTTGAAGGAGCCGGTGGGGTTGAGGCCGTCGTATTTCAGATACACCTTCACGCCCCGGCCGATCCGTTCGGCGATCGCCGGGGCTGGAATCAACGGGGTGGCCCCTTCCCGCAGGGTGATTACCGGCGTGCTCTCGCTTACCGGCAGCCAGGGGCGGTAGGCCTCGATCAGGCCAGGCCAGTCCTGCATGGTGGCTTTGGCACGGCCAGGCCCCAAGCCCAGGCGCCGCAGGGATTGGAGCAGTGGCAAGGTGAGGGCTGACCGTAGCTGAGCCGAATCTACGGCTCGGCTTGGGGGGGCTGATCGCCGTTGCCGTTGCGCAGGCCGTCGAGGGGTGACTCGGAGAAGAAGCGCACCAGTTCGCTCACGGAGCTGGCCTTGTCGATCAGGGTCAGCAGCGCCGGGATGTCCACCTGTAGCTCCCGGGTCGGGTAGGCGCGCAGGAAGTTGATCGCCGACAGCGAGCCGTCACCTTTCACCGTGCCCAGCACGAGGGCGGAGCGCAGGGCGGGCAGGCCAGCGTCGGCAGCCTTGAGGGGGAACACCACCTGGGCCAGGCGGCTGAGCAGGGCCTCGCCGATCCGGGTGTTCAGCAGTCGGCTCATCAGGGTCACCGGCAGGGTGATCGATTGGTTGAGCAGCGCCGCCATCTCCGTGGGGTTCTGGTTGCTGAAGCGCAGCACATCCGCCATCAGGCCGCGGGGTTGGCCAGTTTTGGCCAGCCATTCCAGATCCGCCACCTGGATGGAGCGTCGGAACGCGCCACTCACGAACACCAGGCTTTCAGCCGCCTGGGCCGCAGGCAGGCCGAGCCCCAGATGGAGACCGAGACCAAGGGTGAAGGCGGCCAGGGACGTCCGCAGGCGCCGCTGAGTCGAGCGTCGTGTCATGGCGCAAACCCTAGGGGCAATTCAGCCCGATGCCATCGCTTCTGCAGCGCGGGCCGGTGAGGTGATGGTCGGGTTCACCAGCACATCCCGCAGCAGGCGCACTACGCCCCGTTCGGCCAGCCCCCGGGCCAGGTTCACACCCATCCGGCGCAGCTCCGGTTCCCCCAGCAGTCTGGGCAGACGGCGCACCAGCAGCTGGGGTTCAAATCCCGGCAGGGCCCGCAGGATCACCAGCAACTGCCGGATCGGTTCCAGTTCCAGCAGGGGGTCGGCGCTGGCTTCGAGGCGGCGGTGGCGCAGACCAGGCGGCTGGAACCGTTCCGGCAGACGTTTGCCCAGCCGCAGGGTGGTCTGCCAGGCGAGGCCGTCGATGCGCTGCACCATCGCCTCTACCAGCTGCTGACGCAGTAAGCCGCCGTTGGCGGAGAAGAGAAAATCGAGCACCTGATCCAGCAGTCCCTCCAGATCCAGCTGGCTGCCCTGGGCGGCGCTGGCGATCAGGTTGTCGAGCCGCTGCCAGCGGAACACCTCGCCGTCGAACAGCATCTCCTTGAGGCTGTTGCGCAGGCTGGGGTCGGGATCCTCCATCAGCCGCCGGGCGAAGTAGGGGTAGGCGGCTCCGAGGATCTTGAAGTCGGGATCCACGCTCAGGGCAATGCCCTCGAGGGTGACCAGGGAGCGAATAATCAGGGCGTAGTAGGGCGGCACCTGGAACGGGAAGCGGTACATCACGCCGCTGAGGTCGTCGGTGACGGCCTTGAAGTCCATGCGGCTGACGCCCATCTCCAGGGCCTGGCCGAACACCCCTTCAAAGGCCGGCACGATCGGCTCGAGGTTCACGTCCTCGGCCAGAAAGCCCAGGCTCACGAAGTCTTTGGAGAGCTTGCCAAAGTTGCGGTTCACCAGGTGCACCACCGCCTGGATCAGGCCGGTGCGGCTCTCGCGGCTCACCTCGCTCATCATGCCGAAATCGAGGTAGGCCAGGCGGCCATCCGGCAGGGCCAGCAGGTTGCCGGGGTGGGGGTCGGCGTGGAAGAAGCCATGCTCCAGCAGTTGCTGCAGGGAGCAGTTCACGCCCACCTGCACCAGCTCGTCGGGGTCGATGCCCAGTTCCCGTACCGCCTCCAGGTTGGTGAGCTTGACGCCGTCGATCCACTCCATCGTCAGCACCCGCCGGCTGGTGGCCTCCCGGTAGATGCGGGGCACAGCAATGCGCGGGTTGTGAGCGTGCAGCTGGGCGAAGGTCTCAGCGTTGCTGGCCTCGTTGCAGTAGTCCATCTCCTCAAACACCCGCTTGCCCAGCTCGTCGATCAGGGCCACCAGATCGGAGCGGATCAGGCCCACGTTGCGGTTGAGCCAGGCGGCGATGTTGCGCACGATGTAGAGATCAAGCGTGATCTGCTCGCGCAGGCCTGGGCGCTGCACCTTCACCGCCACCTTCTCGCCGCTGTGGAGTACACCCTTGTGAACCTGGCCCAGCGACGCTGCTGAGATCGGCTCGCGGTCGAGCTGGGCATAGATCTCGTTCACTGGTTGACCCAGGTCGTCCTCGATGCAGGCCATCGCCAGGGCCGAATCGAAGCCGGGCAACTGGTCCTGCAGCTGGGCCAGCTCCTCCAGCAGCAGGGGCGGCACGATGTCCGGCCGGGTGGAGAGGGCCTGGCCGGCCTTGATGAACGCCGGGCCGAGGGAGGCCACCAGGTCGGCCGCTTCTCTGGCGCGGGCGCGGGCGTGGTCCGGATTCTTCAGGCGCTGGCTGAGCCAGTCAAAACCCACGCCCAGCAGGTAGAGGCCGATCGGCACCAGGGTCTGCCACAGGCGCCGCAGCAGCCGCTGGGGGTGGCCGGCGTAGATGCGGGTGATGGCGGCCGGGTCGTACTCCAGCAGCCCGGCAGCTTCAAGGAAGTCGCTGGTGCTGCTCGGCCCTTTGTCCATGCTCTGGTCCATGCCAGTGGGCCGGGTGGCTCCTTTGCGTCCCCCCCCTTCTAAAGGAAAGGCAGGGCCGCTACGGTCGGGGCGAACACCTGTTCCCTGACCTCGGCGTTCGTGCTCACAGGACTGCGCCTGGAGAACATTGCCCTGATTGAGCGGTTGCAGCTCGATTTCAGCGGCGGATTCACGGTGCTCACCGGGGAAACCGGTGCGGGCAAGTCGATCCTGCTCGATGCCCTGGATGCCCTACTGGGCGGCAGTGGGCCCAGGCTGCTGCGCCAGGGCAGCGGCCGCGGCCTGATCGAGGCCAGCTTCAGCCTCAGCCCTCCCCTGGTCCACTGGCTGGCCCAGCAGCAGCTGGAGGCGGAGGAGGGAGAGATCCTGCTCAGCCGCGAGTGGCGCCTCAGTGAGGGCCGCCTCTCCAGCCGCCACCGACTCAATGGGGTGTCCGTGAACCGTGGCCAGATCCAGGAGTTGCGGCCGCTGCTACTCGATCTCACCGTGCAGGGCCAGACCCAGCAGCTGGCGCGCCCCGGCCAGCAGCGGCGCTGGCTGGACCGCTTTGCCGGCGAGCCGATCCAGCGGCAGCTTCCTGCTGTGGCGGCGGCCCATCGCGCCTGGAAGCTGGCGGCAGCCGACCTGGCGGCTGCCCGGGCCGGCTGGGAGGCGTTGCAGCAGGAACGGGGGCGGCAGGAGCAGCAGCTGGCCGACTTGGAGGCCGCAGGCCTGGAGGATCCGGCCGAGCGGGAGCGGCTGCAGGCCGAGGAGAACCGCCTGGCCCATGGCGTGCGCCTCCAAGAGGGGGTGATGCTGCTGTTGGCTCGGCTGCTGGAGGGGGCTGAGGAGGCCCCCTCGGTCCTCGATCACCTGGCGGCCTGCGAGGCGGAGCTCACCCAGATGCGCCAGCTCGACCCCGGACTGGCCGAGCTCACCGGCCGCTGCAGCGATGCAGTGGCTCTTCTCCAGGATCTTGCCCGCGATCTCGACCGCTATGGCGCCGCCCTGGAGAGTGATCCGGCGAGCCTGGCCCAGCTCCAGGAGCGGATGGCCCAGCTCAAGGCCCTGGAGCGTCGCCATGGCAAGGACCTCGCCGAGCTGATCGCCTGGCGCGACCAGTTGCGCCTGCAGCTGGCTCCCGGTGGGGGCGAAGCCAGCCTGGAGGTGCTCGAGCTGGCTGAGAGCGCTGCCCGTGGTCAGCGCGATCAAGTCAATGCAGACCTGAGCGAAGCCCGCCGGGCTGCGGCCGGCCAGTTGGAGCTGCAGCTGATGGCGGCCTTGCGGCCGATGGGCCTGGCCAACGTGCGCTTTGCCGTGGCGATTGAATCCGCCAGCCCTGGGGAAGAGGGGGCCGACGCGGTGCAGTTCCTGTTTTCCGCCAACCCTGGTCAGCCCCTGGCCCCCCTGGCAGAGGTGGCCTCAGGCGGTGAGATGAGCCGCTTTCTGCTGGCCCTGAAAACCTGCATGGCCGCGGCGGATCAGCATGTGACCCTGCTGTTCGATGAGATCGATAGCGGCGTGAGTGGCCGCGTGAGCGGTGCCATGGCCGCCCTGCTGCGCCGGCTGGCCGAGCAGCGCCAGGTGTTCTGCGTGACCCACCAGCCCCTGGTGGCGGCTGCGGCCGATCACCATTTCCTGGTGAGCAAGGAGGTGGTGGAGGGCCTCACCCACACGCGAGTGTCCCAGCTGCGGGACACTCAGGCCCGCCAGAGCGAACTGGCCCAGTTGGCCGGAGGCGACCACCACGAGGCCCGCAGCTACGCCGCCAGCCTGCTGGAACAGCACAGCTGAGCACCCGCCAATCTCCAGCGCGTCGGGCCATTGCAGAGAGCGAGAGGAAAATTCGCTGTCTTGGCGCTGCAGATCTCTGCTTTAGATCGATTGATCTCGAAATCACCCATAGGATCCATTAGTCATGGACTAAGAGGTGAATTCCTTTTCCGGCGATCACCCAATTTGGCGATCAGGAGAACTGACGTTCAGTGATCTTCTTGTCGCATGCCCAATCGGGCTCCAAGCAGTTGTTTTCTGCCCATTCCACGATGCAGAGCCAGGTCGTTGATCCCCATGTGCCCTTCATGGCTCGTGTATGTGGTCGTTCGATGATTCTTGCTTTTCTTATAGTTTTGATAGCCTCGTTATTTCCGGTCAATATCCGTTCGTCGATCTGGGGTAGCCAGATTTCCAATCGTATTCTCGATGCAGGTGTGTTGCCCCTGCTAGGTGTCACTCTGCTGCGTACAGCCTGTTTTCTTGAATCTGGTGTCGATTCCAGGCGTGATCCCGTTGCTGCAAAGCGTCTGCTCCGCCAGAGAGAGTCAGCGCGTCGCCTGATTCGAATCGGGGTTGGGAGCCTTATTCTTCTTGCCATCTGGCAGTTGCCTCTGTTCATCGGCAGTCTTAACCTGATTGATCAGCAGCGAACGTTCGAAAGTCGGCAGCTAAGCGAAAAACTCACCACGGCGGAGCAGGTTCTGCGTCAGGCTCCGCAGCCCATGGTGGATGAGACGTGGAAGCAGTTCGTTGCGGCAGGCCTGTCTTCATCCAGGCAGATCATTCGTGATCAAGAGCAGCAACGCAAAGCAATGCTGGAGCGGATCCGGATCCAGAGGCAGCAGGCCAACCTGGGTGTGAATCAGCGAGGCACTCAGGCACGGTTCGCACTGGTGCGCAATCTGGCCCGCAATCTCCTGCTGTGCTGTGTTTACATCACGGGCTACTGGGGCTTGGGCAAGCGCCTGGTCTGAATGGGTTCGAGCTTCTGCTCTGCTGCAGTGGTGGCCGGCTGTGCAGGCTGGGCCGCCCATAGAATCATGCGTTCCTGAGCCGGCCGGATGCCCCGCGCCAAGAGCAGCAAGGCCACGCCAGCGCTCACCCTGCATGAGAAGGCGGCCCAGCGCCAGGCCCAGCTGGGCGATGGCAGCCGGCAGCTGAGCGGTGGCTCCCTGGAGGACGTGATCCGGGTGCGGGGTGCCCGCCAGCACAACCTCAAGAACATCGACGTCACCATCCCGCGCAACCGGATGGTGGTGTTCACCGGTGTGAGCGGCAGCGGCAAGAGCTCCCTGGCCTTCGACACGATCTTTGCCGAGGGCCAGCGCCGCTACGTCGAGAGTCTCTCGGCCTATGCGCGCCAGTTTCTCGGCCAGGTGGACAAGCCCGACGTGGATGCGATCGAGGGGCTCTCACCCGCCATCTCGATCGACCAGAAATCCACCAGCCACAACCCCCGCTCCACCGTCGGCACGGTGACCGAGATCCAGGACTACCTGCGTCTCCTGTTCGGTCGCGCCGGCGAGCCCCACTGCCCGGACTGCGACCGCTCGATCCGGCCCCAGTCGATCGACGAGATGGTGGACCAGATCCTGCAGCTGCCGGAGGGCACCCGCTACCAGCTGCTGGCGCCGGTGGTGCGCGGCAAGAAGGGCACCCACGTGAAGCTGCTCAGCGGCCTGGTGGCCGAGGGCTTCGCTCGGGTGCGGATCAACGGCGAGGTGCGCGAGCTGGCCGACAACATCGAGCTCGACAAGAACCACAGCCACCACATTGAGGTGGTGGTGGACCGGCTGGTGGCCCGCGAGGGCATCCAGGAGCGGCTGACCGATTCGCTGCGCACGGCTCTCAAGCGCGGCGATGGCCTGGCCCTGGTGGAGGTGGTGCCCAAGGCCGACGAGGAGCTGCCTGAGGGGGTGGAGAAGGAGCGCCTCTATTCCGAAAACTTCGCCTGCCCGGTGCATGGCGCCGTGATGGAGGAGCTCTCGCCGCGGCTGTTCTCCTTCAACAGCCCCTATGGCGCTTGCGCCGACTGCCACGGCATCGGTCACCTGCGCAAGTTCACCGAGGAGCGGGTGATCCCCGATCCCAGCCTGCCGGTGTATGCGGCGGTGGCTCCCTGGGCGGAAAAGGACAACTCCTATTACTTCTCCCTGCTCTATTCGGTGGGTGAGGCCTTCGGCTTCGAGATCAAGACCCCCTGGAACCAGCTCACCGCCGAGCAGCAGGACGTGCTGCTCAACGGGTCGAGGGAGCCGATTTCCATCCAGGCCGACAGCCGGTATCGCAAGGCCCAGACCTACGAGCGGCCCTTCGAGGGGATCCTGCCGATCCTGGAGCGGCAACTCCGGGATGCCAGTGGCGAATCGGTGCGCCAGAAGCTGGAGAAGTTTCTCGAGCTGGTGCCCTGCGCCAGCTGCCAGGGGCTGCGGCTCAAGCCCGAGGCCCTGGCGGTGCGTGTGGGACCCTTCCGCATCCACGAGCTCACCAGCACCAGCGTCGGCGAGAGCCTGCGGCGCATCGAGCAGCTGATGGGGGTGGGCGACAGCGAGGGTGCCGAGCCGCTGCTGAACGCGCGCCAGATCCAGATCGGCGAGCTGGTGCTGCGGGAGATCCGCATGCGCCTGCGCTTCCTGCTGGATGTGGGGCTCGACTACCTCAGCCTTGATCGCCCGGCGATGACCCTCAGTGGCGGCGAGGCCCAGCGCATCCGCCTGGCCACCCAGATCGGTGCCGGCCTCACGGGTGTGTTGTATGTGCTCGACGAGCCCAGCATCGGCCTGCACCAGCGCGACAACGACCGCCTGCTCAACACGCTGATCAAGCTGCGCGACCTGGGCAACACCCTGATCGTGGTGGAGCACGACGAGGACACGATCCGAGCCGCCGACCACATCGTGGACATCGGCCCCGGGGCCGGCGTGCACGGCGGCCACATCGTCGCCGAGGGTGATCTCGAGGCGCTGCTCTCGGCGGAAGAGTCCCTCACCGGTGCCTATCTCAGCGGCCGCCGCACCATCCCCACGCCGGCTGAGCGCCGCACGAGCGGCTCGCGCAGGCTGTCATTGCTCAACTGTCAGCGCAACAACCTCAGCGGGTTCAATGTGGAGATTCCGCTGGGCCGGCTGGTGTGCGTGACCGGGGTGAGCGGTAGCGGCAAGAGCACGCTGGTGAATGAGCTGCTCCATCCGGCGCTGGAGCACCAGCTGGGGATGAAGGTGCCCTTCCCCGCTGGGCTGGAGGAGCTGCGCGGGATCAAGGCGATCGACAAGGTGATCGTGATCGACCAATCCCCGATCGGCCGCACGCCCCGCTCCAACCCCGCGACGTACACCGGCGCCTTCGACCCGATCCGCCAGGTGTTTGCCGCCACGGTGGAGGCAAAGGCCCGCGGCTACCAGGTGGGCCAGTTCAGCTTCAACGTCAAGGGGGGCCGATGTGAGGCCTGCAGCGGCCAGGGGGTGAATGTGATCGAGATGAACTTCCTGCCCGACGTGTATGTGCAGTGCGACGTGTGCAAGGGGGCCCGCTACAACCGCGAGACCCTGCAGGTGAAGTACAGGGGCCACACCATCGCCGACGTGCTGGAGATGACGGTGGAACAGGCCGCTGAGGTGTTCTCCGCCATTCCCCAGGCGGCCGATCGGCTGCGCACCCTGGTGGATGTGGGGCTGGGCTACGTGAAGCTGGGCCAGCCGGCGCCCACGCTCTCGGGTGGTGAGGCCCAGCGGGTGAAGCTGGCCACCGAACTCTCCCGCCGGGCCACCGGCAAGACGCTCTATCTGATCGACGAGCCCACCACCGGCCTCAGTTTCTTTGATGTGCACAAGCTGATGGATGTGATGCAGCGGCTCGTCGATAAGGGCAACTCCATCCTGGTGATCGAGCACAACCTCGATGTGATCCGCTGCTCGGACTGGATCGTGGATCTCGGTCCTGAAGGCGGTGACAGGGGCGGCCAGATCGTGGTGTGCGGCACGCCGGAGGAGGTGGCGGCCCATCCCAGCAGTCACACGGGGCGCTATCTCGGTCAGGTGCTGGCCCAGCACCCGCCCCTGGCCCCAGCAGCCTGAGCCGGCAAGGGCGGTTTTGACACCAAGGATGGTGGCAGGGTTTCAACCGACACACCAGCCATGGTGAAATCGCCTTAATCTTCCGAGACGATGTGAGATCTCCGGCGCCTCAATGCTGTCCATATCTGCCGCTTCATCACACCCCGCCAGTCCCGAACAGCCCGCCAGCCCCGAACAGTCCGAGGCGCGCCCGGGCCTGGGAACGCTGGTGCGGGCCTTCGCCAGCAGCCTGGTGCTGGAGCCGGTGAGCGAGCCTGAGCCGGCTCCGGTTGTGTACACCGCGGCGATTCACACCTCAGCGGATCTGGTGAGCTCCCTGATCGGGATCACTGAACTGAGCCGGGATCAGGGGTTCAATCGCCATCCCGAAACCAACTACGGCGATGGTGGTCGTCATGCCACGTACCACGTGGATCACAGCACCCTGCCCGTGTCGCTGAGTGTGAACTGCAATCCTCCCCGCCAGACCGTGGCCATTGCCGTGAGCGGTCTGGACAGTGAGGAAACCCTGCGTTGTTTTCAGGACCTGGAGCTGGCTCTGTTCGGCAGCTGCTGAGGCCAGCTGCCGAGTCCCCTCCTCGTTTGCCGGCAACCCCTCGATGGGAGACAGCGCACCGGTCCACCCATACCCTGGGCCGGAGTTGATCTCCCCTCTGATGCCGAAGCTCTCCATCAAGCCTGGCTCTCTGAAGGGTGGGGATCGTTGCTGCCCCGCCCGGGTGGGTTGGACCACAACCTTCGCTGTTGTGCTCTGCGCTGGAATGGGGGCCGGCCAGGCCGCTGCTGCCCAGGATCTGTTCATCTATCCCTCAGGTGGCCAGAGTGCGGAACAGCAGCGCCGCGACAACCTGGAGTGCCGGCTGTGGGCCATCGACCAGACCGGATTCGATCCCACGGCTCCGGTCCAGGGCAGCCCGGCTGCGGGCCCCCAGCCGGCCGAGGTGCCAGTGCAGGGCCCGGGAATCGTCCGCAGCACCGCGAGGGGGGCTGTGGTGGGGACGGCGGCTGGCGCGATCGCCGGCAACACCGGCCGGGGTGCTCTGGCGGGAGCTGCCGGGGGAGCCATCCTGGGCACGGCCCGCGTGGGCGATCAGCGCCGAGCCCAGCAGCAGGTGTCCAATGACTGGGCCCGGCAGCAGCAGATTCGGGAGGCGGAACAACAGCAACTGCTCAACTATCGCCGCCAGATGTTCAACCGCGCCGTCACGGCCTGTATGGAGGGCCGGGGTTACAGCGTGAGTTAGTCACCGAGCTGGGCCTGCGCTCAACTCGCGCCTGAGGTCAAAAACTGCGCGTGAAACCGCGGTTGATCCGGCTTCCTTTGGCCGATCGTCTGCAACCGTGCCGAAATCCTGTTGATGCGCCATTCTGATTCGATCCGGCCCCAGCTCTCCACATGTTGCGCCGCCTGTGTTCCGGTCTCCTTGCCCTTCCCCTGCTGCTGGGCTCCTCCCCTGCCCGTGCGATCGACCGGGTTGAACTGCAGCTTCCCCTGCTGGAGGTGAGTTTCACAGTGAGCCTGCGGGAGCTGGAGGATCCCGAGGCTTTCTGGCAGGGTGACAGCGATCTGGCCGAACTCAACCGGGCCAGCAATGGTGCCCTTGGCCGGCAACTCGAGCGGGTGTTCAACACGCCGTTGCCGGTTCAGACCAGGAACGTGGTGGGCCAGGTGGTGGGCACCCCGTTGCTGGAGCAGGCCCTGCTGGCCGCCACCACCCTGGGCCGGGTGAACGGCATGCCCAAGGATCTCAGCGGCAGTGATCTCTCCCAGGCCCTGGAACGGGCCAGTGCTTCCGGCGATCTCACCCTGCTCGCCTTCCTGCGGGCCCTGCCCGGGGACTCGGTCACGGTGGACCTGCCCCATGCCGTCGGTGCTTTGCAGCGGATGGTGGCCCAGCGCCGGCAGGCCGAAGCCGTGCTCGCCAAAGTGCCGGCGGCCGCCATCGCTCCAGCGGCCCTGCGCCCGGGTCCTCTGCCCGTGCGCCGCAGTGAGATCCAGGTGCCGGCAAGCCACCGAGGCGCCCCCCTGGATGTGGTGGTGATCGAACCCGAACGCGACGGCCGGGGGCGGGTGGTGCTGATTTCCCACGGGCTCTGGGACAGTCCGGAGAGTTTTGAAGGCTGGGCCCGCCACCTGGCCAGCCATGGCTATCGGGTGGTGCTGCCACGCCATCCCGGCAGCGACAGCAGCCAGCAGGAGGCGATGCTCACGGGCAAGGTGCCGCCCCCCAGTCCCGATGAGCTGCGCTACCGCCCTCTCGATGTGTCAGCCACGATCGATGGCCTGGGCGTTTCCGAGGTGGTGATGATCGGCCATTCCTGGGGGGCCACCACGGCGCTGCAGGTGGCGGGTGTTCAGCCCAGTTCCAACCTCCTGCAGAAGCGCTGCCGCGATGTCAATGATCCGGAACGGAACCTCAGCTGGGTGCTGCAGTGCAGTTTCCTCAGTGCCGCCGATCGCGCCGGACTGGCCGATGGCCGGGTGCGGGCGGTGGTGGCTGTGAGTCCGCCGCTGAGCCTGCTGTTCGATTACGGCTCAGCCCAGAACATGCGCGCCCGGGCCCTGTTGGTGACGGGCAGCAGGGACTGGGTGGTGAGCCCGGATCCGGAGGCCCTGGTGCCTGGGCAGCGGGCCCAGGGGCTTGGCCATCAGCTGGTGCTGGCGGATGGGGGTGACCACTTCAATCTGCGGGCTCCCGCCGATGGCGATGGTGGTCCCCTGCGGGCCCTGCTGCTGGTGTGGACCGATGCCGCGTTCGCTGCCGGCCCGCAGGTGGCACCCGGCCCGCAGGCCAAGCCGTTGTTGCCCGCATCAGGCTGGGGGAACGACCGGATTCCCCTGGTGCTCGTGCCCTGAATGTGTGTATTCGTGAACAGAGAGGCCGCGGTCTGATCCCGGCCGGTTCGCTGGAAAACCTCTTGAAAACAGGTGCTCTGGCCGTCTGGAGCGAGCACAGGTTCGGACATCCCGAGGCTGGACTCGCAGCTGCGATCAGCGTTTGTCGCTAAGTCTGAACACAACCGCCTGCGCTGTTGACGTTTCAGGAGCGATCCGTGCCCGCCACAGCTGGTCTCTACGTTCTCCACCTGCACCTGCACGGGCTGTTGCGATCCCGTGACCTCGAGCTGGGCCGCGATGCGGACACCGGCGGCCAGACCACCTATGTGCTCGAACTGGCCCGGGCCATGGCCAGGCGTGCGGAGGTGGATCGGGTGGAGGTGGTCACCCGTCTGATCCGCGACCGCAGGGTCGCCCTGGACTACGCCCGGGCCAGTGAGCCGATCACCTCCGGCGCCTCGATTGAGCGCATTCCCTTCGGTCCGCCCCGCTACCTGCGCAAGGAGCTGCTCTGGCCCCATCTCGATGAGCTGGCTGATGCGCTCAGCGAACGGCTGCTGGCCCAACCGCGGCTGCCCGACTGGATCCATGCCCACTACGCCGACGCCGGTTACGTGGGAACTCTCCTGCGCCGCCGGCTGGGCATCCCCCTGGTGTTCACGGGCCATTCCCTGGGCAGGGAAAAGCGCCGGCGGCTGATGGCCGCAGGGCTGGAGGTCGGGCAGATCGAGCAGCAGTACGCCATGGCCCAGCGCATCGATGCCGAGGAGCTGGCCCTGGCCCATGCCCATCTGGTCGTGACCAGTACGGCCCAGGAGCGTGACCGCCAGTACAGCCGATACGGCCGCTTCCGGCCTGACCTCGCCCAGGTGATTCCCCCCGGTGTGGACAGCCGCCAGTTCCACCCGCCCCAGGCCGGTGTGGAGGAAGGGGCGATCGCCCAGCTGATGGCACCGTTCCTGCGTGACCCCACCAAGCCGCCGGTGCTGGCCATCTGCCGCGCCGATCAGCGCAAGAACATCCCCGCCCTGGTGGAGGTGTTCGGCCGTTCCGAGAACCTGCGCCTGAATCACAACCTCGTGCTGGTGCTCGGCTGCCGGGAGGATCCGCGCCAGCTCGACAAGGCCCAGCGGGAAGTGTTCCAGCAGGTGTTCGAACTGGTGGACCGCTTTGATCTCTACGGCCACATCGCCTATCCCAAGCAGCACCGACGCCAGCAGATCCCCGAGATCTACCGCTGGGCCTCCAGGCTGGGGGGCCTGTTCGTCAATCCTGCCCTCACCGAACCGTTCGGGCTCACCCTGCTGGAGGCCGCCGCCTGCGGGCTGCCGGTGGTGGTCACCGACGACGGCGGGCCGCGGGACATTCTGGCCCGATGCCACAACGGGGCCCTGGTGGACGTATCCGATCTGGATGCCCTCCAGACGGCCATCGAGGAGGCCCTGGCCCAGCCGGCCCAGTGGCGCCGCTGGCGCGACAACGGCATCGAGGCGGTGAGCCGTCACTACAGCTGGGACGCCCATGTGTCCCACTATCTGGGGGCGGCCCGGCAGGGCTGTGTTGAGGCCGCTCGCCAGCGCCCGGCCCTCTGGTTCCGCAATGGCGGCGATCTCCTCGGCTTTCCCACCCCCAGCGCGCGGGGGCCGGCCCCCGCGCGCCTGCTTGTGCTCGATCTCGATGCCAGCCTGGCGGCCCCCGATCCCCCCAGTCTTGCCGAGCTGCGTCGCCGGCTCGGTGCCGATCCCGATCTGGCGATCGGTGTGGTCACCGGCCGGGGCTTCAAGGCCGCCCGCCACCGCTATGGCGAGCTGCATCTTCTCGATCCCTGCCTGTGGATCACCCAGTCCGGCACTGAGATCCACACGAGCACTGCCGAGGGGGACCTGACCGACCCGCATTGGCAGGGCCAGATCGGCAGCCACTGGGACCGGGCCGCGGTGCAGGCGGCGATGGCCGAGCTGGAGCCGCGGCTCCAGCTCCAGCCAGAGGGCGATCAGGGTCCGTTCAAGGTGAGTTACGTGCTCACCGAGCCGGATCAGGGCATCCTGCCCGTGGTGCGGCAGACCCTGCGCAGCCATCGTCTGATGGCCCGCCCCCACCTCTTTCAACACCACTACCTGGACGTGCTGCCGCTCACGGCGTCCAAGACCGAGGCGCTGCGCTACATGGCCCTGCGCTGGCAGCTGCCGATCGAGGCGATTCTGGTGGAAGCCAGCCAGCAGGGGGATGGCGAGCTCCTGCGGGGACTCTCCCTCGGGGTCGTTCCCCAGGACCACGACCCCGTGCTTGAAGGCCTGCGCCATCACCGGCGGGTGTTCTTCTCGAGCAGGCCCCAGGCCTGGGGCCTGCTGGACGGTCTCGATCACCACCGCTTTCTGCGCCGCCCCATCGGGCCCAGCCCCTCCGCTGCCCAGCAGGCCGTTCAGTAGGCCCGGCTCTGGTCGCCGTTCTCGTCGGTGCTCTCAGCCACCGGCTCGTTGCCATGGTGGCTGTTGCTGTCGGGCATCCAGTAGCTGAGGTCCTCATGCCAGAACAGCCGGCCCGGCAGCTGGCTGGCGCTGAGATCGGTGCGGGTCATCGCCGCCAGCAGCTGGCCGAATTCCACCGGTGTGAGATCGGTGTCGATGTCCTCGCCGGCGATCTGCAGCAACTCCGGCAGGCGGGAGATGGTGGTGGGTTGGATGAGCTTGGTGAACACCTTCTGGAACACCTCCCGCTGGCGTTCCATCCGGCCGATGTCCCCCATTTCGTCGTTGCGGAAGCGCAGATAGCCGAGCAGGTCCTGGCCCTTGAGCAGCTGGAGGCCGGGATAGAGATCGATGTAGAGATCCTGGCGGGAATCCACGTAGACCATGCGCTTGGGCACATCCACCTCAATGCCGCCGAGGGCCTCGGCCACCCGCTCCACGGCCCGCAGGTTCACCTTCAGGTGACGTTCGATCGGGGTCTGGAGCAGATCACCCAGTTCCCGTTTGGTGGCTTCCATGCCACCGAAGGCGTAGAGGGCATTGGCCTTGAGCACCCCGAAGCGCTCCGACTCAATGAAGGTGTCGCGGGGCACCTGGAGCAGGGTGGTGGCACCGTTCTTCACTGCCACGGTGAACAGCACATCGGTGTTGTCACCCACCTCATCCACGCCCATCACCAGGATCGGCTTGTTGCCGATGCCCGCCAGCGGTGAAGCCAGCTCAGCGATCAGCCCGGGGCCCTGGCGCAGGGCGGCCATCGCCCCATTCAGCAGGGTGGGCATGGACCCGGAGAAGCCGTAGCCCACGCCCAGCCCCAGCACAAAGGTGAGCAGGGGAGCGGGTCGCCGACGCTGAGCGGATGGGGCCTTCGCCGCATGCCTGGGCTCCCTGCCGGCCGCGCCTGGCTCGCTGGCACCCTCCCGGGTTGCCGCGGCTCCGCCCACCACCCGCGGACGGCTGCGGGCCGGGCGGCCGCTGCGGCGAAGGGGAAAACGGGGCTGCTGTTGGGCCTGGCTCATGGCGAGTCCTGCTGGCGGCACCTTAAGGGTCCTGGCCAGGCCGCACCAGGGGTCAGTCAGCCAGTACCCGCACCTGGCCAGCGGCCCGGTCGGCCCTGGCGCGGGCCTCCGCTTCGCTGCCGCCGCGGCCCAGGGCCACGCCCATGCGGCGCTGGGGGAGGGCTTCCGGTTTGCCGAACAGCAACACCTGGGTGTCCGGCTCCAGCAGCGCCTCGGCCACGCCGCTGTAGCGCACCGGAGCTCCGGCACTCTCCGCCAGGATCACCCGGCTGGCGGCGTGGCCGAGGCTGCGGATCTCCGGGATCGGCAGCCCCAGCACCGCCCGCAGGTGCAGCTCGAATTCGCTCAGGTTCTGGCCGGCCAGGGTCACAAGGCCGGTGTCGTGGGGCCTGGGCGAGAGCTCGGAGAACACCACCTCCTCCTGGCCGGCAGGGCCGCAGAGGAAGAATTCCACGCCGAACAGGCCGGCCCCACCCAGGTTGTCGGTGACGGCCCGGGCCATGGCCTGGGCGGTGGCCAGCTGGGTGGAGCTGATCGCCGCGGGCTGCCAGCTGCACTGGTAGTCGCCCCGCTCCTGCAGGTGACCGATCGGCGGACAGAACAGGGTGGGCCCCTGCCATTGCTTCACCGTGAGCAGGGTGATCTCCAGCTGGAACGGCAGGAACTCCTCCACGATCACCCGGGCGCCGGCTCCCCGCGCCCCGGCCAGCGCCCGCTCCCAGGCGGCGGCGATGCCTTCGGGGCCCTGCACCACGCTCTGGCCCTTGCCGGAGGAGCTCATCACTGGCTTCACCACCACGGGCCAGCCCAGGGGCGCTGCGGCGGCGGCCAGCTCAGCGGCGCTCCCGGCGTAGGCGAAGCGGGCGGTGCGCAGGCCCAGCTCCCCGGCGGCCAGATCGCGGATGCGGTCGCGGTTCATCGTCACCGCCGTGGCCCGGGCGGTGGGGATCACGGTGATGCCCTCGGCTTCCAGTTCGGCCAGGGCATCCACCGCCAGGGCCTCGATCTCCGGGATCACCAGGTTTGGCCGGTGCTGGCGTACCACGGCCTTCAAGGCCCCGGCGTCGCCCATCGCCACAACCTCAGCCAGATCCGCCACCTGCATGGCCGGGGCGCCGGGGTAGCGATCCACGGCGATCACCCGGCAGCCCAGCCGCTGGGCGGCGATGGCCACCTCCTTGCCCAGCTCGCCGCTGCCCAGCAGCATCAGGGTTGGCGGGAAGGGGCAGGTCATGGTGGTGGCGCCGGGCTCTGCTGATCCTGCCCCAGGCCGGTGGGGCTGCTAGAGAGGGCGGCAGCAGCGGCTGGGCACGATGGCAGCTCTTGGCATGGCGGGATTTGGTCTGGCCCGGTCTGGTCTGGCACAGCTTGGCCTGGATGGACCTCTGGCCCTGAGCACGGCCAGCGACGCCGCCGCCGGACTGCCGTTCGGTCTGGACATCGCCACCCTCCAGAACGGCGTGCTGATCTACCTGGGCCTCTCCTCCCTGGCCTTTGTGCTGGTGTGGCTGGTGGGCTACCTGCGCAGCCGCTGATCGGGGGCTGGACCTGCCTCAGCGGCTGGTCTCACTGTCCTGCAGCAGGGTGAGCTGGCGCTCGGGGGGCTCCTCGCTCACGAAGCCGTAGGCCTCGAACACGGCCGGATCGGGGTGGGTGATCCGCTGGCCCTCACTGGCGCGCTCCAGCCGGAAGCCCTCATCCGCCATCCGCCGCATCAGGGCGGCCGCCTCCTCGAAGCGGGCGGCCATGGCCTCCAGGCTGGCGCAGTCGGCGGTGAGACCGGTTTCCCTCCAGGTGAAGTAGGCCATCAATGGGGCTCCGGTTGCGGACGGGGGTGATCTGAGGTTCGCAGGCCTCAGGGCAGCAGCACCAGGCCAAGCAGCACCAGCACCAGGCTCGCGCCCCAGAAGCGCAGCACCACCTGTTGTTCCGGCAGGCCGCCGAGCTCGAAGTGGTGGTGCAGGGGCGCCATGCGGAACAGGCGGCGGCCCTGGCCGGTGGCCGGGTTCTTGGTGGCTTTGAACACCCACAGCTGCAGGATCACCGACAGCGACTCGGCCAGGAATACCCCGCCCATCAACAGCAGGGGCCAGAGGCTGTTGGAGAGCAGGGCCACCGCGCTGAGGGCGGCCCCCATCGCCAGGGAGCCCGTGTCACCCATGAACAGGCGAGCTGGATGGCGGTTGTGGGCGAGGAATCCCAGCCAGCAGCCGGCCATGGCCGCGCAGAAGGCCGCCAGGGCCGGGTCGCCGCCGTTGCCGCGCAGCATCAGTTGCAGGCCCATGCCGGTGAAGACCACGGCGCCGCAGCCGGCCGCCAGTCCATCGAGGCCATCGGTGAGGTTGGTGGCGTTGCTCTCGGCCAGAAAAACGAATAGCCCCAGGGGCCAGATCAGCAGGCCGAGGGGCAGGATCCAGCCCAGGGGCAGGGCCACATCGCCGGGATTGGCTCCGCCGCCCAGCCACTGGCCCAGGGCGGCCCAGATCAGGAACAGCAGGGCCGCAGCGGCCTGCAGCAGCAGCTTGCCGCGGGGGGTGAGGCCGGTGTTGGTGCGGCGGGTGAGGCTGCGCCAGTCGTCCACCGCTCCCACGGCCATGTAGACCAGGGTTACGGCCGCCACCGCCAGGAGGCGGGGATCCGACGGGCTGATCAGGCCGCCCACGATCACCCCCACCGGCACCACCAGCAGGCCGCCCATGGTCGGGGTGCCAGCTTTGCTGTGGTGGGCCTGGGGGCCCTCTGCGCGGATCACCTGGCCCAGCTTGAGTTGGCCCAGGCGGGGCACTCCCCAGTCGGTCACGGCCCAGCTGACCAGCCCCGCCACCAGCAGTGGCAGCGTGAGCATCGAATTGGCCACGGACAGATCGCTGAACAGGCAGGCGGCCAGCAACAGCCCGCTGAGCAGCGCCGCCGCCAGGCGGGGGGAAAGGGAAGGGGAGGTCACCAGCAGCGTCTGGGGGGCGAGGTCCGAAGCACCCCCAGTCTCCCCGATGCGGGGGAAGGGCCCGGCTGAGGACTCAGTCCTCCCAGTTCTCCTCCTGGGGCTCGTCGGCCTGGGTGTATTCCTCCTTCTCGCCCATCAGCGCGGACAGCTCCTCCTCCTCCACGGTGCTCACGTCGGTGGCGGCGTTTTCCTCGTCGGCCACCAGGCGGCCGCTGGTCTCCAGCCAGCTGAGCAGGTCGGGCTCATCGCGCAGGGGCAGCACCGGCGCGGGTTCCTGGCGGTCGTAGCGGGTGAGGGAAGGATTCACCCCATCCAGCCGAGCGAGGCTGGTGGTGGAGAGATTGCTCATGCGTAGCGGCGTCCGTCAGGCTGCAGGGGTGTAGCGATCAGCGCGGCTGGGATCAACCTTGCCAATCAACCAATCTAGCTCCAACGGGTCGAACCCCTCCGCCTGGCGCTGGCTGCGGGATGTGGGGCCCGTCTGGGCCCTGGCCCTGGCCCTCAGCACCGCCCTGGTGGCCGCGGGCAGGCGTCTGCCCCAGCCGCTCACACCTGAGGGTCCCTGGGTGGGCCTGCTGGTGCTGGGGCTGCCGCTGCTGATGGGCCTGGCGCTGGCCGCGCGCTGGCTGTTCGCCGCGACGCCTGACCACCCCGACAGGGGAGAATCAGGCGATTGAGCACTGGGAGTGCCTTGATGGGTCGGGCCAAGAAGGCTGTTCTCGCCTATTCCGGTGGGGTGGATACCAGCGTCTGCATCCCCTACCTGATGCAGGAGTGGGGCGTGGAGGAGGTGATCACCTTCGCCGCCGACCTGGGCCAGGGCGATGAACTGGAGCCGATCCGCCAGAAGGCGCTGGATTCGGGAGCAAGCCAGTCGATCGTGGGCGACCTGATCGAGCCCTTCATCACCGAGTTCGCCTTCCCGGCGATCCGCGCCAACGCCCTCTACGAGGGCCGCTATCCCCTCTCCACCGCCCTGGCCCGGCCCCTGATCGCCCGCCGGCTGGTGGAGATCGCCCGCGAGGTGGGCGCCGATGCGGTGGCCCACGGCTGCACCGGTAAGGGCAACGACCAGGTGCGCTTCGATGTGGCCATCGGCGCCCTCGCCCCCGATCTCAAGGTGCTCACCCCGGCGCGGGAGTGGGGCATGAGCCGCGAGGAAACCATCGCCTACGGCGAGCGCTGCGGCATTCCCTCGCCCGTGAGCAGGAAATCGCCCTATTCGATCGACCTCAACCTGCTGGGCCGCTCGATCGAGGCCGGTCCACTGGAGGATCCAAACGTGGAGCCGCCCGAGGAGATCTACGCCCTCACCGTGAGCGTGGACGCCGCTCCCGATCAGCCCCAGGTGGTGGAGATCGGCTTCGAGCAGGGCAATCCCGTGAGCATCGATGGCGCACGCCTCGATCCGGTGAGCCTGATCCGCCGCGCCAACGCCCTCGCCGGCAGCCACGGTTTCGGCCGGCTCGACATGATCGAGAACCGGGTGGTGGGCATCAAGAGCCGCGAGATCTACGAAACCCCCGGTCTGCTGCTGCTGATCAGGGCCCACCAGGAGCTGGAGAGCCTCACCCTGGCGGCCGACGTGCTGCGCAGCAAGCGCCAGCTGGAGCAGCAGTGGGCCGACCTGGTGTATCAGGGGCTGTGGTTCGGCCCGCTCAAGGACGCCATCGACGGTTTCGTCGAGCGCACCCAGACTGCGGTGAACGGCAGTGTGAAGGTGAAGCTGCACAAGGGCAACGCCACCGTGGTGGGCCGCAGCAGCGCCAGCGACAGCCTCTACGTGCCCACCATGGCCACCTACGACGCCGGGGATCAGTTCGACCACCGCGCCGCCGAGGGCTTCATCTACGTGTGGGGTCTGCCCACCCGGCTGTGGGCCAACCGCCAACGGCAGGCCTAGGCCGAACGGCGCAGGCCGAAGGCGTGCCGCAGGGCCCTGCTCAGGCGGGGCTGTCGCTGGGGCACAGGAGGCAGCATGGGCAGGTTCAGGGGTGCCCATTGACCCTGCAGTTGCACGAGGTCGTGGCGCAGCTGCCGGGTTTCGCTGAGCAGGCGCTCGCGGTGGGCCAGCAGTGGTTCCATTCGCAGGGCGAAGCGACGCTCAAAGATCCCAGGCAGCTCATCCATCAGCTGTTTCATCGCGGCCAGCTCCTCGCGGGTGGCGGCGAGTTGCTGCTCCAGGGACTGCTGCCGCCAGCGCTGCTGATGGGCAGAAAAAACACCCTCACCTCCGGCCGAGGCGGGAGGTGAGGGTTGGGGGGTTTCGGCCGTTTGACCGCCCATCGTTGAACGTCGCCGATGCGTGGCAGCAACCATACGCTCACCGCCAGCCCAACGTCTGTTCAAGGCTGGCTCAGATCAGATCGGGGCTCAGGGCAGAGAGCGGCCCAGGGCAGAGGGGCGCTCAGACAGTGGCCGGTTCGGCAGCTGCGGGTTCGGCCATGCCGGTGGGAATGGCTCGGGGGGCGGGCGGAAGACCGTCCTGCTTGACGGTGAGATAGCGGATCACGTCCTCGGAGAGGCGCATGGCGCGCTCGAGGGGAGCCACCTGCTGGCCGTCGCCGTTGTGGCTGAGTTGCACGTAAATGCCCTCCCGGTGCTTGGCGATCGTGTAGGCCAGGCGACGCTTGCCCCGCATCTGGCAGTCGAGCACCTCACCACCGGCCTCGAGCACGATGTCGCGGTACTTGGCCACATGGGTTTCCACCTCTTCCTCCGGGATGTCCGGACGAAGGATGTACATGGTTTCGTAATAGGGCTGCGTCATGGTCGCCTGTCTGAAAAAGCCGCGGTGCGGCGGGAAGTGGGGCGTTGGCCAATGGGCTGCTCAGCCCACCAGCGACGGATCAGCCAACCTATCGCAGCAGGGTGTCAGTAGAGCTGCATGCGTACGGCCTGGGAGAGGCTGGGCACCTCGGCCTCCTGGCCCCGCAGGCTCTGCACCACGCCGAAGCCCACCAGCAGCAGAGCCCCCAGGAACACCGTGTTGCTGAGGGTGCGCAGGGCGAAGCCGAGGCCCAGCGGGGCCAGCAGCACGCTGAACGCCAGCGACACCAGGATCAGCAGGATGTCAACCAGGATGGCCTGCAGCACGTTGAAGCGGATCAGGTAGGGCACCTTGGTGTTGCGCACCACCGCCAGGAACAGCACCAGGAAAAGCACGAAGCCGCCGAAGGGCACCGCCTGCTGCAGCAGCAGCACGGGAAAGGCCGGCAGGCTCAGCCACTGCAGGACCGGAAACAGGCCGAACAGGCTCTGGCCGAAGGGCAGGGCGTCGCTCCAGGGCAGCAGGTAGGCGAGAGCGGCCAGCAGGCGCTGCCAGATCGGGGGGCCTTGCATCGGGGCCGGACGGCGGAAGGTTGCTCCACCAGGCTAGTGAGCGCGCCGCTGCCCAGGCACGGCCCCAGACCTGCAGACCCCCTCCAGCCCTCAGCTGTCCAGGGCCCGCATGGCGGCACTGCGCATGGCGGCCACGGGCACCTCTGGGAGGCCGGTCCACAGCTTCAGGGCGGCGGCGCCCTGCTGCACCAGCATCTCCAGTCCGTCCACGGCCTGGCAGCCCCGTTCGGCCGCCGCCCGCAAAAGGGCGGTGGGCCTGGGGGTGTAGATGAGGTCGTAGACGGTGCAACCGGCCGGCAGACGCTCCAGCTGCCCGGGCCGGAGGGGGCAGCGCCGGTCGGCGTCCGGGTCGGTGCTGGAGGCCATGCCCAGCGGGGTGGTGTTCACCAGCAGGTCGAGCTGAGCGAGCTGCCCATCGAGGTCGTCCCAGGCCAGGGGCTGCAGCTGGGGTGCAGAGCCGGCCCAGCTGCAGCAGAAGCCTTCCAGCGCCTCAGGACGCCGGGCGGCCACGTCGATCCGGCCCACCCCCAGCTCCACCAGACCGGCCACCACCGCCCGGGCACTGCCGCCGCAGCCCAGCACCAGCGCCCGGGCGCCCGCCCAGGCCGCTGGCCCGCCCCGACGCAGCGGTGCCACAAAGCCCTCCACATCCGTGTTGCTGCCCAGCCAGCCGCCGTCGCCGTGGGGAACAAGGGTGTTCACCGCCCCCAGCCGCTCCGCCAGAGGGGTGAGCTCCCGGCACAGGGCCGCCACGGCCTGCTTGTGGGGCAGGGTCACGTTCAGGCCGCGGCAGTCCATCGCCGCCAGCCCCCGCACCACGCTGTCGAGTTCCCGGGCCGGCGCCGGCAGGGCCAGGTACACCCAGTCGAGGCCGAGGGCGGCCAAGGCGGCGTTGTGCATGGCCGGCGAGAGCGAATGGCGCACCGGATCGCCCAGCACCCCCACCAGGGCGGTGTGGCCGGAGATGGGCTGGGCCATGGCTCGGGGCGGACTGCTGGGGCGAACCGTAGAGCCGTGTTCGGCCCTGTTCGGGAACCACACCTCGCCTGGAACCGGCCCCTCTGTTGAGGATGCATCCACAGACATTTCATCCTGAGCAAGGAGTTCGGAACCCATGGGCAAGGTTGTTGGGATTGACCTCGGCACCACGAACAGCTGCGTGGCCGTGATGGAGGGCGGCAAGCCCACCGTGATCGCCAACGCCGAAGGGTTCCGCACCACTCCATCTGTGGTGGCCTACACCAAGAACCAGGACCAGCTGGTGGGTCAGATCGCCAAGCGCCAGGCGGTGATGAACCCGGAAAACACCTTCTATTCGGTGAAGCGCTTCATCGGCCGCCGCGTGGATGAGGTGAACGAGGAATCGAAGGAAGTGAGCTATGGCGTGGAGAAGGCCGGCGCCAATGTGAAGGTGAAGTGCCCGGTGCTGGGCAAGCAGTTCGCTCCCGAGGAGGTGAGCGCCCAGGTGCTGCGCAAGCTGGCCGAAGACGCTGGCAAGTACCTCGGTGAAACGGTGACTCAGGCGGTGATCACCGTTCCCGCCTACTTCAACGACTCCCAGCGCCAGGCCACCAAGGACGCCGGCAAGATTGCTGGCCTCGAGGTGCTGCGCATCATCAACGAGCCCACCGCGGCCGCCCTGGCCTACGGACTCGACAAGAAGAGCAACGAGCGCATCCTGGTGTTCGACCTGGGCGGCGGCACCTTCGACGTGTCCGTGCTGGAGGTGGGCGATGGGGTGTTCGAGGTGCTCTCCACCTCCGGTGACACCCACCTGGGCGGTGACGACTTCGACAAGGTGATCGTGGATCACCTGGCCGACACCTTCAAGGCCAACGAGGGCATCGACCTGCGCCAGGACAAGCAGGCCCTGCAGCGCCTCACCGAGGCTGCTGAGAAAGCCAAGATCGAGCTCTCCAGCGCCACCCAGAGCGAGATCAACCTGCCGTTCATCACGGCCACTCCCGAGGGCCCCAAGCACCTCGATCTCACCCTCACCCGCGCCAAGTTCGAGGAGCTGGCCAGCAAGCTGATCGACCGCTGCCGCGTGCCGGTGGAGCAGGCGCTCAAGGACGCCAAGCTCTCCTCCTCCGAGCTCGATGAGATCGTGATGGTGGGTGGCTCCACCCGCATCCCTGCGGTGCTCGAGCTGGTGAAGCGCACCACTGGCAAGGACCCCAACCAGACCGTGAACCCCGATGAGGTGGTGGCCGTTGGTGCCGCCATCCAGGGCGGTGTGCTGGCCGGTGAGGTCAAGGACATCCTGCTGCTGGACGTCACGCCGCTGTCCCTGGGGGTGGAGACCTTGGGCGGGGTGATGACCCGGATGATTCCCCGCAACACCACGATCCCCACCAAGAAGTCGGAGACCTACTCCACCGCGGTGGACGGCCAGACCAACGTGGAGATCCACGTGTTGCAGGGTGAGCGCGAGATGGCCAGCGACAACAAGTCGCTCGGCACCTTCCGCCTCGACGGCATCCCCCCCGCTCCCCGCGGCGTGCCCCAGATCGAAGTGACCTTCGATATCGATGCCAACGGCATCCTCAGCGTGACCGCCAAGGACAAGGGCAGCGGCAAGGAGCAGAGCATCTCGATCACCGGCGCCTCCACCCTCAGTGAGAACGAGGTGGAGAAGATGGTGAAGGATGCCGAGACCAACGCCGCCGCCGACAAGGAGAAGCGCGAGCGCATCGACACCAAGAACCAGGCCGAAACCCTGATCTATCAGGCCGAGAAGCAGCTGGGCGAACTGGGCGACAAGGTGGGCGCCGAGGACAAGGCCAAGGTGGAGGCCTCCGCCGCCAAGCTCAAGGAGGCGGTGGAGAAGGACGACTTCGACACCATGAAGAGCGAGCTGGAAACTCTCCAGCAGGCCCTCTACGCCGCCGGTGCCGCCGTGTACCAGCAGGCCGCCGGTGCGGAAGCCGCCGCCGGCGCCGCCCAGGGTGGCAACGGTGCGGGCGGTGCTGGCTCCAGCAGCAGCGATGACGTGATCGACGCCGAGTTCACCGAGAGCAAGTGATCACCTGATCCTGGTTCTGCCTGGATCGCATCCAAGCCCCCCGTCAGGGGGGCTTTTTTGTGCCCTGCTAGCGGCTGCGATCTGCCGGCTGTGCAGGCTCTGGGTTCAGCGGCCAGCCTGGATCTGGTCGCAGGCCCAGGCAGCGCTGGCAGGCGCCAGCAGCACGCCGTTGCGGTAGTGACCGCTCACCAGCAGCAGCCCCGGTTCCAGCTGCTCCAGCAGGGGCGCTGGCCGGCCCACGGGTCGGCAGCGCAGGCCCTGCCACTGGCGCACCACCTGGGCCCGCTCCAGCCAGGGGAGCTCTGCTGCTCCCCAGCTGCGCAGGTGGGCCAGGGCGGTGGCGCTGGGCTGATCCCCAGGCTCCAGGGTGGCTCCCAGCCAGAAACGCCCCCCCCCGGGCAGGTCAGGCCGCGGCACCAGGTTGATGCCGCGCCACACCACCGCTCCCGGCCAGGGGTGGTCCCCTTGCTCCCACGGCGGGGTTTCGGCCAGCTCCAGTTCCAGCGCCTGGCCGAGCACCGGCTCCATCGGCACCTGGTGGCCCAGGCCGGCCAGCAGGCCTGCGCTGGCCACCCCCGCGCTCAGCACCAGCCAGCTGGCCTGCCGGTTGCTGCCGCTCTGGCAGTGCACCTGCCAGTCGCTGCCCCGGCGCTCCAGGGCCCTGACCGTGTCCCGGCAGGTCTGCAGGCCGGCGGCCCGGGCTTCGCACCAGAGGGCCGCCAACACGGTCCTGGGATCCAGCTGGCCATCGCCGGGTGACTGCAGACCCCCGAGGGCGGCGGCGGGCAGGGAGGGACGCAGCCCGCGCAGCCAGGGGAGATCACGGCTGTGCAGGCTGATGCCCTGCCGCTGGGCCACCAGGCGTTGCTGGTGCTCCAGCTCCTCAGGGGTGGCGGCCAGTAGCAACAGCCCATCGCGGCGGTTCAGCCGGTGGCCGCGCTCCTGCAGGCGGATCAGCCACTGCTGCCAGAGCTGATGGCTCTGCTGACGCAGGCGCCAGCCGCGGCCGCTGGAGCGGTGAAACACCTGGGCCATCAGCACGCCCAGGGCGGCCAGGCTGCCGTTGGATCGGTCGCAGGCCCTGGCGCTGGCCTGGTCCAGGTCGGGATCGATCAGCTCAACGGCCAGGCCCCGGTTGAGCAGCTCCCAGGCCACGGCCAGGCCCACCAGGCCTCCGCCCACGACCAGCACGGGCTGGGCGGCAGGGTTTGGCCTGGAGCCCGGGGCCGGATCAGATCTGCTTGAGATCTTCCTGCACCTGCTGGGGCAGGATCTGGGCGTACTTGCCGAAGCCGCTGGCCACGGCGATGTAGGCCTTGCGCAGCTTCTCTCCGTCCTGCAGGCGGGCTGCCTCATCCAGGTCGGCCAGGGCTGTCTTCAGTTGGCTGGCGAGCTTGGTGGCCTCGGGCTGGTCGGCCGGGAGCAGACGCTGGTTGATGTAGAGCATCTGGCGGCTCACCTCCTGCATCGGACCATGGATCAGGTTGCGGGTGAAGGTCCAGTCGCGCTGGTTCACCAGGGTGGCCAGTTCGGGCAGGCGGTTACGGGCCGCCAGGAAGCCCTCGGCCTGGCGCTCGATCACGGCGATGTCATCGGAGCTGAGGCTGGGGGGCTTGGCCTGGGCGCCGCTGCAGGCGGTGAGGCCGAAGCAGAGCACGGCGGCCAGGGCCAGCATCAGCAGCCGGCGCAGGGGCTGAATCAGGCTGGTGGGGCGGTTGGATGCCGGCAGGAGCGTGGCCATCGGGATCGGCGGCGGCGGTTCTGGCGCTGACTTTATCGACGCTGCAGGCCCCGGGCCGCGGGCTTGTCGCCGCTTGCAATCCAGGGGATCGGCGGCGCGGCGGATCGGGCGCTAAAACGGAGTGAGTATGAGTTGAGCTGATGCGAGAAGCTTTGCTGCCCCTGGCTGCGATCCGCCGCCCCCTGCAGCGGGTGCTCGATGAGGCCAAGGTGGCTGGGCTGATGGAGTCGATCGCCGCCGAGGGCCAGCGGGAGCCGATCGATGTGCTGGAGGTGGATGGTGTGCTGTGGGGATTCAACGGCTGTCACCGGGTGGCAGCTCATGAGCGCCTCGGTCGCACCACCATCCACGCCCGGGTGCGGCGGGCCAACCGCGAGGTGCTACTCATGCATCTGATGTAGGCCGTGTGGGCCCGTCGTTGATGCCTCCCTCTACGTCAACCCCCCAGGCCGGATCCGCCACGGCAATCCTCCAGGTGATCTGCCCGGACCGCCCCGCTCTGGTGAGCGAGCTCTCCGGCTGGGTGGCGGCCAATGGCGGCAACATTCGCCATGCCGACCACCACACCGACCTCGGTGCCGGCCTCTTCCTCAGCCGCATCGAGTGGGCCCTGGGTGGCTTCGGCCTGCCCCGCAGTGCCATCGCACCGGCGGTGGCGGCCCTGGCCGAGCGCCTGGGGGGGGAGGGCCAGGTGCACTTCTCCGATGAGCTGCCGCGGGTGGCGATCTTCGTGAGCAAGCAGGACCACTGCCTGGTGGATCTGCTCTGGCGCACCCGCGCCGGTGAGCTGCCGATGACCGTGCCGCTGGTGCTGTCCAACCATCCCGACCTGCGGGCGCTGGCCGAGGGCTTCGGCGCCACCTATGCCCACGTGCCGGTGACGGCGGCGAGCAAGCAGGAGGCCGAGCAGGCCCAGCTGGCGCTGTTGGCCGACCACCGGATCGAGCTGGTGGTGCTGGCGAAATACATGCAGGTGCTCAGCCCGGGGTTCCTGGAGCAGTTCCGCGGCAGGGGCATGCAGGGGCATCAGGTGATCAACATTCACCACTCCTTCCTGCCGGCCTTCAAGGGCGCGCAGCCCTATCACCGCGCCTGGGAGCGGGGGGTGAAGCTGATCGGCGCCACCGCCCATTACGTAACCGAGGATCTGGACGGCGGCCCGATCATCGAGCAGTCCACCGTGCATGTGGGCCATCGCGATGAGGTGGAGGATCTGATCCGCAAGGGCCGCGACTGCGAGCGGCTGGCCCTGGCCCGGGCCCTGCGCCTGCATCTGAAGCGTCAGGTGATGGTGTATCGCGGGCGGACGGCGGTGTTCGAGTGAGGCCCAGGTCTCGGCGTTCCTGAGTTCTTCAGCCTGAATTGTGCCGGGTTCCTATTGGTGCCCACTTAAACGAGGAAGATATCGCTGCCACTGAGGTTGGAGACACCCTCAAGGAGCGCGATCAGCTCATCGCGGTTGCGACCGCCCGTGTCAAGCTTGCCATTGCCGTTGCGATCCCAGTAGAGCGAAAGATTGCCGCTCGAGACTGTGGCGAGATAGTTGGCGTTGCGCAGTTGCAGTTTGTCTTCACCTGTGGTGAAATCCTTGATCCGGGCATAGTCGGCTGCACCCAGGTTGCCGCTGCTGCGGTCGTCGTAGAAAACGCCGCGGCTGTCGCCCAGCACGAACACATCGGCTCCGCCGCTGCCGGTGAGCACGTCGATCTGGCCGGCACCCATGGCGCTTGCTGTCGTGCCGCTGGCCAGTACGCCTGAAATGCGATCGTTGCCGTTGCCGCCGGTGATGGTGTCGTTGCCGGTGGTGCCCCAGAGAATCTGATCGCTGATGGGCTCAGGGGCGGGTTCCGGCTCGGGTTCGGGATCTGTCGTGGGTGCTTCGGGAGCGGTCGTCGGGAGGACGCCCAGTGCAAAGGGATCAGCCGTGCCGGAGACGTGAGGAGTCACCAGGGAACCCGCTTGCACGCCACCGGCCAAGAGGAGGCCGGCCACATGGGGAGCAGCCATTGAGGTGCCGCTCAGATAGGCAAGCTGGCCGTTTTGGTAATAGGAAAGCACGCTGACGCCCGGGGCGGCCAGGTCAACATCATCCACCTTGTCGGTGCTGGTGACCTGGTCCCAATTCGACCATGACGCCATCTTGTATTGGCTGTCAACGGCTGAGATGGTGAACACATTGGGGTGATCGCCTGCGGCGGCAGGGGAGTAGCTGTCGGCGTCTTTGCCGTTGTTGCCGGCAGCCACAGCCAGGCGGATGCCCTGGTTGGCGGCATTCTTCACAGCCGTATCGAGGGATGAGCTGAATCCTCCCCCCAGGCTCATGTTGATCACCACCTTTTTCTTGTCGAGGCCGTTGTTGTTGATCACGGCAACGGCGTGGTTGATCGCATCGATGATTGAGGTGTAGCTGGCACCGCCGCCGCTGCTGTCGAACACCTTCAACGACACCACCTGGGAGCCCGGGGCCACGCCCACCACACCCTTGCCGTTGGCCAGCGCGGCGATGGTGCCGGCCACATGGCTGCCGTGGCCATTGCCATCAGTGAAGGCCGTTTCGCCACTGATCCAGCTGCGGTGCCAGCTGCTGGTGCCGGCAAGGTTGAGATCACCGGTGCTGCTGAGCACGCCGGAATCGATTACAAAGGCATAGGTGTCGCTGGCGAAATTGCCGCGGGCGGACACGTCGCTGCCCTGCCAAACTGCGCGCACACCCCAGGGCAGGGTTTCGCCGCTGCTGGCGGTGCCATTGCTGTAGCTGGTGAGCGAGGCGGAGGCAGCGGTCTGGGGCTGGAGGGTGGAGCTGGAGTTTGAGGATCCAGGAATCGGGGGCTCCAGGAAAACGGTGGCATCGGCCTCCACACTGTTCACGCCACCGAGCGCCTGCAGGCGCCGGGCCTGCTGATCGGTGATGCGCAGGGCAAAGCCGTTGAGCTGGTCGAACACCACTGAGGGCTGCCCATTCACCCCCAGGCTGCGCAGCAGAGCCTGGGCACGCTGGCCAACGCCGCCCTCGCCGGGGGCATCATCGAGGAACACGATGAACAGATGCTCCGTCTCCGGAGTGGCTGGCAGATCTGCATACGCCGGTGTTGGCCCAACAGGTGCGGACAATGGATCCGAGCTGGAATCGGCGATCCCCGCCTGGGTGGCGCTTGGACTGGACGCGGGCGATTCAGGGGAGGCCTGCTTGGTTGCCGGCGGTTCACTCTTGGCTGGAGTAGCGCCGACGGCGACAGGAGCTGCTTCAGAAGCGGGTTGGGACTGCGCCGATGGGTTGTTGGTGGCTGAAGGCACCAGGCCCCCAGCCGCCGGAGAGCTGGCGGCCTTGGCTGTGCTGGTGGTCAGCTCCTGGAGTGCTTCATCCTTGCGGCGGTTTCCGGCGGTTTCCTGCTGCCAGGGCCAGGCCAAGGGTGCAGTGGTCACAGGATTGCAATCGTCGCATTCTGTTCAATTTAAGCCGTGCTGCAGCGCCTGTGCTGCATGCTCCTGCAGGGTTTTCACGGGTAGGGGCCCCTCCAGGTGCTGCCACGGCAGCACGCGCTCCGGGCTCCAGGTGCCGTGGATCACCTCCTCCCATGGGGGCGGCGTCTCCGGGGTGGAGGCGAGGTCTTCCACCACCTTGCGGTAGGCCTGTTTCCAGCCGCCCAGGCTCTCGTGGCGACCGCGGGCGGCGGCGATGACCGGGGCCAGGCGCCGATCGCTGCGGGAGAGCAGGGCCTGGATCACGCTCCAGCCATAGCTCTCCGGCCGCAGCTCAATCCCCTTGGGCTTGAGGCGTTTGGCCAGCAGCTTGAGGCGCTTCTCGGCTTCCGGGCGCACTCCCTGCCACTGGAACGGCGTGTGGGCCTTGGGC
>Ga0208486_1000007_pt1 | contig 69782 bp, 69 predicted proteins | sample LakMenEpi03Aug12_FD_150664 | JGI IMG/M metagenome (GOLD analysis project Ga0208486, IMG submission 150664) | Freshwater microbial communities from Lake Mendota, WI - 03AUG2012 deep hole epilimnion (SPAdes) | ecosystem: Environmental > Aquatic > Freshwater > Lentic | place: Lake Mendota, Madison...
CGTGGACCACGCAATCAACCAAAGCGTAAACATCGCAAATAGCGGTACCTAAATGGATACTTTGATTGCACCAGTTATAAGTGCGCTCAAAGAGCACCATGCAACGAATAACTTTGCAGATGTTGAACGTGCTTTTGTTGTTGCCGAAAAGGCCCATGATGGTCAGCTTCGAAAATCTGGTGATGCTTACATAACTCACCCAGTTGCCGTTGCCAATATCTTGGCCGAGCTCGGGTTGACCTCTGAAGCAATCATCGCTGCACTTCTGCATGACACAGTTGAAGACACTGCTTATTCACTCAAAGAACTTCGTCATGATTTTGGCGATGAGATCGCTGGATTAGTTGATGGTGTGACAAAGCTAGACAAGCTCACTTATGGGCCAACTGCTGAGGCTGAGACTGTGCGCAAGATGGTTGTCGCAATGTCTAGAGATATTCGTGTGTTGGTTATCAAGCTCGCTGATCGATTACACAACGCTCGCACATGGAAATACGTCTCACCTGAGAGCGCCCAACGTAAGGCACGTGAGACTCTAGATATCTACGCACCGCTTGCACACCGCTTAGGAATGAATGCGATCAAGTGGGAGCTAGAAGATCTTTCATTTGAAGTACTAGAGCCTAAGAAGTTTGAAGAGATTTCTCGTCTTGTTGCAGATCGCTCACCCTCACGCGATAAGTTAACCCATGATGTGATTGAGATTGTTACTCAAGATTTAGGCGCCGATGGAATCAAGGCAACTGTCACAGGACGCCAGAAGCATTTCTTTTCGGTCTACCAAAAGATGGTCGTTCGTGGACGTGATTTCAACGATATCTATGACTTAGTTGGTATCCGTGTTCTAGTTGAGGATGTCCGTGATTGCTACGCAGTTTTAGGTGCAATTCACGCCAGATGGAGTCCTGTTCCAGGTCGTTTTAAAGATTACATCGCTATGCCTAAGTTCAACTTGTATCAATCACTACACACAACGGTGATTGGACCAACTGGCAAAGCAATTGAAATTCAGATCCGAACTTTTGATATGCACTCACGTGCCGAGTTCGGTATCGCGGCACATTGGAAATATAAGCAGGGTCATGAGAACAATGAGACTTCACCTGAAATGCTGTGGCTGCGCCAACTACACGAGTGGCAGAAGGAGACAGAGGATCCTTCAGAGTTCCTCGAGGCTCTGCGCTTTGATTTAGGAACACCAGAGGTTTTTGTTTTCACACCCAAGGGAAGTGTTGTTGCCTTACCTGGGGGATCTACTCCCGTGGACTTTGCTTTCTCTGTTCACACTGATGTGGGCTTTAGATGTGCAGGAGCGAAGGTGAATGGTCGCCTTGTTCCACTGGAGTCACGCCTTAGCAATGGTGATGTAGTTGAGATTGTTACCAATAAAGGTGAACATGCAGGCCCAAGTCGTGATTGGCTCAACTTTGTTAAGAGTCCACGTGCTCGCTCCAAGATTAAAGGTTGGTTTAGCAAGGAACGACGCGAAGAAGCAATAGATGCTGGCCGTGAATCTATAGCTCGCCAAATGCGAAAAGCAGGCTTACCTTTGCAAAAGATTTTCGCAGGCCATTCACTTCTAGAGCTAGCCCATGAGCTTCGCTATCCAGATATCGATGCGCTGTATTCAGCAGTCGGTGATGGACATATTTCGGCTGCCTCTGTCATCGACAAACTTGTTATATCCATGGGCGCAGAAGATTCTCACCCCGAACCAACTATGGATACTTTCACTCCACGGGCCCCAACGGCAAGACGCTCTAGTAATGCAATTGATGTTGAAGGTGCCGATGATGTCTTAGTGAAGTTGGCACGCTGCTGCACTCCAGTTCCAGGTGATGGGATTATCGGTTTTATCACTAAGGGCAGTGGCGTCTCTATTCATAGAACTGACTGCGTGAATGCAGATGATTTGGTTAGTAACCAAGCCGATCGCATTGTTAAAGTGTCTTGGCGCTTAGGTGCGGCAAGTGTTTTCTTGGTCAACATCCAAATCGAAGCTTTGGATCGTGCTTCACTTTTGGCAGATGTGACACGAACACTCTCAGATCAGCAGGTCAATATTCTTAGCGCTGCGGTGAGTACGTCTAAAGATCGCACAGCAATCTCACGCTTTACATTTGAAATGGCAGATGCAACGCATCTAGATGCAGTGCTTGCAGCGGTCAGACATGTTGAAGGTGTTTACGACGTTTATCGCACTACCAACAATTAGCTAAATTCAGCTAAGCCTTTTTGAGCCTCTTCTAACCAGACCTTACGAGCTGCGGCAGATTCGCGGGCTTCAGATGCTTTCTTTGAATTTCCAGCAGCCTCTGATTTGGCAGCAACTTTTTCGTAGTTTTCGATTGACTCAGTGAGTTGCTTAACAACTTCTTGAGCGCGAGCCTTTGCCGCAGGATCTGTCTTGCGCCAGATTTCAGCTTCGGCTTCTTTGATAACGCTCTCAACTGCATGAACACGAGCATCAAGGGAAGCGCGCTTATCGCGATGAGTCATACCAATCTTGCTCCATGAGTTCATTAGCTCGCGCAGAGCCTTCTTGGCTTTATCCAAATTAGTAATAGGCAGTAATGCTTCGATCTGCACAACTAGCTCTTCACGCTTAATCAGATTCGTGGCCATTGTGGTGTCGCGCTTTTCTAAATCAGCGTTCTTTGCTGCAAAGAATTGATCTTGAGCGGCCTTAAATCGCGCCCACATCTTCGCATCATCACTTGGCTTGCCACGTCCAGCAGCCTTCCACGCATCCATAAGAGCTTTGAAACGCTTTGCAGTTGGAACCCACTCAGTTGAAGTTGCTAACTTCTCTGCCTCTTCAATGATCGCCTTCTTGGCATCCACTACAACTTTTTGGACAGATTCAAGAGCAGCAAAGTGTGTGCGGCGGCGCTTATCAAACTTGTTACGAGATGATGAGAAACGCTTCCATAGATCAGCATCTGATTTTTTATCTAAACGAGGTGCTGATTTCCATTCATCGAGCAGAACCTTGAGGCGATCTCCAGTAACTTTCCAGCTCTCTGAAAGGGCAAGGCTTTCAGCCTCTGCAACAATTTTTTCCTTTTCAACAAGAATTTGTTCGCGTCGAGCAGACTTAGCTGCATTCTCTGCCGCCTTCTTGGCCTCATAGGCTTCGCGGTGTCCTTCAATCAGCGGTTCAATCTGTTCAACTGATGCAGATAGAGCATCTAGATCACCAACACCATTTAATTCCTTGACTTGTTCGCGCAGTTTCTTGACTGCAGCGTATGCATCTGATGGGACTAGAGCGCCACTTTTAATGCGGGCTGCAAGGAGTGCAACTTCTGCTGCAAGGAGTTCAAATTTGCGAACGAAGTAAGCCAGAGCTTCTTCTGCAGTCTTACCAGGATACGAACCAACTGCTTTTTCACCAGAGGAGGTGCGAACAAAGACTGTTCCATCTTCGGCCACTCGGCCAAAGGCTGAAGGATCTCCGATTAGTGCTGATGCTGCACTTGCTTGTGGTGTTGGATTGAATTCGCTCATGGTGTGTTCCCTTTCAGCGCGTTGTTCTGATGTAGAACGTCGCTATCAGTGTGCGTGCTCACTCAAGGCGCACCTTGGATGAGCGTGAATCGTGCGGAGGTAAAAGGTACCCTGTCTAGGTGTGTGAGCGTCAATCGCTCCTATTTTGAGCGTAGGCGAAAGGGTGAAATCCATGCTGGTCGACTCTTTTGCCGCCCCTATGTATGCCACCAACTGCTGGATCATCGCTGCCAAGGCAGGCAGTGAATGCGTTGTCATTGATCCAGGTATGCCTGATGTTTCTCAGATGCTGGAAGAGATTCTAAAGAAGCATTCGCTTAAGCCTGTTGCAGTGATTGCAACTCATGGACATCTTGACCATACCTTCTCTATTCAACCTATTGCCGATGGATATTCCATCCCTACCTATATTCATTCACTTGATCGAATGGCATTGACCCATCCCGAGCGCTATGTGAGCCCAGAATTTGCAGCGACATTATCGGCTATGGACTTTGTCGAACCTGCCGATGTAAGAGAATTGCGCAATGAAGAAGTTGTGGAGATTGTGGGCATGAAGTTCAAAGCTATCCACGCACCTGGTCACACAGCAGGCTCTTTAGTCTTTGTAGTTGACGATGAATTATTAGTCAGCGGCGATGTTCTCTTTGCTGGTTCAATAGGTCGCACTGATCTACCCGGTGGATCGGCTGAAGCTATGGAGACTACTTTGCGTAAAAAGATTATGCCGTTGGGCGATCATTTACGAGTGCTGCCTGGCCATTATGCAGAGACCACTATGGCCGCTGAAAAAGAGAGCAATCCATATTTAACTGCCCTGAAAGGTCGCTACTAATGGCTGGGCAAAAAATTCAAGCTCCTAAAGGTGTCAGCGAGTATGTTCCACCGCGCTCTGCCGCATTTGAATTTGTTCGCGAATGCTTAATTGAGCCAGCACGCAAAGCGGGGTATCAATTAATCGAACTTCCAGTCTTTGAAGATACCGAACTATTTACACGCGGTGTGGGTGAATCAACAGACGTTGTCTCAAAAGAGATGTACACATTTCAAGATCGTGGAGATCGCTCTATTACATTGCGCCCAGAAGGTACTGCCGGTGTGATGCGCGCGGTTATCGAACATGGTCTAGATCGCGGACAACTCCCAGCCAAACTTTGGTACTCAGGACAGTTCTTTCGTGCCGAACGTCCACAAGCCGGTCGCTATCGCCAGTTCTATCAAGTGGGTATTGAAGCTATCGGATTAGATGATGCAGCAATTGATGCTGAGGTAATAGCTATTGCAGATGCTGGATTTAGAGCTATTGGCTTGAGCAAATATCGTTTAGAGATAACTAGTTTGGGTGATGCCGCTTCTCGTGCAGCTCATCGTATTGATCTAGTGAAATTCATTGCAGGAATGAATTTGGATGAGGCAACAACTGCTCGCGCAGCAATTAATCCATTACGTCTTTTTGATGATAAACGTCCTGAAATCAAGGATGCAATGGCAAAAGCCCCATTGCTTGTTGATTATTTAAGTGAAGGTTCCCGAGCACATTTTGAGCAAGTGAAAAAGTATCTTGATGTATTAGGTATTTCTTACACGCTCAATCCACGCATGGTTCGTGGTCTGGATTACTACACCGGAACTACTTTTGAATTTGTACACGAACTTCTAGGAGCTCAGTCTGGAATTGGTGGGGGAGGCCGCTATGACGGACTTATGGCCGAACTCGGCGGTCAGTCTTTATCTGGAATTGGTTTTGGTTTAGGAGTTGATAGAGCGCTTCTGGCAGCAGAGGCAGAAGGAGTAATTAATGAAAACTCCTTTGTTTCAGATTTATTCATCATTCCACTGGGAGATGCGGCAAAAGAAATGGCGATGAAGATCGCTACTGAACTGCGAGCAGCAGGAAAGAGCATTGAGATTGCTTTCGGAGATCGAGCCCTCAAGGGCGCGATGAAAGGCGCGGACAAGAGCGGTGCGCGCTATGTCATCGTTTTGGGGGAATCAGAGATTTCCAGCGCGACTGTTGAGCTAAAAGAGATGAAAACTGGCACCACTTCATCAGTTAAGATTGCCTCATTAATCAACGAAATTTAGTTATAGGGATGTAGAACGCAACCATGTTAAGAACTCATGACGCAGGCTCATTGCGCAAATCCCATGCCGGAACGACCGTTACCTTGGCAGGGTGGGTCTCACGCCGCCGTGATCATGGCGGTGTTGCATTTATTGATCTACGCGATGCTTCAGGTTCTGTTCAAGTAGTTATCCGTGATGAAAAGATGGCGGGATCACTTCGAGCTGAGTGGTGTCTCATGATTACTGGTGAAGTGTTAGCTAGACCTGCTGGAAATGAAAATACAAATATTCCAACTGGTGAAATCGAAATTATGGGTGATACCGTTGTTGTTTTGAGTGAATCAGCGCCTTTGCCATTTCCAGTTGATTCAGGAAATGATTCAGATATCAGCGAAGAAGTGCGCCTGAAGTATCGTTATTTAGATTTGCGACGCGAGAAGCCAGCGGCAAATATGCGATTGCGTTCGAAGGTAACTTCAGTTATTCGTCGCGTGATGGAAGATGAAGCCTTCCTTGAGATTGAAACGCCTTATTTAACGCGTTCAACACCAGAAGGTGCTCGTGACTTCTTGGTTCCAGTGCGTCTGCAACCAGGTAGTTGGTATGCATTGCCTCAATCCCCCCAGCTCTTTAAGCAGCTGTTGATGGTGGCTGGAATGGAAAAGTATTACCAAATCGCACGTTGTTTTCGCGATGAAGACTTCAGAGCAGATCGCCAACCAGAGTTCACACAGCTCGATATCGAAATGTCATTTATTGACCAAGAGGACATTTTGGCTGTTGCAGAAAAGATTGTCGCAAAGATTTGGAAAGAAGCAGTTGGCTACACAATTCCACTTCCACTACAACGCATGACATATGCCGATGCAATGACTCGATATGGATCAGATAAGCCAGATCTTCGTTTTGGATATGAATTAACTGAGCAGACGCAATATTTTGCACAAACAACTTTTAGAGTCTTCCAAGCTCCATATGTTGGAAGCGTTGTTATGCCTGGGGGAGCAACTTCACCTCGGCGCGAACTAGATGCCTGGCAAGACTGGGCTAAAGCACGCGGTGCTAAGGGCCTTGCCTACATCTTGGTAAATGAAGATGGAACATTGGGCGGACCAGTTGCCAAAAATCTTTCAGAGCAAGAATCTGCCGGAATTGCAGCAGCAGCGGGCGCAAAAGCAGGAGATGCAATCTTCTTCGCAGCAGGTGAGCGAAGTGCGTCACTGAGTTTGCTCGGTGCGGTTCGTTTAGAAATTGGTAAGCGTTGCAATTTGATTCCTGCAGATAAGTGGGAGTTCTTATGGGTAGTTGACGCACCAATGTTTGAACCAACTGATAACGGTGGTTGGACAGCGGTGCACCATCCATTTACTGGACCAAAGCCAGAGTTTGCAAAGACTTTCGCAAAGGATCCTGCATCTGCACTTGCTTATGCATACGACATTGTTTTGAATGGAACTGAACTTGGCGGTGGCTCAATCCGTATCCATGATCGACAAATTCAAAAAGATGTTTTCAGTGTTATTGGTTTAAGTGATGAAGAAGCACAAAGCAAATTTGGTTTCCTACTAGAAGCCTTTAACTATGGGCCTCCTCCACACGGTGGAATTGCTCTGGGTCTTGATCGCGTGTGTGCTTTGCTCACTGGATCAGATTCAATCCGTGAAGTTATAGCTTTCCCTAAGACTGCAAGCGGTGGAGACCCATTAACGGGTGCTCCAACTCCCATTACTCCGGCGCAACGCAAGGAGAGCGGTATTGATGGCGCTCCTAAAGCAACGCCTCAGGTAGGCTAACAACATGGGTCCAGGTGGAATTGCAACAATAATCGCAAGTTGTGCGCTGATGGTTATCGCTATCGCAGTTGCATACGTAATCATTCGTATTGGTCGTTTGGTTGATGAAGCTAAAGCATCACTTAAAGCTTTGACTGATGAGACTGCACCATTAATCGATGAGGTTCACACCACCGTTACTTTGGTCAACGGACCACTCAAAAGCATTAATCGCATAACCAAGAATGCTGAAGATCTATCTGACAAGGTAAACGAGGCAACAACATCCTTCATCAACAAGAATGGCTCTGCAGTTAAAGTTGCTGGTGCATTGATCTCTGCTGCATCTAAGAAGAAAACTCGCTCTAAGAAGAAGGCTGAGTGATCCCCACAAGTGGAATCCGCCGAGATCCGTTCGCGCTGGCTGCGCTTCTTTGAAACAGATAACCGTCAAGGCCTAAACCACACTGTTGTCCCTTCAGCATCACTGATTGCTGATGATCCCAATCTTTTGCTTGTTAACGCGGGCATGGTTCCTTTTAAGCCTTATTTTCTGGGTGAAATTACTCCGCCATATGAGCGCGCAACTTCTGTACAAAAGTGCGTTCGCACATTAGATATTGATGAAGTTGGTAAAACAACTCGTCACGCCTCTTTTTTCCAGATGTGTGGCAACTTTTCCTTTGGCGATTACTTCAAAGAGGGAGCAATTGCACTTGCGTGGGAACTACTGACGCGTCCTATAAATGATGGTGGCTATGGTTTCCCCGAAGATCGTCTATGGGTAACTGTCTATTTGGATGATGATGAAGCTGCAGATATTTGGCATAACAAGATGGGTGTTCCAAAAGAGCGCATCCAACGCCGCGATATGGAAGATAACTTTTGGTCAATGGGTGTTCCTGGGCCATGCGGTCCATGTTCTGAGATTTATTACGACCGCGGTCCGGCATATGGCGCTGAAGGTGGACCGATTGCCGATGAAAATCGTTACATGGAAGTGTGGAACTTGGTGTTCATGCAAAATGAGCGCGGAGTTGGTTCAGGCAAAAATGATTACCCAATCCTCGGCGAACTTCCAGCAAAGAGTATTGATACTGGTTTAGGCCTTGAGCGCATGGCTGCTCTTTTGCAAGGTGTTGAGAATATTTATGAAATCGATACAACGATGCAGATCTTGACTAAAGCATCACAACTCACCGGCGTTAAGTATGGAACATCCGAGAAATCAGATGTCTCACTTCGCATTATTGCTGACCATGCTAGAACTTCAGCAATGCTTATCGGAGATGGTGTTACACCTGGAAATGAAGGCCGTGGTTATGTTTTGCGCCGCATGATGCGCCGAACCATTCGTAATATGCGCCTGTTGGGTTCTATGGATCCCATTATGTCCGAGCTCACCGTTGCAGCAATTGGTGCGATGGGCCCTCAGTACCCGGAGCTAGTTACAGATTCAAAGAGAATTCTTTCAGTGAGCGTTTCAGAGGAAGAAAGTTTCTTGCAAACACTTAAGAGTGGAACGCAAATCTTTGATGTGGCAAGTGCTGCGCTTAAAAAGAGCAAGAGTTCAGTACTGCCTGGAGAAGATGCATTTAAACTCCATGACACTTACGGCTTCCCTTTTGATTTAACTCTTGAAATGGCGCGAGAAGAAGGCCTAGAAGTAGATGAAGATGGCTTCCGCCGCTTGATGAAGGAGCAAAAAGATCGTGCTAAAGCCGACTCAAAGGCTAAAAAGAGTGGTCACACAGATCTCTCCGTTTATCGCCAGGTCGCAGATAAGAACGGAAAGTCAGAGTTTATTGGATATGCACACCTAACAAGTGAAGCAAAAGTAACTGCTGTTTTGGTTGATGGGAATTTGGTTGGCTCAGCTGGTGCCGATGAGGAAGTTGAAATTGTTCTAGATCGCACACCTTTCTATGCAGAAGGCGGCGGACAGCTCGCAGATGGCGGAACGATTACTTTGGCCAACGGTGCTGTTGTTGAAATTGATGATGTGCAGACTCCAGTTCCTGGTGTCTTTGTTCACCGCGGTCGTGTTCTCTCTGGTTCATTGGAGAGTGGGTCACAAGGCCAAGCCGCTATTGATGTCGAACGCCGTCATGCCATCTCTCGCGCACACACTGCAACGCACATGGTTCACAAAGCTTTCCGCGAACTACTTGGAGAAACGGCAACACAAGCAGGTTCTGAGAACTCGCCAGGAAGATTTCGTTTTGATTTCCCGGCAACAGGTGCCGTTCCGGCATCGGTTCTCAACGATGTTGAGTCCCGTGTGAACACATTGTTGCTAGATAACTTAGAAGTAAGTGCGCAAGTGATGTCACAAGATGCTGCCAAGAAACTAGGCGCTATGGCTCTCTTTGGCGAAAAGTATGGAGACCAGGTTCGCGTAGTAAGTGTTGGAGACTGGGCACGTGAGCTTTGCGGTGGAACACACGTCTCTCGATCTGGTCAGCTAGGCGTTGTTAAGTTGTTAAGTGAGTCATCAATTGGGGCTGGAGTCCGCCGCGTTGAAGCCCTAGTGGGTGTTGATGCTTATAAGTTCTTAGCTCGCGAACATATCTTGCTCAATTCTTTAACAGAAATTATTAAGGGCGCACGCGTTGAAGAACTCCCTGAGCGCATTAATGGATTGATCAACTCAATGAAAGAGATTGAAAAGGAGCTAAGTGTTCTGCGCTCTGCACAGGCTCTGGCTCAAGTGGGAGAAATCGCCAAGGGTGCAAAGGTTGTTAATGGGACAACAGTCATTACTTCTGTATTAGGTGATGGCATCTCTGGAGATGATTTGCGAAAGATTGCGCTGGAACTGCGTTCAAAGGCTGCTAACAGCGTCGTTGCACTTATCAGTGTCAATGACTCAAAGCCTGTGTTAGTTGTTGCAGCCAGTGATGCTGCACGTGCGGCAGGTGTTAAGGCTGGAGCGCTAGTAAAGATCGGTTCAACAGTTTTGGGTGGCGGCGGAGGTGGCAAAGATGACTTCGCTCAAGGCGGAGGAACCGATGCAGCTATGTCAGTTGATGCATTAGCCGCAATTTCACAAGCCCTCGTTGGATAATAACCCCATGCAAAGAGGTCGCCGAATCGCTTTTGATTATGGCGATGTCAGAATCGGTGTTGCAGTCTGTGATCCTGACGGAATATTGGCCACACCACTCACAACGTTAAAGGCCACTGACAGCAAACTTCAGTCTCAAATTTCACAAATCTTTGCAGAGAATGAACCTATTCATATTTATGTGGGCAAACCTTCACATATGGATGGGCGCGAGAGTGATTCGGCAGCCAAAGCGTCCACGTTTGCAAAGATGTTAAGTGAACTCACCACCTGTCCGGTGACTCTTATTGATGAGCGTTTGAGTACGGTTACTGCCACGCGCAACATGCGAGATTCAGGTGTTAACAGCAAGGATGCACGCGCTTCGATTGATCAAGCAGCTGCGGTCGAAATTCTTAACTTTGCTCTGGAAATCGAGAAGAACAAAGGATGAAGATATTCAATAACCCTCTCATCCGTGTTGTTGCAGCATTTCTCTTTGTGGCAGTCCTCAGTCTCTCCATTCACACAGTTAGATCCAGTGTGTCATCTGCACCTGATTTTCCAACAGCCAGCCTCGGACCTAGTTCACCAGTCATAGTTGTTGAAATTCCAGCCGGTGCTAGTGGATCAGCGGTGGGGCAAATACTTTATGAAAACAAGGTAACTAAATCTGCTTTGGCATACTTTCGAGCAGCAGTTGCTGATCCCCGTTCTGCCCAAGTTGCACCCGGTGCACATGAGTTAAATATTGGGATCTCCGCGCGGCAAGCACTCGCTCAACTGCTTGACCCCGCGCGAATACCGAATTTGATTAAGGTTTTCGAGGGCGGCTGGAAGAGTGAAGTTATTGAGTCGCTCATTAAGTATGGCTTCACAAGAAAAGATATTGATACTGCCTTCAAGAAAGTCATTTTGCCTGCGGGATTTTCAAATGCTGAAGGTTTACTTTTCCCTGCTCAATATTCATTTCCCGCCGGCACAACTGCGCTAGAGGCTGTGCAGGCCATGGTTGATCGTTTTTCAGATGAAGAAATGGGTCAAAAACTTTTGGCTGCAAAAGGAAAACTTTCTCCAGCGCAACTGTTGACGATCGCCTCATTGATTCAAGCCGAGGGAGGCACAGGTGATTTCGAGAAAGTTTCTCGCGTCATCAGAAATCGCCTCGCTATCTATATGCCTTTGCAGCTAGATGCAACGGTTCACTATGTGAAGAAACTTCGTGGGGAAATCTTTTTGAGCACCAATTCCACCCTGATTAAGTCTCCATATAACACTTATAGAAATTACGGTCTTCCGCCAACACCGATCGGAAATCCAGGAGCCGATGCAATAGCTGCGGCGTTAAAACCTGCCGACGGGGATTGGCTATATTTCATTACAGTTGCTCCTGGGGACACACGGTTCACTCGTTCTCATGATGAATTTCTCACATGGAAGGCTCTATTTGTGAAAAACAGAAAGGCAGGAGCATTTAAATGATTAAGGCTGCTGTCTTGGGATCACCAATCTCTCATTCCCTTAGCCCATTGCTACATAACACTGCCTACGCCCAACTAGGTATACAGGGTAGTTATGAAGCAATCGAAGTAAATGCTGGAGGTTTGCCTAAGTTCATTGATGAGCGAGATGAGTCATGGACTGGTTTTTCACTGACTATGCCGTTAAAAGAAGAGGCAGTTGCATATGCCAAGCTTGTTGATGATTTAGCAAAGCGAATCAATAGTGCAAACACTTTGTATAAAGACGGGGGAGTGTGGCGCGCTACCTCCACGGATGTAATCGGTTTTTCCCAAGCACTGAAATTCCACAAGATCGATATCAAGGGTCATGTTGTAATTCTCGGTGCTGGAGCAACAGCGCGTGCCGCAGCAGCAGCATGTGATGGCTTTGCCACTCATATAACTGTTATTAATCGTTCTTTATCCAGAGTTCAGGGGATGTCAGATGCAGTGATTGAATCTGAACTGAGCTTTCTAGATTGGGATAATCTCAGTGTTCTTAACGATGCTGACTTGGTAATTAGCACCGCACCAGCCGGCGTCACTGATTCAATTGAACTACCCCAGAAAACATCGGTGCCATTTTTTGAAGCGCTCTATAAGCCATGGCCAACACCTGCTTCAGCTCTGTGGGCATCACGGGGTGGAACTGTCATTGATGGTTTAGACCTCTTAATTCATCAAGCTATGGCTCAAATTCAGATTTTCACAGGCAAAACCTTTGATACTGCTTCGATGTATTCGCAACTGCGCAGCGTGGGGTTAGCCGCACTTAAGTAATCCACACCCTCCAACTACAGCGACCGCCAAACCCTAGTCTTCTATCGTGTTCTCCTTACTTTTAGCGCTACCAATCTCTATTGCCGACTTATCGCAACGCAAAATCCCCAACATTTATCTACAGTTTTACAGCTATTACGTTGCAGCAATATTGGTTATCAATGGAATTCCAAGTGTGATTCTCTTACTTGTCGTTTTCTTGACCCTTGGAATATTCTCGTTTTCTGGAGTTGGGATGGGCGACTGCAAGTTGATTGCCCTCATTGTTTTGATGCTAGAGATCTCTACGATCCAAAAGTTCGAATACCTCTTACTTGTAATACTTTTAGCTGCCCTTGTTGAAATTATGCTCAGATGGGGATATTCCACGGTATTTCCGAGAAGCATTGCCATGGCTCCAGCGATATTTCTTGGAACAAGCCTTTATTTGGCAACGAGCGGGAGCTAACTTCTGCAAGAATAGGCACATGCGTTGGTTAACTGCAGGTGAATCACATGGTCAAGCACTCAGTGCCATCATTGAAGGAATCCCTGCCTCGGTGAAAATTACAACGGCAGATATCGATCGCCACCTTGAGCGCCGACGCCTTGGTTATGGACGCGGAGCTCGACAAAATTTTGAAGCGGACAAAGTAACAATCCTTGGTGGAATCCGTTTAGGTCTTACACAAGGTGGTCCCATTGCAATCCAAGTTGGCAACTCAGAGTGGCCAAAATGGGAAAAGGTGATGTCTGCCGATCCTGTTCCAGAGGATGAGATTAAAGATTTAGCACGCAATGCTCCGTTGACTAGACCACGCCCAGGTCATGCCGATCTAGTTGGAATGCAGAAATATGATTTGGATGACGCAAGACCAATTCTGGAACGAGCAAGTGCCCGTGAAACAGCCTCTCGTGTAGCACTTGGTGCGGTTGCGCGAAGTTTCCTTGAGCAGAGCGTTGGCATAACGATTTTGTCTCACGTTTTATCTATTGGAAAAGCTCGCGTTAGTGATGACTACGAACTGCCTGAGGCGCAGGACATGGCAAGAATTGATAAAGATCCCGTTCGGTGCGCTGATGAAGCGACGAGTGCAGCAATGATTAAGGAGATTGAAGCCGCCCACGCAGAGGGCGATACATTAGGCGGAGTAGTTGAGGTTCTCGCATTTAATATGCCACCTGGATTAGGTTCACACGTTCATTGGGACCGCAGACTTGATGCCCGCTTAGCTGGCGCTTTGATGGGAATTCAAGCAATTAAGGGCGTTGAAGTTGGAGATGGTTTCGAAACTGCAACAAGACGCGGCTCAGTCGCACACGATGAAATTGAAAAGAATAAGCAAGGCAAGATTGTTCGTCGCACTGATCGTGCTGGTGGTACTGAAGGCGGAATGTCCAATGGAGAAGTTCTGCGCGTTCGAGCAGCGATGAAGCCCATCTCCACAGTTCCTAAAGCTCTAGACACTATCGATGTTGCAACAGGGGAGAGTGCAAAGGCAATTAATCAGCGCTCTGATGTGTGTGCAGTTCCTGCAGCAGGTGTGGTTGCAGAAGCGATGGTTGCACTTGTTTTGGCCGAAGCTGTACTTGAAAAATTCGGTGGTGATTCAATAACCGAAACACGCCGCAATTTCACTAGCTACATGCAGAACCTGAACTTTTCATAAAGATGCCTCGTCTCATATTGATTGGGCCTCCAGGTTGCGGTAAATCAACTGTGGGAGCAGCGCTGGCTCAGAAACTCACCGTTGATTTCATTGATACCGATTCGGCAATTGAAGCTTCGTATGGCCACAAGATTTCAGATATCTTTGTTGATAAAGGTGAAGAATTCTTTCGTGATTTAGAGTTCAACGTTCTTGGCCAATCTTTGATGAAAGAGGATTGTGTTCTATCCCTTGGTGGGGGAGCACCGATTGCACAAAGAGCTCAGGAGATTCTTAAAACGGCAAAAGCTCCTATCTTCTTTTTGGATGTTTCATTAGCTGTTGCCGCACCAAGAGTGGGCTTTAACCGAGATCGACCACTACTGCTTGGCAACCCACGGGCACAATGGCAATCACTTGCAGAGACACGAAGACCAATCTATGAATCTTTGGCTAGCTTTGTCATTAAAGTTGATGCCATGTCTGTTGAAGAAGTTGTCGACGCGATTGTTTCGAAATTATGATCAACACAATCCGAGTCAACGCAGAACACGAGTATGAAGTTGTCATTGGTTGCGATTGGCAATCCGCTCTCAAAGAGTCAGTTGCTGCCTATACGCGAGTAGCCCTTGTTTATTCATCAGCTATGCGCGATCAAATCAAGGGATTTCAACCAGAGAGCACAGAGATTCATTATTTTGAAGTCTCAGATGGTGAAGGAGCAAAGACTTCGTCCTCTCTGCAATCTTTATGGAACTGGTTAGGCGCTGCCGGCTTTACTCGCTCTGATGCCGTTGTTGGAATAGGCGGTGGAACAATCACCGATTTAGCGGGCTTTGCAGCGGCATCCTGGTTGCGTGGTATCGACTGGATTGCCGTTCCTACGACAGTGGCTGGAATGGTTGATGCGGCAATCGGTGGAAAGACTGGAATTAATAGTGATTATGGAAAGAATCTCATCGGTGCTTTTCATTCACCTCGCAAAGTTCTTATAGACACATCGTGGTTGAAGACTCTGAGTGATAGAGATTTTGCAGCAGGGATGGCCGAAGTAGTGAAGTGCGGCTTTATCGTAGATGCGCAGATTCTCGATTTGCTTAAGGGCAAAAACCTCAGTGCGATTCGAAATGATGCGGCTTTGGTGCAAGATTTGATAACTCGATCTGTCGCTGTCAAAGCCCATGTTGTTGCAAACGATTTCAAAGAATCATTCGGACGCGAAGTTCTCAACTATGGACACACATTAGGTCACGCTATTGAAATCCATAGCAAATACTCACTACGCCATGGTGAAGCAGTATCTATCGGTCTAGTCTTTGCTGCCCAATTGGCTGGGGTTAAGGGTTTGTTGGATTCAGAGACTATTGCAGCTCATGAGCAGATTTTGAATGGAATCGGCTTACCGACAAAATATCCAAGTGATTCTTGGCAACATCTTTATCCGCTGCTTGCTTTAGACAAAAAATCGCGGGGACATCAACTGCGTTTTGTCGCCTTGAGTGGGGTTGGTAAGACCTTGCGCATTGAGGATGCAAATGAAAGCGAACTCCGCACCGCATATGAGAGAATTAGTTCATGAAGATCATGGTTATCAATGGCCCAAATTTGGCCCGTCTAGACATACGTGACTCTTCAATTTACGGGGACCTCAACTACGCTGAACTGAAATCTTTAATCGAGGCGACAGCAGCTTCTGTTGGGATGCAAGCTGATATTCGACAGAGCAATGATGAGGCAACAATTATCGGTTGGTTACATGAAGCCGCTGATGCGAAGTTACCAGTCATCATTAATCCAGCGGCGTTCACACACTATTCATATGCAATTCGTGATGCTGCAGAGCTTTTGAAAGCACCACTGATCGAAGTGCATTTATCAAATCCCATGGCACGTGAAGAGTTTCGTCACACCTCAGTAATCTCTGGTGTGGCAACAGGGACAATCGCTGGTTTTGGTCCTAATTCCTATGTTTTAGCTATTAATGCCCTTAAATCCTTGCTTGGCTAAGTTGAAAAATCGCCCGGCAAATACGGGTATCCTTAACCCCTTGTCATTGACAATCAATGACCGTAATTAATCACCTACAGATATGAGTGGAGCTTGAACCGTGGCAACAACAGCTGATCTAAAAAATGGAATTACTCTTGAAATTGAAACCCAGCTTTGGACAGTTGTTGAGTTCCAGCATGTAAAGCCAGGTAAAGGCCCAGCTTTCGTTCGCACAAAGCTAAAGTCAGTTTTGAATGGAAAAGTTATTGATCGCACATTTAACTCTGGTGTGAAGATTGATATAGCAATCCTGGAAAAGCGCGACATGCAGTATTTGTATAAAGAGGGCGATGACTTCGTATTCATGGATAGCAAGACTTTCGACCAGATGACGATTCCTATGGCCGTTGTTGGGGATCTGGCTAACTACATGCTCGAAAACACAGATGCAGTAGTTGCAGTCAACGAAGGAAATCCTCTGTATATTGAATTAGCTGCATCAGTTCCTTTGCGTATTACATACACAGAGCCAGGAATTCAGGGCGATCGCTCTTCTGGTGGAACTAAGCCTGCAACTGTCGAAACTGGAATTGAAATTCAGGTCCCACTCTTTATCAAGCAGGACGAGATTGTCATGGTTGATACACGTGATGGGTCATACCAAGGCCGCGCTAACTAGTGTCTGCCCGCAGTAAAGCTAGAAAGCAAGCTTTAGACCTGCTTTTCGAGGCTGATATTCGTGGCACCAACTCTTTGGAGACGCTGAATGCCAGGGATATTGTTGAAGAAGGCCCTGATGCCAGACCAATCCGTGAATACACTCGCTCACTTGTAGTTGGCGTTAATACGAACACACGAAAGATTGATGAACTTATTACGACCTACGCCCAAGGCTGGGATATGGATCGACTCCCAAACGTTGATCGCAATATCTTGCGTTTAGCTATCTATGAAATTTTATGGGCTACAGATATTCCAGATAGTGTTGCAATCGATGAAGCGTTGAGTTTGGCCAAAGAGCTATCTACCGATGATTCTTCTGGCTTCATCCACGGTGTTTTAGGGCGAATCTCATCAATTAAAGAGAATTTGTCCCTTTAATTTAAAATAGTAAGTTGTGCTGGCTCAAATAGATCTGAAAAGCATCTTCACTGCAACCAATAGTGGTGGTGAGAAAATCAATGTCGCTTTTGCGCAAAGATAAGATTTCGCCATTAAAGTCCTGGCGCTCTTTGATGATTCCAAAGATAAATGAAAATAGTATCTTTTGGGTCAGGCTTTGGTTAGTGGTTAGCTCAGAAAGCTCTCGGACTCTTCGCAAATCCATCACAATCGTGTGAGAAGTTGTTTGAGAGGGTGAGTGCCCAGTTAAGAGATATGACAGAGGAACTTCATAGAAATGCGATAGCTCAGATGCTTTCTTCACACTCAAAGTTCTGTCGCCCCGTTCATAGGAGCCAAGGGCGACTGCTCGTAATTTCTTGTGGCTTTTGCTTTCAACATCGGCCAAGGTCAGATTGCGGGAAAGGCGTATTAATCGAAGTCGTGCGGCTATTTCTTCCATTTCTATGTTCATGGGGACAGGCTAGAGATGTGATGCCACACCCATTTTTGGATATCCACAGAGGCCAGAAGATGCTGGTATAGTCGCCCACGCATCCTTTAACGACCCATCCTGCGAGGTGGGGAAGGAGATTTACATGAGCGTAGCCCTGTCCGCACAGGATATTTCACGTGCGTTGACCCGCATTTCCCATGAGATTTTAGAAAAAAATCATGGTTCATCTGACATCACTGTCTTAGGTATTCCAACTCGGGGTGCCCATCTAGCTGCACGCATTGCAGCGATTATGAGTTCCATTGAAGGCAAAGAGATCGCCCATGGAACCTTAGATATCACTTTATATAGAGATGATCTTCGTCTTCGTCCACCGCGCACAATCATGCCTACATCGATTCCACCTATTGGAATCCAGGGACGAGATGTCATCTTGATTGACGATGTGCTTTATTCAGGCCGCACAATCCGCGCTGCACTTGATGCACTTGGTGAAGTTGGACGCCCACGCACAGTGCAATTAGCTGTGCTGGTTGATCGAGGCCATCGCCAACTACCTATTCGAGCAGATTTTGTAGGAAAGAATCTTCCAACTTCAGAGAAGCAATCAGTGAGGGTCTCTCTGACTGAAATTGATAGCGTCGATGAAGTTGTTATAGAGGGAGAGGCAAACTGATGCGACACCTTCTCTCGATCAACGATCTCAGCGCAGCAGATGCAATTGGAATTCTTGATACAGCAACTGAATTAGCCCGCATTAATGATGGGCAGGTAAAGAAGCTTCCAACACTTCGTGGGCGCACGATAGTCAATCTCTTTGCTGAGGATTCCACCCGCACGCGAATCTCTTTTGAAGCTGCGGCCAAGCGCCTTTCAGCCGATGTAATTAACTTCAGCGCTAAGGGTTCAAGTGCAAGTAAAGGTGAATCTCTCAAAGACACTGCGCAGACTTTGCAGGCCATGGGCGCAGATGCTGTTGTTATTCGCCACTCTGCATCCGGTGCGGCCCAGCGCTTAGCAGATCTTGAATGGATGTCAGGAAGTGTTATTAATGCCGGCGATGGCACACATGAACACCCAAGCCAAGCCCTCCTTGATGCTTTCACGATTCGCAAACATCTTGGCAAGGGAGCAAGTGATCTGAAGGGTCTGCGCATTGCAATAGTTGGAGATGTTTTGCACTCACGTGTTGCTCGTTCAAATGTGTTACTTCTTTCAATGCTAGGCGCAGATGTTGTTCTAGTTGCTCCACCAACATTGCTTCCAGTCGGCGTGGAAAGTTGGCCAGCAACAATTTCATATGATTTTGATTCTGTCATTCCTACCGTCGATGCCATCATGATGTTGCGCGTGCAGCAGGAGAGAATGACTGATCTCTTCTTTCCTAACTCACGTGAATACTCACGCTACTTTGGACTTAATTCAGAGCGAATGTCAGCTATGGCAAAGCATGCAATTGTTATGCACCCAGGACCTATGAACCGCGGGCTAGAGATTGCTGCAGATGTGGCAGATAGTGCTCGTTCAGTCATTGTTGAGCAGGTAACTAATGGAGTAAATGTGAGAATGGCTATTTTGTATGTCCTACTTGCCGGTGGACCTTTAGAAGTTGGGAGCAACTAATGAGTTCGCAACGTTTCTTACTAAAAGGCGGCCAGATTCTGGGTGGCAAGGCGGCAGATCTTCTTATAGCTGATGGACAAATTGCGCAGATTTCAGCATCAATTTCCGATAAGGATGCAACTGTCATTGAGCTTAAAGGCAGCATCGTTTTACCTGGACTAGTTGATTTACATACTCACCTGCGTGAACCAGGAAGAGAAGATAGTGAGACCGTTGCAAGTGCAAGTCGGGCTGGTGCAAAGGGTGGTTTCACCGCACTTTCGGCAATGGCCAACACTTCACCAGTTGCAGATACTGCAGGTGTTGTTGAGCAGGTTTATCGCTTAGGACAAGAAGCTGGATTTGTTGATGTGTTTCCTATCGGAGCTGTGACACAAGGACTTCACGGTGAACAACTCTCTGAGATCGGTGCAATGGCTGATTCAGTTGCCCGTGTTCGAGTATTTAGTGATGACGGTAATTGTGTCTTTGATCCTCTAGTCATGCGCAGAGCGCTGGAATACATCAAGAAATTTGATGGCGTTATTGCACAACATGCACAAGAGCCACGCTTAACAGTCGGTTCTCAAATGAATGAGGGAATTGTTAGCTCAAAGCTGGGGCTAAAGGGTTGGCCAGCTATTGCTGAAGAGGCAATTATTGCTAGAGATGTTTTGTTGGCCGATCATGTGCAATCACGCTTACACATCTGCCACGTCACAACAGCCGGGGGAGTTGAGATTATTCGCTGGGCTAAGGCACGTGGAATTCAAGTTACGGCCGAAGTTACTCCTCACCATTTGTTGTTAACAGATGATTTGGCTAGTTCGTATGACCCTGTGTTTAAGGTTAACCCTCCACTTCGTACCAGCAAAGATGTGATGGCTCTTCGCGAAGCGCTAGCCGATGGCACCATAGATATCGTGGCAACCGATCACGCGCCGCACACAAGTGAGACGAAAGATTGTGAGTGGGCAGAAGCATCATTTGGAATGATTGGTTTAGAAACAGCTCTATCAATCGTTAACAAAACTATGGTGGAGAGTGGACTATTGGATTGGACCGCAGTGGCAGATCGTATGTCAACGGCACCTGCACGGATCGGTCGCTATTCAAGCCATGGACAAAACCTAACTCTTGGTTCTGCCGCACATATCACTGTGATAAATCCAAGTAAGAGTTGGGTTGTCGATCGCGATCTGGTGATATCGAAGAGCCGTAACACTCCATTTCATGGCTACGAATTGCCAGGTTTGGTCACTCACACATTCTTTGGTGGTCGTGCAACGATGATTGATTCAAAAATAATAGACAAGGTGGTGCAGTAATGGCACAAGCATTCCTTGTTCTAGATGACGGCAGAATCTTTGAAGGTCGTTCTTGGGGTGCATCTGGTCGCACATTTGGTGAAGCAGTGTTTCAAACGGGCATGACTGGGTATCAGGAGACATTAACTGATCCTTCTTACCATAAGCAGGTTGTCGTTATGACTGCCCCACACATCGGTAACACCGGGATGAACACACAAGATAATGAATCTTCAAAAATTTGGGTTGCTGGCTTCGTTGCTCGCAATCCCTCTTCATTGACTTCTAATTGGCGCTCTGAAAATGATTTAGAAGCAGAGTTGATCACGCAGAATGTTGTTGGAATTCAAGGCGTTGATACCCGCGCTATTACTCGCCATCTGCGTGATCGCGGCGCAATGCGAGTTGGCATCTTTTCTGGTCTAGAGCTGACTCGTGAAGAGATGGTTGTTGAAGTGCGCAAATCTCCCCAGATGGCAGGTGCCTATCTTGTGAAGGATGTTTCGACTCCAAAAACCTATGTTGTTCCAGCTATTGGCAAGAAGAAGTACGTCGTTGCCGCATTAGATTTAGGAATCAAAGCTGCAACACCAAGAATGTTGGCCCAGCGCGGAGTAGAAGTGCATGTTATGCCTCATGATTCTACTTTTGAAGAGATTCAAGCAATCAAGCCTGATGGCTTTTTCTTATCAAATGGCCCTGGTGATCCAGCAACTATGACAGAGACAATCGAACTAGTTCGAACTGTCTTAGCAGCCCATATTCCTATCTTTGGTATTTGTTTTGGTCATCAGATTTTGGGTCGTGCGCTCGGTTTTGAAACATATAAGTTGCAGTTCGGTCACAGAGGAATTAATCAACCAGTCATTGATAAGAACACTCAGAAAGTTGAGATTACTGCTCATAACCATGGTTTTGCTTTGAAGGCCCCTACCGATGCTCAGTTCACAACCGTGTATGGACCTGGGGAAGTCACGCATGTTTGTTTGAATGACGGTGTTGTTGAAGGTTTGCAATTGCTTGAAGGCGCAGCATTTTCTGTTCAGTACCATCCTGAAGCTGCAGCCGGACCGCACGATGCTGCATATCTCTTTGATCGCTTTATTGATTTGATGGGTAAGAAGGTGAAGGCCTAATGCCTCTGGATCCTTCGATTAAAAGCGTTTTGGTTATTGGCAGTGGTCCAATTGTTATAGGTCAAGCATGCGAATTTGATTATTCAGGAACACAGGCTTGTCGCGTGCTTCGAGCTGAAGGTATTCGAGTCATTTTGGTTAACTCAAATCCTGCAACAATCATGACGGATCCAGAGTTTGCCGATGCAACATACATCGAACCGATTACTCCAGAGATTATCGAGCAGATTATTGCGCTGGAAAAACCTGATGCGGTTCTTGCAACCTTAGGTGGTCAAACAGCTCTCAACGCTGCAATTGGTCTTTTCGAACGCGGAACATTGGCTAAGTATGGAGTCAAACTTATTGGCGCTGATGTTGATGCAATTCAACGTGGTGAGAACCGTGAATTATTTAGAGGCATTGTGGAGAAGGTAGGGGGAGAGTCAGCTAAATCTATTATCTGCCACACAATGGAAGAGATTTTTGCTGCCGTTATCCAACTTAACTATCCCGTTGTTGTGCGCCCATCTTTTACTATGGGTGGTCTTGGTTCAGGTATAGCTTTCAACGAAGAAGAACTCTCACAAATTGCTGGAGCAGGTCTGCGCCATAGCCCAACATCTGAAGTCTTGCTAGAGGAATCAATTTTGGGATGGAAAGAGTATGAACTTGAAGTGATGCGCGATCACAAAGATAACGTGGTCATTGTTTGTACGATTGAAAATCTTGATCCTATGGGCGTTCATACGGGGGATTCCATCACCGTTGCACCAGCTATGACTTTGACCGATGTTGAGTATCAAAAACTGCGCGACTTATCTATCGACATCATCCGCGAAGTGGGAGTCGCCACAGGTGGCTGCAATATCCAATTTGCGGTAAATCCTGATAATGGTCGCACTATTGTCATTGAAATGAACCCTAGAGTTTCAAGATCAAGTGCTTTGGCTTCAAAAGCTACGGGTTTTCCTATTGCAAAAATTGCAACCAAACTAGCTATCGGTTACACACTTGACGAGATTACGAATGACATCACTAAAACCACTCCTGCCTCCTTTGAACCAACACTGGATTATGTTGTCGTAAAAGTTCCACGCTTTGCTTTCGAGAAATTCGCTGACGCTGATCCACGCTTAACAACAACGATGAAAAGTGTTGGCGAAGCAATGGCCATCGGTCGTTCATTTTCAGAGGCTTTAATGAAAGCACTTCGCTCACTAGAGCGTAAGGAAGCTATCTTTACTTGGCCACAGATAAGTGAGCAGGAGAAAGCTAATCTCTTGGTTTCAATGAAGATTCCTACGGAATATCGCCTGCAGCAGGTGCAGAAAGCAATGTGGGCGGGTGCCTCAATCGATGATGTCTTTGCTGCCACCAAGATTGATCCTTGGTACCTGCGTCAGATTCAAATCATCAATGAGCAAGCCTTTGCACTCACTCAGTTAGGCGAACTAACAGCTGAGAAACTACGCGAGGCAAAAGGCAATGGTTTCTCTGATAATCAGATTGCTAGCTTGCGTGGATTATCCGAAGAGGATGTTCGACGTGAACGTCATCACTTAGGAATTCGTCCTGTCTATAAGACAGTGGATACGTGTGCAGCAGAGTTTGAAGCCTTTACTCCGTATCACTATTCAAGTTATGAAGAAGAGAGCGAAGTTAAGCCTCGCACAACACCTGCAGTAATCATTTTAGGTAGTGGGCCAAATCGTATAGGACAAGGCATTGAATTCGATTACTCATGTGTACATGCATCATTTGTTTTACGCGAAGCTGGATACGAAACAATCATGGTCAACTGCAATCCTGAAACTGTCTCAACGGACTATGACACGAGTAATCGTCTCTACTTCGAACCTTTAACATTAGAAGATGTGATTGAAGTTGTGCACGCTGAATCTCTAGCTGGACCTGTCCTGGGAGTTATTACGCAGTTAGGTGGACAAACACCGTTGGGACTTGCTGCAGGATTGAAGGCGGCTGGGATAACGATTCTTGGAACATCACCAGATGCAATTAACTTGGCCGAAGAACGCGGAGCATTTGGAAATATTCTTAAAGAGCAGGGTTTAACTGCGCCAGAGTTTGGTATGGCAGCTTCTCAATTAGAGGCGACCACAATTGCACAGAGAATTGGTTATCCAGTACTTGTTCGTCCATCCTTTGTTCTAGGTGGTCGCGGAATGGAGATCGTCTACGACGATGCTGCCTTGGGTGGTTTCATCACTAGGGCTACGGATATAACGCCGGATCATCCTGTTCTAGTTGATAGGTTCCTAGATAGCGCTATCGAAATAGATGTTGACGCGCTCTTTGATGGTGAAGAGTTGTTTTTGGGTGGCGTGATGGAACACATTGAAGAGGCTGGAATTCACAGTGGCGATAGTGCATGTGTTCTGCCATCAATGACTGTTACGGCAAAACAGCTCATTGAAATCCGTCAAGCAACCGAGAAGATTGCTCGTGGCGTGGACGTACGAGGTTTGATCAATATTCAGTTCGCTATCGCGGATAACACCTTGTATGTACTAGAAGCAAATCCTCGTGCCTCGCGAACAGTTCCATTTGTCTCTAAAGCAACGGGAGTTCCGTTGGCTAAAGCTGCAGCGCGTATTTCAGTTGGTTCAACCGTCGCCGAGCTACGCGCAGAAAAACTTCTTCCAGCAACAGGTGATGGAATTGCAAAAGGTATTTCAGTCAAAGAGGCAGTGCTTCCATGGAATCGATTCCGCAGAAGTGATGGTCGAGGTGTTGATGCCGTGCTCGGACCGGAGATGCGCTCAACGGGAGAAGTAATGGGCATTTCTCCAACTTTTGGTGAGAGTTATGCCAAGAGTCAGATCGCAGCTTTTGGACCTCTTCCAAAATTAGGCACAGTTTTCATCTCGCTGGCTGATAAGGATAAGGATTCAGGCATTGATGCAGCCTTAGGGTTGCAAGAATGTGGATTTAGAATCTTAGCCACGGAGGGTACTGCAGCCTTTTTAAATACCCATGGCGTAACGTGCGTGACTGTGCGAAAGAACTCCGAGGGGACTGGTCCAATGGGCGAGAGAACCATTGTCGAAATCATCAACTCAGGAGATATCGATTTAGTAATTAACACCCCTGTTGGTCGTGGCACTCGTCAAGATGGCTGGGCTATTCGCACCGCCTCAGTGCAACGCTCGATTCCAATTATCACCACCACGGCTGGCTTTAGCGCAGCAGTTGAAGGTATTCGATTCTTGCAAAGTAATAATCTATCCATTAAATCTCTTCAAAAGTGGTTGGGTTGAAATGGCTGGCATAAACAAAAGTGCCGCCCAGATTCGGGCAAATGTTGTAAGCAATAAGCGAGTAGGGCAATACCACCAACTCATTATCAATATTGGGGATTTAGCTCAATCTTGCAGACCTGGAAACTTTGTAGCAATTAATGTTGGTGGCGAGAATTCACGGATGATTTTGCGAAGAGCTTTTGCAATCTCCAGGGTTTCAGCCAACTCGGTTTCCGGCGGAACAATGGAGTTGATCGTTGCTCCCCATGGTCAAGGAAGTAAGTGGTTGTGTGCACAAGGTGAGGGTGCAATATTAGATATCGTCGTTCCACTTGGAACTGCTTTTGGAATTCCCACAGAACCCGTTCAAGTTCTCTTAGTTGGTGGAGGTTATGGCTCAGCTCCTCTTTTTGGTTTAGCTGAAGTTCTCAACGCCAAGGGTTGTCGCGTGGATATGTTGCTCGGTGCAAGTACTGCGTCCAAGATTTACGCGCCAATGGAAGGAAAGCGCGCTGTTAACTCACTGCGCATCTATACCGAAGATGGCTCTATGGGACAGAGTGGTCGCGTAACAGAGCCTATTGCTGGACTTATTGCAGATCTAAATATTGCTGTCATATATTCCTGCGGGCCCATGGCGATGCTCTCGGCTATTGATGAGATTACCCGTGGCACCGATGTAATCCATCAATGCGCAGTGGAGGAATCAATGGCCTGCGGCATAGGAATTTGCATGACGTGTGTTCTACCTGTTGCTGATCAAGATGGAAACATCTCAATGCTTCGCTCATGTATTGATGGGCCAGTAATGGATGGATCCTTTGTGCAGTGGGACAAAGTTGGCAAAGCGCTATGACAGCTTTAGATTTCTCAACAACTTTGGGCAATGCTTGGTTTCCAGCACCGACCTTTACGGCAAGTGGTTGCGCGAGTTCAGGGCGTGAGTTATCACAGTTTTTTGATATCACCACAATGGGTGGAGTTGTAACAAAGTCAGTAATGCTTAAAGCTCGAAATGGTCGAGCAACTCCGCGCATGGCTGAAACTCCGAGTGGAATGCTCAATTCAATCGGTCTGCAGGGTCCAGGTATTGATGCCTTTCTTGCCAAAGATGTTCCCTTTCTTGTTGAACAAAAGGCACGAATTATCATCTCTATTGCAGGTGAAACCGTTGAAGAGTATTCAACGTTGGCGCGCAAATTGCGTTCGGTCTCAGGTATTAGCGCTATCGAAGTCAATATCTCTTGTCCAAACGTAGAGAACAGGGGATTGGTCTTTGCCTGTGATCCTGAGGCATCCAGACGAGTTATTGATGGAGTGCGCAGAACTATCGGCGGAGAGCTACCGATAATTGCCAAGTTATCACCTGATGTAACTGATCTTGTTTCCATTGCTCGTGGTGTTGTTGATGCTGGAGCTGATGGTTTGGCGTTGATCAATACAGTTTTGGGAATGGTTATCAATTTGGACACCATGCGGCCACACCTGGGTGGTAAAACGGGCGGTTTATCAGGTCCAGCGATTAAGCCAATTGCGGTAAGAGCGGTGTATCAAGTTCACGCCGAAATGCCACAGGTTCCAATTCTTGGGATGGGTGGAATTTCAAGTGGGCGTGATGCTCTTGAGATGATTGCCGCTGGTGCTAGTGGAATTTCAATAGGAACAGCTAGCTTTGGTAACCCAACTGCAATTATGTCGATTCAAAATGAACTCAAAGATCTCTTGATAGCAAAGGGATTCACTTCATTACGCCAAGCAATTGGCTATGCACACAGACCAGAGAACGAGTAGAAAATGAATAAGCCAGCTCCTATTGTTCTTGCCGTTGATACCAATGATTTAGATATTGCGAAGCAATGGGTTAGTGCAACTGATGGAATTATCTCAGTAGTTAAGTTGGGCTTGGAGTTCTATACAACTTTTGGAAATGATGGCATTAGAGCGATTGCCGATAGCTGTTCGACTGATATTTTCCTTGATTTGAAGCTTCACGATATTCCACACACTGTTGCTGGGGCGGCCCGCGCTGTTTCTACCTTGCGCCCTAAGTTTTTAACTGTGCATGCAGCAGGTGGAAGTGCGATGGTTCAGGCAGCGGTAGATGCAATGCCTGCAACACACATTACCGGTGTAACAATTTTGACTTCTCTCTCTGAGAAAGATGTTACAGATATTGGATTTAGATCTCACGCGCTGGATTCTGCAGTCGGCTTGGCAAAAGTAGCCGTAGCAGGAGGGGCCAGAGCAATTGTCTGCTCACCGCTAGAAATCTTGGCCATTCGCGAAAATCTTGGCGATGACATAACCATCATCACTCCGGGTGTGAGACCTAGCGATTCTGCTGGCGGTGATGACCAGGCCAGAACCATGACACCGCGTGAAGCAATCGATCGTGGAGCAAACCTCGTTGTTATTGGACGTCCAATCACACAAAGTTTTGCAGATGGAGCCCAAGCCATGCGTGAGCGAGCTATAGAGCTGGCTGAGCAGATTCTCAATTAACTTCACATGCAGTTAGGGTTAGCGCATGGGAGCACCTCCAGTATTAACAGCGCAGCAGCGCGCTGATGCGCTAGCAAAGGCTGCAGCTTCCAGAAAACGACGCGCAGAGGTTAAGTCAAAGATTAAATCGGGCGACTACACAATCGATACGGTTTTAGAACTGGCACAAAACGATGATGCTGTGGCGAAAATGCGAGTGCGAGAACTATTGGAAGCACTCTCTGGCGTTGGAAAAGTGCGAGCACAGAGCCTTATGGAGAGATTAAACATCTCGCCAACCCGTAGAATTGCAGGACTCGGTCGCCATCAAATAAAGGAACTGCGTAGCGAATTTATGAAAAGCACACATGCGGTTCGTCCTGGAAAGCTAATTGTTCTCTCCGGTCCAGGGGGAGTAGGCAAAAGCACAATTGCTGCCCTGCTTCGAAAGTCAGGGGATTATTGGGTAAGCGTTTCGGCAACTACTAGACAACCTCGAAACAATGAACTCAATGGAATTGATTACTTCTTTATTTCCAGCGATGAATTCGATCGCAAAATCAAAGAGGATGAGTTTTTAGAGTGGGCAGAATTTGCTGGTAATCGTTATGGCACCCCGAGTGTTGAAGTGCAGGATGCACTATTGCGCGGTGAAAATGTTTTGCTTGAGATTGAAATCGATGGAGCAAAGCAAGTGAAGGCTCATCTGCCACAAGCAATTCTTGTATTCCTAGAGCCACCATCATGGGAGGAGTTAGTAGCTCGTCTTGAAGGGCGAGGAACCGATGATCCTGAGCGAAGGGCTCATAGGTTGCAATTGGCCCAAGAAGAGCTTGCAGCAGCCTCATTTTTCGATCATGTCATCGTAAATGACGCCGTCGAGCGGGTCGTTGCACAACTGGTAGCATTGGCCTCTTGAGTCCGCAGACGGATTCTCACAGCACACTAGATCTGAGCGGGGTATAAACATGGATGGCATTACAAATCCACCTATCGATGAACTTCTAGATAAGAGCGGTTCTAAGTACAGTTTAGTTTTGTATGCAGCTAAGCGCGCCCGTCAGATCAACGCTTACTATTCACAACTTGGTGAAGGTCTTCTTGAGTACGTGGGACCACTAGTTGAGACACATGTTCATGAGAAGCCATTATCAATCGCACTTCGCGAGATCAATGAAGGTTTACTCACGATTGAAAATCTAGAACCAACAGCTTAAGTACCAGGTCTATGAGCGCCACTAACCGCGAGGTTATCCTCGGTATCGGTGGTGGAATTGCTGCATATAAATCAGCTGACCTACTGCGGCGCCTTCAAGATAATGGTTTCGCTGTAACTGTCGTTCCGACCCCTAATTCGCTCAACTTTGTTGGAGCTGCAACATGGCAAGCTCTTTCAGGTCGCCCGGTAACAACGCAGGTGTGGGAAGACGTAGATCAAGTTCGACATATCTCTTTAGCAAAGCTTGCGGATTTCTTTATTATTGCTCCAGCAACGGCAGATTTGATCGCGCGACTAGCAATGGGCCGAGCCGATGATCTTCTTACTAATCTTGTTTTAGCTAGCGCAGTTCCAAAGTTGGTAGTTCCAGCAATGCATCCATCCATGTGGCTAGATCCAGCAACAGTTGCAAATGTTGCAACTCTTCGCTCTCGTGGCTTTATCGTCATGGAACCTGAAGTGGGACGACTTACAGGATCTGATTCTGGACAAGGACGCTTCCCGCAGACACAGGCAATCATCGATCAATTCTTTGTCATCAGTGGTTTCAAGCGCGATCTTGTAGGCAAGAAAGTATTGGTAACAGCCGGCGGAACACGTGAGGCCATTGATCCAGTGCGCTTTATAGGCAATAGATCTTCTGGCAAGCAAGGCATCGCTGTTGCCAAAGCAGCGGCTGCACGTGGAGCCACTGTTCATTTGATCGCAGCCAATATTGATATGGCTGAGTGCGATGGCGTTGTAACAACCCATGTTGAAAGTGCGCAGCAAATGCTTTCTGAGTTAGAGACAAGCTTTGTTGACAGTGACATTTTGGTAATGAGCGCAGCAGTTGCCGACGCTAAACCTAAAAATAGTTCTGTCCAAAAGATTGATAAGAGTGATTTCACATCTATTGAGCTGCAAGTTAACCCTGATTTATTGGCCACATTATCTGCAAAGAAGGCTAACCAAGTGATGGTTGGGTTCGCTGCTCAAACCAGCGAATTGATTGCATCTGCACAATCCAAACTCATATCTAAGGGCTTAGACTTGATCTATGTTAATGACGTCACAGGGGGAGCTATCTTTGGTCAGGACGAGACAGAGGGTACGATTGTGCTTCGTAATGGGGATTTAATCCCTATAGCCCGTCAATCTAAGGACACGCTTGCCCATCATCTACTCGATTATGCTCTTGAGCAGTTAGGTTAGGACAATGTCACAACGTCTATTTACATCAGAGTCAGTAACTGAAGGCCATCCGGACAAGATTGCGGATGCAATCTCAGATGCCGTATTGGATTCATTGCTCTCACAAGATAAAAAGTCCCGCGTAGCAGTTGAAACACTCATAACAACTGGCCAAGTCCACGTTGCTGGTGAAGTAACAACTGATGGTTACGCCGATGTAATGGGAATTGTTCGCGATACTGTTTTAAATATTGGCTACGACTCATCAGATAAGGGATTCGATGGCAATAGCTGTGGAGTTTCAATCTCTATCGGGCAACAGTCACAAGATATTGCGCAAGGTGTCGATGATGCATACGAGCATCGCGTTGGTTCACAAGTAGATCCACTAGATCTACAGGGAGCAGGAGATCAAGGCCTCATGTTTGGCTATGCCTGCGATGACACAAAAGAGTTGATGCCACTTCCTATTTGGTTAGCTCACGCTCTAGCCCAACAGCTAACAAAGGTCCGCAAATCTGGTCTTTTGCCATACCTTCGCCCAGATGGAAAAACTCAAGTCACTATTGAATATGACGGTGATCGCGCAGTCGCACTCAATACTGTGGTGATCTCAAGCCAGCACGCTGAAGAAGTAGATGTTGCTAAGAAGTTAACGCCAGAAATCATTGAGCATGTTATTGACCCAATATTGGCAACTATTGATTTGCCTCGTAAAGATCTGCGCACATTAATCAATCCAACAGGTCGCTTTGTTATTGGTGGACCAATGGGTGATGCTGGTTTAACGGGCCGAAAGATCATTGTTGATACATACGGTGGAATGGCGCGCCACGGTGGCGGAGCATTTAGCGGAAAAGATCCATCTAAGGTGGATCGTTCTGCAGCGTATGCGATGCGATGGGTTGCAAAGAATGTGGTTGCAGCTGGATTGGCTAGACGCTGTGAAGTTCAGGTTGCTTATGCAATTGGTAAAGCTCAACCTGTTGGAGTATTCGTTGAGACCTTTGGAACAGAGACAGTTCCAGTGGCTAAGATTCAAAACGCAGTAACTACTGTCTTTGATCTACGTCCAGCAGCCATCATTCGCGATTTGGATCTTTTGCGTCCGATCTATTCACTCACAAGTGCATATGGACACTTCGGCCGCGAACTTCCTGAGTTTGCTTGGGAACGCACTAATCGCGTTTCAGAGCTACAAAACGCCATTAAGTAATCACTGTGGCAGCGCCACGGCTATTTAGACTCAAGTCGCAGGTTGCACCTGCTGCAAGTGGTCCTGTTGCAACAAATTTACCATTCGCAAGAATATGGGTTGATACCGGTGTTTTTCATCTAGATACACCGTATGACTATGAAGTTCCAGAGAAGTTTTCCGATACCGTCACAACTGGCATACGCGTGCAAGTTCCCTTTGGCAGTCGCGAAGTTGAGGGCTTAGTAATCGAACGTATTGCTGCGCCAAGTGTTACGAATGCTTTGAAATCAATAACCAAAGTCCTCTCACCGCATCCGGTTGCTACAACTAAATCTTTAGAACTTATAGCTCAATGTGCATCGCGTTGGGCGACTAATCCTTGGGATGTCATACGAAGTGCGATACCTGCGCGCGTTGCAGCCGTTGACAAAGCTTTTATCCCAAGTCAAACAAATCCACCTCGATCCAATAACCAAGCTGATTCATCCTTTAGAGCATTTGAACCGCATGAATCTCCATATGCCCAAGTGGCTCTCATTGCACGTGAGGCAAGCAGAAAAGGAACAGTATTAATTGTTGCTCCTGATGAGCGTGACATCCTGGCGATTATTGCGGAGCTGGATGGGGTAACTTCACCGATCTTGCGCATTGATAGCGGTGTTTCGCGTAATGAGAGATATCAGAACTTCTTAAGTGCAATGGAGGCAACGAATCAGATTGTAATCGGTTCAAGGAATGCAATATTTACTCCTCTGGCACCAGGTTCAATGATTATTGTTTTCAAGGAGTCATCGCCAGATCTCTATGAAGTGCGATCACCTGCCTGGAATGCTCGAGATATTTCTCTGATGCGTAGGTCTATCGACTCTGTCCGAGTTGTTCTCACCGGCTATGTTCCTTCATTAGATGTTGCGGCACTGATTGACACAAAAAGAATTAATTACTTCAACTCCAATGCAAAAGTATCGGTCAAGGCATTTACACCAGTTGATTCATCACTTCTTCCTGGACGGATTTTTGCCGATATTCGCTCGAATATTTCCCAAGGGCCGGTTCTTTTTCTCCTGCCTCGCAAGGGTTACGCAAATGGAATTTTATGTGCACACTGTAAGAATGTCGCGGTATGTGCGTGCGGTGGGCGTTTACATCTAACGAGTAAGAATGCTGATCCGGCTTGTCGTATCTGCGGAACCACGACCAAGGATTGGAAGTGTAGTTTTTGCACCAGAGATAAGAAGTTTGTTGTATCGCGCGGAATTGAACGCGCTCAAGAGGAGATAGCCAGAGCTTTTCCTAATACTCCTATCGTTCTTTCCTTCGGTGATGTCATCAAAGATCGCGTCGAAGCTAAGCCTTGCATCGTTTTAGCTACTCCGGGTGCAATACCTCAAGTTAGCGGGGGATATAGCGCAGTAGTGGTGCTTGAAGGACTGTCATATTTTAGTCATGATGATTTAAGAGCTAGTGAGCGAGCTAATGAACTTTTCTTTGAGGTATCAGGCGCAGTTAAAAAAGAGGGAGTTGTTCTGCTTGCAATTGATGATTCTCACCCGATTGTTTCCAGTTTAATTCGCTGGAACCCCTCGACTATTTTGAAGCGCGAACTTGCACAGCGTGCTGAGATTTCTTTCCCACCATCAGTAAATAGTGCTGTGATGATTTTGCCTTCTACTCAGGCAAGCCCACTAGTTACTGGAATAAATCGTGCAATTGCCGATTCTCGTTTAGCCAGTGATACGCGGGTATTGGGGCCAACAAAGATTGATAGCGAATTAAGCAAAGTCGTGATTCTCTCCTCTTCGGATTCAAGGGGGGCTTTAACCACTTTCTTGCATGAGTTGATGCGCCGCAGAAGTATTGCTAGAAAATCAGATTCAAGCCTTCGAATCGATCCATATTCACTTTAGTATTTTTGATAGACTTCAGCCATGTCGATTCAAGAGATTCGCTTATTCGGTGATCCGGTGTTACTAACACCGGCCTCACCTGTGGTCGACTTTGATAAAGAGCTACGCAAATTGGTTGCTGACCTTACCGACACAATGCTAGAGGCTCCTGGAGCGGGTCTTGCTGCGCCACAAATTGGGGTTCCTTTACGAGTTTTTACGTGGCACGTTGATGATGTTCTTGGCCATTTAATAAACCCAACTCTGACATTGGGTGAGGAGATTCAAGATGGGGAAGAGGGATGTCTTTCTTTCCCAGAGCTGCGCTATGACGCAAAGCGAGCGATGAGTGCTGTAGCTAAGGGATTTAATATGTTTGGTGAACCTGTAGTTATTGAAGGGACAGAGTTTCTAGCACGCGCCCTACAGCACGAGACGGATCACTTAGATGGAATCCTATTTATTGATCGTTTGTCTCCAGAGGATCGTAAATTGGCTATGCGGGAAATCCGTGAGTCCGAGTGGTTTAATGCGCAGAGCGAAGGTGGGAATACACCAAATATTAAAACTTCACCCCATTCACTTTTCGGACGGAATACTTAATGCGTTTAGGGGTAGCCGCTACTCCCGAGGTCGCATTGCCAACCCTTAATTGGTTACAAAGCAGTGGTCACACATTGGTTCGGGTCATTAGCCAGCCCGATAAACCCTCTGGTCGCGGACAGGAAATGCATTCCTCACCTGTGAGTCAATGGGCTAAAGCGAACTCCATAGAGTTGAATAATCCTGCAACAGTTGCTGAAATAGATAATGCTCTGTCGGATTTGGATCTATTAATCACGATCGGATATGGCCGCATTCTTCCAGCGCAAACCCTGTCGATTCCAATGCATGGGTGTATTAATCTCCACTTCTCGCTGTTGCCCAAGTTTCGTGGCGCGGCTCCTGTACAAAGAGCTATTGAATCTGGAGAAAGTGAAAGCGGAGTTACTGTCTTCGCACTTGATCCCGGCATGGATACCGGTCCCATCTACACATCAATCACTGTTCCTATTGAGCCAACTATGCGTAGCTTTGAATTGCTTGAAAAGCTTTCAGTAATTGGAGTTACTGCAATCGAAGATGCATTGATAGCGATTGAAAGTGGGATAGCACCAGTGGCACAAACAGGACAAGCTTCGATTGCCTCGAAGATAACTCGAGAAGAGGCTGCTTTGGATTGGAATGCATCTTCCAAAACACTTCACAATAAGATTCGTGCGTTCTATCCACAACCTCAGGCATGGACTAGTTTTCGTGGACAGCCCCTAAAAATATCCGCGGCAAAAATTGCGGGCTCTGATATCAAGTTGGAACCAGGTGAGTTAAGAGTTGTGGAAAATGAGTGTCTGATCGGAACTGGTGATGCTTGTCTTGTGCTGGAAACATTGACTCCTGCAGGGAAAAAGGAAATGTCGGCGTTGGATTGGTCTCGTGGAGCGCGTTTCGAGAGCTCGGAACGCTGTGGTTGAGGCCAGACGTAATACGTTCAAAGCACCCAAACCAGATGCCGTTCGACTACTTGCATTTGATCTCATCACTGAAGTTACCCGTAATGAGGGTTATTCGAATCTTCTATTGCCGGCCGCACTAAACGCTTCTTCATTAGAGGATCGAGATCGCAACTTAGTTACTGAGCTTGTTTATGGAACATTGCGTATGCAGGGAAAACATGACTGGGTTCTCGCACAAATTTCAGATAGACCCTGGAATGAAGTTGATTCAGGAATTGTCGATGTCGCCCGAATGGGTGTTCATCAGATTCACGAACTTCGAATCCCTGACCATGCTGCAGTTTCAGCAACGGTTGAAGTTGCACGCAAACGCTTAGGGGAATCGAAGGCCAGCTTCGTTAACGCGCTACTGCGCTCTGTTACTCGCAAATCTTATGACGAGTGGTTTGCTCCACTTGCTGCGATGACAGATAAAGTTGAAAAGCTTTCTATTCAATATTCTCATCCACACTGGATAATTTCAGCCTACTTTGATTTGTTGAAAGATTGGGATGCGGTAGAAGCCGAGCTTGCTACTAACAATGTTCCAGCCCTTCCAACGTTAGTTTCTTGGCCTGGTTATTCGACTCAGGCAGAGCTAGTTGAACTTGGCGCAGAAGCAACAATTTATTCACAGCTGGGTGCTCGTTTGAAGGGTAATCCTGGAAATCTAGATGTGATTAAGCATCGTCTTGCCGGTGTGCAGGATGAGGGATCTCAATTAGTTGCAACTGTTTTCGCTGCTGCAGCTTCGGGTAGCTCTTGGTTGGATTTGTGTGCAGGCCCTGGAGGCAAAGCTGCACTGCTTTCTAGTATCGCCAAAGAGCGTGGAATTGATTTCACAGCCAATGAATTCTCAGAGCCTCGCGCAGAACTGGTCAGGAAGGTTGTTCATGGAGCAACAGTTTGGTGCGGTGATGGTCGCGAAGTCGCAAACCACGGAGAAAGATTTGATGCAGTAATTGTCGATGCACCTTGCACTGGATTAGGTGCTCTGCGCCGCCGTCCTGAGGTTCGATGGCGCAGAACCTTAAGTGATCTACGCGAACTTACTTCTTTGCAGAGAGAGTTGATTGATGGGGCAGTTGCTGTGATGAATCCTGGAGCTATTTTGGGTTATGCAACTTGTTCGCCCCACTTAGCCGAAACAACGGTGCAGGTCCTAGATATCTTGAAGAAGTATCCGGAGTTGGAGCAGTTGGACATCAGCGAATTTTTGCCAGCGAACTTACATGATGCCACCAGAGGCAAAGCGATGTCTCTATGGACCCACAAGCACGGCACGGATGCGATGTTTCTAGCTCTGCTGCGAAAGAAATAACCTCATGCCAGTTAGGCTAGAGATATGACCCGTGAGATTCGGATAACGCCAAGTATTCTCAATGCTGATTTCGACCATTTAGATCAAGAGATTGCAAAGATTGCAGATGTTTCAGATCTTATACACCTTGATGTTATGGATAATATCTTCGTTCCTAACTTCACTTTTGATTTTGAAAGTGCAAGCGCGATCATAAAAGGTTGTCCGATAGGCGTAGATGCACATCTCATGGTCGCAAACGTTGATCAGATCGGTCCGCAGTACGCACAAGCTGGGTGTGCGAGCGTGACGATTCATGCAGAAGCAAGTGAAAATATTGCTAGGACGTTGCGAGCTATCCGCAGCGAGGGATCTCGATCTGGTTTGGCCATTAAGCCAGATACATCGATAGATGAGTACGAGCAATTCAGCGATCTCGTAGATATGTTCTTGATTATGACCGTCGAACCAGGTTTTGGTGGTCAGAAATTTATGAGTCAGATGATGGAGAAGGTTAAGGCAACCCGCAAAATCATTGGTGATAGGCCCATATGGCTCCAAGTTGATGGCGGCATATCGCTTGAGACTATTGAAATTGCAGTCGAGGCTGGTGCTGACACTTTTGTTGCCGGGAGCGCTGTATTCAAATCTGAAGACCCAGCGCACATGGTCAGTTCGTTACGTTCCCTTGCGCAGGCTACGAGTTCATAGTCACTAGTAATGCAGGAAAAATAGGCAACGCTCGAGCAAAGCACTCTAGTAAACTACAGCTATGAAAACCTTTGAATCTCTTTGGGCCGAGCTAAGTGAGAAGGCCCTACAACGCCCAGATGGTTCAGGAACTGTTGCTGCACTTGATGCCGGGGTTCACGAGATAGGCAAGAAGATTTTAGAAGAAGCCGGTGAAGTCTGGTTAGCTGCTGAGCACGAGAGTGATGAGGCGTTAGCCGAAGAGATCAGTCAGTTGATTTATCACGTGCAGACATTGATGTTGGCTCGGGGTTTGAGCCTTGATGATGTTTACACCTACTTGTAAGTGAATCGAGAAAAATATGTTGCGCATTGCAGTTCCAAATAAGGGTTCACTTGCTGAAGAATCTATTGCGATTCTAAAGGAGGCTGGATACCGCCAGCGCACAGATAGTCGTGACTTGGTTCTTATCGATAACGATAACAGCGTGGAGTTCTACTACCTGCGCCCACGTGATATTGCAATTTATGTTGGCTCGGGGGAGCTAGAAGCAGGAATAACTGGCCGTGATCTTTTAATCGATTCAGCTGCCAGTGCACAGGAACTTCTTTCACTTAATTTTGGAGCCTCCACATTTAGGTTCGCAGCACCTGCAGATCGTGAGTGGAAGGTTTCTGATATCGCGGGCAAACGTGTTGCAACGGCCTATCCAGGCTTAGTTACTCACCACTTAGCTCAGCTAAAAATAGAGGCTGATGTCGTGCGATTAGATGGCGCAGTTGAGAGCAGTGTCCGCTTAGGTGTTGCCGATCTCATTGCTGATGTCGTTAGTACAGGTAACACGCTTCGACAAGCAGGTTTGAAAATATTTGGTGAGGCAATTCTAACTAGTGAGGCGGTTGTAATCTCTAGAAAAGGTGTTGCGATACCTGCTGAGCTGGAGATCTTAATCCGACGCCTGCAAGGTGTTGTTACAGCTCGTATGTATGTTCTATTGGACTATGACATTCCCAAATCTCTTGTTGATAAAGCTTGCGCAATAACTCCTGGTTTAGAGTCACCAACGATTTCTCCATTGCAAAATGCTGATTGGGTCGCGGTACGCGCCATGGTTAAGCGCAAGGAGACTAATGATGTGATGGATGAGCTATGGGCTATTGGCGCTCGAGGAATCTTGGTTACCGATATCCACGCCTGTCGCCTTTAGTTGATTATTGAACGGTTATCTCTGCGCTATTGCTTAATGCAATCGGAGAGATAGCCTGACTGAGAGTCTCCTTCGTAGCCCCAGAGGTTAAGAACTCTATAACGGTGAGTGGATCCGAAGCCAAGCGGGTTACACGTTCAATATTGGCACCGCTCTGACTGACCGATGCAGCCAGCTCGAAAATGGCCTTTGGATTTAGTTTCTTAGAGGAGATTTGTACGTGAACTAGATTTGATTTGGTAGATAAAGCTGACTTGTCTTCGTATGAGAAGAGAGTTGCAATATCAACATCCAAACTAGTTGCGCAGCTTTCTAGATCAGCAGCAATTGCGCTCTCATGTGCGGGGTTTAGCGCGATGAGAACGGTAAGAATGAGTCGATCCTTAACAACTACCTGTTCAATGTCCACAACTGTTACTGCAAAGGGTGAGAGGACCTCAAAGAGGGATGCAGCAATCCCAGGCTTGTCCACGCCACTGAGAAGGATAAGACCGGTGTATAGCTCGTCATCTGCGCTAGTACTCATGATGAGGCCAAGATTATCTTAAAATCACATCGCGTAATCGCCATTATTTCGATGATTCAACCTCTCTAACCAGTATCTTCTTGCTCTATGACCACATCACCTGTACTCGAGCTGAGCGATGTTTCAGTACGTCGTGGTGAGAAGATCATTCTTGGACCGTTAAATTTTCAAATAGCCCAGGGGGAGCGCTGGGTCATTCTTGGCCCAAATGGTGCTGGTAAATCAACTCTTCTGCAGATTTTGGCAACAAAGATTTTCCCAACACATGGAACCGTCAGTGTTTTAGGTAAGCAGATGGGAAGAGTTGATCTCTTTGAACTGCGCACACGCATTGGAATTTGCGGTGCACCTATTGCAGAAGATATTCCAGGGGATGAGAAAGTGAAGGATGTCGTATTAACGGCAGCCTATGCAATATTGGGAAGATGGAATGAAGATTACGATTTGTGGGACGAATCAAGAGCAATCGCTTTACTGACAACTTTTGGTGTGCGCGAATTAGGAGATCGCCTCTATGGATCACTCAGTGAGGGCGAAAAGAAGCGCACACAGATTGCACGCGCACTCATGGCAGATCCTGAGCTTCTACTCCTTGATGAACCGGCTGGAGGATTAGATGTTGGCGGCCGCGAAGATCTTCTTCGTCGCTTTGCCAATTTTGCTGCCGATCCGAGCGCCCCAGCAACGATATTGGTTACACACCACATTGAAGAGATTCCTATCGGAACAACACATGCCTTACTACTTAAAGATGGCCAGATTGCAGTCTCTGGTCCGGTTGATGCGGTAATTACGAGTGAACATATTTCTGCAATCTTCAATGAAAAAATCTCTGTTACACAAGACTCCGGTCGTTTCTTCGCGCGTTCATATCAATAGCTATGGGCCTTTTTGACCAACTGCATCCTGATTGGCAAAAGACTCTTGCCGAGTATCGCGGCCTTGTAACCACTATTGATTCACTCATCGAAAAAAATGATGTTGCTCCCGCTTATGCGGATATTTTTGCGGCCTATCAACTACCACCGGGTCAAATTAAAGTCGCAATCTTTGGTCAAGATCCATACCCGACGCCGGGCTATGCCCATGGCTTAGCTTTCTCTGTTTCATCAAGTACTCAACCCTTACCTGCTTCCTTGAGAAATATTTTCAAGGAGTTAGAGAGTGATTGTGGTGTGAAAGCTGCCAGCAACGGAGATTTGCACCGTTGGGCTGATCAAGGGGTTTTCCTTCTCAATCAGATTCTCACCACCAAGCCTCAGCAATCACTTGCCCATGAAGATTTTGGGTGGCAGGAGTTCACACAAGCCACGGCACAAGTAGTTGGAAAATCTGGAGCTATAGGAATTTTTTGGGGATCTAAGGCGCAAAAGTTCGCTCAATATTTCGACCCGCAACGTTCAATCACTTCGCCCCATCCAAGTCCGTTATCGGCATATAGGGGTTTCTTTGGTTCGTCTCCATTTTCAAAAACTAATGCAATGTTGCGTGCAGAGGGCAAAAGCGAAATCAACTGGTAGAAATACTAAGGCCCCGCAGATTTCTCCACGGGGCCTTAGCTACGAACTTAGTGCAGGTTTAGCCAATCCAAGAGTTAATTGGTGAGGATAGGAAATAAACCATGAAGAGACCTGAAACAAGTAGGAGCAGTGGGTGCACCTCTTTGCCTCGTCCCTGTACTGCACGGATTACGACGTGAGTTACAAATCCGGCACCAATTCCCACTGAGATGTTGTAGGAAAATGGCATCAAGATGATTGTCAAGAATGCCGGGATGCCAATTCCAAGATCATCCCAATCGATGTTCTTAACCTGACTCATCATTAAGAATCCAACCACAAGAAGTGCTGGGGTAGCAGCCTCGTAAGGAATGATTGCAACAAGTGGTGCTAGGAATGTTGTGAGTAGGAATGCGATTCCAGTAACGATTGATGCAAGACCAGTGCGTGCACCTTCACCTACACCGGTTGCTGACTCGATATAGCTTGTGTTTGAAGAAACACCAGCGGCACCTCCGGCAGCTGCAGCAATAGAATCCACGATAAGGATCTTATTTGCGCCTTCAACATTGCCGTCCCGATCAACAAGTCCAGCTTGGTTACCAATAGCGGTCATCGTTCCCATCGTGTCGAAGAAATCGGCTAGAAGCAATGTAAAGACAAGTAGTAACGCAGCTAGAAAACCAGTTTTTGGATTAGTGAAAGCTCCAAAAATATCGTTAAAACCAAGACCGAGAGTGTCGAATCGTGGTGAATCGGTGAGATTGAGATTACCGCTGGCATCTTTAGGAAGGGTTGGATTATTCAATGCCCATCCGCGAGAGTTAGATTCTGTTGGGCTCATGAAGCTGTTTCCAACTTTGAATTGCGCCTCAACCAAGATGGCTAGAAGTGTTGACGTTACGATACCAATGAGAATGGAACCTTTGATCTTCTTAACCATGAGAATTATTGTGAGGAAGAGGCCGAAACCGAAAACTACGATTGGCCATCCGACGAGTTGACCACCATCACCGAGTTCAAGAGGAACGGCTGATGGCTTCGAATTTGTGCTACCCCAGACAACATTCGGAGTTCTACGCACGAAGCCGGCATCAACTAGACCGATTAATGCGATAAAGAGGCCGATTCCTACAGAGATTGCAACTTTAAGAGATGTTGGTATCGCCTTGAAAACTGCAATGCGAAAACCAGTGAGAACTAGTATGAGAATCAAGATTCCCTCGATTAACACCAGTCCCATAGCCTGTTCCCAGGTTGAATTTTTAGCAATCGAAACCGCTACGAAAGTGTTTAATCCCAAACCAGTAGCAAGCGCTAGAGGGAAATTAGCGACTGCACCCATAAGCATTGTAAGAATTCCCGCCACAAGTGCGGTGCCTGCAGCAACAATGATGATGGCATTAGTTCTATCACCGCCGCCAATGAATTGACCGGCTCCATCTGTTGTCGCAAGGATCAACGGGTTAAGTGCAACGATATAAGCCATTGTGAAGAAGGTTACGAGTCCGCCTCGAACCTCTTGTCCAATGGATGAGCCTCGTTCTGAGATTTTAAAATAGGAATCCAGCATGAATAGCGCCTTTCTAATTTTGTTAACGGGGGTGTTTGCGACCCCGTGCGCAGAAAACGGCCAACGCATGCCGAGGGAATACTTTGAGCGTAGTAGTTACTTGCTCGTAACTCTTGAAACGACACCTAGGGAAATGGCTATGGATTGACCGATTAAGAGGGCAAAGAGGAGTGTTCCGAGCCCAACGGTGCCACCAAGGACCCAGCCAAGGGCCAATACGCTGCCTTCAATAGCTAAACGCACTCTGCCAACTCGAACGCCGGTCTTGAAGTGGATACCCGTCATCAGACCATCTCTTGGACCAGGGCCTAGGCCGCATGTGATGTAGAGGGCTGATGCAACTCCAACCATGCCGATTCCTAAAAGCGTGTAAAGGATTCCAATGAAATAGTTCTCTTGCAGTGGAATGTATGTCACGCCAATTTCAATAGCCAAAGCAATGATGACTATGTTGGAAATAGTTCCAAATCCAGGTTTTTCACGAAGAGGGATCCAACCTAAAAGCACGAGCGCACTTATTCCAAAGGTGGACCAACCCATAGTGATATCTAAATTTTTAGAAATTCCTTGCGCCAATACTGACCAAGGTCCGTTACCGATATTGCTTTGAATCACGAAAGCATCACCAAGGCCGAAAATAAAAAGTCCTACCCATAAAATCAATACTCGTGTGAAGCCAAGATCCCACTTAGATTGCGCCGTCCAAGGTGTTACTGGAACTGTGCGGTGTGGGCGAAGAAACTCCATGAATGCGTTTGAGGACATTGTGGGAGTCTAGTGCAACCACATCTGGGATAGCAGGCTATTCTTCAACAATGTTTCCAGGTATCGGCACGCTCATCAATGTTGTTGCAATCATTGGGGGAGCAGGGTTAGGTATTTTTGTTGGACACAGGTTGAGTTCAAAGACTAGAACTTTACTGACAGATGTGTTGGGTTTAGCAACTCTTTTAGGCGCAGCTTCAGCGCTAATTCCTCTGTGGTCATCGCGATACATCGATTCAGTACCGACTGGATGGCCGTTATTGGTTGTTCTGGGCTCTCTCATTTTTGGTGGACTAATCGGTTCTGCACTTAGCTTAGAAGATCGCTTAGATCATTTGGGTGAGAGTTTGCGAAAGAAGTTCAAAGCATCAAAAGAGAGTTCATTTGTTGAGGGTTTTGTTACAGCATCTCTTCTCTTTGCAATAGGCCCGCTGGCTATCTTGGGAAGTATTAGCGATGGAATGTCTAATGGAATTGATCAACTTTTACTCAAAAGCACACTCGACTTCTTCGCAGCGATGGCATTTGCGTCCTCCCTTGGTTGGGGAGTAGCAGTTGCTGCAATTCCTGTTGCTTTGTATCAAGGATTCTGGACAGTTATCGGTCTTGGCCTAGGAGAGATTCTGGCCGGCTACCAGGTCGATGCAATGACTATCGTCGGGGGAGTACTTCTTATCGGTATTGGTTTGCGTCTTTTGAACATTAAGCACGTAGCTGTTGGTAACTTACTTCCAGCCTTAGCAATAGCACCGCTACTTGCGATGCTCGTTCATTCATTTATTTAGAACGTTGAACCATCGATAACGAAGCGGTATTTCACATCGCTTGCGATTGTGCGCTCATAAGCAGTATTTGCATAAGAAGCCTCAATAATTTCAACATCGCTTACGATGGAATGCTTTCCACAGAAATCCAACATCTCCTGCATCTCAGGAATGCCACCAATCATTGAGCCAGCTAGGCGTCGGCGACCATTGAGTAATGTGCCAGCGTTAACTTCATAGGGCTTTCCTGGCAGTCCAATGACCACGAGAGTGCCATCAAGCTTGAGAAGATCGAGATACTCATTGATATCCAAATATGCGCTGACGGTGTTGAGAACTAAATCAAACTTCTTAGTCAGAGGCTTAAGCGAACCCGCAGCGCTGGTGTCAACAAAGTGCTTAGCTCCCATTGCCAATGCATCAGCTTTCTTTGAAGGCGAGTGGGAGAGCACAGTAACTTCAGCTCCCATTGCCGCTGCAAACTTAACGCCCATATGTCCAAGACCACCAAGACCCATGACAGCGACTTTGCTATTGGCAGTGACATTCCATTTGCGAATCGGAGAATACAAAGTGATTCCTGCACACAGAAGCGGGGCAACACCATCTAATGGGAGATTATCTGGAATGTGAACTGCATAGTCTTCATTGATCACAAAAAGGTTCGAATAGCCACCGAGAGCAACAGTCTTTCCATCACGTTCCATGGTGTTGTAGGTGCCAGTCATACCTTCTTCGCAGTACTGCTGTAATCCAGCAAGACAGCTTGCACACTTTCGACAGGAATCAATAAAAACGCCAACGCCAATGCGATCACCAACAACAAACTTGGTCACAGAACTTCCAATTGCACTCACTGTTCCTGCAATCTCATGGCCTGGAACCATAGGGAAGATGGCCGGGCCCCACTCTTCGCGGACTTGATGAATATCTGAGTGGCATATTCCGGCGTAAGCGATATCTAGAGCAACATCGTGGGCGCCAAGTTCACGTCGATCAAATTCATATGACGTGAGTTCTGCCTTAGCTGTTAGAGCTGCTAGACCACGTGCCTTCATCGTTGCTCCTTGAAAAGATTATTGGTTGAACGGTAGAGGTTGCGAAGATACATGACCTGCGCGAGAAGCGCGCGCTGTAACTTGGCGCATATGGTGTCTACGACAAAGAACTTCATATCCAACTTCACTGCCAGGTGATACATCTCCAACAACAACCTGTTCGCCCTCAATAACCATAGTTCCGCCAACAGTTCGAGCATTGTGAGTGGCACGTGATCCGCACCAACACAACGCCTCTACCTGCAAGGTGTTAACGCGATCGGCTAATTCGACTAAACGCGCTGAACCAGGAAAGAGCATCGTGCGAAAGTCACTCAATATTCCAAAAGCATAAACATCGATACCAAGGCCATCAACGATTCGAGCTAGTTGCTCAATCTGCTTTGGTTCATAGAACTGTGCTTCATCACAGATGATGTAATCAATACGATCTCCGGCAGAGAGTGCATCGACCACAAACTTATGAATGTCTAACTCAGGAATAACTTCAATTGCTGGACTAGAGAGGCCTAAACGTGAAGAGATGATTCCGCTTCCAGCTCGATCTTTGTTAGTGAAAATAAGACCAGTTCGCCCGCGACTTTGATGATTATGTGCGGTCTGCAGGGCAAGGGTGGATTTTCCACTATCCATCGTCCCGCAGTAGTAGATCAGCTCGGCCATGGAATGCATCTTGCCACAGAGTTAGGCAAAGAGCCCCTTAGCAATTAAGGCTTGTTCTAATTTGGGAAGCAATTTCAGAGACATTTCTACCGATATGTGAGATGCGTCGCGGTAGGCAACGCTTCCATCAACGATTGCTGGGCAGTATGAGGTACACAACCACGGGGTCGGGTTAATTACTTTGAAGCCAGAAACAACTGACACACGAGATCTTTCTGAAGAGTCACAAGCGCTGGAACTGCGAGAGGCTAAACAGTTTGGAATATCGCGCAGCGGTCGGGGAGTATCACTGAGATAAATCAGATTCTTAGTTGTGCCCCTTAAATCTTTAAGCAGTTTTCGCTGTCCATCGCTCCACCACGTAGCGCGACTGACTCTCTCGTTCTCTGGAGTGTAATAGTGGAAGTTTCCAGTAATCACTGCCATGGGTTTAATTTCCGCAATTCTCTCGATAGAGTTTTTACGCCACTGTGAACAGTCCGCTTGTCTAAAAGCGCCTTGATTTCGTCGCTGTGCCTCTACCGCAGGGCATGCAGATTTCGTTAAGGAGATGAGTTTAAAGCCGCGCTCATTAGCTAGTTTTTCAAGGGTAGGAAACCATTGGGCAGCATGAGAATCTCCGTAAAGAACAATGGTTTGTGAGGATTCCTTATCCCCGTAGGTGCAGTAACCAGATTTAGTCTCACCGTAGTTAACATGGCAACCATCACCATAGACAGCTGGTTTTGCCATAACTTTCACTAAATCAAATTGATAGGACGGCTCGCCTTTGGTTGTGATGATGGAGGTAGAGGTAAATGCGATTAACACTCCTGCTACTAGTGAGACCGCAGTTGTTATTGAGGCACCTTTGTAAACAGTTCTTGAAGATAGTTTCTTATGTCTTAAAGGCTCTTCTACATACTTACTCGTGTAGTGAGCAAGAATGATTGTGAGCAATATGCATAGAAAGCGTTCATGCAAACGCAAAGGCCTACCAAGAGCGCTGCTAGGCAACACGAGTGCAGGCCAATGCCACAGGTAGAGAGGATATGAAATGGCACCCAACCACTGACTCAAGCGGGAATTAGAGAGATCATTAAAGAGTGGGGGCCAATACTTGATAGAAGCAATCAGTAAAACTGTAGCTATGACTGGAATCAAAGCATTCTTTCCTGGGAAGGCGGTGTTCTCATTGAAGTTGAGTGAAGAGAATGCAATTCCAAAGAAACCTAACCATGGAAGAATTCGTATCTTCTTTTTTGTCTCTGGAATGAAGAGTAGAAGCGCTCCAAAACCTAATTCCCATGCTCGCGTTGGCAGTGAGTAGAAGGCCCAGATTGGTGCAACTTGTGTGAGATAGATGGAGAAAAGAAGGGAAGCTACGGTTGTGATCGCGATGCCAGCGAAGATTACTTTCTTGCCATAACGTGCAAGAAATAGAATGAAAATTGGCCACACGAGATAGAACTGCTCTTCAACGGCTAGTGACCAGTAGTGAATAAATGGTGACGGTGTTGCATTTAAGTTCTGATAATCGTTTTCCCACCAGGCAAAGAGGTAGTTAGAGATGTATGTGGCAGCGGCGAAAAGATCTCTGCCTAGGGCATCTCGGGTAATGGGGGGAAAGAGAATCCAGGCAAAGATTGCTGTTACAAATAGCACGAACACTGATGTTGGTAGAAGACGCTTGATACGACGCTGGTAGAAGCTTCTAAGATCAAGAGTTCCGGTCTTCTCTATCTCTCTGAGAATGAGACCAGTGATTAAATAGCCTGAGATGACATAGAAGATGTCCACGCCGATAAACCCACCAGGCATAAGACGTGCATGAAATATAGTTACTAAAATTGCTGCAAGCGCGCGAAGGCCCTGAATCTGAGTAATGCGCATTTTTTAAGAAACTACCAGCGAATGAACTGGAATCTGTGGATATTTCTCGGCCAAACGAGCACGACCGTCTAACGCTGCAATCTCTAAGAGAGCCAGGATTTGATACACAGTCCCACCGGCTCGGTTCACGAGTTGAATAGCTGCATCGAGTGTTCCACCGGTTGCCAACACATCATCGATTAAAAGCACTTCACCTGCAAAGGGGATTGCATCAACATGAATCTCTAAAATATCGGTTCCATATTCAAGGCCATAGCTTTGAGAGAAAACAGTGTGGGGGAGTTTGCCTGCTTTTCGAATAGGAACGAATCCAGTTTTCATCTTATTCGCTAGAGCAGATGCGAATATGAAACCTCTTGCTTCGATACCTGCGATGGAAGTTGCTGGACGTGCAAACTCTGCAAAGTGATCTGTTACAGCCGAAAATGCCTGACCATCTGCAAGAAGTGGGGTGATATCTTGAAAAAGGATTCCTGGCTTTGGATAGTCAGGGATTGCTCGGATCAGTGAGACTGCCTCATCGATCTTCATGTGCTCATCCTAACGAATGTGTCCGAGAGGGGACTTGAACCCCTAATCCCTTACGGGAACTAACACCTCAAGCTAGCGCGTCTGCCAATTCCGCCACCCGGACTAAGTGCTGGGCAAGGATAGCAATTTGGTGCGAGAATGGCGAAATGACTACATCATCACGCACTGAACTTGAAAATGAAGCTATCCGTATTTGCCAGGAGTTGATCCAGATTCCATCAGTCAACTATGGAGATGGAAAAGGTGATGAAAAGGCAGTTGCAGCACATGTGATGAAGTTGCTGACCGAAGTTGGAATTGAAGCAAAGATGTATGAAGCAGCACCTGGTCGCTGCAATGTCATTGCACGCATTAAAGGAACAGATGCTTCACGACCAGGATTAGTTCTCCATGGTCATATAGATGTAGTTCCAGCTAATGCCGATGATTGGTCGGTAGATCCCTTCAGTGGAGAAATTCGCGATGGAATGATCTGGGGCCGCGGGGCAGTAGATATGAAAAACATGGATGCGATGATTTTGGCGACTGTGCGAGATTGGGCTAAAACTGGTTACAAGCCAAAGCGCGACATTGTTTTAGCTTTTTTTGCTGATGAAGAAGCAGGAAGCATTTTCGGTTCACATTGGATGGTTGATAAGCACCCAGAAGTTTTTGCTGGATGTACTGAAGCAGTCTCAGAAGTTGGTGGGTTCTCAGTAACAGTTGCCGGCGGAAAGCGTCTTTATCTCATTGAAACTGCCGAAAAGGGTATTCACTGGATGCGCCTCACAGCCCATGGTCGCGCAGGACATGGTTCAGTTACTAATAATGAAAATGCACTCACTCGCCTAAGTGAAGCGGTCGCAAAGATTGGTAATCACCAATGGCCACAGCGCTATAGCGCAACTGTCAAAGCTTTTTTCAAAAAGGTAGCAGCAGAAACCGGTAAGGAATACAACGAGAAGGACTTAACGCCACTTCTGAGTGAACTTGGCTTTGCTGCCCGCATGGTTGGTGCCACACTGCAAAACACTGCTAACCCAACGATGCTAGAAGCTGGATATAAGGCAAACGTAATTCCAGGATCTGCTAGCGCAGTAGTAGATGGACGTTTCATTCCTGGCTTTGAAGATGAATTGAATGAAACGATCAAGTCTCTCATTGGGCCAGATATCACGATCGAAACAATTACTACGGATAAAGCATTAGAGGTTCCTTTTGAGGGAGATCTCGTAGATGCGATGTGCGCAGCGATTATGATTGAAGATCCAGATGGAGTTCCAGTTCCATATGTCATGAGTGGTGGAACTGATAACAAGGCTTTAGCTGAGCTTGGAATTATTGGTTATGGCTTCTCGCCACTCAAACTCGATGCAGACTTTGACTTCATGGCACTGTTTCATGGAGTTGATGAGAGAGTGCCTATTGAGGGACTTACATTCGGCGTGCGAGTACTGAAGGATTTCTTAGAACACGCCTAAAGACTGACGTCATCCAAAGCATTTCGAACGATCTCAGGAAGTGAAATCTCTTCACTTTTTAGTACGCCTCGCAGTTGAGCGCCAGTTCTGGCACCGATAATTGTGCTTGTTACACCGGGCGCATCTCTCACCCACGCAAGTGCAATCTCTAATGGTGAATAACCTAAGCCACTTGCTGCAACGCAGACGGATTCAACAATGCTGCTACTTCTTGAATCCAAATAAGGTGCGATGTCCTTTGCAAAATGAGGAGCAGCTCCGCGAGAATCACTTGGAATCCCGTTGCGATACTTACCGGTGAGAACACCTCGTCCTAAGGGAGCCCAAGCAAGAAAGCCCACACCACAGGCTTGCGCACTATCTAAGATCTCTATTTCGGCGTCGCGATTAAGCAGCGAGTATTCACTTTGAATAGAAGTGATTGGGGCTTTTGCAGAGTTACTGATTTGTTTAGTAGCCGATTGTGCAAGTTGCCATCCCGTGAAATTTGAAACACCAACATAGCGAGCACGACCGGTGCTATATGCATAATCCAGAGCTGAAAGCGTGTCATCAATTGGTGCAATCGGATCCCACGAGTGGACCTGCCAAATATCTACGAACTCTGTTCCTAGTCTTGCTAAAGAACGATCTAATTCGGCGATGAGTGCGTGACGCGAATTATCAACTGTGCGCACACCTTCAGGGAAGGTCAGACCTGCCTTAGTGGCAATAACAACTTCGTCGCGTTGAAAAAGAGTTCCGATAAGTCCACCGATAACTCGTTCACTATCTCCATCGCCATAGGTTGCAGCGGTGTCGATGAAGTTTCCACCTGCGTCAATAAATGCGCGGCACTGGTCTGCTGCTTCATGTTCGTCGGTATCGCGACCCCACGTCATCGTTCCTAGCGCTAAACGCGAGAGCATTAACCCGCTATTTCCCGCTTTTCGCATCTGCATGGAGAGACCCTAGCAAGTCATGAGAGTAAAACCTGCGATAGCCTTTGCGTTATGCAGATAGTTTTGATTAGACATGCCCATTCTCAAGCAAATGCTCGAGGAGTCTTATCTGGCCGACTTCCCAATATCTCTCTTTCTGAAAAGGGAATCAAACAGTCCGAAGAGCTTGCTGCCAGATTAGGTGTTTTCCCAATCTCACAAATCCGCATGAGTCCCATGCAAAGGTGCCACGAAACAATTACGCCTTGGCTCAAAGCTCTTCCGCAGGCAAGTCAGAGACTCCTCGTTAAGGACGAGAATCTCACTGAAGTTGACTACGGCAGTTGGAGTGGAAAAAAATTGTCTGTTCTCTCACGCCATAAATTATGGAAGACAGTCCAAGGTAATCCCTCTGCGATGTATTTTCCCGAAGGTGAGGGCTTAGCTCATATGCAGCAAAGGGCTATGAAAGCCGTTCATGAGTCTGTGAATTCAAAACGCAGTGGCGCTGCTGTATTGGTAAGCCATGGTGATGTCATAAAAGCTATCGTTGCTAGCGCTCTTGGAATGCATCTAGATGATTTCCAAAGGATTGTGATCGATCCAGCCTCGGTAACTATTTTGGATTTTTCACATGGCCAAGCCCGCTTAACTCTGATGAATGACTCACGTTCGCTTCTCCATGATGTTTTGTCGGGTCCTAAGCGAAGTAAAAATCTACTCGGTGGTGGCGCAGGAAAATGAGCTACGAGTTCAAGAGCGTAGATCGCTTTATTTGTGGAACTGTGGGAGAGCCGGGTGAGCGGGAGTTCTATCTCCAGGTTCGCGCTGGATCAGCGTTAGTGAGTGCTTCTCTTGAGAAATCACAAGCTTCAACGTTGGCAGAGCGTTTATCGATTTTGTGCAAACAAGTAAGCAAAGAAGATGTGACGCTGGTAGTTGAGCGCGTTGAGCGCGATGATGCACCGCTTGAATCACCCGTTGATAAGGATTTTGTGATCGGAGCAATATCGATTGCCTGGGATGATGAAGTGAAAAAGGTGAGTGTTGAACTCTTCTCCATCAAGGAGATTGAAGTTGAGGACGAAGTTGCTGATATAACTTTGAATCTAACGTTGGGACAAGCCAAAGCATTTATTATCCGAACTACTGCAGTGGTCAATGCAGGACGAGTTCCATGTCCTTTCTGCGCCATTCCAATTGATCCACGTGGACACTTATGTCCTAGGGCAAATGGCTACAGACGCTAAGCGCCAGATTCTGACGTTGGGTGAGATGTCGGTTACTGGTCGATTAGTTGATGCATCTAATGCAACGCTCTTTGCAACTGCGACATATGGAGGCGAAGAAGTTGCTTGCATTTACAAACCTGTTGCGGGGGAGCGCCCGCTGTGGGATTTTCCAGATGGAACGTTGGCAGATCGGGAGTATGCAGCTTTTCGTGTGAGTGAGTTTCTTGGACTTGATCTCGTTCCATTAACGATTTTGCGAGAAGGTCCATACGGTATTGGAATGGTTCAGCAGTGGATTGACATTGATGAATCGATTGATTTAGCGGGCTACTTTTCTCAAGATTTGCCTCAATTGCGTTCAATGGCTTTCTTTGACGCAATAATCAACAACACAGATCGCAAGATAGGTCATCTACTTCCAGATGAGGCGGGCCACCTTTATGGGTGCGATCATGGAGTAACTTTTCACGAAGAGGACAAACTGCGAACAGTGCTATGGCAATGGGCAGGTGATGAACTGAGCAGTGCTGAAGTGAAATCACTTGAAACCCTAAGAGATAGCCTTGGCAAGGAATTTGATTTAACTGAGCACTTAACCGAGGTTGAGATTGAAGCCTTGCATGATCGTGTTGTGAGGCTTTTAGAAAATGGGGTAATGCCTCTGCCTAATCCGGAATGGCCCGCTATTCCTTGGCCTGCTTTCTAGCTCCAAAGTTACTAGAATTCACTCATGAAATCCTGGGCACCAGTTGAAATTCCAAAACTGAATAATTCGCTCAATCTGCCTCCGATTTCACTCACTAATTCAAAGACACTCAAGAAAGAAGTTGTTGCCAAGAAAGATGTTTACAGGATGTATGTCTGTGGAATCACTCCCTACGATGCTACACACCTTGGTCATGCGGCGACATATCTAACTTTCGATCTGATTAATCGCTATTTGCGCGCTAGTGGTTCCCAAGTTCTCTATGTTCAAAACATCACAGATATTGATGATCCATTACTTGAGAGAGCTATACGCGATAATGTGAATTGGGAAGATTTAGCAACGTCTCAGATTGATCTTTTTAGAGACGATATGCAGAATTTGCGAGTTATTCCACCCGCTCACTACATCGGGGCAGTGGAGGCGATAGATCTAGTGAGTGAATCAGTCACAGCCCTGCAGGCCGCTGGGTCAATTTATGCAATTGAGCAGGATCTCTTCTTCAAGAATTATTCTTCACCGCAGTTTGGTTCACTTTCACATCTTGATAAAGAAACAATGAAGGAGATCTTTTCTCAACGTGGCGGAAATCCAACTCTGGCCGGAAAGATCGATCCTTTGGATTGTTTAGTGTGGATGGCAAAGCGTGAGAATGAGCCTGGATGGCCCTCCGTTCATGGAGTTGGTCGACCGGGTTGGCACATCGAGTGCACAGCTATCGCTTTGAAATATCTTTCGCCGCTTGAATCCGATGAAACATGTATTGATATTCAAGGCGGTGGAAGTGATCTAATTTTCCCTCACCATGAAATGTGTGCTTCACAAGCTCAAGTTTTAACAGGTAAAGAGTTAGCAGCAACTTATGTTCATGCCGCGATGATTGGTCTTGATGGGGAGAAGATGAGTAAGAGCAAAGGCAATCTGGTCTTTGTATCAAAACTCATCAACTCAGGCACAGACCCAATGGTTATTCGCTTTGCTTTGATGTCAGAGCACTACCGCTTGGATCGCATGTGGACCGATGAACTACTTGCAGATGCGACTGCGAGAGTCGCGAAAATTCGCCAAGCAATAGCTTCTTCTCACTCTGCACCGACGACACCATTGATTGAAAAAATTGTTCTGGCTCTGAGCAATGATTTGGATACGCCCACAGTTCTAGCTGAACTAGATAAGTGGGCGTCAGAGACTCTTCAAGGAGCAAGTGGTGGGGATTCCAAAGAGTTAAGCAGCGCGCTAGATACCTTGCTTGGATTGGCGCTTTAGTCCTTAGTTCGACGTCTTAGATAACGTTCAAACTCTTTTGCAATCGAATCCCCAGACACATCTGGAAGTTCAGCCGCATCTTTAGAATCCTCTAGCGCCTTCACATACTCGGCAACATCGCTATCTTCTTTTGCCATCTCTGTTACATCTTTTTCCCATTCATCAGCAGCCTCGGCAAGATCAGCAGGTGGAATAGTTACGTCTAAGAAGTCTTCAATAGCGTTAACAAGTGAGAGAGTCGCCTTGGGCGAAGGTGAGTTCGATGCGTAGTGGGGGATAGCGGCCCAAAGGGAAACCGCATCTATACCGCGGCGCATGCATCCATCACCAATGATTCCGATAATTCCAGTTGGTCCTTCATAACTAGATACTTCAACACCAAGACGTGTTGCTAAATCTGGGTGGGCACTACTTCCGCTAACTGTGATAGGGCGTGAATGTGGAACATCGGCCAACATAGATCCTAAAGTGATGACTAAGGAGACTTCGAGATCATCTGCTAAATCTAGAAGTTCGCGTGTGAAACTTTTCCAACGCATTGATGGTTCTGTGCCTTTAACAATGACTAGATCACGATCAAATTCAGGCAAAGCAACACCGAAAATTTCAGTTGTAGGCCAGGTGATGTTGCGTATTTGAGACTCATCAACATAGATATGTGGACGATTTACTTGAAAATCATAAAACTCTTCCGATTCAATATCGGCAATGAGCTCTGGGACAACATCATTAGGTTCATTTTGCCAAGCAGAAAGCAGATGCTCAACAGCACCAGTTGCAGCTTCGCCTGCATCGTTCCATCCAGAAAAGGCCATCACCATTATTGGATTACGAAGGGCTGGGATGTGATGTATCTCCATAGGACTAAACCTTAGGGTAATCTTGCAGAGTTCTGCTAGATAGAAATCATGAAGGAGACGGGTGAGAAGTTTTTTTGACGCAGTCTTCTTCGATATGGATGGCTTATTGGTTGATTCTGAACCTGAATGGCTCAAATCTGAGAGTGAAATTACCGCTGCATATGGATACCAATGGACATCCCAGGATCAGGTAGCTTGCTTGGGTGGACCGCTATCTCGCGTTGGTCAATATATGCACGACAAGTGCAATCAGGCTGAGACACCAGATTTTTTCACGAACAAACTCGTAGAAGTCCAATCAGAGAAGATGCGCTCTCACACCCCATTTATGCCAGGAGCATATGAGTTAGTAAAAGATTTGCAGAAAAATGGCGTTAAGACAGGATTGGTTTCTGCCAGTCCGCGAATCATCGTTGATGCCGTTTTGGACAATGTCGGAGCCGAACTTTTTCCCTTTTCCATTTCTAGTGATGACGTTGAGCGCACCAAACCTCACCCAGATGCTTATCTAAAAGCGGCGCAGTTAACCAATAGTGCTATTGAAAACTGCCTTGTTTTTGAAGATTCATTAACTGGTGTTGGAGCTGCCACGAGCAGTGGAGCTTGGCTAGTAGCTGTGCCGCATTTGGTTCATGTAGATGAATCTGAACGTGTGCGCGTGATTAAATCCTTAGAACAGCTAAATTTCACCAAAGTGCAGGAGCTCTTTAAGGATTTCTCAATCGTAATTTAGCTGTTGTGGGCAGGACAAATTGTTTTGAAAAAGCACCAATCACACAATCGACTTGGTTTTGGTGGCCAGTAGTCCTTTTCAATTGAGGCAAAGATATCGCTCGCAACGCGTTTTAGAACTTTCTCAGTTGCAGCTAAATCACTCAAGGTAGGGGTGCTCTTTACGACTTTCCCATCGCCCAAGTAAATGAGTTGCAGCAGTCGCGGCAGGACATTGTGTGTTTTGAAGTAAAGGAGTGCATACACGCGCAGTTGAAACAGGGCTTTTTCTTCCCATCCTGGTTTAGGCGCTTTTCCAGTCTTGTAGTCGACAATGCGCACCTCACCAGTCGGCGCAACATCTAAGCGATCAACATAACCATGAAGATAGATCTCTTCTGAAAAATCATTCTCTAGGTGTAGTTCACGGTGCGTTGCTTCAAAACTCTGCGGATCTTCAAGAGTGAAGTAGGTGCGCAGGAGAGACTCTGCGCGATCAAACCACTCCTTTTCATTTGTCACCATCTCCATAAGCTCTGGCTTTTCGGCCATCTGTGCCTGCCAACGAGATGGAAGAAGTTCAATTGCACTCTGTGGTGTTCTATCGGTGGGAGCATTTTCAAAAAGGTCGTGTAAAACTGTGTGGACTAAAGTTCCGCGCTCTGCATCCAGGGAAGGTGGTTGCGGAAGTTGATCAATGACACGGTATTTATAGAGTTGAGGGCAGTTCTCAAACTCGCTCACCCGGCTAGGGGATAGGCGCAGTGGTTGGTTACTCACGTACGGCAACATACCCGCACTTGCTTGTCTTATTTGACCTAAGATGCTCCCGTGTCGAATCAAGGTTTCTTTGCTGCGGGTGATCGTGTTCAGCTCACCGACCCCAAAGGAAAGCTCTATAGCTTCACAATAGTTCCAGGTAAGGAATGGCACACCCACAAAGGCTGGATTACTCATGATGATCTCATTGGGATGCCTGAAGGTTCTGTTGTGAGTACGACTGCTGGTTTGAAGTTCACAGCCTTTAAGCCTCTTTTGGCTGACTACGTATTAACAATGCCACGAGGTGCAACGATTGTTTATCCAAAAGATGCCGCGATGATTATTGGACTCGCCGATATTTATCCAGGCGCACGAGTACTCGAAGCCGGTGTTGGTAGCGGTGCCTTAACAATTTCACTATTGCGAGCTGCTGGGGAGAAAGGCTTCGTGCACTCAGTTGAGCGCCGTGCTGATTTTGCCGAGAACGCTCGTTCCAATGTTGATGCATACTTTGAAAGTGCACCCAACAACTGGAAGTTAGATGTTGGAGACTTGCAGGACCAAAACTTTGAGAGTGAATTTGATCGAGTTATTTTGGACATGCTTGCACCGTGGGAATGCGTTGATATTGCTGCCCGTGCTTTGCGCCCGGGTGGTGTTTTCATGTCATATGTTGCTACGACCACACAGTTATCTGCCACAGCTGAAGCAATAAAGGAAGACGGTCGATTCACCGAGCCCGAGAGCAGTGAAACACTTGTTCGAGGATGGCATCATGAAGGTTTAGCTGTTCGTCCTCAGCAGAGAATGATTGGGCATACAGGATTCTTGATCCAAAGTCGTCGAATGGCACCTGGTGTTGAAGTGTTGGCTCGTCGTCGCAGACCATCAAAAGGTGCATACGGTGTCGCGGAAGAGTGAGCGCTTAGTAAATCTAACAATCGCCCTGCTTGCTACGAAGAGGTACCTCACTAAAAGCGAGATTTTCAACTCAGTTGATGGGTATGAGGGGACTGCTGAAACAAAAGAGAGAATGTTTGAACGAGATAAGGATGATCTGCGCTCACTAGGAATTGATATTGAAGTGGGCAGCTTTGATCCACTTTTTAATGATGAAGCCGGCTACAAAATCAAACAGGAAAAGTATCAGTTTGAACTCGGTGATATCTCATCTACAGAAGTTGCACTCCTATCTCTTGCAGCCGAAGCATGGCAAGAAGCATCATTTGGTGATGTTGCGCAACGAGCGCTTTTGAAACTTCGCTCAATTGGTATCCCCAGTGATGAACTATCTATCCCAGCAACTGTTCAAAAACTAAACGATGGGGGACAAGACTTATCTCTGATTACACAAGCGATAGCGCAAAGTCAGCGTCTAGCTTTTGACTATCTAGATTCGAACTTAAGCATCAAAATGAGAAGGGTTGTTCCGATTGCTCTATCGACTCGCAATGGGTTTTGGTACTTGTCGGGTGTGGATCAAGAAATTCAGGAAATTCGCACCTTTCGTGTTGATCGAATAAGTGGAGCAATAGCCGCCAGTGCAGGACCCAAAGATTTTCAAACTCCAACGGGATTTGATCCAAGTAAAGCTCTTTCAGAATCCCCAACACAGAGTTTTGCTTTGATTGATGTACGGGTGGGTAAAGCATCATCTCTTCGCGCTTTGGCGATCTCGACTCAGTCATTGGGAGAGTGGGATCAAGTCAAGATTCCAATCTTGAGTCTGGATTCCCTCTGTTCACTGGTTTTATGGCACGGCCCTGATGCTTTTGTTCAGGAACCAGCGGAGTTAAGAGAGCTTGTTATAGATCATCTTGAAGCTTTGGTGAAAAATCATGGCTAAGAAGATTTCAGCCCCACTTGAGCGCACAGCGCGACTTTTAGATCTTGTTCCCTACATCAGTTCTCATCAAGGGATTTCTTTAAAAGAGCTTGCTCAAACCTTTAAAGTCGATCAAGAACAGATGACGAGTGATTTAACTACGCTGTGGATGTGTGGATTACCTGGCTATACCCCACTAGAGCTGATGGATTTAGATTTCGAATCTGGTTTTGTGACCATTCACAATGCAGAGACTTTATCGAAACCTCGCTCGATTTCCTTTGATGAAGGAGTCGCTCTTGTACTTGGTTTGGATTTGCTGCGTTCAGCGATTTCATCGGACAGAAGTGATCTCTTGGAGAGAATCGATCTACTGTCACAACGTCTTGCTGGACTCATAAAGCTTCCATCTGCCTTATCTGCAACTGCACTCGTTAATCAGGAAGTTTCCAGCGCAATTTCTGAGGCGTTGAAATCTAGAATGGGACTGCAGATTACTTATCATTCTCTCTATCGGGATGAACTCAGTACCCGAACAATTTACCCAATTGCAATGGTTGAAAGAGAAGGCCATTTTTATCTCAGCGCCTACTGTTATAGCGCCTTGGACTTTAGAGAGTTTCGAATAGATCGAATCCAAGGAGCGACGGTCCAGTCGGTACAAAAAGAGATTCCGAAAAGCACTGTTCAGCAATCCAGCTACACCGCCAGCATCAAGGTTTTGACTCCGACCCGTGCGGTAGCTGAACGCTTCAAGCAAAGTGAACTTGCAGTTAACGCGACCTTTGATTTTGAAACTTACTCACTCCAGTGGATGGAGAGATCCATCATGGCCTCTGGAAGAGCGGTCTGCTTACAGTCACCCCTTGAAGTTAGAAAATCAATCGCAGTAATGGCTCAATCGATGCTGGATCGTTACAAAGCACGCTGAAATCGCCTACCCATTCAATGAGATCTGATGTAGCCTAGGCTCAAATATTAGCCAAGGAGTTTATGTCATGAATTTGGGTCCAAGAGAGATCGTCATCCTTCTCATTGTTGTACTTGTTTTGTTCGGCGCGAAGCGTTTGCCGGATTCAGCCCGCTCACTTGGTCGCTCTATGCGCATTTTCAAGAGCGAAATGAAGGAAATGAAAGCTGATGACACCGTGATCGAAGAAGACGGCAAAACCGAGAAGTAAATAAATGGCATCTGTTAATGAAGCACGGATGCCCCTTCTAGACCACTTACGCGAATTACGAAAACGAGTTCTTCGTTCCGCAATTGCAGTGTTGGTTGCATTTACTGGAGGGTGGTATTTCTACGATTCAATCATTGTCACCCTGGCTAAACCAGTATGCGATCTGAAAGCGGCCCAGCAATCAGGCGCAGCTAGCTGTGGTGCTCTCTATATCAGCGGTGTTCTTGGTCCTCTCGATTTACAAATTAAGGTCGCATTACTAACAGGCATCATCATTTCAGCGCCATTTTGGCTCTACCAACTGTGGGCATTTATAGCCCCTGCACTTCACAGAAAAGAAAGACGTACGAGTGTTTTATTCGTTGCGGCGGCAACTCCATTTTTCGCAATGGGAGCAACTCTTGGTTACTTCATTCTTCCAGTGGCAATCAAAGCCCTCTTCGGATTTACGCCAAATTCAATTAGCAACTTGGTGAGATTTGATGATTATTTGGATTTTGTTCTCAGACTCATATTGTTCGTAGGACTAGCTTTCGAATTACCTATATTTCTTTTGACATTTAATCTCATTGGATTCCTTCGTGGTAAAACGATTTTGAAACCATGGAGAATTTGGATCTTCACTATTTTCTTCTTTGTCGCCGCACTCTCACCAACTGCAGATCCCTTAAGCATGGTCCTCTTATCTGGGCCCTTGATTCTTTTCTACTTTATGGCTGGATTATTAGCGGTATTAGTCGATAGGCGACGAGACAAGAAAGCAGATTCTCTCGAAACGGGTAGCTCTGAGATTGCAGCACCGACATCCATTAAGGAATAGCCGATAGGGTCTTCCTATGTGGGCTCTAGTGATCAACCCTGTAGCAGGTCAGGGTAGAGGAGCCAGCGTTGGGACTCATGTGGCGGGTTATCTCAATAGCCGCGCAATCAAATATGAAATCATCATCGGGCGAAATGGCATAGACCAGGCAGATTCGCTTCAAAGATTCCTGGATCGCAACCCCGATTGCAGTGGTGTCATTGCAGTGGGTGGAGATGGTCTACTTCATCTCGTTCTACAGAGAATTACTCCAGCACAGGTGCCGTTAGCGGTGATTCCTGCTGGAACAGGAAATGATTTCGTTCGAACACTGGGTTGGTCAATCGATGACGTTGATGCGATTCTTGAAGCAGTTTTATCCAAGAAGCCGAGCTCTGTTGATCTTGGTTTAGTAGATGGTGAATGGTTTGCCGCGATTTTGTCTACCGGCTTTGACTCAATCGTCAATGAAAAGGCAAACGCGATGTCGTGGCCTAAAGGACCGATGAAATACAACGCGGCTATCGCAATCGTGCTTCCTCGATTTAAGCCACACCACTACGAAATCGTTCTCGATGATCGAACGATCTCCACACAAGCAATGCTCATCGCCGTTTCAAATGGGCGTTCTTATGGGGGCGGAATGTTGGTGTGTCCTCAAGCCGATGTTTCCGATGGCTACTTCGATGTGATGGTTTTGCATCCCGTCTCAAAGTTGGAGTTCATAAAGGTCTTTCCTAGGGTTTTCAAGGGAACTCACATCACACATCCGGCAGTTGAAATCGTGCGAAGCAAGAGTGTGAAAATCACTGCAGATGCTGTTGCATACGCAGATGGCGAACGAATAGGTCAACTTCCAGTGAGCGCTCAATGCATCCCCGGTGCTCTTATGACGTGGTTGCCATGACAACTCCGGCAGAGAAGTTCGCGGCAGCTAAAGTGCGCAATCAATACAAAGAGACAACGGCCTTTGTCCAAAGTTTTGATTTTGAGTTTGATCCCTTCCAGATCGCTGCTTGTCATGCTGTCGAAGAGGGGAGTGGTGTCCTAGTGGCTGCCCCAACTGGTGCTGGAAAGACTGTAGTTGGAGAATTTGCCGCTCACCTTGCACTCAAACTAGGCAAGAAATGTTTCTACACCACACCAATCAAAGCTCTTTCAAATCAAAAGTACTCAGAGTTTGTTGCAATGTTTGGCGAAGATCAAGTCGGTTTACTAACTGGTGATACCAGTATCAATGGTGAAGCAGATGTACTGGTTATGACTACCGAGGTCTTACGCAACATGCTCTACGCCGGCTCGAATACGTTAACCAATTTGGGTTATGTCGTGATGGATGAGGTTCACTATTTGGCAGATAAGTTCCGCGGGGCAGTTTGGGAAGAAGTTTTAATCCACTTGATGGAAAGCGTTCAAGTGATCTCTCTTTCCGCAACAGTTTCCAATGCTGAAGAGTTCGGTGAGTGGTTGGGTGAAGTTCGAGGGAATACACAAGTAATCGTTAGCGAAATCCGCCCCATTCCTCTATATCAACATGTTCTTATCGGAAATCGACTTCTAGATCTCTTTGATAAGCCTGGGCAGATTAATCCTGAGATTTTGCAGCGCGAGCGAGAAGCTGTTCGAAAAGCTGCAATTAGTAGACACCGTCGTGGAAGATTCAATGAAGCTCAAGACCGTCTCTCTCGCGCCGATGTTATTGAAAAGCTTGCTCATCAGAATCTGCTTCCCGCAATTACATTTATCTTTTCGAGAATCGGATGCGATGCCGCAGTAAAGCAGTGTCTTCATGCTGGTCTGCGTTTGACCTCGACAGCCGAGCGTGAAGAAATCCGAGCAACAGCTCTCAAGTACACCCAGAACATTGCAGAAGAAGATCTAGAAGTTTTAGGTTTCGATGATTGGCTCACTGCGCTAGAGCGCGGAATTGCAGCACACCATGCTGGACTTTTGCCTAGCTTTAAATCTGCTGTTGAAGAACTGTTTCAAAAAGGCCTCATCAAAGCAGTTTTTGCCACTGAGACCCTGGCACTTGGCATCAATATGCCAGCTAGAACAGTAGTTTTAGAAAAACTAATCAAATACAACGGTGAATCCCATGTTCCAATCACGCCAGGGGAGTACACGCAGTTAACTGGACGTGCAGGCCGGCGCGGAATTGATATTGAAGGTAACGCTGTTATCCAGTGGTCTCCAACAGTTGATTCGGCCTCCGCTGCCGGTCTAGCTTCAACGCGTACATATCCTCTGCGTTCATCTTTTGCACCGACATACAACATGTCCATCAACCTCATTGCGCGATTTGGCCGTGAAAGAGCAAGACGTTCTCTCGAGTCCTCCTTTGCACAGTTCCAGGCAGACCGCGCTGTTGTTGGTTTGTCCAGACAGATTGCTAAAAATGAAGCTGCGATAGAAGAACTACTCTCACAAGCGGTGTGCCATGTTGGAGACTTTCTTGAATACGCCGGTATTCGCCGGGAAATCAAAGAAGTCGAAATGCTTCTCTCTAAGCGAGATCACAAGAAGACTTTTGATAATAGACAACGCGCCCGTTTAGAAGGCGATCTAACAGATTTGCGCAAAGGCCTGCGCAATCACAGCTGTCATTCATGTGCTCAACGCGAAGATCATTCACGATTTGCTGAAAAAGCAGGAAGGCTCAATCGCGAAAATGATGGGCTGCGCACACGAGTTCAAAGTCGCACACATGTGATTGCAAAGACTTTTGACCAGATCTGCCAAGTTTTGACTCATCTTGGCTATATCGAAGGCGAGAAACCAACTACACAGGGAAAGATTCTCACCAAAATTTATGCCGAATCTGATTTGTTGTTGACTGAAGCGATACGTCGAGGCATCCTCGATGAACTCAATGCTCCTGAATTACTTTCGGTTGTTTCCACGATGATCTTTGAGTCACGCAATGCTGACAACGTAGCTCCAAAAATGCCAAGTCCGCGTGTCTCAAGCGCTCTTGCAGATGTCATCTCAATCTGGGCTGAGCTGGAAGAACTTGAAACAGAATACGGAGTCAAGACCCAGCGCCAACCAGATGCTGGTTTCTGTTGGGTTTCATATCGCTGGGCAAATGGAAACTCTTTGCAAAATGTTCTCAAAGGAACTGATATGTCAGTTGGCGATTTCGTGCGCTCCACTAAACAACTCTCTGATCTTCTCAATCAGATAGCTGCTGCAAGTGAAAAACTTCGACCAGTGTGCAAGGATGCCGTTAAGCGCATCGACAGGGGAGTGGTTGCTTTCCTTATGGGAGATCTATGACATTAATGCTCCTAGATAGCGCATCGCTTTGGTATCGCGCCTACTACGGAATGCCGGACACTCTCACAGCACCTGATGGAACACCGGTGAATGCAATTCGTGGTTATGTTGATATGACTGCAAGGTTGCTATCTGTCTATAAACCTAATCGCTTAGTGGCATGTTTAGATGGGGATTGGCGCCCCAGTTGGAGAGTGGAACTTTTTCCAGATTACAAGGCCAATAGATTAGAAGAAGAAGGCGATGAGGAAGAAGAGCCAGAAACTCTCACACCTCAAATTCCTATTCTCTTAGAACTGCTCGATCTCTTTGGCATTCCGGTTGTAGGCGTTGATGATTATGAGGCCGATGATGTAATGGCAACTTATGCAGAGATTGAAAAGGGTCCTATTCGCATTGTTACAGGCGACAGAGATCTTTTCCAAATGGTTGACGATAAGCGAGATATCAAAGTTATCTATTTGGCTAAGGGAATTTCCCAACACGATCTAGTTGATTACGCATACGTCGCAAACAAGTACTCAATTCCAGGAGATCGTTATGCATTGTTTGCGATGTTTCGAGGAGATCCATCCGATGGCCTGCCAGGGGTTAGAGGTATCGGCGAAAAGGGAGCAGCTTTGATTGCTAACGCCTTTGCCAATGTCGATGATGCACTTGCCGCAGCGCTTGCAGCACATGATTCTCTGCCACCAGCTTTAGCAAAAAAGATCATCGCTGGAGCTGATTATCTAAAGATTGCCCCAACAGTTGTTCAAGTTGCTCGTAATGCACCCTTGCCGCAAGTTGACTTAGCGATGCCTAAAGCACCTAAAGATCTATCCGATATTTACCAATTCAAGGAACGCTATGGATTAGGCGCCAGCGTTGATCGTTTGATCAGTGCACTAGGTTGGTAAATCTACTTCTATCCGCCCTGAGCGGATTACTTCTCAGCGCAGCTTTTGAACCAATTGCGCTGTGGTGGTTAGCACCCATAGCACTTGCCTTGGCGATGTATTCACTTGCACATAGTGAGCGCAAGTACTTAAGTGTCTTAGTCTTTGCGCTTACATTCAATCTCGTATTGCTGCATTGGACCAGTATCTATGTCGGTTCTCTGCCATGGATCATCTTGGCAACTGGTTTAACTCTGTTCTATCTACCCTTAGTAGCAGTTAAACGTCTGGGCATCTCCTATTTCCCGCTGATTTTCATTGTTTTGGAAGAGATACGCAATCGTTTTCCTTTTGAAGGCTTTGGTTGGGCAAGAATTGCTTACTCACAGGCAGATGCGCCTTATGCAAAGATTGCAGCACATGGGGGAGCGGTGGCGCTTTCAGCCATTACGGTCCTGTTTGGACTGTCAATTTATCATTTGTCGCAGAAAAAATTGAAGATGTTGATTCTTTTTCCAATGCTATTGGTTCTTATTCCTATAAATGTTGAGATAACCGGAGCAACGAAAGCATTGCTTATTCAAGGAAACGTTCCAAAGTTAGGTTTGGATTTTAATTCACGAGCTAAAGAAGTTTTCAATAATCACGTCAAAGAAACCAATGTTGCATTAAAGAGTGGCAAGAAAGTCGATTTTATTCTCTGGCCTGAAAATGCAGTAGATGTTGATCCATTTAGGAATCCAGAGATATACGAGACGCTCAATACCTTCACAACACCCTTAATCGTTGGTGCGATTGTTAATAGAGATAGGGAAATCCTTAATACATCAATATTGTGGACAAAAGAGGCGCAGAATGTCTATGTAAAACAACATCTGACTCCTTTTGGAGAGTACATCCCATTGCGCTCACTCGCCTCGAAAATCTCGCCATTAGTTGATGATGTGCGCGATTTTAGTCCCGGAGATGAGTCGACAATATTCACCATTGGAGTTGCAAAGATTGCACCAATTATTTGCTATGAACTACTCGATGATCAGATTCTTCAGGATGGTGCGAAATCATCAAATGTTTTGGCGGTGCAAACCAACAGTGCAACCTTTGGAGATTCGGCTGAAAGTGCCCAACAACTGCAGATAACGCGAATTCGAGCTATTGAACATTCTCGGAATATTCTTTCAGTGTCGACAACTGGATACTCAGCAGTTATCGATTTTAACGGTGAAGTTAAACAAAAGACTCAAATGGGAACGGCCGAACATCTTTATGCTGAAGTAGATCTAATTTCGAGTACATCGCCAAGGGATAGATATGGGGATTGGGCCTTAGTAATTACGCTTATTTGGCTTCTTTTAGTTGCCCGTGGTGGGTATATATACCGCCGATAAGTTGCATTATGTAAAGTTAAGCGAACTCAGAGATTGGTGGACAGGAGCAAATTAGGTTCCTATCCCCGTGGGCACCATCGATACGGCCCACTGTTGGCCAGTACTTGCCCTGCATTCCAATGATTTCACCGCTGACAAGGCCATTTCGCGCCGACGGAGTTCCACCAACTTCACGTGAGTAAGAACGCTCCCAATTAGCCGACACAACGCTTTCAATGGTGTGTGGAGCATGGCGCAAGGCCGACTCCTCCACCGAAATCTTGCCTTCCATAATCTCAATTATCTCCCCATGAATTGCAGTCATAGCTGCAATAAAGCGATCAATTTCAGCGATATCTTCACTCTCAGTTGGCTCAATCATGAAAGTTCCAGCAACTGGAAAACTCATTGTTGGTGCATGGAATCCATAATCCATTAGACGCTTTGCAATGTCATCGACCGTTACGCCACTGACCTTGGTGATTTCGCGCAAATCCAAAATACATTCGTGACCGACGCGTCCATGTTCACCTGTGTAGAGAACTGGGAACATTGGGTTCAGCTTTGCTGCCATGTAGTTAGCTGACAAAATTGCAATAGATGTAGCAAGAGTGAGCCCTTCCCCACCCATCATGCGGATGTAGGCCCATGAGATCGGCAAAATACTTGCAGAACCAAATGGCGCAGCACTAATTGGTCCAGGACCAGTTGCAGGCCCTGCCAAGACATCCATCGGATGGTTAGGCAAAAATGGGGCTAGATGTGCACGAGAAATAACAGGTCCAACACCTGGTCCCCCGCCACCATGTGGAATACAAAATGTTTTATGCAAATTCAAGTGAGAAACATCTGCACCGAATTTTCCAGGTTGAGCTAAACCAACTAAAGCATTCAAATTTGCACCGTCAACATAGACCTGGCCACCAGCATCGTGAACAAGACCGCAAAGCTCAGTAATAGCCGACTCGAAAACTCCGTGAGTGGATGGGTAAGTCACCATAATTGCAGCTAAAACCGTTGAATGTTGGGCTATTTTCGCCTTTAAATCATCGATGCTGACATTTCCATGCTCATCACATTCAATAACAACTACCTGCATTCCAGCCATCACAGCACTTGCTGCATTTGTGCCATGGGCAGAGGATGGAATCAAACAAATAGTACGGCCCTGATCACCGCGAGAATCATGGTAATTACGAATAGCTAGTAAACCAGCGAACTCCCCCTGGCTTCCAGCATTTGGCTGTAATGACACAGCGTCATAACCAGTGATCTTGATGAGCCAATCTGAAAGCTGTGCAATAAGTTCTCTAGAGCCCACATTTTGCTTAGCTGGCGCAAAAGGATGCAGGGAAGAAAACTCAGGCCATGTAACGGCTTCCATCTCTGTGGTGGCATTGAGCTTCATTGTGCAAGAGCCCAGTGGAATCATTGTGCGATCGAGAGCTAAATCGCGATCAGAGAGCGTGCGAAGGTAGCGCAGCATCGATGTTTCAGAGCGCATGGTGTTAAAAATTGGGTGACGCAAATAAGTCGATGAGCGATCAGCAAAAGCAGGAATCGATGTTCCAGCAACCCCTACTGCCCCACTACCAAAGATCTCACAAAGATCTGCAAGCATCCTGGCATCGGTTGTTTCATCTAATGAAACACCAACATGTGTGGCACCAACTATCTTCAGGTTAATCTTCTTCGCTTCCGCCTTTTTGTGAAGCTCTGCAGCACTCTTAACTTCAATCAGCAAAGTGTCAAAGTAGTTTGCATGAACAACTTTGTGCCCAGATGCTGTAACAGAGTTGGCTAGCTCCTGGGTCTGTCTATTTACACGAGAAGCAATAATCTTCAAACCTGCTGGTCCGTGCCACATTGCATAAAACGCACTCATGACAGCTAAGAGAACCTGCGCCGTACAAATATTGCTTGTGGCTTTATCTCGACGGATATGTTGCTCGCGAGTTTGTAGAGCTAAGCGAAAGGCTGGATTTCCGTGGGCATCCACACTCTGGCCAATTAAGCGGCCTGGTAGTGATCGCTCTAAACCTTCTCGAACTGACATGAATCCAGCATGAGGTCCGCCAAAGCCCATTGGAACTCCAAAGCGTTGAGCGGAACCAACTGCAATGTCAGCGCCCCACTCCCCTGGTGGCGTTAACAGCGTCAGTGCAAGTAAATCCGTTGCAGCAATAAGTAAGGCTTCTTTTGAATGTATCCATGTTGCAAGCTGGCTGTAATCAATAATTTCACCATGCGTATTTGGATACTGAACAAGTGCTCCGAAAACTTCAGCGGTGGTAGGTGTTTTAGCCAGATCAACCATCTCAATCTTTATACCCTGTGGCTTCGCGCGAGTTTGTACAACTGCGATTGTTTGTGGGTGCACATTGATATCGATAAGAAACACCGCATCATCACTGCCCTTATAAACACGGCGGGCTAGCGTCATAGCCTCTGCTGCAGCAGTTCCTTCATCCAACATTGATGCATTAGCGATAGATAGCGCAGTTAAATCACACACTGCAGTTTGGAATGCAAAGAGTGCCTCTAGTCGACCTTGCGAAATCTCTGGTTGGTAAGGCGTGTAAGCGGTGTACCAAGCTGGGTTCTCTAAAACATTTCGCATAATGACCGGTGGAGTAATAGTTCCGTAATAGCCAGTACCAATTGCATTTCGGTAGACATCATTCTTATCAGCGAGTGCGCGAAGTTCAGCAATAACATCAACTTCATTCAGGGCTGTAGGTAGCGTTTGACTTAGCTTTTGAGTAATTGCGATATTTTGTGGAACAACATCTGCAATAAAATCTGCCATTGATGAGTAGCCAAGTTCCATCAACATGGTTTGTGCTTGATCCTCGGAAGGACCGATGTGCCGACGTGAAAATGCGTCGTAATCAACCATGGACAAACATCCCCTACCCATACAAGCAGGCCATCAATGGCCCGCATGAGTTAAGAATATGTCTTTTTAAGCACCTTTGCTCTTTCGACGTAGTGAAAGTTCATCGTTAGATTCAACACCCACGCTTTGCCCACTGATCTCACCCTGAAGCAGTGAGAGTGAACCCTCAACCTCATGCCAAACTTTTCCAACGGCGATACCAAAGACACCTTGGCCACCAGCTAGCAAGTCGATAATGTCATCTGGGCTTGCGCACTCATAGATCGATGCACCATCACTCATGAGCGTCATGCTCTCTAGCTCAGTCACTCCCCTGCTGCGAAGGTGATCGACAGCGGTGCGAATGTTTTGAAGTGATACACCGGCATCAAGTAAGCGCTTAACGATTTTTAAAACAAGAATGTCTCTAAACCCATACAGGCGTTGAGTTCCGGAGCCACTTGCAGTTCTAATGCTTGGCTCGACTAAACCTGTCCGTGCCCAATAATCTAACTGGCGGTATGTAATACCGGCCGCAGAGCATGCTGTAGCGCCACGGTAGCCAATTTCTAGTTCCTGGGAAGTCACGGGGAAACTCGTTTCTCTTGGGGAGTGATGTAAATCTAGGGCAGCAATGCCCCACCTTCAATGACCGACACGGTCGAAACCTCTAGTAGAGATTGAGGGTTTAGGCCTCTAGCCTGCGAAATCCTCTGGGTTGATCTGGTCGAGGAACTCTCTAAAGCGCTCCACTTCCTGGTTCTCATCCCCTGGTGCTCCCTCAGCCGGAATCTCGATTCCAATTTCATCGAGCAGCTCTGAGCTAGCCAAAATATTGGCGGTAGCTCGCAAAGCCAAGGCGATGGCATCGGAAGGTCTGGCAGAGATGGTGTGGGTTACTTCTGCGCTATCTCTCACAATGAGGCTGGCGTAGAAGACACCCTCATCGATGTGAGTCACATGCACTGCTGTCAGGGTTGCATCGAGTTCTTCAACGATGTTCTGGGTTAAGTCATGAGTAAGTGGCCTTGGTGGTTGCACGCCTTGCTGAGCAAAAGCGATAGCTGTGGCTTCAACAGCGCCAACCCAAATCGGCAGAAAACGTGAACCATCAATCTCTTTGAGTAAGACGATGGGCTGATTGGAAGGCATTTCGACGCGAACGCCGATGACCTCCATGGAAATCATCATTGATTATGAACGAAGGCGATGGAGTCCGCCGCGGACCAGTGCTGCATGCAGACGAATAGAAAGAGAAGCAATCTCCTTTTGAACTTCTTCGGCACGGGCCTTTGAGTCGGCACCCTTTTGTCTAGTCAGCGGAGTGATGACTTGTTCAATCAAACCAATCTCGCGATCTGCTGCTGATTTAAATGAGCGAAGGTGGCGCGCTTCAATTCCAAAGCCGGCCATCTCTGTTACAGCTTTTGCAATAGCTAATGCATCCCCGTCATAGTGACGGCCACGAATGGTGATCAGGCCATAGCCCTCTAATTCAACAAGCTGATCTTCCTTTAACCCTGAGTTCTTCAAAAGCTCATCTCGAGATAGACGCATCTCTGATACTTCACCGAATGTGCTGGGAGCCATTTCGCCATCGATGGTTGCCAGGCCAAGAGTTGGTCGCGGTGCTGGAACTGAACCAGTTGCTGCTGGCACAAGGCCGCGATCGATTGCATCCAAATTATCTTTAATGACTTTAAGGGGTAAGTATTGATCACGCTGAGCAATCAATACATAGCGCAGACGCTCTAGATCAGAAGTTGTGAACTTGCGGTAACCCGATGGTGTTCGCTGCGGCTCAATCAAACCTTCAGATTCAAGAAAGCGAATCTTAGAGATTGTTATGTCTGCAAAATCTGGGCGAAGTCTATTGAGTACTTCACCAATGCTCAGATACGCGCGAGCTGGAACTGCCATTGTAATTCTCCCCTAATTATTTTCTGCCAGAAACAAATAACATATGGAACTTGCCTATTTGAATCTGATCTCCGGAATGTAGTGCGTGTTCTGTTACTGAAGAGTTGTTGACGTATGTGCCATTAAGGGAACCACTGTCTTTGAGTGAAAATCCTGAAGAGGTACTTTCAATCTTTGCGTGGGACCTTGAGACTGTTACATCATCTAAGAAAACATCACTGGAAGAAGAGCGGCCAATGCTTGCACCTTGTGCAGTAACTAAGAATCTAGAACCAAGATTTGATCCTCGATTGATAATCAGCATCGCCTTTTCTGATGACTGTGCGATTTCTTCGATAATGCTGCGATCTGCCGCTGAGACAGTGGCTAGAAACTCATCAAGAGCCCCAGCTGGGGAATCACTGGCTGCGCGAAGACCTAGGTGCAAAGTGGTGGTGAGTTCGCTGGGCGTTTGTTCTGCCTTCACTTATCTCTCCTCCTTCACCGTCAACCTGAGGCTGACACTAAAGGGGTGAGACGGATTGGTCAAGCCGTGATTTGGGCGTAACCGGCTGCATCCATCAGGTCAGAAGGTGTACCTGAGACCTCAACCTTTACCAACCAGCCAGCACCATAGGGATCGCTGTTAACAAGCTCTGGGGTTTGAGAAAGTGCGCCATTT